>Ga0310345_10000537_pt1 | contig 53808 bp, 47 predicted proteins | sample HC15DNA20500_MG_FD_204667 | JGI IMG/M metagenome (GOLD analysis project Ga0310345, IMG submission 204667) | Marine microbial communities from station ALOHA, North Pacific Subtropical Gyre - HC15-DNA-20-500_MG | ecosystem: Environmental > Aquatic > Marine > Oceanic | place: Pacific Ocean: North...
ACCGGAATCCGCACCTGACGAGCGTCCGTCGGCACGAAGATCGTCGCATGCCGCCCACTCCAACGAAAGCGCTTTTCGCTCCCACGTTCGATTTCCCAGCCGTACAGTCCCGAACTCAGCTCTTCGAGCGTCAGTCCGTCGACCTCGGCCTGGGCCCGAGATGGTACGGAAACAACGAGACCGACACACACTATCCACAGGGCGATAGCTCTACGTCGGCCGGTAGGGTGCGCACTGGATGATGGGCAAAGCGCGTGCGCGCGTGCCACCACGATCCCTCCGACAATCCAAAACGGATAGGCGGTTTCGTTGACAAGAAGCGGGTGTCCCGTCAGACATGTGATGAGAAATGCTGCGGCTCCCGTCCCCGCTGCAACGAGCAGCAGGTCACGCTTCTGCTGCGTTCGTCGCGCGAGCCAGACACGATGTGTCCCAGCGGCTAGGAACCAGACGAACGCGCCGATACCCACGGTACCGAGCTCTGCAGCGATTTGCATATAGTTGTTGTGGGCGTTTTCGCGAGGATAGCGTGATTGGAGTTCGGGCGACATAAACTCGCTGGAGAGTTCGTAATACCGGCCAGTACCGACTCCCAAAACTGGATGGGTCGCCACCATACGTAGGCTCGTCGCGAAAAACTCGGTCCGTATGTCGACTGAGTCAGACGTTGCGCTACGGTCGGGGTACCCGACCGTCAGCGCCACCGGTAGTGCGACGACCGCTAACAAGGTGATGCTACCCACGGCCATTAAGCGCGTGCGTGAGTGCTGGCGCGCGATGATCCTGGTCACGGCAAAACCGAAGGCAATTAGGAGTGCCGCGGCGAGTGCGGCTCGAGAGCCGGCGAGCCAGAACGTCACACCGGTTAGAGCTGTGACCACGGTGAAAAGACGACCAAGCCAGCGACGGTGTTCGATCGCTAAACCGATACCAAGTAACGTCACCATTAAGAAATACGACCCAGTGGCGTTGATGTCACTTACGTGAGCCGCAAGTGTGCGTCCACCGAGGTATCTGAGTAAAAGCCCGATTGGGTTCTCGTCGGTCCATACACTGACCACCATCGCGTTCAGGTTGACAAGTGCGACCATCGCGGCACCGAGCATCGTTGCTACGGCGAGTCGTTGTGGAAGCGCTGGCCAACGGCGGTTGAGTGCGATCACGACCAGCACAAGCGCCGTACCTTCAACGAGACGCGCCGCGTCGATCAAACCTGGCACATCTGGAGACAGTCCGAACAGGTAGTCAGTGGTTAGATGGGCGAGCAGAGCTTCAATACCAGGTTGTAGATCGACGCCGAATTGCCACAAAGTGAGCCGCACGAGGGCCGATGCGGCTGTTACGGCGATGAAGAGAGTGGCCGCTGCTCGCATCGGAGCTGGTACGGTCGGGGTGACAGCGGTTGGCTCACGCGATGACCAAATGATGAACGGGAGCCGAATGAGCGCGCCGGTCAGTACCGCCAATACGACGGCTTCTGCAAGACGGAATGAATCAGCCTGTACTATCCTTGCTGCCCATCCACACAGTGGGACGAGTACTGTAGCGGCCAGGAGGCCGGCATCTGGTCGAACCACCGCTAGTGCCAGCAACATTACGAGCACAATTGGTACTACTGCTGGTAGGCGACTGATGTCGGTTGCCGCGACGAGCATTAAGACCGGGAGCGTCGTGGCACAGATTGCGGCGAGTACTTGTATCCCCCATAGGCTGCCAAGCGTGCGTCCGCTACCGGCCGTCCTAGTACCGCTTTGCGACAGCGGCATAGTCATGCTCCGCGAAGATGAGACCGTTTAATCTGTCGACGTTTCGGTTAAATGTTTCGGCGAGTGTCTTCAGTGAAGCACTCTTTGGTGCGGACGTCAGCGTTTCATCGATTGCGATCGACTGCAGTTTCGATTCCTCGGGTTGAGGCGAGCTGTAGATGATCTCCACGCTAACGAATCCGCTGGCGTGAAGCAGGTAGCGAAGTGTCTCAGGGTGAATTGGATGACGGTGAGTGATGTCGCGAATGTAAGCGCTGAAGAAGGCCATCCAACACGCCGGGTTGATGGTTTCGATCAGAATGGTTGATTGCGGACGAAGCTTTTGATGTGCGGTCTCGAGCAGTCGCATGAGGTACGATGCCGGTAGATGTTCGACGACCTGAGCGGAGAACAGACCACCCAGCGACTCGTCCGGTAATCCCTCAAGGTAAGTGAGTGCGTCCGTCTGGATTGCCAACAGATCTCGATCGCGGCACTGTTCGACCATCTCGCCGTTTGCATCGACTCCCCGCGCGGAAATCCGCTCCTCGCGGAGTAGCTCGAGGAACTCACCACGGCCGCAGCCAACATCCAGGACGTCCGACGCACCCCGAAAGGACTCGAGGTAGGCTCGCTGGCGCGTTCTGATTTCATCTCGTTCACCGCGGAATGCCTCCTCAAAACCAACGTACTTGTACGCGTCTAGGTAGCTACTTCCCTCGGAACTTCCGACGATGTGCGTGCCGCTCGCCTCAACCGGATCGCGCGCCGCCGCGTCGCCGAGCCGTTGGAGCTCCCGTTTGACTGCCATTGTGGAGCTTTGGAGCACCCCCACCGATTCTCTCAACACGCGATAGGTCCGCGTCAGTACATCGAGGCCGGAAGCTAGACCGGCGTAGCGTCCGTCTGCCACTTCGCGAACCTTGGTGTCTACATACGGTGTGATCTGCTGAGCGTACTGAATGAGACGAGATTGAAAACTGATCAACGCTGCGAACTCATCCCGAACGACCACCGTCATCTGTTCGAGCACATCCTGTTCCTTACGGTGGGCCGCCACGTGCTGAGTCATGTGATCGACAATGGCCGAGTTGAAGGATTCCTGACGCTCAAGGCTTGGGCGGACGATGGTGACTACCAGTCGGCGTAGCCACGCGCGCCACCCGGCTTCCCCTGGCACGCTATCGGACAGCTGGAGTGATGCACGTTCGCCCAAGTTCACGAGGCCGCTATCGTCAATCTTTACGGATTGCGGTATCTCGGGGAGCTGTTGGATCGCGGCATCGAGTAACGTAAGCGCGTCGTTGTACGCGCGGTCGGCATCCTCGCGTTCGCGCTGGAGCCGTGCGAGATCCTCTGGACTGACGGTCTGGTTGAACATTTGAGTCGGCGGCAGCACTTCCCTAACTCCCGACGACTCCTTCGAGGGGGCTGCTCGCCGAAGCGTACCGCCGCCGTGAGATGCGACCAGCCACGTACGCAAGCCGACCCGCTTCGACGGCATAGCGCATCGCTGTCGCCATAGCCACCGGATCCTGCGCACCCGCTATGGCGGTGTTCATGAGTACGCCGTCGGCTCCGAGTTCCATTGCCACGGTTGCGTCCGAGGCGGTACCAACGCCGGCATCCACGATGATCGGTACCCGTGCGAATTCCTTGATGATACGTAGGTTGTTAGTGTTTTGTATGCCGAGTCCCGAACCGATGGGGGCACCCAGCGGCATTACGGCCGCCGCGCCAGCGTCCTCAAGTTTTCGGCAGGTGACCGGATCGTCGTTGGTGTAAGGCAGGACGATGAATCCGTCCTTGACGAGAGCGTGGGTGGCTTGCAACAGTGCCTCATTGTCGGGGAACAGCGTTCGCTCGTCGCCAATCACCTCGAGCTTAATCCAGTTCGACAACCCGACCTCGCGAGCTAGATGCGCTGTTCGGATCGCGTCGTCGGCCGAATAGCAACCCGCAGTGTTGGGTAGGATTGAATATTTTGTGGTGTCGATGCAGTCGAGCATCGACTCCTGAGTCCGGTCGGTCAGGTTGACGCGCCTGACTGCGACTGTCACCATTTCGGCACCGGACGCCTCGTGCGCCCCGGTCATGACAGCAAAAGACGAGTACTTGCCAGTGCCCACGATTAGACGTGAGGTAAAGGTCCTTTCGGCGATTATGAGAGGTCGGTCGGCCATGTCAATACCTTGGTTGGCTACCCGCCGCCGACAAAGTTCACGATTTCAACCTCGTCACCATCGTTCACGATCGTCGAGTCGTAATGCGCCCGCTTAAGCACGACGCTGTTGTGTTCGACAGCGATACGCCGCGCATCGATGTCGAACCGTTTCAACAACGCGCTGACCGCAAGCGGTTCGGGGATCTGTTGGAGGTCGCCGTTCAGCCGGATTTGCAACGGGTCATGCTCCGGTACTGATCGAGGGGGCAGGGTAGCGCGTCCCTGCGCGGAAAGTCAAGGCTAACCGATTAAGTCACTGTGAGTTAGCGTTTCTCGAAGTCCTTAATCGTAACCACCCTGCCCGTCGTGCCGAGGATGTCGACACCGACGCCGAAAGGTCCGAGTAGGGCCCGCGCATGTTCGGTCGCGTCGCCTTGGAAGTGTTTCGGGAGTTCGACCACGGTATTCGGGTGCGAGACGGCGGCCGTTTCGATGGCTCTTTCGTAGTCAGCGGCCATTGTTGCCAGAGTATGATGCTGCTCCCAGAAGGCACGCGCCCGACATCCCAATGTCGCCCGAAGGGTCGGGTCCGTCGCGAGGCGCCGCATTGCCAAGCGTAACGACTCTTCTTGGTTGAGCAGGTCGACCGTTAAGCCGATCGCGTCACCAACGGCTGTCTGCGTCGGCTGACACGTGTGGGGATCCAGCACGGGTACATCAGCGAGATGGGTCAGTGTGTTGACGATGGTTGGTTTACCGGCAGCCAGGCAGCGAAGCCACGACGCCGAGGTTTCACGCCCCGTCGGCCAGCGTAAACAAAGACAGACGTCTGCGTTCAACAACTCGAACTGGAGAGCCGTATCGTCAACGTACCCTACCAGGTCGACACGTTCATCCAGACCGAGCGATCGGATGTCGGTTGCGACGTCGTAGTGGCTTACTGTCGCACCTACCAACCGGAGGCGCGCGGGGATGTCCGAGTCGATCTTTTTAAACGCTCTAAGGATGGCCGGGATTTGCTTCTCGGGTGTGACGAGCCCGAACGTGACGAATACGATCTCCCGGCGCTCCGCTCGCGTCAATGTCAGGCCGTGGAGTGGGTCCGAGACCCCCATGCGTACTACATCAACTCGACAACCAGGGTATCGGTGTCGAAGGTCGTCGGCCACATACGAGTTGTGCACAACTGACAGGCGCGCGGTCTCGATTACTGGGCGAACCAGCGGCCATTCGTAGTAGAGCTCACTCGGAGTGCCTGACACTGCCAGCTCGCTTGCACCAACCTGTAGTTCGGGTTGGTCGTACAGCAACTCGGCCCGGTACTCATTGACTCGGTCGTCGCGGAGTAATTGTGCCGCGCGGGCATGGTGGAGCACGGTTTCGTGAAGAACTACGAGCCCAGGAAACCGTGTTACATACGCCCAGACGCAGTCGTGGCATCGCGCGTTGCCGAGCTGATACACAATCAAATCGAAGGGATGTCGTTGATGAAAGGAAAGGAAATCCCGTGACGGGCGAACGGCCTTTACCTTTAGGATCTGGTGGTACGTTGCCTGTAGTGCTTGGGACGTGTCGTCTGCAGAGATGAAGACTTCGATCTCGTGTGATCTGGCGAGGATCGGGACGAGCTCGTGGCTGTAAGCGGCGATACCTGACTGCATCGGTGGAAGGGGACTGAACCAGGCAAGGCGCATCGGGTTTCTCAGGTGACCGTCAGATGCTCGATGATTGGGTCCCAGCGGATGTGCCTCGCCCGTTCGAAGCCCGCTGCACCGAGTTCCGCCGCCCAACGACGGTCACCGGCGAACCTGTTGATGGCCGCGGCCAGAGCTTCCGATGATGGTTCGCTCACAAGACCGTTGATTTCATGCTCGACAAACTCAAGCGGACCTCCAGCGTCCGTCGTCGTCAACACGGGTTTGCGGGCCAGGAAGGCTTCGAGCGTAACATAGCCATAGTCTTCATCGTACGGAGGATAGACGACAGCCAGAGCGTTAGCATAGAGGTCGATCAACATGTCATCGTCGACCCAACCGACAAAGTCGACGCGATCTCCGAGGCCCAGCGCCTCCGTTGCTCTTTCCAGGTCCATGCGCTGGGAGCCCTCACCGACGACTACCAAGCGGATCGGCGGGACCACGTCACGCATCGTCCCGACGACCAGATCTACCCGCTTGTTCCCTTCGAGTCGTCCGACCGATAGCACATAGTTACCTTGCGAGCCAGGTCGAAGAGCGGTTGCTAGACGGGGGGGGGGATACAACGCCTCGGCACGGATGCCGTTGAACCGCTCGAGTCGAGCCGATGCTGTGCGGGAGATGGTGAATAATTGTTGGCATTCCCCCAACATTTCACGATCAAGCGACAGTAATCTGGCACGCACATCGGTGTCCGCTTCCGTCTCTGAGAGATTGGAGTAGGGGGTTCCGAGGAGGTCGTACGCCTCACGATGCTGGTGCACTAGCCATGCAACCTTGTTCGGATGCCGAACGCAGTAGGTAGGAAATTTTGACGCGATGACGAGATCGATCGGACGACCATTGCTTTCGCTAAGATCGAGCAGCCGCCACGCTGCCGCATGGGAGAGGATCTGTTCTTTGGGATACGCCTTAAACGGGATACTGACTAGTTCGGCTTCGTGGCCCCGAAAACGAAGTTGCCTGACCAGCTCGCGTACCAGAGACTCGGCCCCACCTCGAACGAACGGTACCTGGGTCTCACATACGATCACACGTTGCACAGCGCGCTTGATGTTATTACAACTGGCAGAATTGACTTGGATATATGCTCCTTGTACCATTCGAAGTTGAACAAAAATGTCGTTGCGGGGTCGACGGCATTTTTGGTTCAGCTTGAGATTATATTCACCATCCCACATAAACAGGCGCGGCGGCGGGGCGGCCCCCGTGTTTTTTTTCGGCCATAGTTTGAGAAATGTTTCACAAGATGGCGCCGCAGACTAGATAGTCATGAGTCGCCATAAGTTTAGACGTGGTTTGCATTTACCCATTGCAGGCGAGCCAGTCCAAACGGTCGAGGCGGCGTTACCAACGCGATACGTGGCGCTTGTGGCTGCCGACTACGTCGGGCTCCGCCCAACGATGTGCGTCTCGGTTGGTGACACGGTACTCCGCGGTCAGTTGCTCTTTGAGGATAAGACAACGCCGGGTGTTCGCTATACCGCTCCGTCGGCGGGTACTGTCGCAGCGATTCACCGAGGTGCGCGTCGTGTGCTGCAGTCCGTGGTCATTGAGCAGAGTCGTGCGGAACGGGAGCGGCGTGAGCCTGAAGCGTCAGCGTTTCCCACGTTCTCGGGACGACACCCGTCCGGGTTAAGCGGCGACGACGTTCGTGCATTGCTTGTCGAATCGGGTCAGTGGGTGGCGCTCAGATCGCGACCGTACAGTCGAGTGGCTGATCCCGCTACCCGACCACACTCCATCTTCGTCACTGCAACCGACACCAATCCCTTGGCGCCCGCTATCGACGCCGTGGTCGCCGGTAGAGTGGCGGCATTCGAACGTGGGTTGGCGGTGTTGAGCCGTCTCACGGACGGTCCGGTCTTTGTATGCACAGGTCCTGAAACTGTGCTGAAGGTTTCTAAGAGTGATCAGATTCGCCACGAGGTTTTCGAGGGACCGCACCCAGCCGGCACGGTCGGCCTGCATATCCACACGCTCGACGCTGTCGATCGGAAGAAGGTGGTGTGGCATACGGGTGTACAGGACACCGTAGCCATCGGGCGATTGTTTGAAACCGGCACCGTCGAGATGTCGCGAATCATCTCGCTGGGTGGACCACCAGTCAGTCGCCCACGCCTACTGCGGACACGGATTGGTGCGTCGATCGACGAGCTTGTGGCACACGACGTGGAAGTTGGGGCTGACTTGCGCTTGATTTCTGGGTCGGTGTTCTCTGGGCGTCGAGCGACAGGTGAGGTCGACGGTTACTTGGGCCGGTATCACCAACAGGTATCCGTGCTCGCCGAGGGCCGCGGGCGCGAGTTCTTGGGTTGGCTCGGCCCAGGACTCAACAAGTTTTCAATGATTAACACTTTCGTGTCGACACTCTTTCGGGGTCGACGACTCGCTCTGACGACCTCGACCAACGGATCGCGGCGGTCGATTGTACCTATCGGTACGTTCGAACGTGTGATGCCGCTAGACCTGTTGCCGACGCCGCTGATGCGCGCGCTTGTCATGGGCGACGTGGAGAGAGCTGAGGAACTAGGATGCCTCGAGCTCGACGAGGAGGACGTTGCGTTGTGCTCATTCGTTGACCCAGGCAAGACCGATTTCGGCCCCAAGCTCCGATTTGTCCTCGAGACCCTCGAAAAGGAAAGTTAGACCGGCGACCAACGAGGTTCGTGACTAATGAGAGTCCTGCGTCGCCTGCTGGATAAGCAGGCCCACCACTTTGAACCGGGCGGCCGGTTGGAGAAGCTGTACCCATTGTGGGAGGCTCAGGACACGTTTCTGTACACGCCGGGCGAGGTCACCGCCGGCCCATCGCACGTGCGCGACGGCCTGGATTTTAAGCGGTTAATGATCACGGTCGTTGTCGCACTGGCAGGATGCGTGTACATGGCGCTGTATAACACTGGGTACCAGGCTAACTTGGTTATCGCACGTGGTGCGCTGCCGCTTGAGACGTGGCAAACCTGGGCGATGCAAGCGCTCGGCTTCGGGTTTAACCCAAACGACGCGGTCAGCTGTCTTACACATGGAGCGCTCTATTACCTGCCGATTCTGATCGTCACGTTCGCGGTGGGGGGACTGTGGGAGGTGCTCTTCGCTATCGTGCGTAAGCATGATGTGAACGAAGGCTTTCTTGTCACAGGGATGCTATTTCCGTTGATCCTTCCGCCGACGATTCCACTGTGGTGTGTCGCGCTCGGTATCTCGTTCGGCATCGTGGTCGGAAAGGAAATCTTCGGTGGTACTGGGATGAACGTGCTCAACCCGGCACTCGTGGCACGCGCTTTTGTCTTTTTTGCCTATCCGGCCCAAATGTCGGGTGACACGATTTGGGTTGCTGCCGAGACGTCGGCGGACGGCATCAGTGGTGCGACGGCGCTCGCGGACGCGACACTCGGCGGCACCGCGGGCATGACGACTGAACTCGACTGGTGGACCGCGTTCGTTGGCTTCGTACCTGGTTCGATGGGAGAAACCTCGACGCTTGCTTGTTTGGCGGGCGCCGCGCTGTTGATTGTTACCGGTGTCGGTTCCTGGCGCATCATGGTGAGTGTCACGGTCGGCACCTGTGTTACAGCTTGGTTGCTAAACACCCTTGGCTCGGCTACTAACCCCTTCTTTGATGTCTCACCCGCGTGGCACCTCGTGCTGGGGGGGTGGGCTTTTGGCACGGTGTACATGGCGACCGACCCTGTTTCAGCGCCGTCGTTGCTCAGCGGCCAGTATGTGTACGGGTTCTTCATTGGATTGTTGGCCGTGCTCATTCGGGTGGTCAACCCGGCCTATCCCGAGGGGATGATGCTCGCTATCCTATTTATGAACCTGTTTGCACCACTCATCGACTACTTCGCAATCCAGGCGAACGTGAGACGAAGGAGAACTCACTATGCAGGGTAGCGTCCGTTACAACCTCGCCTTTGCAGCGGTCATCTGTGTAGTGTGCGCCATCTTCGTCTCCTCGTCGGCGGTGTCGCTCCGTGACCGACAGGTGGCGAACCAAGTACTCGACATGCAACGTAACGTGCTACAGGTTGCTGGTCTGGCTACTCCGGAGGTTGCGTTGGGCTTGTCACGCGACGAAGTGGAAGCCCTCTTCGCGTCGATTCGTGCGATCGTAATCGATCTGGCTACGGGAGAGGAGACCGCGATTGACGCGAGCACTTTCGACCAGCGAGCGGCGGCAGGGGATGTGGAGCGTAGCCATGATGCACCGCCGAACAGCGCGGGGATCATCAAGGTTGCAGACCACGCGCTGGTCTATGAGTTACGCAACGCCAACGATGAGCTCGAGCTCGTGGTACTGCCAGTGAGGGGTCTTGGCCTTTGGGGAACTCTCTATGGGTTCATCGCGATCGGCGCGGATCTCGAAACGATTCGGGCTCTAACGTTCTATGAGCATATCGAGACGCCTGGACTTGGTGGAGAAGTGGACAACCCGCGGTGGAAGCGATTGTGGGATGGTCGGAAAGCATTTGGGCCCGATGGCAAGCCACAGATCGAGGTCATCAGGGGATTGGCGGGTTCGCCCGTTGAGGACCCGTACCGGGTCGATGGCCTTGCCGGTGCGACCATGACCAGTCGCGGGGTGACCAACCTGCTCAGGTTTTGGTTAGATGAGCACGGGTTCGCTCCGTACCTACAGATGGTCGCAGAACGGGAGGATGTCAGATGAAGGCGCGTGACGTGCTCGTCGATCCGTTCTTCAACAACAACCCGATCGCCCTGCAGGTTCTCGGTATCTGCTCGGCGCTGGCTGTGACGACAAAGATGGACACGGCCCTGGTGATGACTGCCGCTGTTGTCGGTGTGGTAATGGCTTCAAACTTCTTCGTCAGCGCGTTGCGGAATCAGATCCCGACTAACATCCGTATCATTGTCCAACTGACGATTATTGCCTCGCTCGTGATCGTCGTCGATCAATTTCTCAAGGCTTATTTATTCGGGATGTCCAAGCAGCTTTCAGTGTTCGTAGGCTTGATAATTACCAACTGCATCATTATGGGACGCGCCGAGGCTTACGCCATGCAGAACCCGCCAGTGATGAGTCTTATTGACGGGCTCGGCAATGGATTAGGGTACGGAGCAATCCTCATGGGCACGGCATTCCTGCGCGAATTGCTTGGGTCCGGATCACTGTTCGGCACTCAGGTGTTGGCGCTCGCGAGTGATGGCGGGTGGTACACGCCGAACGGTCTCATGGTGCTTTCGCCCGGTGCGTTTTTCATCATTGGGTTCTTTATTTGGGTGCTTCGGGTCTGGAAACCGGAGCAGGTCGAGAGCGAATGATGGTTGAGCACTACCTCAATCTCGTCGTGAAAGCGATCTTCGTCGAGAACATGGCACTTGCGTTCTTTTTGGGTATGTGCTCGTTCCTGGCGGTGTCACGGCAGGTTAAGACCGCCATCGGCCTTGGCGGTGCGGTCATCTTCGTCCTCATCATTACAGTGCCGATGAACAACGTCATCTATATCTATCTGCTTCGTCCCGGAGCGATGGGCTGGATCCATCCGGAGCTTGAGGCATACGACCTATCGTTTCTTGGGTTCCTGTCGTACATTGGGACGATCGCGGCGATGGTCCAGATCGTTGAAATGCTTCTAGATCGGTTCGCACCGCCGCTTCACGCAGCGCTCGGTATCTTTCTACCGTTGATTGCGGTCAACTGCGCGATTCTAGGAGCGTCGCTCTTTATGGTCGAGCGGAGCTACACACTGGCCGAGAGCGTGGTGTTCGGTTTTGGGTCGGGTGTCGGTTGGGCGCTTGCCATCGTCGCACTCGCGGGCATCCGTGAGCGACTGCGCTACAGCAACCCGCCTGAAGGGCTTCGGGGGCTCGGACTGACGTTCATTCTTGTCGGACTGATGGCGATCGGCTTCATGGCGTTCGCCGGGGTGCAACTTTAGGGCTCAGAGGTCAGTGGCAGCATGGTAGAGGTCACGCTCGGCGTCACGATGTTCACGTTCGTGGTCGTGTCACTGGTCGGCTTGTTGATGGTTGCCCGACAGCAACTCGTGTCCACCGGTAACGTCACCATCACTGTGAACGACAATCCCGATAAGGCGCTGCGGACTCGTGCCGGCGGCACGCTACTCGGGACGCTCGCTGCGAGCGACATCTTTATCCCATCGGCTTGTGGTGGGAAGGGGACCTGTGGGGTCTGCAAGGTCAAGGTGCTTGACGGAGGCGGGGCGGTCTTGCCGACCGAGCGGAGCCACGTCACTCGTGGAGAGGTTCGTGACTGCGTGCGTCTGTCCTGTCAGGTGAAGGTTAAGCAGGACATGAAGATTGCGATCCCACCCGAGATATTTGATGTTCGGCAATGGCGTTGCAAGGTCCGATCAAATCACAACGTCGCGACGTTCATCAAGGAACTCATTCTGGAGCTACCGGCTGGCGAGGAGGTGCCGTTCCGCGCAGGCGGTTACATTCAGATCGATGCTCCGGTCGGAACCTACGAGTACGAGAACTTTGACGTGGAGAAGGAATACCGTGCCGACTGGGACACGTTTAAGTTGTGGAGATACGAGGTGACGCTCGACGAGACGGTGACCCGGGCCTACTCGATGGCAAATTACCCAGAAGAGAAGGGATTCATCATGCTCAACGTGCGTGTTGCGTCACCACCACCGCGTGCACCCGAGGGAACCCCTCCTGGGAAAATGACGGCATATCTCTTCGATCTCAAGCCTGGTGACGATGTGACGATCTCGGGGCCGTTCGGGGAATTTTTTGCGAAGGATACCCCCGCAGAGATGATCTTCGTCGGCGGCGGTGCCGGTATGGCACCGATGCGGTCGCACATCTTCGATCAGTTCCGACGTTTGCGCACTACGCGCAAGGTCAGCTTCTGGTACGGTGCTAGAAGTCGGCGCGAGGCGTTTTACATTGAAGATTTTGACGCGATTCAAGAGGAACACGACAACTTCAGTTGGCATTTGGCGCTATCGGATCCGGTGCCCGAGGATAACTGGACTGGCTTTACCGGGTTCATACATCAGGTCCTGTACGACAATTACCTAAAGGACCATTCGGCTCCCGAAGATGTCGAGTACTATCTCTGTGGCCCTCCACTCATGCTCAAGGCTTGCATGCAGATGCTCGATAGTCTTGGTGTCGAGCCCGACAACATTCTCTTCGACGACTTCGGATAGCCATATACTGAGAATTCACACCGCAGTGACGGAATCCTACGCTGGGTGACCGATCGCGGCGGTCTTCATGCCTCGTTCGGAATTGCTACTGACGCCAGACACTGGCATTTACTTGGAAATGAAGCAGTACGTTTAATGGAAGCTACTCGGGGAGCTGGTCGTCGACACGAGCGTAGTTCTCTTGCGGGATGCTCAAGGAGAGCGACTGTCTAAAGGTTTGGGTCGAGGGCACAATGGATGGTCTGCTCATCGACACGGGCGGTGATTACATTACGACACCGGCGGGATAGAGCCTACGGCTCTGCGGTCGTTACAATGTTGCGTGTCGTTTTCTCAATCGGTCGTTCCCTAAGTTGTCGGTAGTGGACCAGCCGGGGCACCTCGTCGGTGAGGTCAGTTGCTTCGATAAACTACGCCTGTACCGCATCGCGGACAGACATACGTGTGAGGAACCCGGCATCGATTCCGGAATGAAGATTACTCGCGGCCGGACGGGCTAAACGGATACCGGTTCCTGGAGACACTAGCAGTGTTACGTCGAACGATTTTCGTTCTGGCAACGCTCGGCGGTCTCGCGTGTTTTGGTGGTTCATCACCAACTCCGGCCAAGCTCCTTCACATCTTCACCGGTTCAACGATGGGCACTACGTTCACCGTGAAGGTGGTGACCAGTCAGCTCGATGCGCCGCGCGTTGATGGTCTCCGAAAGACGATCGAGACCACTCTCGCGGCCGTTGATGCCAAGATGTCTCATTACCGACCCGATTCGGAGATCTCCAGATTCAACCAATTTTACGCAACGACACCGTTTGCGATGTCGTCGGACACGGTCTCCGTTATCGGACAGGCGGTTGAGATCAGTCGTCTAAGCGGTGGAGCATTCGACATCACTGTGGCACCGTTGGTCGACGCTTGGGGTTTTGGACCTGCCGGCCCAGTGACGGCCGTACCATCCGAAGTGGCGATCGCCAGGTTGCGGCACCGGGTCGGGTATACACAGCTGGAGATCGATCGCGAGACCTCAACGATTCGCAAGCACCATCCCGGGATTACAGGTGATCTGTCCGCGATCGCGAAAGGTCACGCCGTCGACCGCGTTGCTGCGGCGCTTGTTGAGGTGGGTATGAACAACTACCTGGTGGAGGTGGGTGGTGAGGTCCGCGCCGGTGGGCACAATGAGACTGGTGCCGTCTGGCGGGTTGCGATCGAGCGTCCCCGGGTCGGTACGTCGACCGCGCAACGTGTCGTGGAATTGACCAACCGCGCGCTGGCGACATCAGGGGAATACCGTAACTTCTACGAGCTAGATGGTCAGCGCGTGTCGCACACGATCGACCCACGATCTGGACGCCCGATCACCCATCAGATCGGATCGGTTAGCGTCGTGGCCGAGCGCTGCGTGCAGGCCGATGGCATCGCGACCGCACTCCAGGTTCTTGGGCTGGCTGAAGGCTATCCGATCGCAGTGGAGCATGGCTGGGCGGCATTGTTCGTCGTCCGTAACGCGGACGGTACATTCCGCGAGCATCCGACCCCAGCGTTCACAGCGTTGGCGCGGCACGGAACTAGCACTCCCTAGTGATAGTTCCGTTGTATGCAGGCGTGATGCATTCGAAGGATATTCGCGCTGAGTATTGGATCAGCAACATCACATACTGCACTACTACCGTTATTTTGCCTTGCTGTATCTACCGCGGGTCGAACGTGGCCGTAACTTGGCGGATGCTCGGTACGACTTCGGAGACTCTCACTGCACGCGTGAGGGGGAGGTTCGCACAAGGCGTTATTGAACCATCGTAGAATACTTATAATGATGGGGTCGTTCCTTCTCACTGCCGCCATAATGGGTGGTGTAATGCTGATCATGGCGGTCGGCGTACTTTTCAAGTATCCCTGTTTGCGCGGGTCGTGTGGCGGTTCCGACATACTTGGTACCGACGGTAAGCCGCTTACTTGTGTCACCTGCCCCAACCGCAACAAAGGTTAGGGATCTTCTTTATCCAACGTGTAGAGTCAGCCCGTCAGACCAAAAAGGCTCCCGACCTCTTGTTGACGGTACCGCTTATACCGTCGCGACGCGTTTCAAGAGTGCCACCAACTCGTCATCCTGCTCTGGCGACACCGTGCGGAGGTCCAGCAGCAGGCGGTCGTCCTCGATGCGCCCCACGACCGCCGGAGTGGCGGCACGCAGCTTTGTATCAAGAGTCGACGCTGAGTGACCATCCATCTCGACCGACAGTGAGCGGGTGGCTAGTGTCAGACCGGGGGTGCTTCCACCACCAATTACCGAGGTGCCTGCCTGCACCGTTAGCTTGAGGGCCACACAGCTCTCTAAACGCCGGACGATGCGTCGGGCCCGTTCGTTCAGTGCGTCCACCGATGTAGTGATCATACGGGCAACTGGCACGGTGCGATTGGCACGTCCGGTCGCGTGCTCAAGCAATGTGCCTTCGAGGGCCGCGTAGGTCAATTTGTCAACCCGAAGGGCACGCCAGAGTGGGTGTGACCGCACCCGGTCCAGGTAGGTACGTGCGCCGACGATGATGCCGGCCTGTGGTCCGCCCAGTAACTTGTCGCCACTGAACGTGCACAGTGTTACGCCCGTCTCGACACTGGCACGGACGGTTGGTTCCTCGCCGACAACGGGCGCTTCATAAAGGTTACCGCTGCCAAGGTCCTCGACGACCGGGACATTAAAACGACCACCAACTTCAACCAACTGAGCCAGAGTTGGTCGTTTAGTGAAGCCCTCAATCCGAAAATTCGAGGGATGCACCCTCAGAATCAGTGCGGTACGGTCGCTAATTACGGCGGTATAATCTGCAACACGCGTTCGGTTCGTCGTGCCAACTTCGCGCAGGCTTGCACCTGACTGTCGCAGTACGTCCGGAATCCGAAAGCCACCACCGATTTCGACTAGCTCTCCACGCGAGATGATCACCTCTCGGCCCGCACTGAGTGCCGTGAGGACCAAAAGGACAGCTGCTGCGTTGTTGTTGACGATGACGGCGGCCTCAGCTCCGGTCAAGCGCGTGAGCAGTGCCGCCGCGTGCACCGCGCGCGATCCCCGGGTGCCCTGTGCTATGTCGTACTCTAGATTGGAGTAGCCGAGGGCTACCTCGGAGATCCGACGAACGGCGGCTGCTGGTAGTGGGGCGCGGCCAAGGTTGGTGTGCACGATCACACCGGTGGCGTTGATTAGGGGGCGCAGCGATGGTATGAGGGTGGTGCGCAGCCTGGTCGCGGCGGCCTCTTCGATGTGCCGGGCCGCGTCATCCGTTCCCGTGACTGTCTCTGGTGACTCGCGGATGATGTGGCGCAACACGTCTGTTTCTTCGCGCAGCGCACGTACACTTGCGTCGCGACCGTACTGTGCCTCGAGACGGCGAATGGCCTCACGCTGGCGGAGCTGCTCGATGGATGGGATGACACGCAGATGGGTCATCATGTCGACTCGATTGGAACACAAAATTCGCGGGCCTCTACGCTGTGATCGCACGGCAGGAGTTGCCGCTTGCTGGAGTTCAGGAGTTCAGGATACCATCACGTCCACCTGCGAGCGATGAGCGAACCTCGCATTTCGTCCGACCACAAGTGTCCGCAACCAGAATCGGGACCGGTTTGCCGGCCGAGCGAACGGTTCTGGCCCTTTGTCGACCTCTCGGAGGAGCCAAGCGCCGAAGAGTTGGCCGCGCTCGACCCCGATCTACACGAAGTGTTGTTTGGTCCGACGGAACGGCCGTTCTCGGTCACGCTGAGCTTCCGCCGGTTCGACGGCGATGACTATCAACGAGCCGTAGAGTTGGCACGCGCGGCAGCCGAGTATCGAGAGGTGGGTACGGGTGCTACCTTGCGACATCGCGCCAGGTACTTTCCCGAGGATGCGAGCAAGCTGCGGGATCTCTTCGAGGTCGTTGGTTCCTATGACGAGTGCGACGTTCTCATCGACGATCGACCAGTGCCGTACGCACGGGAGTTGTGGCTGCCTCTCGTGTGGTTTCTTATTTATCGGTAAGGTTGGTGGCGCCACATAGCTGAGGAGACAGAGATCCAACACGACCCGTGGAAGCTTCCCGCGGAGATGCAGCGGCAGGTGCTCCACGACGATTCCTTGTCGTAGGTGTACGGACTTGGTGAAAGATCAGGCAAATCAACTACCCTTGAGTGGAACTCCCGAGTTGGTGTTTCGTATGGCTGTGAAGAATGGTCGGGTAAGTGTCACTACTGAGGTTTGCAGGGACTGTTTGATTACAATGGTCACGCGAACACCGGATGGCCCACCGGTTTCCCTGCGACGGATCTCGATTCTAGCGCCACTTCGTCACGTTGCCTGCCTGCGACCCCTTGGGGCCGTCGACTATCTCGAACTGAACGGCCTGTCTCTCCTCGAGGGTCCGGAATCCGTCACCTTGAATAGCCGAAAAATGAACGAAAGCATCAGTACCGGTATCGCGCTCGATGAACCCATAACCCTTAGAGTTGTTGAACCATTTGACCTTGCTAGTGATACGTATCGTTGTCTTTCTTACCGTGGGAGTATGCGACAAGAACGGCGTGTCGATAACTTGGCAGGACAGACCGCTCGAAGTTGCTTCGGAGCACAACAAAAAAAGACCGCAACGGCGACCTTACTTGGCGCGTAAGCTGTCAGCGCGGTGCCACGGTAGCCAGCATTTTTAATCGGTGTCAAGCTCCCGAGGGCTTGTCGGAACAACCGTGATACAGGAGGCGATGTCCCAACGATGCGTGCACTGCTGAGTGTGTCTGACAAGACTGGACTCGTCGATCTTGCACGAGGACTCTCACGGCGTGGCGTGGAGCTGTTGTCAACGGGTGGTACGGCGCGCGCACTCAACGAGGCAGGTCTCGCTGTAACCAATGTGTCGGAGGTTACCGGGTTTCCCGAGTTGATGGATGGTCGGGTCAAGACCCTCCATCCTGCGGTACATGCTGGCATCCTGGCCCGCCGGGACCACCCGGATGATCTTGGTGCAATCGACCGACAGGGCATACAGCTCATTGATCTTGTCGTCGTCAATCTGTACCCGTTCGCGCGCGCGGCGGCCGCACCCGAAACGACGTTCGAGGAGCTCCTCGAACAGATCGATATCGGGGGGCCAAGCATGGTTCGCGCAGCGGCCAAGAACTTCAAGGATGTGTTGGTCGTGGTTGACCCGGACGATTACACGTGCCTGCTCGACGCGCTGGATCGTTCGAACGGAGCTGATGCGGCTTTCCGCTTTGCACTGGCACGGAAGGCGTTCGCCCACACCGCGACTTACGATATGAACATTACAGAGGTGCTGTCTGCGGTTGAGTTAGACGGTGGACGCTTCAGCCGGTCACCGTTCTCCGTCGTCGGGGTGGCTCCAGCTCAGCTAATCGTACGGACCTCAAAGCTCCAGGACTTGCGGTACGGCGAGAATCCTCATCAGCCTGCGGCCCTCTATGCGGAGGGTGACTCGGAGGGTGCGGGGTGGGGCTTTGGCGCTGCGCAGGTACTACAAGGCAAGGGTCTGTCGTTCACAAACTTGATTGACCTAGACGCTGCGGCGCGCCTAGTGCTCGAATTCACCGAGCCAACCGCTGTCATCATCAAGCACACAAACCCGTGCGGTGTCGCGACTGCCGATCATTTGAGCAAGGCGTACGTGAAGGCACGGGAGGTTGATCCGCTATCCGCTTTTGGGGGTGTCGTCGGTCTTAACCGGTCACTCGATGCCGCTACGGCTACGGAGATTGCAACAACGTTTGTCGAGGGCGTTGTTGCGCCCGGTGTTAGTGATGACGCGAGGGCGATCCTGGCCAAGAAGCAAAACCTGCGTCTCGTGGTTGCTGATTTCTCGGTAGGAAATACGAGCGGCGGGAGGCGACGCGATGTTCGCTCGATTCTCGGGGCGCTGCTTGTGCAGGAACGCGACCGTGTCGTCGAGGCAGTCCCGGAGTGGCGCGCCGGTGCCGAGACCACGCCGGGTACCGAGCTACGGGTGGTCACGAAGCGCGCACCGACGTCCGACGAGTGGGCGGCGTTGCGTTTCGCCTGGCGCGTTTGTGCGCACGTCAAATCGAACACCGTGATCTTTGCGTGTCAGGATCGGGTGAGGGCGGTTGGGGCTGGTCAGATGAGTCGTGTCGATGCGGTCAATGTTGCAACGATGAAAGCTGGAGGGGGATTGAAAGGGACGGTGGCGGCGTCCGATGCTTTCTTCCCTTTCCGCGATGGGCTTGATGCAATCGCTGCCGCGGGTGCAACCGCCGTTGTTCAGCCTGGTGGTTCGAAGCGGGATGATGAGGTTATCGCCGCCGCTGACGAATGCAATTTAGCAATGGTGTTTGTTGGCCGCCGCCATTTCCGGCATTAAAGATTAGCCGAGTTAGGGCAGTGGTCAGGTGGATCTGCCGAGACGTCGAGCAAGATCCGACGATCAACAGCAGGTACGTACTCCGAATGATGGCAGTAGTGGGAAGTTAGCTATCGGTTTTTCGACGAGGCGTGGTATATGGCGCCAGGTGTTTTTTCGCGTTCGAGCAAGTTAATTTTGTGATCAACAAGACAATTTCGGACTCAGTGTGGGTCGCCAAGGAGTGCACGTGTTCGTTTTAAAGATTGAACCGGTCCGTGCTGGTAGCCAGTGTGAATCCCTGGGACAGTATGTCTGACTTGCGATGTGAATGGAGTTCCAGCCACCGGCGTCAGGAGAAGGTTCACGCAGGGATAGTCTTTTCCACAGCGGCTGCAGGTAGTGTGATCAGTACCAGTAGGAGCATTAGGAATTCTGAATCACCAAAGTTGTACTCGAACATCCCTGCAGCCAACATACTGGTGACGGCGGCCAACCCACCTGCCGCCAACGCCCGCGACGCTGGTGCTCTCAACCGGCGCAGTAGCTCGGAAACAACCGCCACTACGAACCAAATCCACAACACCAACGCCGGCACTCCGCGTTCTGCTGCGATCTGTAGCGGCACGTTGTGCAAATGGGGATTCGTTTCGTTCACGGCGTCACGCACCCGGTAGTCGGCATAAACCACTTGCACCATCTCTGGGCCGACGCCGGTCACCGGATGGTCGAGAACCATCGCGGCGCCAGCCCTCACCATCGCTAGTCGGTCTCGGTTGGTGGGATCCTGCAAGTCAAACGTCGCGTAAACGCGGTTGGTAATCTGTGGTGGCGCCAAAGCGAAGAACACCGCTGCGACAACCGGTGCAACGGCCAGTAGTCGGAGATCCTTCAGCATGAACAACAGGCTGACACCGGCGCACGCTCCAACCCATGCGCTGCGTGTGAGGGTCAACGCCAACGCAACGATCAGTGCTGGAAGTACCAACGCTGCCCAGATACGGCCGCTCCGGGCGAAGAGGATGCGGGATGCGGTTGCCACGATGACTAGCATTAACAGGCCTGAATAGGTCATGTAATGACCCATTGCTCCGCGTGGGCGCTGACCCAGGTTGTCGTACTCAAAGATGCCGTATTGGACGATTCCAAGGACCGCCGCAACAGCCCCAACAGTGATGACAACGGTCGCGACGTTCGCGGCGCGCTCGCCGCGCGCGAGACGGTAAACTACTGGAACCACGAGAAACAGCAGCACTTCCTTGGAATCGGCGAGACTCCGCATAGGCTCGATCGAGAAACCGACCGAGACCATCGTCCAAAGTGCGTAGGCAACGAGCGGCCAGAAGAAGAAAGGAAACGTCAGCTGCTCGCGATTCACCACAAGCATGCTTACCCACAACACCAACAGCCCAGTCAGCATGAATGCCGAGGCGGCGACAGAGAACTGTACTGCCACAACGAACATCAGCAGTACAGCCCAGCCGGTGGTCTCGAGTTTCGGTGGTGCAGCGGGCACTGCGGCGGCGAGGGTTGGACGATTCATCGTTGCTGCCGTAACAGCCGTGGTGAAACACTGGACTTCCGCCACGGACACCAAACGGCCTGTTTTACGGGGTCACTGTTCGATGGTGGCTTCGTCGATGAGCATCACGGGAATGTCGTCCTTGATCGGGTAGACGCGAAGACATTGCGCACACTTCAAGCCGCTGCTGTCGTGCACGAGCTTGACCGGTGTCTTGCAGTTGGGGCAGGCAAGAATTTCCAGCAACTCCGGGTCGACACCCATCAACGCACCTCCTATCGCCACTATAGCAGCAGATGCTACCGGCCGTCTTGTCCCCGAAGCGATCCTGTGGAACAATCAGGTGCTTGATGCGTCATCATTGCTTCGCCGCCGTTGTCGCGGGACTAATTCTGATATGGGCTAGCCCGGTTGCGGCTCAGTCATCGGCCGGTGAGTCTGAGGTCGCGGCCAAGGCTCGGGCATATCGGTTGTTCATGGAGGGTCGCCATCTCGAGGGTGAAGGCAACCTCGACGGCGCAATACAGGCGTACCGGGCGGCTGCAGAACACGACTCGGAGTCCGCAGAGATGCTCGCTGAGCTTGCCGCGCTTTATGCTCGCCGGAACCAGACCGACGAAGCGATCACCGCGGGTCAGTCAGCCGTCGAGCGGGAACCCGACAACGAGACGGCACATCGAATTCTCGGGTTGGTCTACGCTTCGCGTGCGAGCGGGCGTGGTGCCACGCCGGAAGACGTGACCGAGGCGATCAAACACCTCGAACAGGCCAGGGGAACACTCATCCCCGATGTTCAGGTCGCGTTGACGCTCGCACGCCTGCACCTCCGGATGGAGGCGACTGACGAGGCCATCGTGCTCCTTGAGGAACTGCTCGAGGGCGAATCGGGTCTCATGGAAGCCAGTCTCTTATTGTCACGGGCGTACGAGCAAGCGGGACGTTTCCAGGATGCGGTGGTCTGGCTCGAAGGCGTGGTCGAGGGCGGTCGCCCGTCGTCTCGGGTGCTGGCACGGCTTGGGGAGTTGTATGAGCGTGATCGTCGATGGAGTGACGCGGTCAACATGTACGAGCGCGCTGTCGCACGAAACGTCCGAAGCGCGCGTATCAAGCGCCAGCTTGCCAACGCGCTGCTTGAACTAGGTGAACCCGGGCGTGCAGGTGAAGTTCTGCGCGAGCTCGTCACGATGCGACCAAGAGACGCCGCCGGACTCTACTTGCTCTCCGAGGTAGAGCTTGAGCTCAACCGCTTCGACGAGGCAGAGGCGGTAGCTCGCCAGCTCCTTGAGCTTGAACCGGACACGCTTCGGGGACACTTTGCTCTTGCACAAGTCTACGAGAGGCGCCACGAATATCATCTCGTGATCGAAACGCTTGAGCCAGCCCTTCGCTCCGCTCAGCGGCAAAACGCTCGTGACGATCAACTAGCGAGTCTCATGGCTCGTCTCGGATTCGCGTATCAGCAGGTCGATGACTACGAGCAAGCCACGGAGATTTACGAGGAAGCAGTAGAACTCATGCCGTCGACGCTCGCATTCACAGCGAGGCTCGTCGAGTCCTACATCGCCGGTGAACGTTTCGCCGATGCCATGGGCGTCCTCGAGCGGGCGAAGGTGAATCACCCCGACAACTTGATGCTCGCGCGGCTTGAGGCTCAGGCACTGAGTGATCGCGGCGACATTCGGCGAGCTACTGATGTTCTTGAGCAGACGCTCTCGGTGCATGATGGAGAGCCATCGGCCTATATCGCCCTCGCCTACTTCTACAGTGAGTACGATCGGTTCGAAGACGCTTTGACCCTCCTCGAGTTGGCCGAACAGCGCTTTCCGGACAACACGTCGATTCTGTTCCAGCTCGGTGCTGTCCTGGAACGGCACGATCGGTTCGCTGAAGCCGAGCGAACTTTCCGTCGGCTGCTCGAACAGGATTCCGAGCACGCGCCAACGCTCAACTACCTGGGGTACATGCTGGCGGACCGCGGACTGCGTCTGAACGAATCGGTGGCACTACTCGAACGGGCCATAGAGCAGGATCCCTACAACGGCTCGTATCTCGACAGCCTGGGCTGGGCCTACTTCAAGCTCGAGCAACTCGATTTAGCCGAACCGCCATTGCGTGCCGCTGGCGATCAGCTACGTAATAACTCCGTCGTTCAGGATCATCTCGGTGACCTACTATCCAGGCTGGGCCACGATGCCGAGGCCATCGCGGCGTGGGAACGATCCCTTGCTGGAGACCGTGAAGGAATCGAGTCCACGGCGATCGAGCTCAAGATCGACGATGCCAGGCGGCGTATCGGTAGGTAGCAACCGGCGCTCGCTTCTTACACGCTATCCCCACACGATTTGCTTCCTCGCCATCGTGCTAGTGGTAACTGGGTGCACGTCCAGGCCACCGAGCATCCAATTGCCAGAGGGTCGAGGGGTCTGGTTTCCGGGGCATGAAGCGGTGCTTGAAGCCGCGACCGATCAGTGTCGTCGAGTGCACACAATGGAATTGATGGTGGCGCTCCGCGGACGTATGCGTGACACCCAATTACGTGGGCGTGTGCGAACAGCCCTGGCACGCCCGGCATCACTCCGTCTTGAAGGAGTGTCGCCGTTCGGTGCGCCGCAGTTCATCCTCGTGGCGAAACCGGACAACGCTATGCTCATTCTGCCCCGCGATCGGCAGATAGTTACGGATACTCCAGCTGACCAGTTGCTTGAGACGCTTACTGGGGTTGCGCTCGGGCCGGATGACTTCCGGGCTATTCTGACGGGGTGCGTCGTTCCTGAGCCGCGGGCTGTCGGAGGGCGAGCCTTTGGCAATGAGTGGATCGCAGTCGATCTCGAGGGTGAAGCTACAGTTTATCTCAAGGATATCGAAGGTTCTCCCACCGTCGTTGCCGGTACGCGTGGGATGTTCACGGTTGAGTATGCTGATCACACCCGTGGTCTTCCACGCCGTGTCCGGGTACAGGCAAATGACACCGGCACCGATCTCACCGCGTCCCTCTCGCAGGTGAGTATTAACGTCGAGCTGACCGAGGATGTATTTGTTGCACGTGTACGCGATGACTACATGCCTATTACTCTTGACCAGTGGCGCGGAGTGTCTCCGCTTGAGGTTTCTACGTCACCCTCAACCCGCACGGACCGGTGATTACTAACCAACGCGGAGCTCCCCGGCGCATTACCGTTTGGGCACCTGCCAAGGTCAACTTGGACCTACGAATCCTGTCACGCAGACCAGACGGATACCATGAACTGCGCACGATCTTGCAGTCGATCGCGCTTCGCGACACATTGAGTCTTCGGGCGAGGCGTGGCCCACTGACGATCCGGAGTCGCACGTCTTGGGTGCCGCAGGACGATGCCAACGTGATCTGGAAGGCCGCCTGCGGTCTCTGGAGAGCGTTACGCCGATCAGGTCCCCCACAGGATGTCGCTATCACTATTCGTAAGGTGATACCGGCTGAAGCAGGCTTGGGCGGTGGGAGTAGTGACGCGGCAGCAGCGCTGCGTGGGCTAAGCGTCCTGTGGGCGGAGCCGGCCGACGATACTATCCTTGCTAAGGTTGCCGCACGTGTGGGGTCCGATGTGCCGTTCTTTTTAACAGGTGGGACTGCACTTGGAACGGGTTGCGGCGAGAAGGTGCACCACCTGGAACAGCTTCACCGCCACTGGGTCGTACTGGCAAAGCCGAGCTACGGTGTTCCAACAGCGGACGCCTACCGCTGGTGGGATGCGATCGAGACTGGATCAGCACGCTCACCTCGGACACGGGTCGGCTGGCCCACACGCCTTGGTTCTCTTGGTAACGATCTTGAGCGACCGGTCACAGCACGACATCCGGAGATCAAGCTAGTGGTGGACCGACTCCGAGTAAAGGGTGCTCTGCTGGCAGCGATGAGTGGTAGTGGCTCGGCCGTCTTCGGGCTGTTTGCGCGTCGCGACGCGGCGGTCACTGCTCGACTCGCGGTGCGACGCGCGGGTTGGAGGACTATTCTGACGCGTACGATGGCTGGCGGTGAGTTCGCGCGTGTGGCACGCGTTAGAATAGGGTAAGAGAAAGCGTATACGCTTGCCCACCTTTGGTGCATCGACTAAAGTAATTGTTTGCATAGTGTTCGCGTAGCTGTCGCAGTGTGCCCGGCGCGACAGATGTCCGCGAAGACGCCCGCCGAGCCAGGACACGGATGGGGCGTGGCCAAGCGGTAAGGCGCGGGACTTTGGATCCCGTATTCGAAGGTTCGAATCCTTCCGCCCCAACCAACTGCAGGTGGGTGCTGTCAAGTCGAGGGATTGGTGTCAACACACAACGGTGAACTGAAGCTGTTTTCGGGAAGCGCGCACCCATTACTTGCCAAAGAGATCGCTGATTTCCTTGGGGTGTCGCTGGGACGAGCCTTCCTGAAACGGTTTCCAGACACCGAGGTTTCGTTTCAGATCGATGAGAACATTCGCGGGACGGACGTTTTCGTAGTCCAGCCAACATCGACGCCGGTTGACCAGCACTTGGTCGAGCTCTGTGTGATGATCGACGCGTTCCGTCGCTCGTCTGCGGCACGGATCACCGCGGTCCTACCGTATTACGGCTACGCGCGTCAGGATCGGAAGGATAAGCCTCGAGTCCCAATTTCGGCTAGACTGGTCGCGAATCTACTCGGCGCGGCTGGCACAAATCGGGTGCTGACTATGGACCTGCACAAGGCGCAGATCCAAGGGTTTTTTGACATTCCTGTCGATCATCTCTTCGCCGCACCTGTTTTCATCGACTACCTGCCACAGCTTGGGCACGGTTCCAACGTGACGATCGTCTCGCCGGACGCGGGTGGCGTTGAGCGCGCGCGCGCCTACGCCAAACGGTTGGACGCCGATCTCGCTATCATTGACAAGAGGCGTTCTGACGACGGGAAGGCGGAGGTGATGCACGTCGTTGGCAAAGTGCAGGACCGCGTGTGTATCATTCAGGACGATATCGTCGACACGGCGGGCACGTTGCAGCAGGCCTCGCAGGCATTGCGCGACAGCGGTGCATCGCGGGTGATGGCCTGTGCGGTGCATGGCGTACTGTCAGGTCCCGCTTTACGACGTGTGGAGGATTCCGCGTTGGAACAATTGATCGTGACCAATACGATCCCGCTGCGGGATGAGTGTGCGCAATCGGAGAAAATTCACGTCTTGTCGGTGGCCACTCTGCTCGGCAAGGCGATTCACAGTATTCATCAGGAGACATCGGTATCGTCTCTGTTTGTTTGATACAACAACATTTACGAAGAATCGGAGACGAAGCATGGGAGCCACATTGGCGGCGGTGCGACGTGATACCGGGGGGAAGAACGTGGCGCGTCGGTTGCGCCGTTCTGGGCAGGTTCCCGGCGTGGTTTATGGTGGTGAATCCCGTGAAGGTACGCCGATAGCGGTCGATCCGAAGGAATTGCTGCGGATTCTGCACTCAGAATCTGGCGTCAACACTCTCATCGACCTAACGGTGAACGGTGCTGCGTCGAGCCAGGTGTTAGTCAAGGAATTTCAGGTCGACCCGATCCACGACGCACTACTTCATGTGGACTTCTACCGCCTGGCCATGGACAAGGCACTCACTGTGTCGGTCCCTGTGACGCTCAAGGGGGAAGCCGCTGGTGTCAAGCAGCAGGGTGGTCTGGTGGACTTCGTGAATCGTGCCGTGCAGGTTGAGTGCATGCCGACTGAGATTCCTGAGCATATCGAAATCGACATCAGTGAATTAATGATTGGCCAGGGAGTGCGCCTCCGCGACGTTGTGGAGTCTGTCAACTGGACGCCGGTGAGTGACCCTGACATGCTGCTCGTACACGTCATCCCGCCTAAGGTTGAGGAGGAACCAGAAGTTGAAGAGGCGACCGCCGAGGAAGGTGCGGAAACGGCAGAGGGCGAGGGTGCCGACAAGGGTAAGACTGAGGGCGAGGAGCCAGCTTTGGACTCGCAGAAGAAGAAGTAAGATCGTTGTTGCCGCGGAGGCGGCGTGAAACTGATCGTCGGACTCGGCAACCCGGGGTCGAAGTACCGCGGTACCCGTCATAACGTTGGGTTCGATGTAGTCGACGAGTTGGCGCGGCGCTACGCTGTGTCGTTCGAATCGAGTCCGGCCGACGCGGTGATGGCGCGGGAACGCGGGCCCGGGGCACGTGTCATAATCGCAAAACCGCTCACTTTTATGAACCGAAGTGGTGAAGCTGTGAGGGTGTTGAGCCGCTACTATCGTATTGAACCCGGCAACCTGCTATTGGTGGCGGACGATGCTAACCTGCCGCTCGGACGACTACGGGCGAGGGCATGCGGCTCCGACGGCGGGCACAACGGGCTCGGGTCAGTCATCGCGGTGGTGGGTGCCACGTTCGCTCGGCTTCGGGTGGGTGTGGGACGTGGAGACGGACGTCTTGACCTTGCTAATCATGTATTGGCGCGTTTTAATGACACCGAACACTCGGAGATAGTGACGGCCATTCAGCGCGCTGCTGATGCTGTAGAGGCTTTTGTGAACGAAGGTATAGATGTGATGATGAGTCGCTTCAATCGCAAAGAAGAAGCGGAGCCAGACAAAGGCTTGACCGAGATATCATAGACAAAGATACGCTCCTTGCCACCGGTCACCGGTGGTCGTAGAGTCCGAGAGGAGACCGATGAGTACAGCTCGACAATACGAATTATTGTACGTTGTCAACCCCGATACGGATGAGGCAGCCGTTGCCGATTTGCACACCCAGATTGGGGAGATCGTTGAGAAATTGGGTGGGCGGATCGAGAAGACGGACAACTGGGGCCGGCGTAGGCTCGCCTACGAGATCAATCGCCACCGTGAAGGCGTGTACGTGCTCGATCTGATCAGTGGTCCGGGTGAGCTGGTCAGCGAACTCGACCGGCGGCTACGCGTAACGGACATAGTGCTGCGGCATCTTGTAGTGCGCGTTGACGAGGACCTGCGGAAAGCGCAGCATGCACGGGACCGTCGCCAGTCGCGCCAGCAACGGCGTCGTGTCGCACAACGCAAGCCACCTGCAGCGGCGCCGGTCGGTGAGGTGACTTCGCCTGAACCCGAAGCCAAGTCAGAGTCGGAGGTTCAAGTATGAGTCCTGATCGCGGAGGGCGCCGATCGGCGAGTAGCGGTAGCGGTAGCCGTAGCGGTAGCGGTAGCCGTAGCGGTGGCGGTAAAGAAGGTGGCGGTGGCGGTTTTCGTCGTGGGGGTTTCCGACGCCGTCGGGTCTGTCGGTTCTGCGTGGACAAGATCGACTACATCGATTACAAGGACGTACGGGTGATGATGATGGGCATTGCCGACCGGGGAAAGATCCAACCTCGTCGTATTTCCGGCACCTGCGCGAAACACCAGCGCAAGCTGACGACTGCCATCAAGCGCGCCCGACAGCTCGCGCTTATCCCGTATGTCACTGACTAGCGGTTGGGGGCTTGAATGGAGATTATTCTCCGGAAAACGGTAGATAACTTGGGCCGGCGTGGTGAGATCGTTACCGTAGCCAACGGCTATGCGCGGAACTACCTATTGCCTCGCCAGTTCGCGCTGCCGGTCACCGATGCCAACCGGCGACAGGTGGAGCGTGAGCGAGAGGCCGCGGAAGTACGGGAAGCCGACGAGCGAAGGGTTGCCGAGGTGTTGGCAGATCGGGTAGCCGCGGTCGAGTGCGTCATCGCTCGGCGAGTGGGAGAGACCGATACGCTGTACGGATCGGTCACGTCAGCCGATCTGGCTGAGCACCTCGAGAGTCAGCAACTTGTGATCGACAAACGGAAGATTCAACTCGAAGAACCGATCAAGGAACTAGGTGAGTTCGCCGTATCAGTTACTTTGCACCGTGACGTAACTGCAGAACTTAAGGTCAAAGTCGTCAAGGCGGACACCGTCGCTGAGTCGGAACCGACATCCTGAATTACCGAGCTACGTTGATTTGTCAATTGGCGATATCACCACATCCGAGGTCGAGCAGACTCTTCCGGAGAAGGTCGCCTAATTCCTAGCAGCGAGAATCATTTCGGTCCTCACCCAGGATGACCCTGGCAAGGAGTTTCGACAGCCCGTCTTATTTCAACGACGCGCTTGGTAACGGTTTAACGTAGTTGACCAAGCTAACGCGGGTGTTAGCTTTGAGCGTTCGTTAAAGGGATGTCTTGTCCGACTCTACAGAGCTAGCCGCGATCGTAGCCTGGTGGCGGCGGTCCGTCTTCATTCCGCGAGTTAGGACTCGCTCCGATTGGTGGCAGTTGTCGGTCTGAGGACGGGACCATCGGTTAGTCGACACAACCCTCCACAATAAATAAAAGTGATGCTAAACCACGATCGGGAGGCCCAGTCTGACACCGAGTGGTTATTGACCTTCTTCTCGCGACCTTACCGCGTGTCACTTTGATGTAAATCACCGCACAGATTTTTTGCGCTGAGTATCGCTCAGGAGTTAGACTCGCTTTCCCAACACGCGAGTCCTCAGAATTTCTAAGGTAGATGCATTATGGCTGACATGACCACCGCCGACACAATTCCACCTCAGAGCCTCGACGCAGAGAAGGGCGTTCTTGGAGCGATCCTGATTCACAGCGGTCATCTTGACCGAGTAGCTGATCTCGTGAAACGGAATGACTTCTATCGGGACGCCCATCAGAGAATCTTTCAACACATGCTGTCGATGTATGAGCGCTCTATGGAGATAGATTTTCTGACGCTCAAAGAGGAACTGTCAAATTCTGGCGAACTCGATAGAGTAGGTGGCCCAGCATACATTGCAAGTCTTGCGGATGGTATCCCGAGGTCCATCAATGCGGAGCATTACGCACGGATCGTGCGTGAGAAGTCGACTCTGCGTGAACTGATCCACGCTGCCAATCGAATCTCATCAAGTGCATATGAGCAGGATAAGTCTGTCGACGAGGTTCTTGATGAAGCCGAACGACTCGTGCTTGAGGTTGCAGATAAGCGGATCCATTCCGGATTCGTTTCTATGGAGGAATTGGTTCAGCAGAGTTTTGAAACGATAGAACAGATTCAGAAAAACAAGGGCTCACTAACGGGTGTGGCATCTGGGTACGAGGGGCTCGACGAGCTTACGTCTGGATTTCAACGTTCGGACCTCGTTATTGTGGCTGGTCGCCCATCAATGGGAAAGACGGGTTTGGCGCTAAACGTCGCTCAACATGTTGCGATCAAAGAAGGGGGCACTGTTGGAATCTTTAGTTTGGAGATGGCGAAGGAACAGCTCGTCATGCGCCTCTTGACGTCTACGGCCAGGCTCGACTCCCACAAGTTTAGGACCGGTCACCTCAAGGACGAAGACTACAGTCAACTCGCGAAGGCTTTGGACACTCTCGCAAGCACAAAGATCTTTGTAGATGATTCGCCATCGCCGTCAGTACTTGAGATGCGGGCGAAAGCCCGCCGACTGAAAGCAGAGCATGATCTACAGTTGCTTGTCGTCGACTATATTCAACTGATGCAGGGCCATGGTCGCTTTGATAGTAGGGTCTACGAATTAGCGTCCATTTCCCGGTCACTCAAGATGTTAGCGAAGGAACTAAATGTGCCGATTGTGGTGCTGTCGCAATTAAGTCGTGCGCCAGAAGCACGTCCAGATGGCAAGCCGCAGCTCGCAGACCTGAGGGAATCTGGCGCTCTCGAACAGGATGCTGACGTCGTGTTGCTTATTTATAGGGAACACGTATACAAACCAACCCTCGACAACGAAGGAATCGCACAGGTGATCATCGCGAAGCAGCGCAATGGACCGACCGGAGACGTGCAGCTAGCGTTTGTCAAGGAATACGCATCCTTTGAGAATCTTTCACGGCGAGCGGATGAGTCACAGTTTTCCTAGTTCGGGCGTCAGGATGGCATCATGGGGTCGTTCCTGAGGTGAAATGTTTCTAGATACGGTAGGCCTGACTACTGGTGGGTGCCGCTGGGCTGTTTTCCTATTGCCGCTACGCGTTGTGTCCCGTTGGTAGTGGTTTTTCGGGTCGAGAACGGCAAGAACGATTCGGTGACAGAAACTTCTAGTTAGGATCGACTGACTCGAAACGAGCTGCAAAGAACGCAGCCCGCTGAGATTTAGCAGCAAGGCACTCGTGGTTCGCCCCACCCACGCCCACATCGACCTTCACAGCCTGACGTTCAACTACCGGCGCATCCGCGAGTATCTTGGTGCGCGGGCCGAGGCGTCACCGACGGCGCCCCGCATCATTGCTGTTATCAAGGCGAACGCCTATGGCCACGGCGCCGTCCGTGTGGCGCGCGCGTTAGAAAGCGTCGAAACCGGCCCTGCTGGCGGGTTGATGCTGGCGTGTGCAGATATCGAAGAAGGTATCCAGCTACGCGAGGCCGGTGTATGTGCTCCCATCCTCGTCTTTGGTGCGCTTAGTGTGAGCAACCTCGACGGCGTCATCGTCCATGGTCTCACACCGACCGTGTCATCTCCGGAGGCTGCGCGCGCACTGCAGGCGACAGCCGCCCGACACGGACAACAGCTACACGTCCATCTGAAGGTGGACACTGGTATGAACCGGTTCGGCTTTCGCTATGACAACATCCGTCGCACGGTACCGGTCGCGCTCGAAGACCGAAACCTTATTATTGACGCGGTTTACACACAGTTCGCCACCGCGGAAAACATCGATCATCCGCTTTTCGACTTACAGCGCCAACGCTTCGAGATCGCACTTGAGACACTGCGCGGAATGGGGCTCGATGAATTTACGAGCCATGCTGCCAATAGCTCCGCGTTGCTCCGTGATCGTCGCACGTGGTACGACGCGGTCAGACCGGGTCTGCTTCTCTATGGGGTGATGCCAACACCGATCGACACGGCCCTATCTGTACGTCCTGTGCTCTCGCTACGGAGCCGGATCGTGGCGGTCAAGGGGATGCGGGTTGGCGAGACAGCGGGGTACGCAACGCAGTTCTCGGCCGGTCGTGCGAGTCGTGTTGCGGTGATCCCAGCCGGCTACGCCGACGGGCTCGATCTACGTTTGGCCGGTACGGCTTCTGTACTCGTGCGCGGGCAACGTGCATCCATTGTTGCCGTGTCGATGGATTCGACGACGGTTGATGTCAGTGATGTCGACGTCAGCCCAGGCGATGACGTCGTTGTGATCGGTTCACAAGGGGACGATCGGATCGATGCATGCGAGGTGGCTCGCTGGATCGGAACGGTACCGCACGAGATTCTTTGTCGCACGGGGACTCGGATCGAGCGGATCTATAATTCTGAGTTCCTGTAATGAAGCCAAACAGAAAGACAATATTCGTCTGTCAGAACTGTGGCGTCCAGGCCAAGAAGTGGCTCGGGCGCTGTGCCGAATGCGGTGCGTGGAACTCGATGGTCGAGGAACAGATCCGTCCCGTGTCTCCCGGTGCGGACGTTGTGCGGTACGGGTTACCGACCGAGCGTGGCGCAGCCTATCTCTATAAAGACGTGGACCTGGTTGACACCGAACGCGTGCCAAGCGGGTTCAGCGAATTCGACCGAGTACTGGGTGGAGGGATCGTCCCGGGGTCGGTCGTGCTGTTGGGTGGCGAACCGGGCATAGGCAAGTCGACCTTGCTGCTGCAGGTGGCTGCACGGGTGGCCGCGGGGGTTGGACCGGTACTCTACGCGTCCGGTGAGGAATCAGAGCATCAGATTAAGATGCGCGGTGAGCGACTCGAGATCGGCAAGTCTCCACTGTATCTGCTAGCGGAAACATGCCTGGAGCGGATTCTCGAAGAAGTCGACCGTTTGAAACCTTCCTTGCTTATCGTCGATTCCATTCAGACCATTTTCTCTCTTAAGTTGCAATCGGCGCCCGGGAGTATCGGGCAGGTGCGCGAGGCAGCTACCCATCTACTGTTTACCGCGAAGGGCCGTACTCTGCCGACGTTTCTAGTGGGCCACATTACAAAAGACGGTAGTCTGGCCGGACCAAAGGTCTTGGAACATGTGGTCGATTCAGTACTCTATTTCGAAGGTGAACGGCATCATGCGCACCGGATTGTGCGAGCCGTCAAGAATCGCTTTGGTGCCGTGAGCGAACTTGGCGTGTTTGAGATGACAGCCACCGGACTGCAGCCGGTGGCTAACCCTTCACGTCTGTTTCTGTCAGAGCATGCCGCAAGCGTGCCCGGTTCGGCTGTGCTCTGTTCCATTGAGGGTTCACGACCGATCTTGGTTGAGGTTCAGGCGCTTGTATCGAGTGGCGCCTATGGGACGGCACGGCGGATGGCCAGCGGGCTCGACCACAACAGGTTGTCGTTGCTACTGGCGGTGTTGGAGAAGCGGGCGGGTCTCAGCGTCGCCGGTGAGGACGTGTTTGTCAACATCGCCGGAGGACTTGCGATCAACGAACCGGCCGCCGACCTTGGTGTGGTCGCGGCTATCGCATCAAGCGTTCGGAATCGAGGCGTTCGCTCGGGGACTGTTGTCTTCGGGGAAATCGGGCTAGGCGGTGAGGTTCGGGGGACTAGTCAGGCCGGGCTTCGTATCAAGGAGGCAGCCCAGCTCGGCTTCACACGCTGCGTGCTTCCAGCTGCCAATCGCTCACCGGAAGTTCGCTCCGATGACTGCGAGCTCATCGGTGTCGGAACTGTCGAAGAGGCGTTGGATGAGCTTATCGACTAGAGGTTGGAGGTTAGGGTCGAAACGACCGGAGGTCTATACGAATCCTCATGGTGCCGCGGCCGACCGGTCTGTCCAGTTTCGATTCTCTGGTCTCAAATCTCTAGAGAGTTGATACGACCATGCGCATTCCTCCATTTCACTGGTGGCGCACAGTCTTCTGGTTGATCCCTGCGATCTCGGTGTACACGCTCGTACTAGGAACTGTCTCGCTCACGTCGATGCTCATCGACCGCCGCGGCCGGGCGGCTCATTGGTGCGCACGGGTTTGGTCCTGGTTGATCCTGGCGACCACTGGCGTGCGGGTGCATGCCAGTGGTCGGAGCCGGGTCGCGCGAGACCGTTCCTATGTGTTCGTTTCGAATCACCAGAGCATCTATGATTTCCCCATTCTGATAACAGCACTTTCGTTCCAACTCCGCATTATCGCCAAGGCATCACTCGGATATTTTCCTGTGATCGGCTGGCACCTCCGGCACACTGGGCATCTGCTTATTGAACGTTCACGCGCTGGCGCGAGGACATTTCACCGAGTCGGTGACCTAATGCGAGGAGGGCATTCGCTGATTGCTTTTCCTGAGGGCACTCGAAGCGTGGACGGTCGGGTGCAGCGATTCAAACGGGGGTTGTTTCTCCTGGCAATTGAGGCGGGGTTTCCGATCGTTCCAGTGGCCGTGATTGGAAGCCGCCATGTCATGTTGAAGGGGCGTCTGATGACGTGCCCGGGTGACGTTGAGATGGTCGTACACGCGCCGTTGCCGACCGATGGGCTGAGCCGCGAGGACGCGCAGTCGTTGGCGGATCGTGCGTACGAAATCATTAGTGCGACCGTCACTGAATACGATCGACGACGTGCGATTGAGACTGCAGGGCACGTCCAAGGAACGGTGGACGCGGGGCGATGAGTGAAGGCGTGCGTGTAACCGCGATTATCGCGGCGGGAGGGCGTGGCGATCGGGTTGGTGGGGCGGTGCCTAAGCAATTCCGTGTGGTCGGTGGTCGCACACTGTTGGAATTGAGTCTCGAACCATTCGACGAGAGCCCATGCGTTGACGACATCGTGCTTGTGCTCCCACCGGACGTCGCGGATGTTCCGCCACTAGCTGTCGATAACATTGCCACACCGCTTACGGTCGTGTCCGGTGGTGCGCGACGGCAGGACTCGGTAGCAGCTGGCTTTGAGCATGTGGCTTCGAATACTGACGTCGTGGTCGTGCACGATGCGGCCCGGCCATTCTGCACGATAGGCCTGATCGAGCGAACGATCGTTGCCGCGGCTGAAACCGGCGCGGCAATTTCGGCACTCCGCGCTAGCGACACGGTCAAAGAGGGCACGACCGATGGCGGAATCACGTACGTCAATGCAACGCTTCCACGTCAGCAAATTTTCCTTGCGCAAACACCGCAGGCGTTTCGGGTCGGCGTCTTGCGCGACGCGGTGGATTTGGGGCGTAGTGGCGTCGAAGCTACTGATGAAGCGACGCTAGCGGAACGCGCCGGTCATCGTGTTAGGTTGGTCGATGGCGACACGCGTAACATCAAGATTACGACGCCGGTGGATTTGTCGTTGGCGGCTGATATTGTGGCTCAGCGGGCCGTGGTGGGCGCTCCGCGCGTGGGATTGGGTTACGACTGTCACCGCATGGTCGATGGTCGACCACTGGTGCTCGGCGGCGTACGCATTCCTTGCGACCGAGGCCTGTCTGGACATTCGGATGCTGACGCGGTTTGCCATGCGATCACAGACGCGGTCCTTGGTGGCGCCGGGGCCGGAGACATCGGCCAGCATTTTCCGGACGACGATCCTCAATGGAAAGACGCTTCGAGTATAGATTTGCTCGGTCAAGCGGTTAGCCTCATCGCAGCACGTGGCTACAGGGTTGGTAACGTTGATGTCGTTGTTGTACTCGAGAGACCGAAGATCCGCCCACACGTCGCGGAGATGCGCCAAAGCTTGGCTGATGTCCTGCAGATCGAGCCGCAGAAGATCAGCATTAAGGGCAAGACCGCCGAGGGTTTAGACGCGGTCGGTCGTGGTGAGGCGGTGGCGGTACACGCGGTGGCGGTGTTGTTTGCCTAATGCGAATCTACGGCATCAATGCAACGGTTGAAGCGCTCCGCTCTGGCAGAGCTGTCGAGATTCACGTGAGTGATCGTCGCCGGCGCGGATTGGACGCTTTACTCACGATGGCGTCGCGCGCGCGCGTTCGTGTTCGGCGGGTCGAGGTCGCCGAGCTTGACCGAATGGCACGCGGCGGGGTGCATCAAGGGGTGGTCGCTACCGTGACACGTCCTGTTGATTACAGCCTCGCAGATCTGGTGAGTGGACCCCGGTCACCTCTTTTGGTCGTCCTCGATGGAATCGAGGATCCCCAGAATCTTGGTGCGGTCGTTCGGGCGGCCGAAGCAGCTGGGGTGGACGGTATCGTCCTCCAAACGCGGAGGGTGGCTGCACGGGGCGGTGCGGCCATCAAGGCGTCCGCTGGTGCGTTGAACCACGCCAGGCTGGCACCGGTCGTGAACGTCAGTCGCGCTGTCGAAGAACTGAAAGCTGCCGGCGTCTGGACAGTGGGGCTTGATGCTGGTGCGGGTCGGTCACTGTACGACCTGAATCTGACTGTGCCGACCGCACTGGTTATAGGGGCGGAAGGTCGCGGGCTTCGCCGTCTGGTGAGGGAGAGATGCGACTGGCTGGCCGCGCTACCGATGCACGGCCAGGTGGCTAGCCTCAATGTTGCCGTAACCGCAGGGATCGCCCTTTTTGAAGCAGTCCGCCAACGCATGCTGGACGGCTGATTGCTTCTACACAGGGGGCTAACCCGCTCCGACATATAAGGTCATAGATGGAACGGAGAAAGTCCTTATTGCAGCGTCGGTAACAGCTGTGCTAAAGTGATCAATTGGTCCGGCTGGCGTAGCTCAGCCAGGTAGAGCAGCTGATTTGTAATCAGCGGGTCGGGGGTTCAAATCCCTTCGCCAGCTCCATAGGATACGAAGGCGAAGCCCGTTTTTCATTGTCGGTTGTGCGGCGGCGGTGCGTACCGATGAACGGGGGTGCGTCGGAAGCGAACGCTCGAAGCGGTGTTGCGGCAAGCGCCATCCAAATAGAAGAACACGCGGTTCCAACCCAGTTGAGGAAAAACGTTCGGCAGAGGTCGGCCTGCGTGTCGGTACGGGCAGCGCAGGATGATCGCCACCACCAGTCGGCGAGGTTGCGGAGCGGTCAAACGCAACAGACTGTAAATCTGTCGCCCTAGCGGCTTCGGAGGTTCGAATCCTCCCCTCGCCACCATGTCCGGAGCCGGTGCGCGTCGATTTCAGCGGTAAGGCGGTGAGATGCGCGGGAGTAACTCAGTGGTAGAGTCACAGCCTTCCAAGCTGTTGGTCGCGGGTTCGATCCCCGTCTCCCGCTCCAGCGTTCGTGCGCTGCGCGAGTTCAGACAAGGTGAACTTTTGTGCAGATGATGGCTGTCACGCAGACGCTGCGCGAAGGGGAGCGAAGGCGGACGGGTACCCTTGACCTGCCACAACGAGCCGATGTAGCTCAGGTGGTAGAGCGCGTCCTTGGTAAGGACGAGGTCACCGGTTCAACCCCGGTCATCGGCTCCACTTCTTGTGAAGGAGCCTTAGGCTTGAAAAAGTAGGATCAGGCATGGCGAAGGAGAAATTTGATCGGTCTAAACCGCACGTGAACGTCGGAACGATTGGGCACATTGACCATGGGAAGACGACGTTGACTGCGGCGATCACGTCGGTGATGGCGAAGCACGATGCGACGAACACGGTGCGGTCATTTGATTCGATCGATAACGCGCCGGAAGAGCGGGAGAGAGGTATCACGATTGCGACGGCGCACGTCGAGTACACGACGGCGAACCGGCACTACGCGCACGTTGATTGTCCGGGGCACGCGGACTACATCAAGAACATGATCACGGGTGCGGCGCAGATGGATGGAGGCATCCTGGTGGTAGCAGCGACCGACGGGCCGATGCCGCAGACACGAGAGCACATTCTGCTAGCGCGCCAGGTGGGAGTGCCGTCGTTGGTGGTGTTCCTAAACAAGGTGGACGCGGTGGATGACCCGGAACTGCTGGAACTGGTGGAACTGGAAGTGCGGGAGCTGTTGAGCTCATATGAATTTCCAGGGGACGACATCCCGGTGATTAAAGGGTCAGCACTAAAGGCGCTGGAAGGGGACGCGGACGGAGAGAAGTCGATTGACGAACTGATGGCGGCGGTGGATGAGTATGTGCAGGTGCCGCCACGAGATATTGACATGCCGTTCCTAATGCCGATTGAGGACGTATTTTCGATCTCAGGGCGTGGCACGGTGGTGACGGGCCGAGTGGAACGTGGCAAGGTGCTGGTGTCTGAAGAGATTGAGATTGTGGGGTTTACGGAAACACAGAAGAAGGTGGTGACCGGAGTAGAAATGTTCCGGAAGCTGCTTGATGAAGGGGTGGCGGGGGATAACATCGGGGTGCTGCTACGCGGGACAGAAAAAGATGACGTGGAGCGAGGCCAGGTGTTGGCGAAGCCGGGGTCAATTACGCCACATACGAAATTTAAGGGCGAAGTGTATGTGCTGAATAAGGACGAAGGGGGTCGGCACACACCGTTTTTCAATGGGTATCGGCCGCAGTTTTACTTGCGGACGACAGACGTAACGGGAGTGGCGACCCTACCGGAGGGTGTGGAGATGGTGATGCCGGGGGACAGCGTGGGCATCAGCGTGGAGTTGATCACGCCGGTGGCGCTGGAGAAGGGGCTACGGTTCGCGATTCGCGAGGGAGGCCGCACAGTTGGTTCCGGCACGATTACGGAGATCGTCGAGTAGCTCCCATGACCACCTGGCAGCTTGAGACCAAAATTTAGAGACTGTAATGCGTGCCATCGTCAGTCTAGCGTGTACCGAGTGCAAGCGGCGGAACTACAGCACGACGAAGAACAAACGGAAGACGACCGATCGTCTTGAGTTCAAGAAGTACTGCCGTTGGTGTCGTCGTCATACGCCGCATCGTGAGACGAAGTAGGCCAGGAGCCAGGAGCCAGAGGTCAGGAAACAACCCTGACTTCTGCCCCATGGTTCTTTGAATAGGCCAGTAGCTCAACTGGTAGAGCACCGGTCTCCAAAACCGGGGGTTGGGGGTTCGAGTCCCTCCTGGCCTGCCAGTTATTACGTGTGGATTGAGGAGCTGAGGGCAGGACGTGAAGTCAGCGATGCTCGAGCGCGGGCGCGAGACACCTGGGGTGCGAGGCGTCCTTAGTTGGTGGTCACGTAGTCGAACCTTTCTCGCTCAGGTGCGCAATGAGGTTGAGCGAGTCACGTGGCCGAGCTGGAAAGAGGTTCAGGCTACCACCATTGTCGTCATCCTCACCTCGGTATTGTTCGGCGTGTATCTCTGGGGCGTTGACTTGTTGCTCACAAGACTCTCGCGTGCCCTTTTCGGAGCGTTCGGGGTCTCATGACTGACGTCAGCACCAAGCAGTGGTACATCGTACACACCTATTCGGGCTTCGAGAACAAAGTGTCCGAGTCGCTGCAGGAGCGTGTTCGCGCCTATGGCCTGCAGCACGAGATCGGTGAGGTGTTGATTCCGACCGAGGATGTGGTTGAGATGCGCGGTGGGAAAAAGGTGATCAGTACTAAACGCTTCTTCCCCGGTTACATCCTGGTAGAGATGGATATGACCGATAACGCGTGGCATGTGGTCAAGAACACCCCAAAGGTGACGGGGTTTGTCGGGGCCGGTTCGAGGCCGACAGCGCTGACACGGGAAGAGGTCGACCAGATTTTGCAACAGGTGACGGTTGCGGCTGAAAAGCCAAAGCCAAAGTACACGTTCGAAAAGGGTGACCAGGTTCGAATCAACGAGGGGCCGTTTACGAGCTTCAACGGTGTGGTTGATGACGTGAACATCGATCGGAACACGTTGAAAGTCATGGTGACGATCTTCGGTCGTTCGACGCCGGTCGAGCTCGACTTCTTACAGGTCGAGAAGGGCTAGAGGACTGGGAAGCAGTGTCTAGGCTGGGGCTTCCTTAGCTCCAATCAGCATATGGCGAAGAAAATTAGCGGGCAGGTAAAGCTACAGATTGCCGCAGGAAAAGCGACACCGGCGCCACCAGTCGGCACAGCGCTCGGGCCGCACGGTGTGAACATCATGGATTTCTGCAAGGCGTTTAACGCCAAGACTGCGGCGCAGGAGGGGTTGATAATTCCGGCAGTCGTCACGGTGTACGCTGATCGGTCCTACAGCTTTATTACCAAGACACCGCCGGCGGCGGTCTTGCTTAAACGGGCCGCTAACATCGCGAAGGGATCGGGCGAGCCTAACCGGACCAAGGTCGGCACGGTCACGCGACAACAGGTCGAGGAGATTGCTAAGACAAAGATGCCTGACCTCAATGCCAACACGCTGGATATGGCGGTGAACATCGTCGCCGGGACGGCGCGCTCGATGGGTATAGAGGTAGACGGCTAATCGAACCTAACCGGTTCAGTCAGAAACTGAGTCATGGCCAAGAACGGCAAGAAGTTCGAAGCGGCACAAGCAAAGGTTGAGGACAAGCTGTACCCGCTCGCAGAGGCGATACCGCTCGTCCAGAGCATCACGTTCGCTAAATTCAGTGAGAGCGTCGACCTAGTGATGCGTCTCGGCGTCAACCCGAAGCATGCCGATCAGATGGTGCGTGGGACGGTGGTCCTACCACACGGCCTCGGCCGCACGAAGCGCGTGCTCGTCATTGCGAACGGCGACAAGCAAAAAGAAGCCGAGAGTGCTGGAGCCGACACGGTTGGCGGCGAGGAGATCGTGGAGAAGATCCAGGGGGGCTGGATGGATTTCGACGCGGTGGTTGCCACGCCGGACATGATGAGGTCTGTTGGCAAGCTCGGACGCATCCTTGGTCCACGAGGTCTCATGCCGAATCCCAAGACCGGTACCGTGACGATCGATATCACGAAGGCGGTTGGGGAGATAAAGGCGGGTAAGGTCGAGTATCGGGTCGACAAGGCTGGTGTCCTGCACGCTCCTATCGGCAAGACGTCGTTCGCGACGGACAAACTCATTGAAAACGCTCAGGCACTGGCGACGAGCGTTATTAAGGCTAAGCCAGTCGCAGCGAAGGGCAAGTACGTTAGAAGCGTGTTCGTGTCGTCGACGATGGGCCCTGGAATTCGCGTTGATGGCACCAGCGTCGAAGATGCGGCCAAGGTAGAAGGTAGGGACTAGAGAGGCACGGGGAGAAAAGCCGGAGTCGGCGGTGGTCGGGTCGTAGAAGGTGTCCGGTTTCGCACGGGATGTGACATGGCAATCAGCAGAGCGCAAAAAGAAGATCAGGTCGCGGATCTACATGCGGAGTTCGGTGCTGCCGAGAACGTGATTCTGGTCGATTTCAAAGGCCTTGATGTACCTCAGGCAACCGAGTTGCGGTGCAAAGTGCGTGCTGCACAGGCAAGTTATCGCGTGGTGAAGAATTCGCTGGCCAAGCGTGCGCTCGAAGGGACGTCATTCGAGCGATTGCGGGAGCATGTCAACGGCACGACCGCGATTGCTTTCAGTAGCGAAGATCCGGTGTCTCTTGCCAAAACGATCGTCGAGTTCTCGAAAACTGTCCCAGCACTTACGGTGAAGGCCGCGCTTGTGCAGGGTCAGGCCATCGATCCGCAAGGCGTGGCCGACTTGGCGAAGCTGCCCGGGAAGTCTGAACTGCAATCCACGTTACTGATGGTGCTACAGGCTCCGATGACGCAATTCGTGCGCGTACTGAACGCAGTGCCGCGCGACCTCATGAGCGTCCTGAGCCAGTTGCAAGACCAGTTGCAAGAGAAGTCTGAGGAGGAGCGCTGAATATGGCTGAGGTAACCCAAGACCAAGTGGTTGACTACATCAAGGGGATAACGGTCCTCGAGTTGTCCGAGCTCGTCAAGAAGCTTGAGGATGAGCTCGGGGTGTCGGCAGCAGTTGCCATGCCGGTGGCCGTGGCCGGCGGGGCGGCCGGTGCTGCAGGCAGTGGTGCGGCCGAAGAGCAAACGGAGTTCACGGTGAACTTGACGGAGATCGGCCCGAAGAAGATCAACGTGATCAAAGTCGTCCGAGAGATGACTAGCCTTGGACTAAAGGAGGCGAAAGATCTCGTCGAGAGCGCTCCCAAGGCTATCAAAGAGGCGATCCCGAAGGATGAGGCTGAGGCCATCCAAAAGAAATTTGAGGAAGTCGGCGCTAAGGTCGAGATCAAATAGGGTCGATCGAGTTCGGGTCGGCCTAATGCCGGACGTGGTGCAGGGTGTCTACCAGTGTGCCGCGTTCTGCGGGCCGTTGTCGTATGTGGCGTAGGGCAGTGGTTCCTGCGCACCTTCTGAGGATTCCAACTGTGCAGACCCTGCCTAAGAACGTGTACCGCGAGCGAATCGATTTTTCGAAGATCCCCCAGACGGTTCCAATTCCGAACCTGATCGAGGTTCAGAAAAAGTCCTATGAGCGCTTCCTTCAGATGAAACGGATGGCCAGCGAACGTGAGGACGCCGGTCTGCAGTCGGTGTTCAAGTCGGTCTTTCCGATCAGCGACTTTCGTGAGAATTCATCGCTGGAGTTTATTGAATACTCGATTGGAAACTGGGAGTGTAAATGCAGTCGCCTAGTCGGCCTGCAGCAGCTCCGACAACCGTGTGAGGGATGCGGTGCAATTCTTGAGTCTGACCCGCACGGTGATCACGAAGTGATCTGCGCGGCGTGTAGCCGTTCCAATTTCGCGCGCGGGGTCTTGTGCGATGTCTGCGGCCATACAGTCGCGTTGAAACTGAAGTACGACGTTGAGGAGTGTCAGGAGCGTGGCATGACCTACGCCGTGCCACTCAAAGTCACCATCCGCTTGGTGGTGTGGAATAAGGATCTAGAAACGGGTGTTAAGACGATCCGCGATATCAAAGAGCAGGAGGTCTATTTCGGTGACGTTCCACTGATGACTGAGAATGGGACTTTCATCATCAACGGGACCGAGAGAGTGATCGTGTCGCAGTTGCACCGCTCACCGGGTGCGTTCTTCCATTCGGAGGATAAAGCAACGTTCGTCGCGCAGATCATTCCGTACCGCGGGTCGTGGGTGGAGTTCGAGTACGATGCCAAGAACCTCCTGTATGTCCGGATAGACCGAAAACGCAAGTTTCTAGCCACGGTGTTTTTACGGGCACTTGGCCTGCGTGCAGCGGACGAGATAATCCGTACCTTCTTTGCGGTCGAACGTATCTCAATCGAGGGGCAGTCTTTGCGATGGACCGTAAGCGACTCCCTGCTCGGCCGGCGGGTAGCGCAGGCCATAAAACTTCCCGACAAGGGCTTGTCGCTCGCGGCCGGTAAGAAAATCACGCGTGGCGTTATCGGAGCCCTACGGAAGGCTGGCATGGCTGACGTCGAGCTCGCGGAAGCAGAGCTTGAAGGTGCGTTTGCCGCAGCTGACGTGATTGAGTCGTCGACTGGTGAGGTCATCCTTGAAGCAAACGAAGAAGTCACGGCGCGCACCATCTTGATGCTGCAGGAGAAGGAAATTGGGGAGATCGCGGTCTTCTTCCCGGAACAGGACGACGTGGGTTCGGTGCTTTCCTCGACGTTGAAGAAGGACTCGATCCGGACGCATGAGGAAGCGCTGATAGAGATCTATCGGCGGCTTCGTCCTGGCGATCCTCCGACGCTCGACAGCTCGCGCACGCTCTTCGAGAACATGTTCTTTAATCCGCAGAAGTACGACTTTTCACGCGTCGGACGTCTAAAGCTGAACACGAAGCTCGGACTGGACACGCCCCTCGACGAGAAGGTTCTGCACCCGCAGGATTTCTACGAAGTCATCAAGTACCTTCTGATGCTGCGCCGAACTCCGGCAAACATCGACGACATCGACAATCTCGGCAACCGGCGGGTGAGATCGGTCGGAGAGTTGCTTGAGAACCAGTTCCGGATCGGCCTCGTTCGCATGGAGCGAGCAATCAAGGAAAAGATGTCGGTCTATCAGGAAATGACGACGGCAATGCCGCATGACCTGATCAATGCTAAGCCGGTGATGGCGGCCATTCGTGAGTTCTTTGGGTCATCACAGCTGTCGCAATTCATGGACCAAACGAATCCGCTTTCTGAGATCACGCATAAGCGCCGTCTTTCTGCACTCGGCCCCGGCGGTTTGTCACGCGAACGGGCAGGGTTTGAGGTTCGTGACGTGCACCCGACGCACTACGGTCGGATCTGCCCTATTGAGACCCCCGAGGGTCCCAACATCGGCCTGATCTCCTCACTCTCTTGCTACGCCCGCATTAACGAGTTTGGGTTCATCGAATCGCCGTATCGCAAGGTAAAGGACGGTCGAGCATCGGACTACGTCCAGATTACCCAGGCCGGTGGGACCAAATACAAGGTGGGCGACATCGTCGAAGCCAACGAGGCTGACCAGGAGAACGCCAGCGCAAAGTTGCGGAAGAAGGGTAGTGCCGAATTCGTACCCTACTCGTTTTATCTATCGGCGTGGGAGGAGGACCAGTATCTCATCGCGCAGGCCAACGCGCGGCTAGACGAGAACGGTCAACTTCTCGACGAGCGGATGGACGCGCGACAAGCAGGTGACTTCGTCCTTGCAGCTCGCGAAAAAATCGAGTTTATCGACGTCTCACCCAAACAGTTGGTGTCGGTCGCAGCGTCGCTAATCCCGTTCCTCGAGAACGACGACGCGAATCGTGCCCTGATGGGTTCCAACATGCAACGGCAGGCGGTGCCGTTGCTGCGCGCGCGCGCGCCGTTCGTCGGGACCGGGATGGAGTACATCACCGCCCACGATTCAGGAGCCGTGGTGTCCACGCGGCGGAGTGGCACCGTTGATTTCGTCGATTCACAGCGAATTGTCGTGCGCCTTGACAGAGACGACAGCGGCGACAATTCGAAAGAAATTGGTGCCGATATCTACAACCTAACGAAGTTCCGCCGCTCGAACCAAAATACGTGCATCAATCAGAAACCGGTAGTGTGTGTCGGACAGAAAGTCGACAAGGGCCAGGTTCTCGCCGACGGTCCGTGCACAGAGCTGGGCGAGCTCGCGCTGGGCTGTAACGTGCTCGTGGCCTTCATGCCATGGCGTGGTTACAATTTTGAGGACGCCATTCTGGTATCAGAACGTCTAGTGAAGGACGACTACTACACCTCGATCCACATCGAAGAGTTCGATATCGAGTCGCGTGACACGAAGCTCGGTCCGGAGGAGATCACGCGAGACATTCCCAATGTTTCAGAAGGTTTTCTCGCGGATCTCGACGAGAGCGGCATCATTCGGATCGGTGCCTATGTAAAACCGTCAGACATCCTTGTTGGGAAGGTCACACCGAAGGGTGAGACTCAACTGACCCCTGAGGAAAAACTTCTGCGGGCTATCTTTGGTGAGAAGGCTGGCGATGTCCGTGACGCTTCACTGCTCTGTCCGCCCGGTATCGAGGGGATTGTCGTCGGCGTGAAGATCTTTTCGCGTAAGGGTATCGAGAAAGACGATCGGGCCAAGTCAATCGAGGCCGAAGAGCTCGAGATGATGGAAAAGAATCAGCAGGACGAAATTCGTATCCTGCACGATGAGGTCAGGAAAAGGATTATTTTGATGCTCGAAGGGCAGACGCTCGCGGCAGATCTGTTCGATGAGTTTGGAAGCGAGCGGTTGCTAAACAAAGGCACGGTGTTGACCGAAGAAACCATTCGCGATCGTCCCTATAGTGAACTGGCGAGGATACGGATCACCACAGACGATTCTCGTCTCGAGAGCGATCTCGGCGCTCTCGAGGCACGGACCGAGCGTCAGGTGGAGGTGATCCGGCAGCTGTTCGAGGAGAAAAAGGAAAAGGTGCGCCGGGGTGATGAGCTACCACCGGGTGTTATCAAACTTGTCAAGGTGTATGTTGCAATGAAGCGAAAACTGTCGGTCGGCGACAAGATGGCCGGTCGTCACGGTAACAAAGGTGTCATCGCGCGCATCTTGCCGGAAGAAGACATGCCGCATCTCCCGGATGGCACACCGGTCGAGATCGTGTTGAATCCACTAGGGGTGCCATCCCGTATGAACGTCGGGCAGATTCTTGAGACCCATCTGGGGTGGGCGGCGCACGCACTAGGGCTCTATTTCGCGTCACCAGTATTCGACGGAGCCCATGAGCCTGAGATTAAGAAATGGTTGGAACAGGCTGGTTTGCCTAAGGGTGGTAAGTCGAAGCTCTACGATGGTATGACTGGTGAGGCATTTGAACAGAATGTGACGGTCGGTTACATCTACATGTTGAAGCTTTCGCACTTGGTTGATGACAAGATTCACGCTCGGTCGATCGGTCCGTACTCGCTGATTACGCAACAGCCGCTCGGTGGCAAGGCTCAATTCGGTGGGCAGCGTTTCGGAGAGATGGAGGTATGGGCACTTGAGGCGTACGGCGCCGCGCATATCCTCCAGGAACTGCTAACGGCTAAGTCTGACGACGTGACCGGTCGTGCAAAGATTTACGAAGCCATCGTGAAAGGCGACGGGTCGTTCGCACCTGGGTTGCCGGAATCGTTTAACGTGCTCATTCGCGAGTTGCAGGCTTTGTGTTTGGACATCGACCTTATTAAGACGAAGAAGCCACCTACCGAAGCATTAGTACCGACTACACCGGCGCTCGAAGAAGCCGAAGTTGGAGCCGAGGCCGAGACAGAAGCCTGAATAAAGGCTACCTAGGGAGCACTCGTCAATCTTTTATTGAAGGGACTTCATGCGACCAAGCTTTGCAGATCGAGGCTCTTTGACGGTTGACTTTGATGCCATCCGGATCAGTCTCGCTTCACCGGAAAAGATCATGTCCTGGTCGCACGGTGAAGTGACGAAGCCGGAGACGATCAACTACCGTACGTTTAAACCTGAGCGTGACGGGTTGTTCTGTGCCAAGATTTTTGGCCCAGTCACCGATTGGGAATGTCTCTGCGGAAAATACAAGCGCATGAAACATCGCGGCGTTATTTGCGATAAGTGCGGTGTGGAGGTAACTCAAGCAAAGGTGCGTCGAGAGCGGCTCGGACACATCACGCTTGCGACACCGGTGAGCCATGTTTGGTTCTTCAAGGGCCTGCCGAGCCGTATTGGTCACCTGCTCGACATCTCACTGCGCGACCTCGAACGCATTCTCTATTTCGAGGCCTACGTCGTGATAGAGCCGGGCGATGGTGAAGCCGAGCTAAAGCCGCAGCAGCTGCTAACGGAGGAGCAGTATCGCAAAGCGCGCGGGGAGTACGGCCCGAAGTTCCGGGCGGAGATGGGGGCTGAGGCGATAAAGGAGTTACTGAAGCGATTGAATATCGAATTCATGGCGGACGATCTGCGAGTGAAGATGCGCAGTGAGAAGTCCACTCAGAAGAAGTTGAAGTTTGCCAAGCGTCTCAAAGTGGTCGACTCCTTCCGGAAATCAACTAATAAACCAGAGTGGATGATTCTCGACATCGTGCCCGTGATTCCACCTGAGCTGCGCCCACTGGTACCGCTCGACGGTGGTCGCTTCGCTACCTCTGATCTGAACGACTTGTACCGGCGTGTTATCAACCGTAACAATCGTCTCAAGAAGTTGATCGAGCTCAAGGCGCCCGATGTCATCATCCGCAACGAGAAGAGAATGTTGCAGGAGGCGGTCGATGCCCTCTTCGATAACGGTCGACGCGGACGCATCCTGCGGGGGGCCAACAATCGGCCACTAAAGTCACTATCTGACACCCTAAAGGGGAAGCAGGGCCGGTTCCGCCAGAATCTGCTCGGCAAGCGGGTCGATTACTCTGGGCGGTCCGTTATCGTTGTCGGACCCGAGCTTAAATTGAACCAGTGCGGGTTGCCGAAGAAGATGGCGCTTGAGCTGTTCAAGCCTTTCATCTACAACAAGTTAGAGCAGAGGGGCATGGTCGCGACCGTCAAGCAAGCGAAGGAGATGGTTGAACAGTACGAGCCAGAGGTGTGGGACCTCCTCGAGGAGGTAATTCGCGAGCATCCTGTTCTCCTGAACCGGGCGCCGACGTTACATCGGCTGGGTATCCAAGCGTTCGAACCGGTGTTGGTTGAAGGGAAGGCGATTCGGATCCACCCACTTGTCTGCACGGCCTTTAATGCTGATTTCGACGGCGACCAGATGGCGGTGCATGTGCCGCTGTCACCGGAGGCCCAGATCGAGGCGTCGGTTCTGATGATGTCGTCGAAAAACATTATGTCACCGTCGAATGGAGCGCCTATCGCTGTCCCGTCACAGGACATCGTCCTTGGCTGCTACTACCTTACTAAGCTAAAGCCGGGAGCCAAGGGTGAAGGCCGCGTGTTTGGTACTCCGGAGGATGTGACGCTGGCTCTTGCCGCCGGTGAGGTGGAGACCATGACGCCCATCAGGCTTCGCGTAAGTGGAGAGGTGATGGACCTTACCGTCGGGCGTGACGACCAGGATGTGCTGCACGCCGTGGTGGAGGCGGTCGATCGCCGGATTATCAACACGACGGTTGGCCGTGTCGTTTTTAACAACGAACTGCCCGAATCGCTCCCGTACGTCAACGGGCTGCTCAAGAAACGAGGGCTGCAGCAACTTGTGCAGTACACGTATCTGCGGCATGGGCTTGAGCTGACTGTCAAGATGCTCGACGGCTTGAAGGATCTTGGGTTCCTCTACGCTACCAAGTCAGGCCTGTCGATCGGTATCGACGATCTCGTCATTCCGCACGAAAAGACGATGCTCGTCTCGCAAGCCAATGATGAGGTTGTTAAGGTTGAGCAGCAGTATCTCGAGGGCGCCATTACCAATGGTGAGCGGAAGAACAAAGTGATCGCCATTTGGTCAGATGTGACGGAGAAGATCGCTGACGAGATGTTCTCTTCGATGGAGGGAATCGATGTCGAAACGGGGACCTTCAACCCAGTCTACATCATGGCGGATTCGGGAGCGCGGGGCAGTAAGCAGCAGATCCGGCAACTTGCCGGAATGCGCGGGCTGATGGCCAAACCCTCTGGAGAGATTATCGAGACGCCCATCACAGCGAATTTCCGCGAAGGGCTGACGGTCTTGCAATATTTCATTTCGACTCATGGTGCACGGAAGGGACTTGCCGATACGGCACTGAAAACTGCCGATTCAGGGTACCTTACCCGTCGTCTTGTGGACGTGGCGCAAGACGTCATCATCTCAGAGTTGGACTGCGGTACGCTTGACGGAATCGATGCCAGGGCCATTGTCGAGAGCGGAGAGATCATCGAGCCGCTCCGGGACCGCATTATTGGCCGCGTTTCGCTCGACGAGATATCGGATCCCTTCAGTGGCGACCTCATCGCCGAAGCCAACACGGAGATCACTGAGGAGCTGGCGTCTGAAATCCAGGAGTCGGGTATCGAGAAGGTCAGGATTCGGTCGGTACTGACCTGCGCCTCGCGGCGCGGTGTTTGCGGCCTGTGCTACGGCCGTGATCTGGCAACAGGTAAGATCGTCGAACTCGGATTGGCAGCCGGCGTCATCGCCGCACAATCAATAGGCGAGCCGGGTACCCAGTTGACGATGCGGACATTTCATATCGGTGGGACCGCCTCGCGGGTCTCCGAGCAATCGACGCTAGAAAGCAAACACGCAGGGACAGCTCGATTTCAGGCCATCCAGGTCGCTCAAAAGAAGGATGGCAACCTCATCGCCATGAACCGTACTGGCTCACTCGTCGTACAGGACTCGAAGGGACGCGATCGTGAGCGCTACGCAATAGTCTACGGTGCTCACTTATGTGTGCACGACGGTCAGGCGGTGGAGCCAGGCCAGGTGCTGGTGGAGTGGGATCCCTACACGTTTTCCATTCTAACAGAGCAGTCTGGAACGGTTCGCTTCAAGGACATCATCGAAGGAGTGACGGTTCACGAGGAAGTGGACGAAGTAACTGGCCTTATGCGGTTGATCATCGTCGATTCTCCAGACGAGAAAAAGCAACCAACTATCGAGATTCGGAACAAGGCTGGCAAGGTCGTGCGGAAATACAATATGCCGTCACACGCGCATCTTATGGTTGCTAACGGCGAGACGGTAGACGCGAGCGACGTGCTCGCGAAGATTCCTCGAGAAACCACTAAGACCAAGGACATCACCGGGGGACTACCCCGCGTTGTTGAATTGTTCGAGGCCCGCAAGCCACGCGAGACCGCTGTGATCAGCGAGATTGACGGTACGGTGAAGCACGGTGGGATCGTCAAGGGCTTACGGAAGATCATTATCGTGCCGGATGAGCCTGGCGCGGAGCCGCGCGAGTACTCGCTCCCTCGGGGTGTGCATGTCAACGTTCAGGAGGATGATCGGGTGCGTGCCGGTGAGGCGTTGATGGACGGACCATCAAACCCTCACGATATCTTGAGCGTGCTTGGTGAGAAATCCCTCCAGAGTTATCTGGTAAATGAAGTTCAGGAGGTCTACCGGTTGCAGGGCGTTGCTATCAACGACAAGCATATTGAGGTGATTGTCCGCCAGATGATGCGATGGGTGAAAGTCGAGGATGTTGGCGATACTGAGTTCCTCGTTGACGAGCAGGTTGATAAAATGCGATTCCTTGCCGAGAACGAGCGCGTTATTACAGACAGTGGTCGGCCGGCGACAGGTCGTCCCATGCTGCTTGGGATCACGAGAGCTTCACTGTCGACGGAATCGTTTATCTCTGCCGCCTCCTTCCAAGAGACGACACGCGTCCTTACGGAGGCGTCGATTTCAGGGAAGGTCGATCATCTGCGAGGTTTGAAAGAAAACGTCACCATGGGCCGGCTGGTCCCGGCCGGCACGGGGTTTGACTTCTACCGCCGCGTGCGGATTGCGGCTGATGAACCCCCGCCCATGCGCTCACCTTCTAACGAGGAGCTCGCGCTCGAACAGGAAATGGAGTACTTCGTGGAGCAGGGCGAGTCTGTGGGAGCGCTAAACCCTGTCGCCTCACTTAATGTCAGTAAAGACTAGCCAGAAGGGGCGTTTTTAAGGGCGAATAAGAAGCGAAGAAACTTGCACGTCCTGACTGTATATGATAGAGTCCTAGGGTTTTGTCGGAGTTGGGGGAACCCTATCTAACTCCGGCCCGTCCGAACGAGTCCATCCTGCAACGGTACCCGCCGATGGCGAGCACCGCGGGCCGTCTGCACGGCGAGTACACAGAACTAGGGTCAACCGGCCATAGGTGCCAAACCGCCGAAACGGCGGTTTCTAGGCCTAGGCCACTGTTCCGATACCTGTCGGTCGCGCTTTCTGAGCATCTTGGCGCGGAGGCAGGGTAAGGAGTACCGTTGCCGACGATCAGCCAATTGGTTCGCAAGGGCCGGGAGCGGGACCGAGGCAAGACAAAGAGCCCGGCGCTCCAAAAATGCCCACAGAAACGTGGCGTATGCGTGCGTGTGTTTACACAGACGCCCAAGAAACCTAATTCGGCGTTGCGTAAGGTCGCACGTGTTCGCCTGACGAATAGTATTGAGGTCACGAGTTATATCCCGGGCGAAGGCCACAACCTGCAGGAGCACTCCCTGGTGCTGATTCGTGGCGGTCGTGTCAAGGATCTACCGGGTGTGCGCTACCACGTGGTGCGCGGCACCCTTGACACGGTCGGCGTGTCTGGACGAAAGCAGAGCCGCTCAAAGTACGGAGCTAAACGCCCGAAAGTCTAGGGCAGTGGATCAAAAGCCAGAGACCAGGGGATAGACGATGCCACGGAGACGTGAAGTTCCCAAGCGCGAGGTGCCGGCTGACCCCGTCTATAACAGTACGCTCGTGACAAAATTTGTGCGGATGATCATGCAGCACGGAAAGCGAAGCACGGCTGAGGGGATAGTCTACGGTAGTTTGGACATCATCAAAGACCGAACTGGTGAAGACCCTTTGAGGATTTTCAAGAAAGCCGTCGACAATACGAAACCCAGTCTTGAGGTCAAGTCTCGCCGCGTTGGTGGGTCCAACTATCAAGTGCCGATCGAGGTCAACCAGAATCGGCGCCTATCCCTTGGTATTCGGTGGCTAACGTCGTCCGCGCGCGCCCGCGGTGATGGCAAGACGATGCGCGAGAAGCTTGCGAACGAGCTGATCGACGCGTCGAACCTGCGTGGTAGCTCGGTAAAGAAGCGTGAGGATACGCACCGGATGGCGGAGGCAAACAAAGCTTTTGCGCATTACAGATGGTGAACGTTCAGTACCTGGGTGGGGCAGGCGGACCATTTTTGTGGTACCTCGCGTGCTAGGAAGAAACGAAGAATTGTGACGACTGTTGAGCTCAAGATCGAGCGGCCTGTTTCGGCTAAGGGCGGAGCATGCCAGTCAGAAATTATGGCCAGGCAAGTCTCGCTCGATCGGACGCGGAATATCGGCATCATGGCACACATCGATGCCGGGAAGACGACGACGACCGAGCGTATCCTGTTCTACACGGGGAGGACGTACAAGTTAGGTGAAGTGCATGACGGCACTGCGGTCATGGATTGGATGGCTCAGGAGCAGGAACGTGGGATCACGATTACGTCGGCGGCGACGACCTGTTTGTGGCGTGAGCACAGGATCAACATCATTGACACGCCAGGTCACGTCGACTTCACCGCCGAGGTGGAGCGGTCACTTCGTGTCCTCGACGGCGCAATTGCGGTATTTGACGCGGTCGGTGGTGTTGAACCGCAATCAGAAACCGTCTGGCGGCAAGCGGACAAGTACGGTGTTCCTCGCATCTGCTTCGTCAACAAAATGGATCGCGTGGGTTCAAACTTCGCTGGAACGATCGAGCAAATCCGTGACAAATTGCAGGCGAATCCGGTGGCGGTGCAACTACCTATGGGTGCCGAGGACGGGTTCGTGGGCGTCATCGACCTCGTGACTATGAAGGCTGTTCGCTATAAGGACGAGACGCTCGGGGCCGAGTCAGTGATCGAGGAGATTCCTGAGGCCTATCGTGTCGAAGCGATGACATTTCGGGAGCAGTTGATCGAGAAGGTCAGTGAAGTTAATGACGACCTGCTCGGCAAGTACCTGCACGGCGAGCCTATTGCGCCGGAGGAGATCCGCGCGACGCTTCGGCGGCGCGTTGTCGCATCGGTTCGTGGTGAGGATGCGCCGTTCGTGCCGGTACTTTGTGGATCGGCCTTTAAGAATAAGGGGGTACAGCCACTAATCGATGCCGTGATTGACTATCTTCCCTCACCTGGCGACGTGCCACCGATTGCCGGTGTTGATCCGCGCCACGCCGACGAGACCGTGGTGGAGCGTCAGCCCGATGACGGTGCACCGTTCTCCGCGCTGGTCTTTAAGATCATGACCGATCCGTTCGTCGGACGGCTGACCTTCATTCGAGTCTATTCAGGCACGATGGAGTCAGGTTCGACGGTCTACAACCCCGTTAGGAACCGGAGCGAGCGTATAGGGCGGCTACTTGAGATGCACGCCAACAAGCGCGAAGACATCAAGCAAGTGTATGCCGGCGACATAGTGGCTGCTGTGGGGCTTAAGAGCGTCGTAACGGGTGACACTATTTGTGATAAGGGTCATCCAGTTGTACTGGAGTCGATGGATTTTCCGAGCCCGGTTATCAGTCTAGCGATCGAGCCGAAGACGCAAGCGGACCAAGAGAAGCTCGGACAGGGACTCACAAAGCTCACGGTAGAGGACCCGACGTTCCGTGTCAGGACCGACAGCGAAACAGGGCAGGTTGTCATTTCGGGAATGGGTGAGTTGCATCTTGAGGTGCTTGTTGACCGTTTACTGCGCGAGTTCGGTGTCGCAGCTACTGTGGGTCGCCCGGAGGTGGCCTACAAGGAGACGCTGACTCACTCAGCAGAGGGTGAGGCTCGCTATGTGAAACAAACGGGTGGCCGTGGGCAATATGGCCACGTCAAGATTCGGGTTGTTCCGGCAAAGCCTGGCCACGGCTTCGAGTTCGTCAACGATGTCTTCGGTGGGGCAATCCCACGGGAGTTCATAAAGTCTGTCGAACGTGGTATTCGAGACGCAATGACGACAGGGGTTCTGGCGGGTTATCCGATCGAGGACGTTAGTGTTTCACTCTACGACGGTTCCTACCATGAAGTCGACTCGTCGGAGGTGGCATTCCAAGTGGCGGGTTCGATGGCATTTCGTGAGGCAGCCCGGCGAGCTGGTGCGGTTCTGCTTGAGCCGGTAATGCGCGTCGAAGTCGTGGTGCCCGAATCCTACATGGGTGAGATCATCGCTGATTTAAATGCACGGCGTGGCAAGGTCCGCTCGATGGAGGCACGGGGTGGTACGCAGATCGTTAGCGCTCGCGTTCCTCTCGCGGCGATGTTCGGTTATGCCACCGATCTGCGGTCTCATACTCAGGGTCGCGCGACGTATTCCATGCACTTTGATCGATATGAGCAGGTCCCTCGGGACATGAGTGAAGAGATCATTGCGCGTGTCACAGGGAGATGAGGGGCTCGAGTCATGGCGAAGGAGAAATTTGATCGGTCTAAACCGCACGTGAACGTCGGAACGATTGGGCACATTGACCATGGGAAGACGACGTTGACTGCGGCGATCACGTCGGTGATGGCGAAGCACGATGCGACG
>Ga0310345_10000538_pt1 | contig 53489 bp, 42 predicted proteins | sample HC15DNA20500_MG_FD_204667 | JGI IMG/M metagenome (GOLD analysis project Ga0310345, IMG submission 204667) | Marine microbial communities from station ALOHA, North Pacific Subtropical Gyre - HC15-DNA-20-500_MG | ecosystem: Environmental > Aquatic > Marine > Oceanic | place: Pacific Ocean: North...
AGCCGACCCTGCCGCAAATGCGGCCCAATGCGCCGCGTTTCCGGGAGCGCAAGACGGGCAAGTGCTTGCCCGCCATGGGAATCGCGGCGGTGCAGCCGATCACCGACGGGCGCCTGATGTTCTACATGCGCGACCGCCGGATGCTGGCGGCGGGCCTCGAAAAGGCCTGCAGCGCGCGCGATTTCTACTTGGGTTTCTACATGTCGAAGACAAGCGACGGCCAGCTTTGCGTCGGCCGCGATGCGATCCATTCGCGTGCGGGGACAACCTGCAAGCTCAAGGACGTGCGCGAATACGTTCCGGTCGACGGAAACTGAGCGCAAACCCTGCGCATCCGTAACCAGTTTCCTTGACTTTTGCCCGCCTTTGCGCCTAGGCGCGGGGCCACGATGGCGCGCCACATGGCTACGCCTTCCGCGCGCCGGACAATCTTGCGCGCCCTATTTCGGATCATCAGCCCACATGAAATTTGCCGATCTCGGCCTGTCTGACGAATTGCTGCAGTCGGTTCTCGACGCCGGCTACGATACGCCCACGGCTATTCAGGCGCAGGCCATCCCCTCGGTGCTGATGATGCGCGACATCATCGGCATTGCGCAGACGGGGACGGGCAAGACGGCGAGCTTCGTGCTGCCGATGATCGACATCCTCGCGCATGGCCGCCGCCGCGCGCTGATGCCGCGCTCGCTGATCCTCGAGCCGACGCGCGAACTCGCAGCGCAAGTCGCCGAGAACTTCGAGAAGTACGGCAAGAACCACGATCTCAAGATGGCGCTGCTGATCGGCGGCGTGCAGATGGGCGATCAGGTCAAGGCGCTGTCGGACGGCGTCGACGTGCTGATCGCCACACCAGGCCGCCTGATGGACCTGTTCGAGCGGGGCAAGATCCTTCTCACGGGCTGCGAGCTGCTCGTCATCGATGAGGCGGACCGCATGCTCGACATGGGGTTCATCCCGGATATCGAGACGATCTGCTCCAAGCTGCCGACGACGCGGCAGACTTTATTGTTCTCCGCGACGATGCCGCCGGTGATCAAGAAGCTGGCGGACAAGTTTCTCAGCAATCCCAAGTACATCGAGGTTGCGCGCCCGGCGACGACCAACACCAATATCGCGCAGCACAAGGTCCACGTGCAGACGCGGGCCAAGCGCGAAGTGCTGCGGCACCTGCTGCGCACCGATGACGTTTCCACCGCGATCATCTTCGCCAACCGCAAGACGACCGTGCGCGAGCTCGCCAAGAGTCTGAAGAGCCATGGCTTTTCGGCAGGCGAGATCCACGGCGACATGGACCAGAACGCGCGCAACGCCGAACTGCAGCGCTTCAAGGACGGGTCGATCACGATCCTCGTCGCCTCAGACGTCGCCGCGCGCGGGCTCGACGTGAAGGGCGTGAGCCACGTGTTCAACTTCGACACGCCGTGGCACCCCGACGACTACGTCCACCGCATCGGCCGCACCGGCCGCGCAGGCGCGACGGGGCGGGCCTTCACCTTCGTGACGAGCGAGGATGCGGAAGCCATCGCCAACGTCGAGAAGCTGACGGGGATGAGCATTCCGGTCTATGAGCTGGAAGGCGCGGAGCCGGAGGCAGCGCCGGCGGAGAAGCGCGAGCGTGCTCCGAAGGCGGAGAAGGCGCCCCGGCGTGGGCGCAAGACCGCCGAGCCGGAAGCGCCGCGCGAGGCGGTCCCGGCCAAGGCCCCGCGCGCACCGCGTGACGAGCCGCGCGCGCCGAAGGATGTGCTGCCGGACCTGCCGTCGAAGCCGGGTGAATGGAACGGGCCGGTGCCGGGGTTCCTTAGCGTTTCGGCGCTTTAATTCCTCCCCGATACGGGGAGGGGGACCACCGCAGGTGGTGGAGGGGCACGATCCGGCATGCTCTTTGCTCAGATCAACGCTTACGCTTGGAAAACCCGCCTGCCCTGAGCTTGTCGAAGGACTGTCCTTTTACTGCCTCGCCGCGTGAGGCTCGAAAGGAAAAGCAGCCCTTCGACAAGCTCAGGGCAGACGGGTTTGGGGGAGGAGCGGCGCAGGTTCGGCTCACTGCCCCCTTAAAATTTACCCTACCCCGTTCGTGTCGAGCGACGTCGAGACACCACACACCGCGCTCGGTGTCTCGACTTCGCTCGACACGAACGGGTCGGCATAACTGGTGCGGGCCGTAGGTGCGGTTATGCGACAACGGCTAGTTTTTGCTGCAAGGCCCCTGGCTAAAGACGATATCTCTGACAACCGGCTCACGGTTGTTGCTCACGCTGGGTACTCCACCCACCGTGACGACGACAAGGCATCGGTCTTTGCGCACAAACGTCATGTCGCAGTAGCCAGAGCCGCTCCCGGAACAATTTCCAACTTCAGGAAAGGCTCGGCACGTGAAGTCGCTTATCCCTCCGCCACTGCAGGCTCCGTCGAGCGGTCGCCAGCCTAATGCCAAGATGGTCCGTCTGGCAGCCAGATAGCTTGAGCCCTCCAGCTTCATCGGTTTGGCGATGGGCTTGCCGCTGACAGCTTGATTGAAGCTCAGGCTGCAGACTGCGGATATCACCAAAGCCAGTACAATTGATCCTGCTTTCACATTCATCAAGCCGCCTTCACAAAACTATCAATCACCCGCTTTCTATCCCCTGTCTCAAAATCGATCTCCAGCTTGTTGCCTTCCTGCGCGGCGACCGTGCCGTAGCCGAACTTGTCGTGGAACACGCGGGTGCCGACGGTGATGTCGGTGCGGGGCTTGGCGGCGAGGCTGGCGGCGCTGCGGCCCGGTTCGGCGATGCGCTTGGGGGTGGCGTCGTAGGTAGTGGCGGCAGCGCGTTGCCAGCCGGGGCCGCGTGACAGGTTGCGCGACGGGTTCGCGCGGGCGACGTCGGCGAAAGGGTCGCTGTGTTCGGACCACTGCGCGCGCCAGAGGGAGGCGCCGCCGGAGAGCGTGGTTTCCTCCTCGATGTGGTCTGCGGGCAGCTCGCCGACGAAGCGGCTGGGGATCGAGCTCGTCCACTGGCCGTAGATGCGGCGGTTGGCGGCGTGGAGGATCGTGCAGCGTTTGCGGGCCCGGGTGATCGCGACGTAGGCGAGGCGGCGTTCTTCTTCGAGGCTGGCGAGGCCGCCTTCGTCGAGCGCGCGCTGCGAGGGGAACACGCCTTCTTCCCAGCCGGGCAGGAACACGTTGTCGAATTCCAGCCCCTTGGCGGCATGGATGGTCATCACGGTGACCTTTTCGGTATCCGCCGCCGCGTCGTTGTCCATAACCAGGCTGACGTGTTCGAGGAAATCGCCAAGCGTCTCGTATTCCTCCATCGCGCGGGCCAATTCGACGAGGTTTTCGAGCCGGCCCGAGGCTTCGGTGCTCTTCTCGGCCTGCAGCGCGGCGGTGTAGCCGCTTTCATCGAGCACGATGCGCAGGAGTTCGGCGGGGGTGAGCGTGGCGATCCCATCGCGCCAGCGCAGGAAATCGCGCATCAGGCTGGCGAGCGTGGCGCGGGCACGGGCCGGAAGTTCGTCCGTATCGCAGAGTTCGACCGCGGCGGCCGCCAGCGGAATGCCGCGCGCGCGGGCGTGGCGGTGGAGCTTTTCCAGCGTCTTGTCACCCAGCCCGCGCTTGGGGGCGTTGTAGATGCGCTCGAACGCCAAGTCGTCCTGCGGGGAGGAAATGACCCGCAGATAGGCGAGCGCGTCGCGGATTTCGGCGCGTTCGTAGAAGCGGAAGCCGCCGACGATCTTGTAGGCAAGGCCGATCTGGATGAAGCGGTCCTCGAACTCGCGCGTCTGGAACGAGGCGCGCACGAGGATGGCGATGCGGTCCAAGGGCGCGCCCTCGCGCTCCAGCCGCTCGATCTCCTCGCCGACACGGCGGGCTTCCTCCGGGCCGTCCCACACGCCGATGACGCGGACCTTGTCGCCGCCGTTGACCTCGGTCCACAGCGTCTTGCCGAGGCGCTGGCTGTTTGCCGCGATGACCCCGCCGGCGGCGGCGAGGATATGCGGGGTGGAGCGGTAGTTCTGCTCCAGCCGGATCACCTTGGCGCCGGGAAAATCCTTTTCAAAGCGCAGGATATTGGCGACTTCTGCGCCGCGCCAGGAATAGATCGACTGGTCGTCGTCCCCCACCACACAGATGTTCTTGCGGCCCTGCGCAAGGAGGCGGAGCCAGAGGTACTGGACGGCGTTGGTGTCCTGATATTCGTCCACCATCACGTATTTGAAGCGGTTCTGCCAGCTTTCGAGCACTTCGCGGTGCTGCTTGAAGATGGTGAGCATATGCAGCGTGAGATCGCCGAAATCGCAGGCGTTGAGCGCGCGCAGGCGGTCCTGATAGAGCGCGTAGAACTTCGCGCCCTTGCCATTGGCGTAAGCCTCATTGTCGAGCGCGTCCAAGTCTTTCGGGCCGAGGCCGCGGTTCTTCCAGCGGTCTATCAGGCCCGCAAGCTGGCGGGCAGGCCAGCGCTTTTCATCGAGGCCCTCAGCCACAATGAGCTGCTTCAGAAGGCGCAGCTGGTCATCCGTGTCGATGATCGTGAACGTGCTCTGCAGCCCGACGAGTTCGGCATGGCGGCGCAGCATCTTGGCGGCGACCGAGTGGAACGTGCCGAGCCAGGGCATACCTTCGACCGCCGGGCCGATCATGTGGCCGACGCGCTCGCGCATCTCGCGCGCGGCCTTGTTGGTGAAGGTGACACAGAGGATTTCCGAAGGCCACGCGAGGCGGGAGCGCAAGAGGTTCGCAAGGCGCGCGGTGAGCGCGGCAGTCTTGCCCGTGCCTGCGCCGGCGAGCATCAGCACGGGGCCTTCGGTCGTCAGCACGGCTTCGCGCTGCGGCGGGTTCAGGCCATCAAGCCAGGTCGCGGAATCAGTCGAGGGAAGCGCGTGCATCCGAGAACGATTAGGGAACAACGCCCCCCGCCGCAAGAGGCGGCGCGCCTCGGTTCGGCTTATTTGTCCATGTACTCTTCGTAGTAGTCGTCACGCGTATGGTACGAGGCCGCGCGATTGTCCCGGTCGTTGTGCTCCTGCAACTCCCGCTCGCGCGCCTTGCGGGCGATCTTCTTGGCGGCCTCGGAATTGGCGAGCGAATTGACCATGACCGTGGTGCCGTAACCCAGCATCGCGCAGGACGCGACGGAGAACAGCCAGACCATCAGGCATCCGGCAAACATGATCTTGATTGCTTGCACCGGTGAAATACTCCCCGAACCGGGTGCTTATTCAGCAATATGTGGTTTCGGTTCCATTAACGGTGTGTCTGGATAAAGGTCCGGATCGGGAGCAATTGCGGTGACTGTAACCACCGCTCAGAACTCGGCCCATTCCGCTTCGGCGTGCGCCTTGAGCGCGAGATTTCCGCTGACAATGGGAGCGCTGCGGCGCGGGCGTGCAGGGGCGCGGGCGATGGGCTGCACCGGGGTGGGCGCCGCGCCGGTCTGGAAACGCGCGGTCTGGGCGGTCAGCTGCTGCGCTACGGTGGCGAGCGTGCGCGCGGCCGCGGTGCTCTGCTCCACCATCGCGGCGTTCTGCTGGGTCATGCGGTCAAGGTCGGTCACCGTGCCCGCGACGCCGGCGAGCATTTCGGACTGGCGCTGGGCAGATTCGGTGATCCCTTCGACGAGCGTGCTCACCCCGCCGACGCGGCCGACGATCTGGCGCAGGACTTCGCCAGTCTCGCCGACCAGCTCGACCCCGCGCTCGACATGGCCGGTGGAGGACTTGATCAGCTGGCCGATCTCGCGCGCGGCTTCTGCGGAGCGCTGCGCGAGTGCGCGGACTTCGGTGGCGACGACCGCGAAGCCCTTGCCGGCATCCCCGGCGCGCGCTGCTTCGACCCCGGCATTGAGCGCAAGGAGGTTGGTCTGGAAAGCGATGCCGTCGATCACGCTGATGATCTGCGCGACGCCTTGCGAGGACTGTTGGATGGCGTTCATGGCCTCGACCGTCCGCTCGACGACGGAGCCGCCGGCGGCCGCTTCGCTATGCGCTTCGGAGACAGCGCGGTTGATCTCGCCTGCGCGCGCGGCATTCTCGCCGACCAGTGCGGTGACCTGCTGCATGGCGGCGCTGGCTTCCTCGAGCCGGGCGGCCTGCTGTTCGGTGCGCGCGGCAAGATCGTCCGACGCGGCGCGGATTTCGGCAGCGCCGGTATCGATCGAACCTGCGGAAGCGGCCACATCGCCCATCGCGGCGGCGAGCACGCCGAGCGCCTGGTTGAAATCTTCGCGCAGGCGCTCGGTCTCGCCGGGGAAGGGCTTGGCAATGCGGTAGGCGAGATTGCCGCGCGCGAGTTCGCCCATGGCCTTGGTCAGTTCGCCCGAGACGATTTCGCGTTCGATCCGGGTCGCCTCGCGCAGGGCGACCGCCTGATCGCGGAAAATGCCCATGGCGCGCGAAAGTCGGCCGACGCAGTCGTCATAGTCGGTATGGGCGATGGGGCTGTCGAGGTCGCCCGCCGCGAGCGCTTCGGTGCGCACGACGGTGGAGACATACGGGTCGCAGATCATGCGACGCGCCTTCATGACGACGATGGCTGTCAGCACCAGCGCGGCGGCGGGTGGGAGAAACGCCGCCACGCCGAAACCTGCCAGCGCCAGCGCGGTGCCGAGCCCTGCGGCTGTGACGAGCGCCATGTGCGCCCAGAACAGCGCCATGAACTTGTCCCGGATCGGTGCCCGCTTCTCAAACCATTCCGACATCGCCTTGCCGCTCCTTCTGTTGTCAGTCTGCTTGCGACGATTCGGGGGCTATGCGCGCATGATTGACGATGCGGGAAACGCTGCCATAGCGGTTCGTATCGAGAGGGACGGTAAAGCCGCCTTAACCTTGCTTGTGGGGAGATTGGAAAGGTTATGGGCGAAGCGCGCAGCCCCTTTGCCACACATGCCCGCGTGCTTTTGGCGAGCCTCGTCGGCACCGCGGTCGAGTTCTACGATTTCTATATTTTCGGCACCGCTGCGGCGCTGGTGATCGGGCCGCTGTTCTTCCCGGCGGAGAGCAGCACCGCGCAGACGCTTTTGACGCTAATGACCTTTGGAATCGCGTTTTTTGCGCGTCCGGTTGGGGCTGTCGCGTTCGGCCATTTCGGCGACCGGGTGGGGCGCAAGTCGACGCTTGTTGCCAGCTTGTTGCTGATGGGCATCTCGACTTTTCTGGTGGCGTTCCTGCCCGGCTATGCGGTGGCGGGGTGGGTGGCTCCGGCGCTGCTGTGCCTGCTGCGATTCGGGCAAGGCTTCGGTCTGGGCGGCGAATGGGGCGGCGCTTCGCTGCTCGCGGTTGAAAATGCACCAAAGGGCATGGAGGCCCGGTTCGGCATCGCGGCGCCGCTGGGAGCCCCGGTGGGGTTCCTGTTCGCCAACGGATTGTTCCTGCTGCTGGGGCTTGGCCTTTCCGAGTCGGACTTCCTCAGCTGGGGCTGGCGGGTGCCCTTCATCGCGAGCGCGCTGCTGGTGATCCTGGGGCTGTGGATCCGGCTGCGCATTGGCGAAACGCCGGCGTTCCGGGAGGCGATGGAAGCCGCGCCGCCGCCGCGCGTGCCGCTGGGGACGCTGCTGGCCGGGCACTTCGGCGCGGTGTTGACGGGTACGATGGGCGTGATCGCGTGCTTCGCGCTGTTCTACCTCGCGACGACGTTTGCGCTGGGATACGCGACGCGCGATCTGCACATGCCGCGCGAGACAGTGCTCGCGATCCAGCTGGGCGCGGACGTGGTTTTCGCCATCGGCATTATCGTTTCGGGCTGGTGGTCCGACATGGCCTCACCCCGCACGGTGATGGCGGTGGGGGCGGCGCTGACAGGTGTGGTCGGGCTGGTGTTCGGCAGCGGGCTGGCGGCGGGATCGCTGCCGGTGCTGTTCCTGACACTCTCGGCCACGCTGTTCGTGATGGGGCTGTGCTACGGCCCGATCGGCGCGTGGCTGCCCTCGCTCTATCCGGTCGAGGTGCGCTACACCGGGATTTCGCTGGCGTTCAACATGGGCGGCATCGTCGGCGGCGCGCTGGCTCCGCTGGGCGCGGCGTGGCTGGCGGCGCAGGGCGGCGTGATGTGGACGGGGCTGGTGCTGACGGCGGCGGGGCTGGTGACGCTGGTCGGCGTGCTGGCGGCGCCGCGGCAGTAAGACCCCTCCGACCCGCTTTGCGGGCCACCTCCCCGTTTGTCCCTTCGGGAAAAACAGGGAGAACCGTTTCGTTCCTCCCCGTTTTTGCGAAGCACAAATGGGGAGGTGGCCTGCCGAAGGCTGGTCGGAGGGGTTTACTCAGCCACCCGCAGCAACGTCAGCCGCGCCTTGCCGACTTTGCGCTCCGCATCAATCTCCAGCGTGCGAACGCCAGCCGGTTCATCCGCATGCGTTTCAAGGCTGACCCACGTGCCTGCTCCGATCCAGCCAAGCCGCTGCAGCCGGTCGATGGCGACCGCACCCGCGCCCGAGCCATAAGGCGGATCGAGCATTACGACATCGAGCGGCGCAGGCGCGGGGCCGAGCGCGAGGACCGAAGCGGCCCGCACGTCGCATTGCGTCTGTGCATGGAGCGCGGCGATATTGGCACGAAGCGCGCGGATGGCGGCAGGGTCCTGCTCGACAAACAGCGCCTTGGCCGCGCCGCGCGAGAGCGCTTCGAGACCAAGCGCTCCGGAGCCTGCGAACAAGTCCGCCACCGTCAGCTCTTCCCAGCTGCCGAGGCGGCTGGTGAGCATAGAGAACAGCGTCTCGCGGGTGCGGTCCGCGGTGGGGCGGGTGGTGTCGCCCGCCGGGGCCTGCAACTTGCGGCCGCGCCAGGTGCCGGCGATGATCCGGAGCATCAGCGCTTCCCCTGCGGTCGGTTGCCGGGACGTGAACCCGGGCGGCCACCCGGTCGTTGCGGCCGCTGCGGCTTGGAAACCAGTTGCCCCGCTTCAGGCGAGAGGCGCTTGCGTTCGGGGCGGGCGCGACCTGCTGGGGCGGGCTTGGCTGTGGGCTCAGGCACAGGCTTCGGCGCGCGCGGGGCTGGCGCGCGTCCGGCATGGATCGCCTGCTGATCGCGCGTTGCCTTGTCGCTCGCGAGGCCCTTGCGAAAGCGTTCGACGACGACTTGCGGCACTTCCTCCGCCGCGCCGCGCGGCAGTTCGCCGAGATCGAACGGACCATAGCGCAGGCGCAGCAGGCGCGAGACTTCCAGGCCGAGATGCTCCAGCACGCGGCGGACTTCCCGGTTCTTGCCTTCGGTGAGGGTCAGTTCGATCCACTTGTTGCGGCCCGAGCTGCGTTCCATGTTGGCGTTGATCGGGCCGTAGCGCACGCCTTCGATCTCGATCCCATCCATCAGGCCATCAAGCATCTCCTGCGTCACATCGCCGAAGGTGCGCGCGCGGTAGGTGCGCGGGACGGCATTGGCGGGGAGTTCCATCGCGCGCTTGAGTTCGCCGTCGTTGGTGAGGAGCAGCAGGCCTTCGGTGTTGATATCGAGCCGGCCGACCGGCATCACCCGGCCGGCGCCCGGAGGCAGGGCATTGCGCAGCGCGGTGTAGATCGTCGGGCGCCCGGTGGGATCGCGCTCGGCGGTGATCAGGCCCGAGGGCTTGTGGAACATGAACAGGCGCGGCGGCTCGGCAGCAGCGACGGGCTTGCCGTCGACGGTCACGCCCTTGAGGTTCTTGAGGATCGTGGCCGGGGTGGTGAGCACCTCGCCGTCCAGCGCAACACGGCCCTCGGCGATATAGCGCTCGATCTCGCGGCGGCTGGCGACGCCGGCGCGGGCGAGCAGCTTGGCGATGCGATCGCCTTCGCGCGGAGTGCCATCGTCGGCGGGAGCGCGGGTCTGCGGCGCAGCGGGGGCCTTGGGCGTCTTGTAGGGTTTTGGAGCCGCGGGCCTTCCCGGGCGGCCGCTCCTGTCTTTGGGGGGAAATGCCATGGCTTGCCCCTTACGCTGCGGATGGCCTTACGTCATCCTGCTTCGTGACGCGCGATCTCGCGCTGGCAGATCTCGTGGAAACGGCGGATGCCGCCTTCGAGCGTGCCGAGGGTGAGCTCGGGCACGGCGCCGGTGGTGAGCCCCTGCTGGCCAAGTTCGGCGGCGCGGAAGTCTTCGGAGCCGAACACCTGCCCGTCGAGCAGGTCCCAGCTGCGCCGCCAGTGATCCTCAGCCTTTTCGGTCTGCGGGGCCTCGGCGATCAGCATGAAGTCCTCGACGAGCGTAAGGTCATGGGCCTGCGGCATGATCGTCATCAGGTTCACGTAGTCCGGGCTGATGACGATGACAGTTGCGGGGAACAACTGATAGGCAAAGGTGGCGACACGGCGCAGCGCCGGCCAGTCGGCGAGGTCAACGGCTTCAAGCTCGGTCGCGCGGCCGACCAGCGAGCGCATGTGCGGCCCCACCTCGTCGCCCGCCGTCACGCCGTCCTTGAAGTAGGGGCCGATGGTGCGGGCGTGGAGACGCTGCACGTGGTAGCTTTCGAGGAACGCGTCCATGATCAGCTTCCAGTTGGAGGCGACCCGGTGCGTGCGGCGGGCATAGAGATGGTGCGCGCCAAGGTCTGCGGCGGCGAAATCGGCGCTGATTGCGGCGGCAAGCGTGAAGTCGGCCTCTTGCGGCGCGAACCAGATGAGGCCCCCGGTTTCGAGGCTGGGCAGTTCGATCAGGCCGTGGGCGGACTGGTCGAAGGCAGGGAAAGTATCGGGGCGGGGCAGCGCGAGCAGCTTGCCTTCCGTGCTGTAGGTCCAGGCATGGTAAGGGCAGACGAGGCGCTTGGTGCATTGCACGTCGCCGCCTTCGACCAGCCGCGTGCCGCGGTGGCGGCAGACGTTCAGGAAGACATGTGCCTTGCCGGCAGTGTCGCGGGTCAGCAGCAAGGGCCTGCCGGTGCCGTCGTGGGTCACAGCCATGCCGGGATCAGGCAGCAGCGCGGAAGGGGCGAGGACCTGTGGGAAGCCATCGAACAGCGCGGCCTTTTCACGCGCCCAGTGGGCGGGATCGGTATAGACGCCGGCTGGTACATGGGTGATGGCCGCGCCCTTGCGGCCTGTGCCGGATGCCACCAGCCGCGCGAGGTCCAGCTGACCATCGGTGGGCCGCTTGGTGCTTTCAGTGGTGGCCATTTCGCGGCTCTCCCCGGGTATCATCGCTCTCCGGTGCTAGGCATAGCGCAATTTGGCGCTAAGCATGCAGGCAAATGCGTGGTCCGATTACGATATCGGATCATTGTTCGGCCAGGGACACCCCAGTCCCGTTCGTGTCGAGCGAAGTCGAGACACCTTGCGCGGCGTCTGGTTTCTCGACTTCGCTCGACACGAACGGTTGGGATGTAGAGTGTGAGGGACTGAATGGCATCGACTGCAGCGGAGGTGGAGAAACCGCCGCGCCCCAAGGGCTTCAAGCTGCTGATGGTGGCGCTCGCCACGCGCAAATCCGCCACGATGCTGGGCTTCGGCTTTGCCTCGGGGCTGCCTTACGCGCTGCTGCTGGGCACGCTCAATGCGTGGCTGGGCGAAGTGAAGATCGATCTTGCCACCATCGGCGTGCTCTCCTGGATCGGGCTTTCCTATTCGTTCAAGTTCCTGTGGTCGCCGCTGGTGGACCGCATGGCATTGCCGGGGCTGGAAGCGCTGGGGCGGCGCAAGAGCTGGGTCCTCTTGTGCCAGATCGTGCTGGTGCTGGGCTTTGTGGGGTTGGCGGCAACCGATCCCGCCAAGGCCATCGGCACCTTCGCGCTGTTCGCCTTTATGGCGGCGCTCGCTTCCGCGACGCAGGATGTGGCGGTCGATGCGTGGCGGATCGACGTGGCGGACGAGGATACGCCGGTCGAGCTGCTCTCCTCGATCTACCAGTTCGGCTACCGGATCGCCTCGATCGTCGGCGGCGCGCTGGCGCTGGTTCTGGCGGGGCGGATGTCGTGGCCGCTGGTCTATCTGCTGATGGCGGGCCTCATCGCGCTGATCGGCGTAGTGACATTGCGCGCCCCAGATACGCCGAGGCCGGAGCAGGGCACGCTGCATGCGGCCTTGGCGCAGCCGGGCGAATTGACGCCGCGCGCGCGGGGAATCGCGCTACTCATCGTCGGCACGAGCTGGGCCTGGGCGATCGCGACAATCGTGCGCTTCATGATGGTAATGCTGAGCCCGCTGGGGCCGGGGGAGAAGCACCCTTCGGTCGGCGATTTCACGCGCGAGTTCGGCCCGCTGATCGTGGCAGCGACAGTGGCGGTGCCGCTGCTCGTCGCGGCGGTGACCAACGCGATGCGCACGCAGGGCCGCGCGGTGCTGACGGCGCCTGACACGCGGCATTCGGCTGTGCGCACCGCGGCGAACCACCTCTTTGTCGCGCTGATCGCCCCGCTGGCGGAACTCGTCGCGCGCCTCGGCTGGGGGGCGCTGGTGGTGATCGGGATGATCCTCACCTACACGCTGTGCTACAACGTGTGGTCGAGCTTCGCCTTCCCGTTCTACCTCGATTTCCTGCACTATTCGAAGGACGAGGTGGCGTTTGCCTCCAAACTCTTCGGCATCTTCATGACCATAGCGGGGATCAGCCTGGGGGGGTATCTCTTCCTGCGGCTGGGCCGGATGCCGACGATCCTGATCGGCGCAATCCTCCCCATGCTGGGCAACTTCGTCTATGCCGACTTGGCCGAAGGCGCGGTGCATATCGATGCTGTGGGACGCACGGTGGGCCTGCACGCGCTGTTCGGCCTGTTCGGCTTCGATCCGCGCATGATCCGGCTGCTGCTGGCGATTTCGTTCGAGAACATTTCCACCGGCATCGCGGGGGCGGCCTTCGTGGCCTATCTCTCCGGGATCGTCTCCAAGCGCTACACGGCGGTGCAATATGCGCTGATGTCGTCGCTCACGTTCCTGATCGGCTCCCTGGGCCGCGGGATCGCGGGCGAGGCGTTCGATCTCTACGGCTATGCCACGGTGTTCCGCTGGACGGCGGCGGCGGGGTTGGTGGCGGTACTGTTCGTGTGTCTCGAATGGGTGCGGGTGGCGCGGGAGGCGGCGGTGGCGGCGTTGTCCGATTTGGAAGATTGAAGTTCAGACGTTGTGACTGGTGCTTCGACAAGCTCAGCACGAGCGGACCTTTTTTCGCCCGGTTACCCCAGACCCCGCTCACCCTGAGCCTGTCGAAGGGTATTGGCGCCGCGTTTCAGTCCGGCGCTTCGTCGTTGCGGCGCAGGACATCGCCCGCAAGGTAGAGCGAGCCTGCAATCAGCACATCGCCTTCCGGTGGCAGCGCGGCGAGGGCTTCGGCGACGTTCGCGAAGCTCGCCACCGGCAGCGTCGTGAAGGGCGCGAAATCTTCGGGCGTGTGCGCATCGTGGCCCGGGGCGGGCACGATGGAAACCGAGGCGAGCTTGCCCTCCAAGGGGCGCAGGATGGCGCTGGGGTCCTTGCTGGTGAGCATGCCCATGACGAGGTGCAGCGGCGCGCTGCCTGCGAAATGGCGGGCTATGGCTTGCCCCGCATCGGGATTGTGGCCGCCATCGAGCCAGACAGTGCGGTGGTTGCCGGCGATCGCCGTGAGCGGCCCAGCACCGAGGCGCTGTAGGCGGGCGGGCCAGCGGGCGGCGCGGATGCCCGCTGCCATGGCTTCGGGGGTGACCGGAACGGCGCTCTGGTGGCGCAGCATGGCAATGGCGAGCGCGGCGTTGTCGGCCTGATGCGCGCCCGCGAGGGCGGGGAGGGGGAGTTCGAGCGCCCCTTGCGCGTCGCGGTAGCGGATCGTCTCACCGACTTCAGCCGACCAATCCCGGCCTCGCAGGTAGACCGGTGCGCCGATGTGGCTGGCAGTGGCGAGGACACTGGCGAGCGGGCTGTCCGCGTAGCTCTGCACCACCAGCGGCGCGCCGGGCTTGGCGATGCTGGCTTTCTCGAAAGCGATGCGGGCGAGGGGTTCTTCCGGCGTCCCGGCTTCGGGGACGAGCAGGAAGGCCTCGTGGTCGATGCCCAAGGTGGCGATGCCGCAGACGGCGGGGTTTTCGAGGACATTGGTGGCGTCCAGCCGCCCGCCGAGGCCGGTTTCGATGACGCAGGCATCCGCCGGGGTTTCCGCAAAGGCGAGGAAGGTGGCGACGGTGGTGACTTCGAAGAAGCTGGGGCCGAGATCTTCGGAGGCGTCGAGCACGCGTTCGAGCAGATCGGCGAGGCTGTCGTCGCTGATAAGCTTGCCCGCCACGCGGATGCGTTCGTTGTAGCGCACGAGATGCGGCTTGGTTGCGGTGTGGACGACGAGGCCCTGCGCTTCGAGGATCGCGCGCAAGTAGGCGCAGGTCGAGCCCTTGCCGTTGGTGCCCGCGACGTGGAACACCGGCGGCAGGCGCCGCTGCGGATCGCCGAGGCGCGCGCAGATCTCGCGCACGGTATCGAGGCCGAGGCGGCCTTGGGGCAGGGACAGCGCGCCGAGGCGATCGAGCTGCGCCTGCACGCGCGGGTTTTCGGAAATGGCGAAGTCGCGCAATTACCCCTCCGTCAGCCCTTCGGGCTGCCACCTCCCCATTTGTGCTTCGCAAAAATGGGGAGGATCAGGCCTTATGCCGCCTGCGCCGCCATCAGGTAGCCGATGGTCTTCGCCAGCGTGGCCTTCAGCTCGTGGCGCCCCACCACCATGTCGATCATGCCATGTGCGTGCAGGTATTCCGCGCGCTGGAAGCCTTCGGGGAGCTTTTCGCGGATCGTGTCCTGGATCACGCGCTGGCCGGCAAAGCCGATAAGCGCGCCGGGTTCGGCGATCTGGATATCGCCCAGCATCGCGTAGCTGGCCGTCACGCCGCCAGTGGTGGGGTCCGTCAGCACGACGATATAAGGCAGGCCCGCCGCGCGCATGCGGTTGATGGCGACGGTGGTGCGCGGCATCTGCATCAGGCTGAGTATGCCTTCCTGCATGCGCGCGCCGCCTGCCGCCGTCACGGCGATGAACGGGCACTTGTTCGCGATGGCGGCCTCGGTCGCGGCGATGAAGGCATCGCCCACGGCCATGCCCATCGAGCCGCCCATGAAGCCGAAATCCTGCACGCCGACGACGGCCTTGTGGCCATCGATCCTGCCGACGGCGGCGGTCAGCGCATCGGGCTGCGGGTTGGACGCGCGCGCGGCCTTGAGGCGGTCGGTATAGCGCTTGGTATCGCGGAACTTGAGCGGGTCTTCGCGCACCTTGGGGGCGGGGAGCAGCTCGAACCCGGCGTCGAGCAGCTGCGAAAGGCGCGTCTCGGCGCCGATTCGGCCATGGTGATCGCAGCGCGGGCAGACCGAGAGGTTTTCCTCGTACTCCTTGGTGAACAGCATTTCGCTGCACGAAGGGCACTTGATCCAGAGGTTGTCCGGCGTGTCGCGCTTGGGCGCGAAAGGCAGCGAATTGCGGACGCGGGTCAGCCAGCTCATGCTTCTACCTTCCGTGCATTGTGGACCGCATTGGCGAGGGCGGAGACGAGTTCCTGCACCTTAGCGGGGGCATTATCGCCATGTTCGGCGATCAAGTCGATCAGCGCCGAGCCGACGACGACACCGTCCGCCACGCGGGCGATGGGGCCGGCTTGCTCGGGCGTGCGCACGCCGAAGCCGACGGCGACGGGGATCGTGGCGGTCTGCTTGATGCGGGTGACGGCTTCCTCGATCGAGGCGAGCGCGGCGCTCTGCTTGCCGGTGATGCCCGCAACCGAGACATAATAGAGGAAGCCCGACGAGCCTTCGAGCACGGCGGGCAGGCGCGCGTGATCTGTGGTGGGCGTGGCGAGGCGGATCAGGCTGATCCCGGCGGCGCGCAGGGCGGGGCCAAGCTCGGCGTCCTCCTCGGGCGGGATATCGACGCAGATGACGCCGTCGACCCCGGCCTTGGCGCACTCGGCAGCGAACCAGTCGGCACCGCGGATCGTCATCGGGTTGGCGTAACCCATGAGGACCAGCGGGACCTCAGGGTGGCGCGCGCGGAAATCGGTGGCCATCTTGAGGAGGTCAGCCGTCTTCGTGCCAGCCGCTAGGCTGCGGATATTGGCCTGCTGGATCGCGGGGCCATCGGCCATCGGATCGGTGAAGGGCATGCCCAGCTCGATCACATCCGCGCCGCCGGCGACGAGCGCATCGAGGATCGCGGGCGTGGGGCCATCGCCGCCGGTGACGAAGCAGACGAGGGCGGGGTGGCCCTTGGCGAAGGCTGAGGCGAGGCGTGTCATTATTCTTCCGGATTCTTCCAGACTAGTCGCTGGATCACATATGATTCCACTGGTTTTCTTTTGCTTGTTAGAGCTGGTCGGTAGCGGAACCGTCTCGTGATTAGCGCGCAGGTATATTCGTTCGTTGTCGCATCTGATCCTCGTGGATCGCATGAAATCACTCGGCCATCCACACTGACTTTGACGCAAGCCTCCACTTTCCCTGACAATCGCATTTCCGTCGTTGATGGGTAATCAAGATAAGCTTGCCAGCCCGGCAGCAATTTTGCTTTGGTCGAATGTCTAGGAAAATCTGTCGGACACCAAGGGCCTGAAAAAACGTCATGTTGAACGGCTGTGGTAACGGAGGCCAGCAGGGCCAATCCAATCACAGCTTCACCCCCAGATGCTCCGCCACCGAGAAGATATCCTTGTCGCCGCGCCCGCAGAGGTTGGCGAGGATGATCGCGTCCTTGCCCATCGTCGGCGCGACTTTCTTGACGGCGGCGATGGCGTGGGCGGGCTCCAGCGCGGGGATGATGCCTTCGGTGCGGCAGAGGAGCTGGAAGCCGTCGAGGGCCTCCACGTCGGTCACCGAGGTATAGTCGACGCGGCCGATCTCCTTGAGCCACGAGTGCTCGGGGCCGATGCCGGGGTAGTCGAGGCCTGCCGAGATCGAGTGGCCTTCGAGGATCTGGCCGTCCTCGTCCTGCAAGAGGTAAGTCTTGTTGCCGTGGAGGATGCCGGGGCGGCCGCCCGCGAGGCTGGCGGCGTGGGCGAAATCGAGGCCGTGGCCTGCGGCTTCGACGCCGAGCATCTTCACATCCGCGTCATCGAGGAACGGGTGGAACAAGCCGATGGCATTGCTGCCCCCGCCGATCGCCGCGACGAGGAGGTCCGGCAGGCGGCCGGTGCGGCTCAGCATCTGGGCGCGGGCTTCCTTGCCGATCACGCTCTGGAAATCGCGGACGAGCTCCGGATAGGGGTGCGGACCGGCGGCGGTGCCGATGATATAGAACGTGTTGTGGACGTTCGCGACCCAGTCGCGCAGCGCCTCGTTCATCGCGTCCTTGAGCGTGGCCGCACCCGCGGTGACGGGGACGACTTCGGCGCCCAGCAGCTTCATGCGGAACACGTTGGGCTGCTGGCGGGCGACATCGGTCGCGCCCATGAAGATCGTGCAGGGCAGGCCAAAGCGCGCGCAGACGGTCGCGGTGGCGACGCCGTGCTGGCCCGCGCCGGTCTCCGCGATGATCCGCGTCTTGCCCATGCGGATGGCGAGCAGGATCTGGCCAATGCAGTTGTTGATCTTGTGCGCGCCGGTGTGATTGAGTTCGTCGCGCTTGAACCAGACCTGCGCGCCGCCGAGTTCCTCGGTGAGGCGGGGCGCGAAATAGAGCGGGCTGGGGCGGCCGACGTAGTGTTCGAGGAGGTCATCGAACTCGGCGTGGAAGGCGGGATCGGCCTTGGCCTTGCGGTATTCCGCCTCCAGATCGAGGATCAGCGGCATCAGCGTTTCGGCGACATAGCGGCCGCCGAACTGGCCGAAATGGCCCTGGGCGTCGGGCTGGGTGCGGAAGCTGTTGGGGATGGGCGCGTTCATGGCTGCCCGCTTGGCAGAGGGGCGCGCGCTTGTCCAGATTCGCGGGGCTTAAGGGCATCAGCCCCGTCCCGTTCGTGTCGAGCGAAGTCGAGACACAAAGCGCCGCGCTCTGTGTCTCGACTTCGCTCGACACGAACGGTTGAGGTTATGCAGCGCGCGCCGCTTCGCAGAAAGCGCGGATCAGGGCTGCGTCCTTCACCCCCGGTGCGCTTTCGACGCCGGAGGACACATCCACCAGCGGGGCCCTGGTAACGCGGACCGCTTCGGCGACATTGGCGGGCGAAAGACCACCCGCAAGGCCCCATGGCAGCGGGCCCTTGTGTGCAGTGAGCAGCGTCCAGTCGAACACGAGGCCGAGTCCGCCGGGCATCGCGGCGCCCTTGGGGGCCTTGGCATCGAACAGCACGAGATCGGCGGCGCCTGTAAAGGCCTGTGCGCGCTCGACATCGGCCCTGGTCGCGACGGGGAGGGCCTTCCAGACTGGCAGGCCGAATGCCTTGCGGACGGCGGCGACGCGGGCAGGGTCTTCCTCGCCGTGGAGCTGGATCACATCGAGTTTCGCAGCGGCCACGAGTTCGGCAAGCAGGCTGTCGGCTGGGTCCACGAAAAGGCCGACCACCTTGGCGAGTCCTGCCGCGCGGGCAGCGAGCGCGGCGGCATCGGCAGGCGCAAGGTGGCGCGGGGAGCGCGGGAAGGAGACGAGGCCGATGTAATCCGCGCGTGCCTCGATGGCGGCATCGACGGCGGTGGGGGTGGTAAGGCCGCAGATCTTGATGTGGGGGGCGGGCATAATGGGCGGATAGTGCTCACGGACCCCGCGCGCAACCACAACCCGTCCACCCTGAGCTTGTCGAAGGGGCGCTCTTGTTTGGAACCACACGCTTGCCGCAAGAAAAAGACAGCCCTTCGACAGGCTCAGGGTGGACGGGGTTTGCCGGCGTGCCCACCCCCGACCCCTCCCGCAAGCTGGAGGGGGGATCAAGCACTGTCCGGCTCCCCTCCCGCTTGCGGGAGGGGGCGGGGGTAGGCCCCGTTACTGCCCCAGTTCGAACGTCACCGTGACGTTCGCACCCACCTGCACCTCGCCGGCCGCGACCGGGCTCGGCGCCTTGGCCATCATCGCATCGGCGCGGGCGTACATCACCATGGGCTGGGGCGGGGCATAGCCGCCGCTCTCGCTGATGGTGAGGATGCGCTTGACCGTCAGCCCCGCCGCCTTGGCATAGAGCTCGGCGCGGGCGCGGGCCTTCTTCATGGCCTCGATACGTGCTTCGTCGCCGGCGGCATCGGGGTTGTCGAGCTGGAACGAGGGACCGCTGACCTGATTGGCCCCCGCGTTGACCAGCGTGTCGATGGTCTTGCCGTAGTTGCCGATCTTTCGCTGCTTCACCTCGACCTGGTTGGTCGCCTGGTAGCCGATGATCACGGGATCGCCGGAGACATTGCCGTTCGCATCCGCGCGCGGCTGGCCATAGACTGGATTCACCGAGAGGTTGCTGGTCTGGATATCGCGTTCGGCAATGCCCGAGGCCTTGAGCGCGGCGATCACCGCGTTCATCTGCTCTGCATTCTGTGAAAGCGCGGCCGAGGCGGTCTTGGCCTGCGTGCTGACACCGGCGGTGAACACCGCAAGATCGGGCACGCGCGTGCTGCGGCCATCCGCGCTGAGGGTCAGCACCGAATTGCCGGGAGCGACGACCGGGCCGGGGGACATGGTCTGCGCCATCGCTGGCGCTGCGGCGCCAGCGGCAGCGAGCGCGGCGGCCATCAGAAGCGAAGTGGAGGCAGTGGTCATCGATTGGTCCCCTTGAAACGATGCCCGCACGATTGCACCGATCCGGCTTTCATGGGGCTGAACCGCGATGACAGGTGTTTGTCAGGCGCCAAGCTGCAGCAACGGTCGTTCCAGCACCACCATCTGGAAGGAAACGTCGAGCGGGAGCGGGAAAGGCCGCAGCTCGCCGGTGCGGACATAGCCCCGCCGTTCGTACCACGCGATCAGTTCGGTGCGGGCATCGACGACGATCAGTTCCATGCGGGTCACGCCGAATTCGCGTGCCGCCAGCTTTTCCACCTCGCTGACCAGCGCACGGCCGAGCCCGCCGGCCTGCAACTCCGGATTGATGCAGAGCAGGCCCATGTATGCGAGGCCCTGCCCGAGATCTGTGATGGTGACTGTACCGACCAGTGCGCCGCCCTGTTCAGCAAGCAGGACGCGCTTTTCCGGTGCCGCGATCATGGCGACGACTTCTTCGGGCGTCGTGCGGTCGCCGTCGAGCAGGTCGGCTTCGTTGGACCAGCCCTTGCGCGCGCTGTCGCCGCGGTAGCCACTTTCGATCAGGGCGCGGACGGCAGGCGCGTCGGCGGAACCGGCGATGCGGTAGGTCACTGTCGACATGGCAGGGCTCAGAGCGTGGCTTCGATCGCGCGGGCGGCGGCGACCGGGTCTTCGGCGCGGCTGATCGGGCGGCCGATGACGAGGACGCTGGCTCCATCGCGGCGCGCGGCGGCGGGGGTGACGATGCGCTTCTGGTCCGCCGTGTGGCCCGTATCGGGGCGCAAGCCGGGGACGACGAAGAAGCCGTTCTTCCAGCGCTTGTGGATCGCGCCCACTTCGTGGCCCGAGCAGACGATGCCGTCGAGGCCCGCTTCCTGCGCCAGATCGGCAAGCCGCAGCGCCTGATCGTGGGCATTGGCGGAGACGCCGACGGCGGTAAGGTCGTCATCATCGAGGCTGGTGAGCACGGTGACCGCGACAACCTTGCAATGCTCGCCCGCCGCCGCCTTCGCGTCTTCCATCATCGCGCGCCCGCCGCTGGCGTGGATGGTGACGATGGCGGGTTCGAGCACGTGGATCGACTGCATCGCGGCGGCGACGGTGTTGGGAATATCGTGCAGCTTCAAGTCGAGGAAGATCGGCAGGCCGAGCTTGGCGACTTCGTGCACACCGTGGTGGCCATGCGCGCAGAAGAATTCGAGGCCGAGCTTCACCCCGCCGATATGGCCCTTGACCTTCTGGATGAGCGCGAGGCCCGCATCGAGACGAGGCAGATCGAGCGCGAGATAGACGGGGTTGCTCATGGGGCTTCGCTTGCTTTCCGGGCTTCAAGGCTGGTTGAGGTGAGCGAGGCGCTGCCCGCCAGCGTGGTTTCGAGGTTGTTGATGCGGCGCTGCAGGCGCCAGCGCATGGTGCGGTGGACCAGCCACATCGGGACGAGACCAAGGAGAAACGCGGCGATCACCAGCGCAGGCAGCTTGGTATCAAGCACGAGGCCCTGCCACACGACGAGTTCGACCGGCTGCCAGTTCGCCGCCGAAAACGCGGCGAGTGCAGCCACGATCACCAGCCACAGGATCGAGCGCAGCGATTTCATCCGGTCCCCTCGCTTTGACGGGTTCTGCGCGAACCCCTTCCGTCGTCACCCCGGACTTGATCCGGGGTCCCGCTCTGCTTCTGCACGGGCAGTGTCGGACCAAGCGGGACCCCGGGTCAAGCCCGGGGTGACGATGGGAGGAAGTTAGTCTGGTTCGCGCGGTGTGGCGAGTCCCGGATTACTCGCCGAAAACCCGCGCAAAGATCGTGTCGACAGCCTTGAAGTGGTAATCGAGGTTGAACTTGTCCTCGAGCTCCTGCGCGCTCATCACGGCGCTGACTTCGGGATCGGCCTTCAAGAGTTCGAGCAGCGAGAGCTGGCCATCCGATTGCCACACCTGCATCGCATTGCGCTGGACGAGCCGGTAGGAATCGTCGCGCGTCAGCCCTGCCTGCGTCAGCGCCAGCAGCACGCGCTGCGAGTGGACGAGGCCGCCCATGCGATCGAGGTTCTTCTGCATGCGCTCGGGGTAGACGAGCAGCTTGTCGATCACGCCGGTGAGGCGCGCGAGTGCGAAATCGAGTGTGATCGTGGCGTCCGGGCCGATGTAGCGCTCGACCGAGGAGTGCGAGATATCGCGCTCGTGCCACAGCGCGACGTTCTCCAGCGCCGGCGTGACGGCCGAGCGCACGACGCGGGCGAGGCCGGTGAGGTTTTCCGTGAGCACCGGATTGCGCTTGTGCGGCATGGCCGAGGATCCCTTCTGGCCGGGCGAGAAGTACTCCTCGGCTTCCAGCACTTCCGTCCGCTGCAGGTGGCGTACTTCGGTGGCGAGGCGCTCGATGCTGCTGGCGATGACACCGAGCACGGCGAAGAACATCGCATGCCGGTCGCGCGGGATGACCTGCGTCGAGACCGGCTCGACCGCGAGGCCCAGCTTTTCCGCGACATGGGCTTCGACCGCCGGGTCGATGTTGGCGAACGTGCCGACCGCGCCGGAAATGGCGCAGGTGGCGACTTCGGCGCGCGCAGCCACAAGGCGGGTGCGGCAGCGGGCGAACTCGGCATGGGCCTGCGCCAGCTTGAGGCCGAATGTGGTCGGCTCGGCGTGGATGCCGTGGCTGCGACCGATGGTGGGGGTGTACTTGTGCTCCATCGCGCGGCGCTTGATCGCGTCCAGCAGCGCGTCGAGATCGGCGAGGAGGATGTCCGCCGCCTGCGTCAGCTGCACGTTCAGCGTCGTGTCGAGCACGTCGGAGCTGGTCATGCCCTGGTGCATGAAGCGCGCTTCGGGGCCGACTTCCTTCGCCACCCAGTCGAGGAACGCGATCACGTCGTGCTTGGTCACGGCCTCGATGGCGTCGATCGCGGCGACGTCGATCTTGGGGCTCGTCGCCCACCAGTCCCACAGCGCCTTCGCGGCCGACGGCGGCACGACACCCAGCTCGCCCAGCTTCTCGGTCGCGTGGGCCTCGATCTCGAACCAGATGCGATAGCGCGCTTCCGGCTCCCAGATCGCGGTCATCGCGGGGCGGGCATAACGGGGGACCATCGGCGACTCCTCAAGCAAATGCGTGGGGAGCCGCTAGGGGGAGGGGGGCGGGAAGGCAAGAGGGCGCGGGTCAGGCGGTGAAGGCGATTGCGGTCTCGCCCGCTGGTTCGCCGTCGGCAGCGAAGCGGCGCTCGATGATCCGTGCGGTCCCGTCCGAGGCGATCAGCAGCAGGGTCGAGCAGCGCGTGCCGTAGAGCGGATTGCGGATGAAGACGGAGGAGAAACGCGGCTCCGGTCCGGGGCCGGGGAGCTCGGTGCGGTCGGCCAGCGCGGCGAAAAGGGGGGCTGGATCGTCCTCTCCTGCAGCAAGCCAGGCGCCCAGCGCGGCCTCGAGCGCCCGCGTCTTGGCCCATGGCGCGTCATGCGCGCCGTTGGAGAGGCCGTGGATGCCAGGCGCGAGGGGGAGGCGGCGCACGTCCGGGTGGTTGGTGAGATGCCACGCGTTATCAGCATCCGCCATGAACAGATTGAACGGATTCATCGTTTCCGGCGCGGCAGGATCGTGCCCGGCCAGCCAGTCCGTCACCAGTGCCCCGCGCGAGGCAAGCTCGGGCCTTGGATAGCCTTCCACGCGCAAGTTGGTGACGAGGGCGAAGCGGCCTGCCGCGTTGACGCCAAGCCACGTTCCGCCCGCCTGCAAGTCGCGCCCGGCGATCACACCATTCGGCCAGCGCGCAAGCGGCGCGGTCGGGCGCTCGTGGAACTCGTCGCGATTGCCGATCGCGACAAGGCGCCAGCGCGGATGCGCGCGGAAGGCGGCAGCGGCAACGCACATCAGATCAGGCCCTTTGCCTTCAGGCTGACATGGCCCTGCCGCCCGATGATCACGTGATCGTGGACCGTGATGCCCAGCAGGCGTCCGGCCTCGATGATCTTCTGGGTGATCTGGATGTCCGCGCGGCTGGGCTCCGGGCTGCCGGAGGGGTGGTTGTGGACGAGGATCAGCGCGGCGGCGCCGATCGCCATGGCCTTGGCGATGATCTCGCGCGTGTAGATCGCCGACTCGTCGAGCGTCCCGTCGCTGACGATCTGATCGAGGATCAGGCGGTTCTGCGTGTTGAGATAGAGCACGCGCACCCGCTCGTGGTTCAGGTGGGCCATGTCGATGTGGAGATAGTCGAGCAGCGCCTGCCAGCTCGAGAGTACCGGTTCCTCGCGCACCGTCTGCCGGGCGAGGCGGCGGGCGGATATCCCGACGATCTTGAGCGCGGCGGCAGCGGCGTCCTTGATCCCCGGAACGCCCATAAGGGTCTGCGCATCGGCGTTAAGCACCCCGGCCAAACTGCCAAAACGCTGCAGCAGCATGCGAGCGTGGGGCTTCACGTCCTGCCGGGGGATCGCGGTCATAAGCAGATATTCGATGACTTCGTGATCGCCGAGCGCATCGTCGCCGCCATCCAGCAGCCGCTTCCTGAGCCGGGCACGGTGGCCGGAGGGATCCAGCCCCGCCTCGCGCACGCGGTCCTTCTCCGACTTTTCGCGGCCAGGCTGCGGGAAAAGGCTGGGCGGTTCGTCCATGGTCGCGCCGGACATTGCCCGCGCCGGGTGCAGGGCGCAAGCGCAGCAAATCGACCGATTTGGCTCAGTCGCCCGTCCCGCCGAGGCAGATATCGACCGGGCAGCGCGTGCAGACATTTTCGTCGCACAGCCGGCAGACGCGCAAGGCATCCTCTGGACCGGCGACCAGCGCGGCGAGCAGCTTTTCGGTGGTGGTGATGAAGGCATCGCGCTCGGCGTCTGGCAGTGCGGAAAGGGCCTGCGCGATGGCCTTGTGGCGGCCGTCCGCGATGTCCGCGGCAGCAGTCTCGCCCGCCGCCGTGAGGTGCAGCGCAACGCGGCGGCCATCCTCCGCGCTGGACCGGCGCTCAATCAGTCCGCGCGCGGCCAGCCGATCAACCAGCCGCACCGCGCCGGGGTGCGAGAGGCCAACACCGATGCGCAGCGCATCGATACTCATGCCCGGCAGGTGCGCCACGAGCATCAGCGCCGCCGAAGCCGGGCCCGGTTCGGGCGCGGCGGCCTCAGCCGCGCGGGTGATCGCATCGCCAATGGCCACGGCGAGCGCGCCGACGAGATTGGTGTCACGCATGGAACTCATTCCCGCCAGTTATATGCTTCGCGCATAGACTTCAAGCGCGAATCGAGTTATATGATTGACGCACACAAAGTGCGCCGACGGGCATCCCGCTCCTCGGCATGATGACCTGAGGAGAGTCCCCTTGTTCCTGTCCCCCACCTTCGAGGCCCGCCTCGGCAAGACCGGCGCCGGTATCCTGCGCTACAGCCTCGTGTTCTTCTTCCTCGCCTTCGGGCTCTACAAGTTCACCCCGCAGGAAGCTGCCGGCATAGCCCCGCTGATGGCGCATTCGCCGGTGCTGTTCTGGGCCGGCCCGACGCTCGGCGAGCAGGGCGCTTCGAACTTCATCGGCGTGATCGAGATCGCGCTGGGCCTGATGGTCGCGACCCGCAGCTTTGCTCCGCGCATTTCGGCGCTCGGCAGCCTCGGCATGGCGGGTGCCCTCGTCACCACGCTGAGCTTCCTGTTCACCACCCCCGGTCTCGATCCGCAGTCGAGCGACGCAGGCTTCCTGCTCAAGGACCTGACCCTTCTCGGCGCAGCGCTGTGGAGCGCGGGTGAAGCCTTCGCCGCGGCGCGCGTGGCACCGATGCAGGGCGGCCGTCTCGCCATGGAGGCGGCCTGACACTGCAGCTCCGGAGGCGGCGACCATGGCGCTTGCGCCCGTCGCCGCCATCCCGGTGTGGGTGCCGTTTCTGGCCGCAGTGGTCACGCTCGATCTGATAGCGGACGTGATATCCAAGGAATTTTCCCTTCATGGCGGCAGTTGGCGGATGGCTCTTGCGGCTTCGTTCGTTGTCGCCGGGAACCTGACCTGGCAATTCATGCTGCGGATAAGCGGGGTCGGTCTGGCGCGGGCGGGCCTGCTGTTTGCTGTCGGCGTCGCGGTCGGCGCCACGTTGATCGGCGTGTTCGGCTATGGCGAGGGCCTGACCGACAAGCAGAAGATCGGCGCCGTGCTCGGCATCCTCGTGCTCGCGCTGCTCGGCTGAGCCCGCCATCATGCTTTGCGAGTCCGTCCATTGCGTCAGCCCGCCTGCTGGGCGACAAGGCGGGCAATGGCGGACGAGACCGAGCCTCTGAACGAATCGGCGCAAGGGCTGCCGGATGCCCCGCGCGGCCGCAAGCGCCGCCGGATCGCGCTGATTTCAGCCGGAGCGCTCGCGGCGCTGGCGATTGGCCTGTGGTCGGCGCGGGAGCAGATCGCGGGCGGTCTGATCGACCGGCAGCTGGCGCAACTGAACCTGCCCGGCCGCTACACCATCGAGGGCATCGGCGCGGACCGGCAGGTGCTGCGCGACATCGTGATCGGCGATCCGGCGCATCCCGATCTCACCATCGCCCGCGCCGAAGTGCGCATGGCCTATGGCCTCACCGGTCCGCGGATTGGCCAGATCATTCTCGAGCAGCCAAGGCTTTATGGCGCATACCGCCAAGGCCACCTGAGCTTCGGCGCGCTCGACAAGGTGCTGCTTTCCAACGCGCCGACAGGAACCGCGCCGGGACTGCCCGATCTCGATCTGCGGGTGATCGACGGCCGCGCCTTGCTGGAAACCGACTTCGGGCGCCTCGCTGCCAAGGCGGACGGTGCTGGCAATCTGGCGGGCGGCTTCAAGGGCACGCTCGCGGCGGTGATGCCCGGCGTTGCGGCAGCCGGATGCAGCGGCGAAAAGCTGAGTGCTTTCGGACAAGTCTCGGTTTCCGATGGCAAGCCGCGCTTTGCCGGGCCGCTGCGGCTGGCGGGCCTCGCCTGCGGGAAAAGCCTCTCCACCGGGCCATCGATACTCGCGCTCGATATAACGGGTGACAAGGATCTCGGCGGCGCCGCGATCAAGGGCAAGCTCAACACCGGCACGCTGACTGCGCCGGGCGTAGCGGCCGCGCACCTCATGCTGGGCGGCGAGCTGGCGTTCAAGCTCGGTATGCTGCGCGGCCATCTACTGAGCGAAGTGAAGGGTTTGCGAACCGCAGGGCTGACCGCCGGAAGGCTGGGTGTCGATGGTGATCTCGACATGAAGTCGGGCGGGCAGAACCTCGTCTTCCGGGGTGCCGTCTCCGGTCTCGATCTGGCCCGGGGCGCCGCGACGGAAAAGGCGCTCGCCGGTGCGCAGACCGCGGCGGAAGGGACGCTCGCCGCGCCGCTTCTCGCGAAGATCCGCGGCGCGCTGACCCGCGAGGAACGTGGCAGCAAGCTCGCGGGCGATGTCGTGCTGCGGCATGACGGCGCGCGGTGGAGCCTTGTCGCCCCCAGCGCAGCCCTGCGCGGCGGCAGCGGAGCCGCATTGCTGTCCGTCTCGCGCCTGCAGGTCGCGTCAGAGCCGGACAAGCTCCCCACGCTGACCGGCAATTTCGTTATGGCGGGCGAGGGGCTGCTGCCGATCACCGGACGCATGGAGCCGGGTGCGGGCGGCCGTCCAGCGCTCAAGCTGCGCATGGCGGAGTACCGCGCAGGCGGCAACATGCTGGCGCTGCCGCTGCTGGAGATCACGCAGGAGCGCGGCGGCTCGCTGAGCTTCAGCGGGACGGCGCTGGCTTCGGGCGCGATCCCGAGCGGGGCGGTACAGGGGCTGAGCCTGCCGATTGCGGGCACGATCAGTCCGCGCGGCGATCTCGCGCTGTGGCAGCGCTGCATGACACCTTCGTTCACGAGCCTGCAACTGGGCGCCGTCACGCTCGACAAGCGGCAACTGACGGTCTGTCCGGCGGGCGGACGCGCCATCGTGCAAAGCGGGCCGCGCGGGGTTTCGGCGGCGCTCGGCATCAACGCGCTCGCGCTCAGCGGGCGGCTCGGGGAAACGCCGCTGGCGCTGAGCAGCGGTCCGATCGGGCTTGCCTGGCCCGGCACGCTGACCGTACGCGACGCCAATGTCGTGCTCGGCCCTGCGGACACGGCGACGCGGCTGAAGCTGACCAATCTCGTCGCACAGCTCGGCAAGGACTTCACCGGCACGTTCGACGGGGTGGATGCAAGGCTTGCCGCTGTCCCGATCGACATGGCCGATGCCGCCGGGGTCTGGCGCTTTGCCGACGGCGTGCTGACGCTCAGCGGGGTGCGCTTCGCCGCCTCGGACCGCTTCCAGCCCGCGCGGTTCAAGACGCTGGCGGGGGAGGGCGGCGTCCTTACGCTCAAGGACAATCGCATCCTTGCCAATACCTTGCTGCGCGAACTGGATTCGCAGCGCGAGGTGCTGCGCGTCGCTGTTCGACATGATCTCGGCACCGCGCGCGGACATGCCGATCTCCTCGTCGATGGCCTCGTGTTCGACAAAGGCAAGATCGTGCCCGGCAAGGTCGGTGGGCTGCAGCTTCGCGATTTGGCACCGCAGTTCCGCGGCGTTGTCGCCGATGCGGACGGCACCGTGCGCGGCAAGGGTATGGTCGATTGGACCGCCGACAAGGTGACCAGTTCGGGCACGTTCAGCACCGCAGACTTTGATTTCTCCGCCGCGTTCGGCCCGGTGAAGGGCCTGTCCGGCACGCTCCAGTTCACCGATCTCATCGGGATGGTGACCGCGCCGCACCAGATCCTGCACATCGCCTCCGCCAATCCCGGGATCGAAGTGACCGACGGCACGATGGATATCGAACTGCTGCCCGAGCAAGTCGTACGCATCAACAGCGGGCTCTGGCCGTTCCTTGGCGGCAAGCTGCGGCTGGCGCCCGGCGATCTGCGGCTTACGGTGAACGAGCCGCGCCGGTTCCGCATCGAGATGGGCGGGATCGATGCCGGCAAGTTCCTCGAGCGGATGGAACTGGCGAACCTTTCCGCCACCGGCGTGTTCGACGGCCATCTGCCGCTGGAATTCGATGCGAGCGGCGGGCGCATCACCGGCGGCGAACTGGTCTCCCGCGCGCCCGGCGGCACCGTCTCCTACGTCGGCGCGCTGTCCTACAAGGACCTTTCCGCGATGGCGAACTTCGCGTTCGATGCGCTGAAGTCGCTCGATTATTCGAAGATGACGATCGGGATGGACGGCAATCTCGCGGGCGATGTCGTGACGCGGGTGGAGTTCACCGGGATCAAGCAGGGCAAGGCTGCCAAGCAGAACTTCATCACCCGCCAGGTCGCGCGGGTACCGATCAAGTTCAACGTCAACATCCATGCGCCGTTCTACAGTCTGATCTCCTCAATGAACCCGCAGCCGCCGCCGCGGGCGTTCAAGGGTTTGCCGCCGGCCGCTTTCGGATTCGGAACCTTTCAGCCCCCTGCAAGCGGCGTTCAGCCACCCGCAAGCAGCCCCAAGCCATAAGGAGCCAGCAATTGACGAGGGAGAGCAACCCTGCAACCAAGTGGCTCATCAGAAGTGAGGGGCACGGCGGAATGGCGGGGACAAGCGGAAAACTGCGGCAATTGCGCCTTGCGGCCGTGTTGGCGCTGGGTTCGATGCTGACGGCGGGCTGCATCACGGTGAAAGCGCCCGACAAGCCGATCGTCATCGAGCTCAACATCAACATCAAGCAGGAAGTGGTCTATCGTCTGGCCGGAGACGCCAGCCAGACGATCGACAAGAACAAGGACATTTTCTGAGATGGCACGTTTTGCACGCAACCTCCGGATCGCCGCCGCCGCGCTGGCTGTGGCAGGCCTGATCCCCGCCGCCGCGCTGGCGCAGCGCGATCCCGCCTATGCCGCCGCGCGCGCCGCCGGACAGGTGGGCGAGAAGGTCGACGGCTACCTCGGCTATGTCACCCCGCCGAGCCCCTCGCTCAAGGCGGTGATCGACGAGCTTAACATCAAGCGCAAGGCGGTCTACGCCGAGAAGGCGGCCGCTGCCCATGCCACGGTCGAGGAATATGCGCTGACTTCGGGCTGCCTGCTCATTTCGCAGACCCAGCCGGGCGAGAAGTATCAGGGCCCCGACGGCAGCTGGCAGACGCGCACCTCCTCGCCGCCGCTGCGCGATTCGCGCTGCCCGTAAGGACAAATCGCGCAATTTCGAGGCGCGCGCCGGGGGATGAACCCGGCGCGCGTCTTCGCACATGCCGCAAATCTGCGGTTTACAGCCACATCGGGCGCGGTTGACTTGCCAAGCCGCCCTTCCTAAAGGGCCGGTGCCCTTGACGGGGGACCGTTTCCCGCGCCACGCCGTTTGTGCTGCATCTCAGCAAACAGAAGGTTGGTATGGTTGACGACCCCTCCGGTGAGGACCCTATCGGCGCGGATGCCCGGATCGCATCGCTCGAAGCGCGGCTTGCCGCGGCCAGAGCCAGCGAGGCGGAGCGGACGAAGCAGAACCAGCAAGGGGCTGACGCGGGTTACCGCCTCGGCAACAAGGTTCTGGCCGAACTGCTGGGGGGAATGATCGGGGGTGCGGCGGTCGGCGTGGCCATTGACTGGTTCGTCGGGCGCGGCCACTGGGGCCTGATGGTGATGCTGTTCCTTGGAATTGCGGTCGCCTTCAGAAACATCATCCGGATTGCAAACCGGCGTTCCGATTGACCTCTTCGTTCAGGGGGCCGCATCGGAAGGCCGTTTTGGCATACTAGTGAAACGGGATTTTCGCGCGTGGCAACCGAAGCCAAAGTTGATCCGATGCACCAGTTCACGATCGAGCCGCTGTTCGGCACCGATCACTGGGCCCTTGGCGGTTTCAACATCGCATTCACCAACTCTGCGCTGTGGATGCTGATCTCGGCGATCGTCCTCTATGCCTTCATGCTGGGCGGGATGAAGCGCGAGCTCGTCCCCGGCCGCTGGCAGATGATGGTCGAGACGATGACCGGCTTCATCGAGAACATGCTTTCGGCCAACGTGGGCAAGGAAGGGCGCAAGTACCTGCCTTACGTCTTCTCGCTGTTCATGTTCATCCTCTTCGCGAACCTGCTCGGCCTGCTGCCGCTCGGTCTCGTCGGCCTGCACCCGTTCACTTTCACCAGCCACTTCACCGCGACGGGCGTGCTCGCCATCCTGTCGTTCTCGATCGTGCTGGTAGTCGGCTTCTACAAGCACGGCCTGCACTTCTTCTCGCTGTTCGTCCCGCACGGCACGCCGCTGCCGATGATCCCGCTGATCTTCGTGATCGAGCTGGTCTCGTTCCTCGTGCGCCCGTTCAGCCTCGGCCTGCGTCTCTTCGTCGCCATGATGGCCGGCCACGTGCTGCTCGAAGTGCTCTCCAGCTTCGTGATCGGCGGCGCCAATGCCGGCGCGTTCTTCATGGGTCTCGTCTCGATCCCCAGCTTCATCCTGATGGTTGCCATCTGCGCGCTCGAGATCCTCGTCGCCGGCATCCAGGCCTACGTCTTTGCGCTGCTCACGTCGCTCTACATCAACGACGCCGAGCATCTGCACTGAGTTTCTACGTTACGTCATCCATCCATCTGAATTTTTGAGAAAAGGGAGTTTAAGTCATGGAACCTGCAAGCGCCAAGCTCATCGGTGCGGGTCTCGCTGCGATCGGCGCCGGCATGGCCGCCATCGGCGTGGGTAACGTCTTCGGTTCGTTCCTCGAGAGCGCGCTGCGCAACCCCGGCGCTGCCGACGGCCAGCAGGGCCGCCTGTTCATCGGCTTCGCGGCCGCCGAACTTCTCGGTCTGCTCTCGTTCGTCGTGGCGATGATCCTGATCTTCGTCGCCTGAACCTTGGACATGGGCGGCGCCTCGGCCTGAGCGCCGAGGCGGCCGCCCTGCCATCGTTTTTCAGCGTTCAGATCGACCGGGAACCGCAATGCCCCAGATTTCGCAGCTCGCCGCGACCTACTCCAGCCAGATTTTCTGGATGCTGGTCATTTTTGGCGCCGTCTTCTTCCTCGTCGGCCGGGGCATGGCGCCCAAGGTTCTCGAGACCATGGAAGGTCGCGACCAGAAGATCGCCGCGGACCTCGCCGCCGCCGAAGCCGCACGCCATGAGGCGCAGGCCCAGGACGATGCGTGGAAGGCTGCCGCTGCCAAGCAGCGCGGGGAAGCCCAGGCGCTGATCGCCGCCGCCAAGGCCGAAGCCGCCAAGGCCGCCGAAGTGCGGCTCGCCGCAGCCGGTGCCGATGCGGATGCCAAGGTCTCCGCAGCCGAGGCGCGCATTGCCACGGCTCGCGAGGGCGCCCTGGCCGAAATCGAAACCGTGGCGGCCGATGCCGCAGCCGAAATCGCCGCCCGCGTCGCCGGGCTGACGGTTGCGGCCGATGCCGCCCGCGCGGCGGTGAAGGACGTTCTCCATGGCTGATCTTGCCCTGCTCGCCGCTGCTGCCGAACACGTGACGGAGCATGCCGAACCGGTTGCGTTCGGCTTCATTACCCCGGGCATGTGGGTCGCGCTCTCTATGACCGCGTTCCTCGCGATCGTGATCTGGAAGAAGGTTCCGGCCGCGATTGCCGGTGGTCTTGATGCCAAGATCGTCACGATCCGCCAGCAACTCGATGCCGCCAAGGCGCTGCGCGCCGAAGCGGAAGCGCTGCGCGCGGAATATGCGAAGAAGATCGCGGGCGCCGAAGCCGACGCCGCCGCGATGGTCGAGCATGCCCGTCACGAAGCCCAGGCGATCATTGCCAAGGCCGAGGCCGACACGACCGCTGTCATCGCGCGCCGCGAGAAGATGGCGACCGACAAGATCGCAGCCGCCGAACGCGCTGCGGTCGACGAACTGCGCGCCCGGGCCGCTGCTGCCGCTGCCACGGCTGCCGGCCAGCTGATCGCCCAGCATCACGGGGCGAGCGCGGACAAGGCGCTGGTCGACAGCGCGATTGCCGGCCTCGCCAACTGATAACCAGATTGGACCATTCCCCGCCCGGTGCGGCGGGGCATGGTTAACCCTGTCCTAAGGGTTTTCGCCTAGGTCCCAGTCTATGAGTAGGATTGGGACTGGGATTGGCGCATGAGCCGCGGGTTATTCCGGCACATCGCCGCGCTGTTTCTGGCATGTCTGATGCTGAGCCTCGGGGCCGGGCGCGCCGAGGCTGCCAGCTGTTTCTACGCGACATCGCAGGGCTCGACGGGGCCTTCCAACTGGAATTCGTACTGCTGGCTCGATTTCTCGGGCTATAACGACACGGCCGCGCGGAACGGCGGGCAGGCGATGTCGTACACCCTGCCCGACGGCACGGTGATGACCTTCACGCTCACCATCAGCGGGGCCGGGATCACCGGTGCGGCGGCGCCGTCGTGGAGCGGTTCAGCGGTGGGCAACACCGCATTCCTCGGCATCGGTGGCCGCCCGATCCTCTACCAGACGGCGGCCGGCACGACGACCGCGACAATCTCCAACATCGTGCTGACCCCGCCCGCGGGTGTCTCGCAGATCACCAGCTACATGTTTGTGGCGGCGGACGGCGAATCCTCGAACGACGGCGAATCGCTGCGCTTCGTGACCAACGGCGGAAACTGGGTCGCGCTCGACAACTCCGGACCGATCAGCGGCTCGACTTATCCGACCAGCACCGGGCTCGGCACGAACACTTTCACCGTGACCGGCGTGCCCGGCACCGTCGGCGCCAACATCGTCGGCTCGAGCACGCCGACCTCGCTGACGACGACCATCGTCGGCGGCGGCTTGCAGGGCGTCATGTTCGCGGTCCGCTTCGCCTCGATCCGGCTCAACCTGCAGCTGACCGGCGCGCGCGCGGCCTCGGCTGACCAGTTCACCTTCAACATCAACGCTACTTCTGGCGGCGCCACGCTCGCCACCGGCACGTCGAGCGGGACGGGTAATGGTCCGTTCACCGCGGCGACGCTCACCACTGCATCGGCGCTCCCGCTGACCCTGACGCAGAGCATGGCGGCGGGCAGCCTGAACCCGCTGACCGACTACCGCTCCAGCCTCACCTGCACGAATGCGGTCAGTTCCAGCACGCCTCTGCCAAGCGGGGTGCTGACCACCAACTACAGCTTCGGCGCATTGCAGTTCGGCGATCTGGTCACCTGCACGTTCACCAACACGGTTTTCCCGCACCTGCAGCTGACCAAGGCGCTCGGCACCGGCGGGCGGCGGTTCAACACCGACCAGTTCGTGATGAACATCAACCAGGGTTCGACCACGATCGCGACGACGACGACGACCGGCACGAGCGCAACGGTGACCAACGGTACCACGCCGCAAGTGATGGGTTCGGCAGGGACGGTCTACTCCTTCACCGAGTTGGGTTCCGGCTCCACCAGCCTCACGCAGTACACCGCGACGATGAGCTGCACGAACGCCTTCACCGGCTCCACCACTGCGCTGCCGAATACAGTGGGGGGCACGGTCACGCCGCAGATGGGCGACGTGATCTCCTGCACGATCACCAACACGCGCCGAGCAACGAATGCCACACTCACGCTGGTGAAGACATCGAGCGTGCTCTCGGACCCGGTCAACGGCACCACCAACCCCAAGATGATCCCCGGTTCGATCGTGCAATACTCGATCCTCGTCTCGAACACCGGGCCCACTGCAGTGGACAGCAACTCCGTGCTGCTGATCGATTCGTTGCCGAGCCAGATGCGCGTCGGCACCGCCGCGACGCCGACCTTCACGCAAGGTTCGCCCACCAGCGGGCTGACCTTCAACGCGACCAACGATATCCGCTACTCGAACGCGGCAACCGCACCGACGACATACGCGGGTTGCACCTATACGCCGACCTCGGCCTATGACGCCGCAGTAAGGTTCATCTGCGTCAATCCCAAGGGCACGATGGCGGGATCAACCGGCACGCCGCCTAACTTCACGATCTCGTTCAGGGCGCAGATGCAGTGATCTTGCGCAGGCCAGCGAGCAGGCGCGGCCCAAGCTCCGGACCCTGCAGCGGGTAGAGAAACGGCTCGATCACTTCGGCTTCCATCAGCAGCAATGTGCCATCTGGCCCGCGTACCAGATCGATGCGGGCGTAGAGCGGCGCGGGGAAGGGGAGGCCTGCGATCACCTTCTGTGCGGCCGCCAGATCCTCCGGCGCCGGCGTGACGGCCGTATCCCAACCGCCATAAAGCGACTGCACGCGGTAGTCGCCGGGGGCCGGACGCTTGATCAGGCCGTGGCTGAACTGGCCATCGATAAAGATCAGCGAATGCTCGCCCTCCTCGACGATGCCGGGGAGGAAAGGCTGGACAAGTGCGGCATGGCCCATGCGCCAGTCGGCCGGGGGCGGATTGCTTCGCGTGAAATCGAACTGCCCCTCTGCGCCCGCACCGACGCGGCGCTTCACCACGAGGCGGTCGCAGCCGAAGTGGTCGAACGCGGCGAGGATCTCGTCGCGGCCCGGATTGTCCAGCAGCAGGGTAGGGATCGTGGCGACACCGCGCCCCGCCAGTTCGGCGAGGTAGCCCTTGTCGATGTTCCAGCGCACAACATCGGGGCTGTTGCACACCGGCACGCCGAGCGCCCCGATGGCATCCAGCTTGGCGAGGAAGGCCTCGCGGTTGTCGAAGTAGTCCCACGGTGTGCCGATCAGCGCGGCATCGAAGGCCGCGAAAGCCTCGAGCGGGGCCTGCCAGTCGATTTCGGTCACGCTCTCGCCGGGGCGCAGCGCGGCGACGATGGCTTGCATCTGCTGGTCATGCTCGAAGGCATCGGGGCGGCGGTCGGGGGCGCCGGGCAGCGTCGTGCTGCAGGCAAGGAAGGCGATTTTCATGGGCGTATCAGGGCCTCTTGGTGATCCATTCCCCTCATCCGCTCATGCTGAGCTTGTCGAAGCATCTCGCACAGCGGTCGCGTCAGCACCCTTCGACAGGCTCAGGGTGAGCGGGGTTGGAGCAGGGTGGTCAGGATTGTGCTGTCATGGCCGCGTCGATCCGCGCACGACAAGCCGCACCGGCACGCGGCGCGGGGTTTCAGTGTCGCCGGCCATCGTCGCGAGCAGGCGCTCGACAAGCAGAGCACCGGCGGTTTCGAAATCCGATTCGATCGTGGTCAGCGGCGGGGTCGACCAGGCGCCCGCACGCACCCCGTCGAAGCCGACGATGCCGACTTCATCGGGCACATGGTAGCCGCGCTCGCCCAGTTCCTTGAGCGCGCCCAAGGCGATCTCGTCGCTCACCGCGAAGATCGCATCGAACGGCTCACCGCTTTCGGCAAGGCGTGCAGCGGCGCGGCGGCCCTGTTCTTCGCGGGGGAGGCCCCGGTCAATCCGCTGGAGCACCGGTGTGCGGCCCGCATCGCGCATTGCAGCAGCATAGCCGTCAAAGCGCTCCTTGAACTGGCGCTGCGGAGAGGTTTCGGAGCCGATGCAGACGATCTTCTCATAGCCGCGCACCAGCATGTGCCGCACCGCCAGCGCCGCGCCCGCCTCGTTGTCGCTGCGCACCCAGGGGAAGCTGTCATTCGGCGCGCCCCAGCAGACCCAGTTGGTGGCGGGATCAAGCTCGCCGAAGTAGTCCCACGCGGGCGTGTTCTCGCTCGTGCCGATGACGATCATGCCATCGGCCTTGCGGCGCTCCTCATAGTGGCCCCAGAAATTCTCCGCACTGTCCTGGAAGCTCACCAGCACCTCGTAGCCGCGCGCCGAGGCTGCGGCGCACGTGCTGCCCAGAAGCGCGAAGTAGAACGGATTGAGGTCCTTGCGGTCCTGCCCCGCGCGGCAGATCATCACCACCGCGAGCGTGCCGGTCTTGCCGCGGCGCAGGCGCGCGGCATTCTCGTTGACCTGGTAGTTGAGCCGCGCGGCTGCGGCGATCACGCGCTGGCGGGTGGGTTCGCTGATCGAGGTATCCCCCGCCAGCGCTCGGCTGACGGTGGACTGGCTGACGCCGGCCTCTTCGGCTACATCGAACGATGTGACGCGGGTGATGCGGCGGCCAGCAGCAGTGGCGGTATCCGTTGTCTGGGGCATCAGCGGAAATTGTCCTTGGCGCTGCGCAGCGCGGCGAACGTTTCGACGGGCGATGCGCCGCCCCAGCGGGCCTGCAAGGCCGGATCGTCAGCACGCAGGAAGGGATTGGTGGCAAGCTCGCGGTCGAGCCGGGTGGGCACGGTCCATTCGCTCCGGCTTCGCTTGTCGGCGATTTCGGCGGCATAGGCGGCCAGCGCGGCATTGTCCGGATCGGCATGCAGCGCGAACTTGGCGTTGGAGGCGGTATATTCGTGCGCGCAGTAGAGCGTCGTCTCGGCAGGCAGGGCCTTCACGCGCAGCAGGCTGGTCCAGAACTGGTCCGGTGTGCCCTCAAACATGCGCCCGCAGCCGAGCGCGAAGACCGCATCGCCGACAAAGGCGATGGCAGCTTCGGGGAGGTGATAGGCGCAGTGGCCCAGCGTGTGCCCGCCGACGTCGATCACATGGGCCGCATTGGCGCCGAAGGCCACCGTATCGCCCTGCGCGACCGTGCGGTCGATCCCGGCAATGCGCGCGGAGTCGGCTGCGGGCGCGATCACCTTGCACCCGGTCGCCGCCTTGATCGCCTCGTTCCCGCCCGCATGATCGGGGTGCCAGTGCGTGTTCCAGATCTGCGTGATCGTCCAGCCTCTGGCCGCCGCCTCGCGCAGATAGGCTTCGGCATCGGGCGTATCGATGCACGCCGTCTCCCCGCTCCCGCTGTCGTGCAGCAGATAGCCGTAATTGTCGCTGAGGCAGGCAAACTGGTGGACTTCGAGCGTCATGGGTCCTCTCGGGCGTCTTTTCGCGCAAACCTAGCCGAGAGCGCGCTGCAATGCAAAAGGCGGCCGCAATGCAAAAGGCCCGCCCGGATCGCTCCGGACGGGCCTCTTGTGTCTTCTTTCGCGAGCGCCCGTCACGGGAGTAAATCCCGTGACGTCAGACGGCCCGATGGGCCGCTGGCCGGGCTGCGCGCCGGGCGGCCAGCAAGCTGCCGTTTGCTTCGCAAACGTCGCTTGCTGGCCTGCGCGCAGCCTTACTGCTTGGCCTTCAGCGCGGCGCCGAGGATGTCGCCCAGCGAAGCGCCGGCTTCCGACGAACCGTACTGCTCGACGGCTTCCTTCTCTTCGGCGAGCTGACGCGCCTTGACCGAGAAGTTCGGCTTCTTCGAGCGGTCGAAGCCGATGACCATGGCATCGAGCTTCTGGCCGACCTGGAAGCGGTCCGGACGCTGTTCGTCGCGGTCGCGGCCAAGATCGGTGCGCTTGATGAAGCCGGTCGCGCCGTCTTCGCCGGCCTGCACTTCGAGGCCGCCATCGCGGACTTCGAGGACAGTGACGGTGACGACTTCGCCGCGGCGGAGCGAGCTGCCACCCGCCGAAGCGCCGCCGGCCGCCGGAGCGCCCTTTTCAAGCTGCTTCATGCCGAGCGAGATGCGCTCCTTCTCGACATCGACGTCGAGCACAATGGCCGAAACCTGCTCGCCCTTGCGGTGCAGCGCCAGCGCGTCCTCGCCCGAGATGCCCCAGGCGATGTCCGACATGTGGACCATGCCGTCGACGTCGCCGTCGAGGCCGATGAACAGGCCGAACTCGGTCGCGTTCTTGACTTCGCCTTCCACGGTCGAGCCGACCGGGTGCGCTTCGGCGAAGGCTTCCCACGGGTTCTGCTGGGCCTGCTTGAGGCCGAGGCTGATGCGGCGCTTGTCGCTGTCGACTTCGAGCACGAGCACATCGACTTCCTGCGAGGTCGAGACGATCTTGCCGGGGTGGACGTTCTTCTTGGTCCACGACATTTCCGAAACGTGGACGAGGCCTTCGATGCCCGCTTCCAGTTCGACGAACGCGCCGTATTCGGTGATGTTGGTGACGACGCCGTGCAGCTTCGCACCGACCGGGTACTTGGCGGCCACGCCATCCCACGGATCGCTTTCAAGCTGCTTCATGCCGAGGCTGATGCGCTGCGTGTCCTGGTTGATGCGGATGATCTGGACGCGCACGGTATCGCCGATGGCGATCACTTCCGACGGGTGGTTGACGCGCTTGTAGCTCATGTCCGTCACGTGGAGCAGGCCGTCGATGCCGCCAAGGTCCACGAACGCACCGTAGTCGGTGATGTTCTTGACCACGCCGTCGATGATCTGGCCTTCCTTGAGGTTCTGGATCAGGCCCGAACGCTGCTCGGCGCGGGTTTCCTCGAGGACAGCGCGGCGCGAGACGACGATGTTGCCGCGGCGGCGGTCCATCTTGAGGATCTGGAAGGGCTGCGGCATGTCCATCAGCGGGGTCACGTCGCGCACCGGGCGGATATCGACCTGCGAGCCGGGGAGGAACGCCACGGCGCCGTCGAGGTCGACGGTGAAGCCGCCCTTGACGCGGCCGAAGATCACGCCTTCGACGCGCTTGCCTTCGCCGAATTCGTTCTCGAGCTTGTCCCAGGCGGCTTCGCGGCGGGCGCGGTCGCGGCTGAGCATGGCTTCGCCGTCAGCGTTCTCGACGCGGTCGACGTAGACTTCGACTTCGGCGCCGACGACGAGGCCGTGGGCCTGGCCGGGCATGGCGAATTCGCGAAGCGGCACGCGGCCCTCGCTCTTGAGACCGACGTCGATGACGGCCTTGTCGTTTTCGATGGCGGTGACGGTGCCCTTGACGACCCGGCCTTCAAAACCGCCGTTGGCGGCGCCGCCGAGGGTCTCATCGAGCATCGCGGCGAAATCGTCGCGCGTGGGATGGGATGCCATTGGAATAAGTATCCTGTTATCGCTGTTTCCGGCCAGGCGGTTGTATCCGCCGGTCTTTCACCGGATGCCGCCCCGTGCGGATCCGGGCCAAGGGGCCGAACCATCTGCCGGGCCGAATGCCGTGGCAGATATCCGAAGCGGAAGGATCGCTCCCGCTGCAGACCGGCGGCCCCTATGTCAGGGATGGGTAAAAAGCAAGCGAAACCGCGCCTCTCAGGCCGCCAGGGCGCGGGGATGCTGAGGGGCGGTGCGGGCTGAGGTGCGAAAGCGCGAGACGGCGGAGGCAAGCTCTCCCGCTTCATCTGCCAGCGAGCGAGCGGCGGCAGCGGTTTGCTCGACCATGGCGGCGTTGCGCTGGGTCATCAAGTCCATGCCCGAAACCGTCGTGCTCACCTGATCGAGGCTGGCGGATTGGTCCTGCGTGTCGAGCGCGATCTCGCCCATCAGCTTGGCCAGGTTGGCGATCCGGCCCACCATCGCGCCCAGCGCTTCGCCGGTGCGGCTCACGAGCGAGACGCCGCCCGCCACTTCGCGCGAACTGGTGGCAATCAGAGTGCGGATTTCGCTTGCCGCATCGGCGCTGCGCTGGGCGAGCGCGCGCACTTCCGTTGCAACGACGGCAAAGCCCTTGCCCGCATCCCCGGCCCGCGCTGCCTCGACCCCGGCGTTGAGCGCGAGGAGATTGGTCTGGAAGGCGATGGCATCGATAAGGTCAACGATCCGACCGATTTCCTGCGATGACTTCTCGATTGCGGACATCGCCGCCATTGCCTCACCGACCAGTGCGCCGCCCGCCTCGGCATCCTGCGTGGTCATACCGATTTCGGCTTCGACCTCGCGGGTGCGGCTTGCCGTATCGGCAACGAGCGATGCGACCCGTTTCATCGCAGCGCTCGATTCCTCGACGCTCGCGGCCTGGCTCTGGTTGCGTGTGGCAAGGTCACCCGAGGCCGAGCGGATTTCCGCCGCGCCGGTGCTGACGCTGTGCGCGGTGCTGCCAACGCGCGCCAGCACCCCGTCGAGCCGATCTGCCGCCGCATTGTAGGCGCTGCGCAGCGTGTCGTACTCGGCGGGGAAGGCGGGTTCGATGCGGTGAACGAGATCACCATCGGCAAGCCGGGCGAGAGCCGTTCCCATGCAGGCCACGATTTCGGCCTGCTTGCGGGCGTCCTCGTACTGCGATTGCGCGGCACGCCGGAAGACCTCGATGGCGCGGGTCATTTCGCCGATTTCGTCGCCGCGGTGGTCTGTCTGACGACCTGCCTCGAGATCACCGGAGGCCATTGCCGCCATAACTTCGGCGGTGGTGGCGAGAGGATCAAGCACGTGGCGACTGAGCAAGCGTACAGCCGCGAAAATGAGTGCGATCGTGCCCGCGCCCGCCAGCCCCATCACGATGAGGAGCATGGTCACGGTCGCTGAACTGTTCAAGACGAGCGCATTGCGGGCGGCGGTCGCATGCTCGGTAAGTTGCAAGATCGCGCTGCGCTCGCGCTCAAAGATGGCATCAAGCTTCTGCTTGCTGGTCTCGGCTCCAGCGGCATCGCCCCGGCCCAGCGCGGGGAGCAGCACCGCGTTCACTTCCTGCCAGAACGCATCGGCTTCCTTCGCGACCGAAGTCCGCAGCTCTCCGGCGAGTGCCGGATCGACATCGTCCGCGGTCCAGCGCGCAAGGCTGGCGCGGTATTGCTTTTCAAGCTCCGCGAGATCAGCGCGGTTCCGGGCGAGATGCGCCGGATCATCGATCGCTTGCCGCGCCTTGAGCGCGGGTTCGACGATGTAGAGCGGCGGGGGGAGAATGTCGGCGGTAAAGCCCGTGACCATGTCGATCCGGTTCTGCACCGTGCCGCCGACCCGGATGTGCTGTACGGCAAGGCCGATCAGCACCAGCACTGCAGTGACCGTTGCGGCCAGCGCAAAGCCGCCTCGGCGGCTCCGGATTCGAATAGACATGGCAAAGGTGCTCCCCTGTTCTCATGGCCGTGCGACTCTTTTTGCGGCCAGCGAGAGGGGAGATAACGCTGTTCTAGAACCAAACACTTGCGTGGTTTAAAAGTTGCAATCCCTAGTCGGGGCGTGCCCGAATTTTAACGATTGAATCGGCAGGACCTGCCCAAAGGTGCAGGTTTTACAATCCAGCAACACTTTGCAACTTTTCAGCCCGTCCGATCAGGCGAACTTCGTGCGCAGCGCGAGCAGCGCAAGCGCCGCCTTGGCCGCCTCGCCGCCCTTGTCCTTCTGCGCCGGATCGGCCCGGACAAGCGCCTGCGCCTCGTTCTCGACGGTGAGAATGCCGTTGCCGACGGCAAGGCCGTCCATCGTCAGCGCCATTACGCCGCGCGCGCTTTCGCCCGCGACGATCTCGAAGTGATAGGTCTCGCCGCGGATCACCACGCCGATCGCGACATAACCGTCATACTGGCCGGACTGGTCCGCCAGCACGATCGCGCCGGGGATCTCCAGCGCGCCGGGCACGGTGATCACGTCGACCTTGTGGCCTTCAACCTCGAGCGCGGCGCGGGCGCCGGCCACCAGCATGTCGTTGAGGTGGTCATAGAAGCGGGCTTCGACGATGAGGAACTTGGCCATGCGCTTACTCCGCGGTGATCGGCTGCTCGCCGACGATGTTGAGCCCGTAGCCTTCGATGGCGACGATATTGCGGTGGGAATTGGTCAGCAGGACCATGTCGTGGATGCCGAGGTCCGCCAGGATCTGCGCGCCGATGCCATAGCTGCGCAGGTCCATGTCGCCGGTGCGGCCGGCGATCTCGGCCTGCAGGCTGGCGCTGTCGCCGGGCATGAGCACGACGATCACGCCAGCGCCCGCCTTGCCGATCTCGCTCATCGCGCGCTGCAGGCTGCGCTTGCGCGGGCCGGGCTGGCCGAGCACGTCGCTCATGATCGAGATGGCGTGCATGCGCACCAGCGTCGGCGCATCGGGGCGGACCGCGCCCTTCTGCAGCACGAGGTGGACCACGCCGTCGATCTTGTTGCGATAGGTCTTGATCGTCCAGTCACCACCGTAGTCCGAATGGAACGGCTGCTGATCGATGCATTCGACGAGGTGGTCGTGGCGGCGGCGATATTCGATGAGATCGCGGATCGTGCCCATCTTGAGGCCGTGGCGCCGCGCGAAGGGGACGAGATCGTCCATCCGCGCCATCGTGCCGTCGTCCTTCATGATCTCGCAGATCACGCCCGAGGGATTGAGACCGGCAAGTCGGCTGATGTCCACGGCCGCTTCGGTGTGGCCCGCGCGAACGAGCACGCCGCCATCGCGCGCGATCAGCGGGAAGACGTGGCCGGGGGTGACGATATCGTCCTTGCTCTTGGCGGCATCGATGGCGACGGCGACGGTGCGCGCGCGGTCGGCTGCGGAAATGCCGGTCGTCACACCCTCGCGCGCCTCGATCGAGACGGTGAAGGCGGTTTCGTGCCGCGTGCCGTTGTTGCGGCTCATCAGTTCGAGGCCGAGCTGTTCGGTACGGGTGCGGGTGAGGGTGAGGCAGATCAGGCCGCGGCCATGCGTCGCCATGAAGTTGATCGCATCGGGCGTCGCCATCTGCGCGGGGATGACGAGGTCGCCTTCGTTCTCGCGGTCCTCGTCGTCGACCAGGATGAACATGCGGCCGTTGCGTGCCTCGTCGATGATTTCCTCGATGGGGACGAGGGCAGGGGCGTCGTCGCTTTCGCTGAGCACGCGTTCCAGCTTGGCGAGCGTGTCGGCGGTGGGATTCCAGCCGGGCAGGCCCGCATCGCGCAGGGTGTTGGCATGGAGCCCCGCCGCGCGGGCGAGGCCGGAGCGGGACATGCCGCCTTCGATGACGAGGCGGCGGATGCGGTCGATGAGTTCGCTGGACATGGCGCTTCTATCTCACATCGCAATGTGATGCGCAAGGCGTGCAATCACATTGCGATGCGAAATCATGCCGAATGATTCGCGATTCCAAGCATTAACCGTTTCGGACGGTGGCTGCAGGGTCACACCTTGGTGCCAGCTGCCGCTACGGAATGGACAAAATTTAATTAAGCGGTTGACAACGAAGGTGTCGCGAAGTGTTCTGGTGCACAGAAGGTCGACCCTCAAAAATGATGGGCGCCCGCTGAAGAGAGAGGACATTGATATGAGGGGCAAACTTACCCTGCTCGCAGGTGTGTGCGCTGCAGCCGTCGCTACTCCGTCGTTCGCGCAGAACGCGCAGAGCACCGCTGGCGATACGGGCACGGGTGTCCAGGAAATCATCGTGACTGCGCAGCGCCAGTCGCAGCGCCTGCAGACGGTGCCGATCGCGATCAGCGCCTTCACCAAGGAAAACCTCGACAAGCAGCAGATCCGCAACCCGCTCGATCTGCAGCTGTCGCTGCCCAACATCACCTTCACCAAGACGAACTTCACGACGTCGAGCTTCACCATCCGCGGCATCGGTGACCTGTGCACCGGCGTGACCTGCGACAGCGCGACCGCCATCCACGTGAACGACGCGCCGCTGTTCTTCAGCCGCCTGTTCGAAGGCGAGTTCTATGATCTCGCGCAGGTCGAAGTCCTGCGTGGTCCGCAGGGCACCCTGTTCGGCCGCAACGCGACCTCGGGCGTGGTCAACTTCCGCACCGCCAAGCCCGATCTCAACGGCTTCGGCGCCTCGGGCGACGCGGAGTACGGCAACTACAACTCGGTCCGCCTGCGCGGCGCGATCAACATTCCGCTCACCCAGACCCTCGCGGTGCGCGCGGCCGGCTTCTACCTGAAGCGCGACGGCTACACGCAGAACCTCTTCAACAACACCAAGATCGACGACCGCAACATGTATGGTCTGCGCGGGTCGCTGACCTGGCAGCCGTCCTCGTCGACCACGATCGACATCATGGGCCAGTACTTCCGCGAGAAGGACAGCCGCATGCGCATCCAGAAGCAGTACTGCCAGGAAGACCCGACCGGTATCCTGGGCTGCCTCAACACCACGCGCGGCACCAGCACCACCAACGGCAACGCGCTGCTCGCCAACGTGCTGACCAGCCGCGAATTCTTCGCCATCCGCGGCTTGCCGCAGGCGTTCGCGCTCGGCAGCATCTACGGCCCGCAGGTCTATCGCAACGAGATCAACCCGGCCGATCCGCGCGTCGTCAACACCGACTACCAGCCGAGCTACTTCACCGAGGAAACCATCATCCAGGGCACCTGGAAGCAGGACATCGGCGAGAAGTTCAGCCTGCGCGTCGAAGGCAACTACCAGAACACCAAGGTCGATTCGCAGCAGGACTACAACAACGCCGTCGCTGACCGGTCGACGTTCACGCCTGCGCTCAGCGCGCTCGCCGCTGCTGGTGCCGGCCTGCTCGGGCCCGGCCTCAAGACCTACCTCGGTCCGATCGCCAGCGCGCTGATCCCGCAGGGCCCCAACGGCCCGCTCTGCACCTCGAACGCTGAAGAAACCGGCACCGGCGTGTTCGGCGGCCACAGCACCTGCGCCAGCACGCCGCTCGACTTCGACCGTTCGGTCCAGCGCCAGAACGCGTGGACGGCCGAAGCGGTGTTGACCTCGAAGTTCGACGGCCCGATCAACTTCCTGCTCGGCGGCATCTACGGCCAGTACAAGGTCACCGAGAACAGCTATTACGTCAATTCGTTCGGGCTCGATTACTTCGCGGGCGTCGTCGGTGCGTTCTCGGCGCTTGGTGCGGGTCTGCCACCGGCCTATCTCGCCACGCCGACCTACCGGAACAACACGCCCGAATACAAGCTGACGACGTACGGCATCTTCGGTGAAGGCTACTGGAAGTTCAACGACCGCATCAAGCTGACGCTCGGTGTGCGTTACAACAACGACAAGAAGTACGTGCGGGCCCGCACGACGCTGTTCAACTTCCTGACCCCCGTCGGCAGCACCAATGCCTATGCTTCGCCGTTCCTCGCCGCTTCGTACGACGCGGACGCGGGCATTCCGGGCAACCAGCCGTTCCAGGTCCGCAATGTGCGGTTCGGCGAAGTCACCGGCCGTGCGGTGCTCGATTTCCAGATCACGCCGGACAACCTGGTCTATGCCTCGTACTCGCGCGGCTACAAGTCGGGCGGCATCAACCCGCCGCTGTCGCCGATCTTCGCGGTTCCGGAAAGCTTCAATCCCGAATTCGTCAATGCTTTCGAAATCGGCACGAAGAACACCTTCGCGAACGGTGCGCTGCAGCTGAACCTCACCGGGTTCTACTACCAGTACAAGGATCTGCAGCTCTCACGCATCGTGGCGCGGACCTCGGTCAACGACAACGTCAGCGCCAACATCTACGGTGTGGAAGCCGAAGCGATCATCCGCCCCACCCGCCAGCTGACGATCAACACCAACTTCAGCTACCTCAACACCAAGGTGTCGGAAGACAAGCTGCTGTCGAACCCGCGTGACTTCGGCAATGGCCGCAAGGATGCGGTGATCATCAAGGACATCACCAACACCGCCAACTGCGCCGTCGGGTCGAACTCGGGCAACGTGGCGGGCGTGAATGCCTTCGTGAACACGGCCAACACGCTGATCAACAATGGGGCGATCCCGGGTGTTCAGGCTGGTGCCGGCCTCAAGCCCACCACGCAGTTCCCGGCTGGTGGCGGCATCGCCTCGACCGGCGCCTACTCGATCTGCGCCGTGCTCAGCGCGCTGGCTCCGACGCTTGGCAACGCGCCCGGCATCGGCGGCGTGACGGTGTACTCGTCGGGCATCCCGGCCAACATCCGTGGCAACAAGCTGCCCGGCGCGCCGAACATCAAGTTCTCGGCGGGCGTGCAGTATGCCGCGCCGATCGGCAACCTCACGCTGACCCCGCGCTTCGACCTCAACTTCACCGGCAAGTCGGAAGGCACCATCTTCAACGGTGTGGTCGACAAGGTCCCGTCGTTCACCCAGCTGAATGCGCAGCTGCAGCTCGATGGTCCGGACAAGAAATGGTTCATCCGCGGCTTCATCCAGAACATCACCAACGACAACTCGGTGACCGGTCTCTACGTGACCGACCAGTCCTCGGGTAACTTCACCAACGTCTTCACGCTGGAACCGCGCCGCTACGGTATCGCCGCCGGCTTCAAGTTCTGATCGTTCGGGGGGAACCGGCCTGGCGCCTTTGCGGGTGCCGGTCGGTCTGAGGCGGGCGCCGGGGGGTAACTTCCGGCGCCTTGCTTTTGCGCGCATGTCGCGGGCATGATCGCCGGGTGGATCCGGTCTTTCATTTTCCTGCCTCGAGCGAGGCGGATGCCGGCGTCGCGCAATGGTTCGCCGCGGCGGACCCGCTGCGCGCGCTGCTCCTCCCATGGCATGCCGCCGCGCGCGCCTGCGGGCCGGATACGCGCGAACTGCTCCACGATGGCCGCCCGACCATCTGTGCGGGCGACGGCGCCTTTCTCTACCTCGATGCCTATGCGGCGCATGGCGCGATCGGCTTTTTCTTCGGGGCCGAGCTGCCCGATCCGTCAGGCCTCCTCGAAGGGGCGGGCAAGCGCATGCGCCACGTGAAGCTGCGGCCCGGTCGCATGCCTGAGGAGGCTCGGTTGGCAGCGCTCATCGAAGCCGCGTACCGCGACATGAGCCGTCGCATCAGCCCATAAGGAAGCGGCACACCGCGCTTGTCCGCGCGATGTGCCGCCGTAGTTCGGAATCTGCACGGGCGGGCGGGGCGGCATCCCATGAGATGCCGACCCGCCCCTTCAGGAGATCAGATCAGGATCAGGTCCGCAGCCGTCACCGCGTGGTTGTTGTCGAGGATGATCTCGAATTCGGCATTGGTGTTGTTTCCGCTGATGTTGCCGAACAGCGCGACCTTGCCATTGTCCGTACCCACGCGCAGCTGGCCAAGGGCGGTGAAGGCGGCCGAGCCGATGAAGGTGAAGTGCTGGATCCCCGCCGTGTTCGCGTCGGCGTCGATCCCCGAGAGATCGATCAGGTCGCCGGTCTGGAAGTCGAGAATGCGATCGGCCAGCGTGCCCAAGCGGCTTTCCGTCGCAGCCTTGAACACGAAGCGGTCGTTGCCGCCGCCACCGGCGAGGATATCCGCGCCCGCACCGCCGATGATCACGTCGTTGCCGGCGCTGCCGGTGATCGTGTCGTTGCCCGCACCGCCATCGATCGAACCGATGCCCGTCAGCGCCACCCCGGTGAAGTTCAGCGTGTCCGCCGCAGCGCTGCCGAGGATCTTCACCCCGGTCTGGCCGCTGGCATCGATCGCCTCGATCTGGGTCCAGGTCGTGGTGTTGAGCGAGAGGTTGTCGGAGGTGATCCGCACCGTGTCGAAGCCCGAACCGCCGTTGATGGTATCCCGGCCCGAGTTGAGCCCGACGAGGAACACATCGTCACCGCCGCCGCCGTTGAGGATATCGTTGCCGACCCCGCCGTCGATCGTGTCGTTGCCGTTGCTGCCGATGATCGTGTCCACTCCGCCACCGCCGGAGATCAGCGCGATGCCCGTCAGCGTGGTGCCCGAGAGGTCGATGGTCTCGGTCGCGGCGCTGCCCGCGATCGTCACATTGGCAAAGCCGCCCGAAGAGAACACTTCGACATTGGTGATCCGGGCGGCGTTGAAGATCACGCCATCGGCATCGGCGACAACCGTGTCGGTGCCGGTCCCGCCGTCGATGATATCCTTGCCTGCCGTCGCGCCGATGATGAACGTGTCGTCGTCGGCATCGCCATACATCGTGTCGTTCCCGGCCCCGCCGATCAGGATGTCGTTGCCGGCCCCGCCGCGCAGCTCGTCGTTGCCGAGACCGCCGATCAGCGTGTCATTGCCCATGCCGCCCAGCAGTGTGTCGTTGCCGAGACCGCCATCAAGCGTATCGTTGCCGCCATTGCCATCGAGCGTGTCATTGCCGGACCCGCCGAAGATCGAGTCCGCCGCCGTGCTGCCGGTGATCGTGTCGTTGCCGGACCCGCCGTCGATGCCGGTGATCCCGCTCAGCGTCGTGCCGCTGAAGTCGAGTGTATCGGCAGCGCTCGATCCGAGGATCGACACACCGGTGAACCCGCCGCTCGAAATCGTCTCGATCCCGGTGAGCGCAGAGAGGCCGATCACGGTGTTGTTCGCGGTGGCGCGGATGGTGTCGTTGCCGAGACCGCCGTTGACCGCGTCGAACCCGCTGTTCGGATCGACGAGGATCAGGTCGTTACCCGCGCCGGTCGAGATCGTGTCATTGCCCGCACCGCCGTTGACGGTGTCGTTCCCGGCGCCGATGGTGATCACATCGTTGCCGCCCAGCGTGTTGATCGTCCAGTTGGCATTGTCGGCTGAGGTGAAGGTGTTGGCCGCCGCCGTGCCGGTGTAGCTCCGCGCGGCGAAGGGGGTGAACACCACATTGGCGCTCGCCGTGGTCAGGCCGCCCAGGCCGTCGCTCACCGTGTACCCCAGCGTCATCGTGCCGGTGAAGCCCGAGTCCGGCGTGATCGTGAAAGTGCCGTCGCCGTTGTCGGTCACCGTCCCGTTCGAGGCGGTGAGGTTGGCCACGCTCAACGTATCGCCGTTGCCATCGGTGTAGCCCGTGAGCAGCGCCGAGGCGCTCACCGTGTAGGCGGTCTGTTGCGTCCCGTTCGCCAGCGTCGCGGTCGTGCCGGTCAGCTTGGGCGCATCGTTGTAATACTGCTTCATGAGGAGCAGCTGGCCGCCTTCGACGAGGGTGGCGAAGTTGGCGCCCGAGTTGGCGAGGGTTGCCGCGGCGTGGTTCTGGACGTCGAGCAGGTAGGCCTTGTGGTGGGCATCGCCGAAGGTGGCGGTGACGTCGAGCACGCCCGAGCTTTCCTCGTCCTGCGTGCGGAAGTCCGCCCCGCCGGCAAGGAAGCGCGCCGGATCGTGCTGGGCCAGCTGGGTCAGCGTGTCGGTGGCCGGGTCATACTGCCAGACCTTGCCGATGTGGGCATTGTTGCCGACGTCTTCCTGCAGGATCACCTTGCCCTGGAAGTCGACGGTGATGTTGTCCAGCATCTGCTGGCCTTCGGTCCCGTCGAGCACCGCGACGATCGTGCCGCCCTTGGTCGGGTCGGTGATGTCGTTGAAGGTGAACTGGTAGAGCCGCGAGGGCGCATTGAAGGCGTTGGTGGTGACGAAGTAGCCGCGCGCTGGGTTGGTCGGATCCCACGCGATGTCTTCGGGGCGCAGGAAGCTGGTGACGCCCGCCGCCTCGCTTGCCGCATCGAGCTGCGCGCCGGTCTTGCCGCGCACGTCGCCCAGATCGACGAGGCTGAACGTGCCGCCGGGGATGGCGGTGTTCGATTCGTTGTTGTTGGCGGTCGGGTTGTCGAGGTTGTCGACCTTGATGCCGTAAAGCTTGCCGTTGGTGAGGCCGGCCTTGTCCACCGCGCTGCCGGTCGCCTGCTTGGTGCCGATGTAGACGTAGACCTGGCCGTTCTGGCCGTCGTCGGTCCCCATCACGATCGTCTTGTCCTGGGTGAACGTGCCGTTCGCCACCGCGTTCTCGTGGCTGAACTTGCCGAGCGCGGCGAGGTCATAGGCCGTGCCGTTCTCGGCGCCGCTGGCGATCACGCCGAGCACGCGCCCTTCGACACCGCTTTCCTCGCCGGTGAGAAAGATCTTGTCGGTCGTGCCAAGGCCCGTCGCGGCGTTGTAGAAGGCGTTCTGCGGGGCAAGGTCGGCCGAGCAGAAGCGGCCGAACGCGACCGTGGCGGTCTCGTAGGCACCCAGCGTCGGGTTCCAGATCTTGACGGTCGAGAAGGCATCCTGGCCCGAGATCACCGAGAGGTCGGTCTTGTCGATGATCAGCTTCGAGATGTAGGCACCCCGCGCGCCGTGATCGCGCACCGCGCCGACCGTGGCGCCCAGCTCGTGGTTGACCAGCACGGTGACCGTGCCGTCGCCGTTGTCGAACAAGCCGATGCCGTCGGGGATCCCGCCGAACAGGTAGGTGCCGCCATTGGTCTTGCTGGTGGCATCGCCAGTGGTGATGATCGCCTGGAAGGTGACGTCCGAGCTGACCGGCAGGAGGTAGGGCGTCTGGCTCGAGCGCGTGTCGGCCACGTCGGTGACGGTGACGGTGAGCGTCTGCGTGTCGGTATTGGTGCCGTCGCTTGACGAGACGATCACCTCATAGACGTTGTTCTTGTCCGCATCGGCCGCCCGCTCGAAGTTGGGTGCCTGCTTGAACGAGATCACACCCGTCGCCGCATCGATCTGGAACAGCGAGGCATCCGCACCGCCTGCGATCGCGTAGGTCAGCGTCGTGCCCGCATCCGGATCGGTGGCCGTGACGGTGGTGACCGCCGCGGTGTTCTCCGCGATCGAGAGCGAGGCTGTGTCGCCGCTGCCGTTCGAGGTGATCGTGGGCGCTTCGTTGACGTTGGTCACCGCAATCGCGACGTCCTGCTCGGTCGTGTTGGTGCCGTTCGAGGCGACCACGCGCACGTCGTAGACGTTGTTGGCGCCGGCATCCGCCGGGGCCTCGAAGTTCGGCGCGTTCTTGAAGGTGACGACGCCGGTGCTGCTCACATCGAACAGCGCGGCATCCGCACCCGTCAGCGAGTAGGTGATCGTGCCGGTGAGGCCGGTCGACTTGCCAAGGTAGGCCGCGGCGGTGTCGTTCTCGGCGAACGTGGTGGCGGCATCATTGAGCAGATAGTCGCCCACCAGCACGGTATCGCTGCGCACCGCCTGGTTCTGGATGCGCGTGTCGAGCGTCTGCGGGGTATCCGCTTCGTTGTAGGCGTTGGCCTTGGTGGCGTAACGCTCCTGGAAGTATTCGGCGAAGGCCTGCTGTTCGCCGATGGCGTTGGCGGGCACGACGGCCGGATCGGTGAAGTTCAGCGACGAGCTGACCGGCGCGGAGAGCGTGCCGTCATTGAGCAGGAAGCGGAAGTTGGTCGCGTTCGCCTTGACCAGGTAGCCGTCGCCGCCGTTGGCGGTGAAGTTGAGCGCAACCGCGGTGATCACCGAGGGCGCACCAGCCACGACCACTCCGTTGTCGGCGATGACTGCGGTGATGTCGCCGTTCTCGTTGACGAGGACGACATCCTGCACGCGGCTGCCCGCCGCCTTGGTCGGATCGTACGAGAAGCGCACGCCGCCGATCTGGATGAAGCCGCCGTTGTTGGGATTGAGCGCATTGGGCGAGTTGAGGATGTTGAGCAGACCCTGCGCGGTCGTGTCGAACACCATCAGCTTGTTGTCGAAGCGCAGCGCGTTCTCGACATCGAGCTGGCTGACTTCGCCGTCGACCGAAGGCGGAACCTTGGTCACCGTCCCGTCGCCGTTGTTCAGGATCGTGCCGATCTGCGCGCGGATGCCGCCGCCGTTCTTGATCGAGACGATCGCATGCTCGCTGGTGAGGCCCAGCGCATCGCGGGCGACATCGGCGTTGGCGTCGGCCGAGACGTTGCCGAGGTTGGTTTCCTGGTTACGGACCTGGATGCGCTCGCCTTCGAGGTAGACGTTCGTGTAGCCGTAGATGTTGCCATCCTTGGCATCGATCACCGCCTTGACCGCATCCGTCAGCTGCTTGACCTGGTTGCCGCGCGTACCGGCAGCAAAGGCGGTGTCGGACAGATCGCCGTCGAGGTCGTTCCAGGCCGCGGCCACATTCGCAGCGGTCGAGGCATAGGCACCATTGACCGCGGTGTTGTTCGCCAGGCTGTCGAGCAGGATGTCGCCGTTCTCGTCGAAGTCCACGACGAGGCGGCCGAGGTAGGTGTACTCATTGTCGGTGTTGACGATCAACGTCGGCTTGCCGTCGGCCCCTGCCGTCACGATCGGATAGGTATTGGCAAAGTCCGCGCTGTGGCCCGGGAAGTTGACCGCCACGTCGTCCGCATCGCCAAGGCGGGGGTTCGAACCGGCCGCGAGGATGATGTCGACGCCGTTGAGGAGCGGCGCGAGCTGCTGCTCGAAGGTGATCTGCTGCAGGTGGCTCAGCAGCACGATCTTGTTGACGCCCTGCGCGCGCAGATCGTCGATGACCGGCTGCAGCTGGGCCGCCAGCAGCGCCATGTTGTTGGTCTCGCCATTGGCACCGGGGCCGAACGGGAAGCCGAGGATTTCGGCACCCGTGGGCGAAGAGATCGATTCAAGGATCTGCGTGGTCACGCCGACCAGACCGATCGTCTGGCCACCTTCGTTGATCACCGCCGAAGGCGCGATCCGGCCCTTGAGGTCCTGCGCCTCTTCGTTGGCCAGCACACCGGTGCCCACGGTCTGCGTGAAGCGCGCGTTGAGCGGATCGGCGGGGAACCCGGCTGGGGCGAGCACCAGGTTCGCCGAGATCGACGCATAGTTGGCGCCGACCCAGCCGCCGCCGGGCGCGATCGAGGACAGATAGACGTTGGAGCCCAGATCCCACTCGTGGTTGCCGATGCCGGTTGCCTCGACCCCGATAAGGTTGTGGATCGCGGTATCGACAACACCCGGCGCCGGGGTCGTGCCCGGGGCGGTGGAGATGGTCGAACCCGTCACGCGGTTGATCACCGGGATCAGCGAGGGATCGGTGCCCGCCGCGAGGAACGGCCCCGGCAGGAAGGTGTCGCCGCCCGCCAGCGTGATCGAGTTGGCGTACTGGTCCTCGAACCGGTCGGCGAGCGCGGCAAGGAACGGCGCCGTCTCGGGCGCGAGCGTGCCTGCCTCGCCATCGGAGAGGTGCAGCAGCTGCAGCGTGTAGCGCTCGACCACGTTGGTCACCGTGATCGCGATCGCCTGGCTGTCGCTGGCAATGCCGTCGCTGGCCGTCACCACCACGTCATAGACATTGTTGCCGCCCGCATCGGTCGGCGCCTCGAAATTCGGCGCGCTCTTGAACGTCACCGCTCCCGTCGAGGCATTGATATCGAACAGCGCCGCATCGGTACCGCTGAGGCTGTAGACCAGCGTCGTACCCGCATCCACATCGCTCGCCTGCACGGTGGTGACGGTCGTCGTGTTTTCCGCGACCGAGATCGCTGCCGTGTCACCGCCGCCATTGCTTGTGATGGACGGTGCATTGTTGAAATAGGCCGCGACGCTGACGGTTCCGCCGCTGAACGAGAAGGTCTCGATGTTGGTCAGCGTGTCGGTGCCGTCCGGCGAAGTCGCGCGGGTATCGACCACGGTGATCGTCCCGCTGGAGCGGGTGATCGTGTAGTCGGTGATCGCGCCCGAGAAGCCGGCGGTGTCGTTGTCGGCGCCGCCGTCGATGGTGTCGTTGCCCGCGCCGCCGATCAGCAGATCATCGCCCGCACCGCCGTTCAGGATATCGTTGCCGCCAAAGCCCTTGATCGAGTCGTTGCCGCCGCGGCCGTTGAAAGTGTCGGCGTCGTTGCTGCCATTGATGGTGTCGTCGCCCTCGCTCTGGGTCTGGACCGAATAGAGCGTGACGGTGTTGGACACCTCATTGCCGCTGACGAGCAGCGCCTGACCCGTGGGGCTGTTCGCCGCCGAGATGAAAGTCTGGACT
>Ga0310345_10000539_pt1 | contig 53417 bp, 76 predicted proteins | sample HC15DNA20500_MG_FD_204667 | JGI IMG/M metagenome (GOLD analysis project Ga0310345, IMG submission 204667) | Marine microbial communities from station ALOHA, North Pacific Subtropical Gyre - HC15-DNA-20-500_MG | ecosystem: Environmental > Aquatic > Marine > Oceanic | place: Pacific Ocean: North...
TTTCAAAGCCTATTCCAGATGGTAATTTTAGTATAGAACCATTAGAACCGCATCAAATTAGATTTGCTCTACCTACGCATAAAGCTAAACAAGTAATTAGAGAGGCTGCTAGTAGAGGAAGAGAATATACAGATGAGAATTTTGATACACTTGCAGGTTTATTAGGAAAAGTACCAAAAAGTTTACCTGTAATGAAAAACGGAAAGAAAACTGGCAAATGGTATCAAGTATTTGAAACAAATGAAAACGTAGCTGCTGAACAAGAAGAGTCTTTAGAAGATGTTGAAATAATCGTTATTGATGAAGCTTCAATGGTAAATGAAAGCCAAACAAAAGAATTAATTTCAATGGCAAAAAGACTAAATATACGTTTATTGTTTATGGGAGACAATGTTCAATTACCTCCTATAGAAAAGGGCGGTCAAGGGACTGTAGATGTAGCTCGAGTATTCGACACTGTAATGGAAATTAACCAAAAAGAACGAGTCCCTATAAATATTAAAGCCCATTACGCCATACTTAATCAACGTATGAGACAGGATGAAGGTAATCCTATTTTAGGTATTACTGATATTCTTGCTAACGTTGCAGAGTGGATTCATGAACGACATGAAAATTATAAAAAACTCTGGAATAATTCAGATCTAAATTTCATATTACCAAATATCAATAATGAAAATGTTAAATATGAAAAAACTGAAGTTACAAGAATTAAAGGAATGAAGAGTTTACAGGCATTCCCGACAGATTCAACAATTGAAAGTTTTGCTAACGAATATAAAGAAGCTAAAGATAACAATAATGAAAAGAATGTTAAATTCATTCAGTACAATAATGCAGATCATCCAAGAACTAAACAGCTTCGTGCAAAAATTCGTGAAAAACTTTTTGATGATTTCTTTGCTGGGGATGTAGAAACAAAGCCTTTTCTTGTAGGTGAACGAGTAGTATTAGATGATGCTATAGCTATACTTGACGGAAGTACTATTAAATTTACTAAAGATTTACATAATGGAGATGAAGTAACTGTAGTAGCTGAGCTGAAAAAAGAAACTAATACTAGTTACAAGGACGGAATATTAGACAATTCTCCTACTTACGAAGGGATTCCTGTAAATATTTTAAAAGTTAAAACAGATAAAGGTAAACCATACAGCATAGTATTAGAACATCCTACCTCTAAAAACGCTATAAAACAGGCGATGAAAAAGGGCAAGATCTATGAAGAAGGAAGTGGAGAAGAAAATAGAATAGCTCAAGAAATGTTTACAGAGGGTATAGGTGCAGCATATTTAATTAATGCACATAAAGCACAAGGTAGTACTTACGATACTGTATATGTTGATTACGAAAATATTATGCGTAGTGCACAAGATAGTACAGACACAAAAACAGGAGAAATTAAAAGATGGGGTCCTGATTTTCTAACTAGAGTAAAGGCATTATATGTTGCTACTTCCCGGCCAAGAAACAGACTTGTACTAGTTGGCTCAGGTGATCTGTCATTTGGAACAGGCGAACAACTACAAGAAAATATAAAAATAAAAGAAGATATCGAAGATCTTCAAGATCCTCCATTGCAAGATAACATTAATGACGCAGCAAAAGATGATCTTAAATCAATGGATGATTTACCAAAAGTTCCAACTAAAAATCCAGAGGATCTTGGGGGCATTGAAGAAGGTAACTTCAAGAGATTATTTAACAAATTTAAAGGATTTTCGGCGCAATACTATGCTAATGCTCAGGAAATGCTTGGGCATACTGAAACCTTGGAGACAGTTTTAGATATTTTAGGTGAGGGAATTACTGAGATAGGCGGGATTAAATTAACCTTACAGGAAGTTAACGGAATTACTCAAGGTGAATATGACATAGCTAATAAAGCTATGATAGTAAATCTGAGTAACGGTGCACCATTTAACGTTAATCAATCCCCGCAGGAAGTTTATGTTCATGAATTACTGCATGCTACTACAGCTCTCGCTATAAGAGAAAATCCTTTAATTGCTGATCGTGTACATAGAGTTTATCTCCAAACTAAAAGAGCTTTGAGTGCAGATCCTAAGTTTAAAGGCGAGCCGTGGAGAGTATTCTTAACAGGAATTGATACTCCTTCTAAGAATGATGAAGCTATGGCTAAGAAGCAATACGATTATGTATTTGCGGGTAAAGAGAAGAATAGACTACATGAATTTTTAGCTTATGCTGCAACTAACCGACAAATAATTGAGTATCTCAAGACTCAGCCTAAACCTGTAAGAGAAGGAATTCTAGATAAGATACTAGGTATTATTACCTCTATAATGAATTTCTTGAAATCTTCCTTCGGTAGCAGAACTTACGTAGCTAAGAGTGAAAATGCATTTGCAGAAATACTTGCTGCTACTGAGCATCTAGTAGCTACTCAAGCTAAACATGAAAGTATGTTAGACAGGTTAAGTGCGTACACTTACAATAATGCAGATGCTGCAGATAAATTTATTAAACGAACTGGGGAGAATGTACTTCTTAAGATTAAAGGCAAGGAGGGCGAAAACGTAGGTGTTCTTAGACAAGCTGCTACTATTGTCGGTGGCGGAATTTACGGCATTATGAACACTAATGACGCAACTATAGCTCTTAGACAGAAAATAGATCAAGGATTAAGTAAAACAATGAGAGGTATCGCCAGTGAAATTGGAGACGGTGCTCTCACCAAAGAAATGATTGAACAACTACTCTATGTAAAAGTTAATATATCCAAAGCTCGTCAGCAAGCAGAGACATTTACAATGAGTTGGTTTAATGGAAATAAGGAAGAAGAAATAGAGGGTATCTGGAAATCAGTTAAAGAAGGTGACAAGCATGGAATAGACGCCAAAACGAAAGTAGCCTTAACTAGGGTACTATTTCAAACTGATCTATCTGTTCTTTTAAATGAAGGTAATGAGTGGGCCATGACCCCTGCTGAGATTGTGGATCTTATAGGCCATACTGGTAAAGCCAGAAGAGATACACTAAAAGCTAGAATAGCTGCGGAGCTTAAACTTTCTCATAGCTCAGATCCTCTTAGTTACGCAAAGGAATTAGGATATTGGATTGCTACAGGAAATACTAGACTAGATGATTCTCATACTAATGTACGTACTATCGCAGCAGAGTATTTCACCAATCCTACTACTGCCGAAATAAATCTATTAGATATGTATTCCACGTTATCTGCTTTAGATTATACAGATACTACCCATAATAAAGCCGTTTTAAAGCTAGCTAAAGCCGAATTTGAGGCTGATTTTGATCGTAATGGCATAAGTGATCTTCTCAAGAGTCATCATACATATAAACAGAATGTACACGCGGAGAACTTTGAAGAGAATGAAATGCAGCTAGTTAAAGGCTATATCGTAGAACGTGTAGATAATTTTACTCATATTAGAATGGGTAGAGCTGACCAGAAAAAGGAAATGAAACAATTAGGTTATTCTGAAAGCTACCCAGTAAAGAAGATAGATGGTAGACAAACCATTGATACAATGTATGTTACGCGTACTACACCAGAAGTTACGGATGTATCAGGTGTAATGTCTACAACTAACCAGAGAAACATGGGTACCACGTTAACTGAGATATTAGTTAGAGATCCTGCATTCTGGCATAAAAAAGGTCCTAATGAAGGCAAACCAGACTTCTATCTAATACAAGCTAGAGTCCAGAAGTTTATTAAAGAAAAGAGTAGAGACGCTAAAGCTAATAAAAACAAAGTATGGAATGACGAATTAACCATGCGTCCTCTTAGAGACCAAGCCGGGAATATTACTGATTATCGGGTAATGATGAATCATGCAGATGTAGAGCAGATTATTCGTCCAGATTTAGAAATTGACCATGTTTTTGCTCACATGAGGTCTTCAGCTGTGGATCGTAAAGAAACCATTGAGAGTGATAAGAAGACTGTAGAGCTTCTAGTATATGAACAAATGGATATGATGAGAGCTAATCCAGACCTACATTGGATTGATATTATGGATCCTGACTCTCCATACATAGATCGTTATAGAAAGCTTCCTAAAGCCGTCAGAGACCATATGAACGAGTATGCAGTAGGTGGGCAGTTCTTTATTAGGGAAGATATTATTGATAAGGTATTTGGCTATAAAGCCTTTGATCTATCTGAATTAAAGATGCTTCAAGAGGAGGATACCAGTCCTAAACGTATTGCCAAAAGAGTTGCAGGAATAACTCATCATGCAATTAAACAAACTGTTGGGTACGGTAAAAACAGAGTAGTTATTGCTATGCCTAAAGTAGTCATAGGCAATATGATGTCTAATATCTACCAGCTTATGATGAGGAAGATCCCATTAGATTATATCTTCCATAAAATCTATGAGGGTATACATGAATATAACAAATACCGTAAAGATACGGAAAGACGTACAACGCTTAAACACGAAATTGAATCACAAAACTTAGACACTGTTACAAGTCCAGAAGCTATTGAGGTGAGTCAATTAGATGATCGTATTCAAGGTAATCTAATTCATAGAATGAGTAAGGCTGGATTAAATTCTCTTATTGTTGAGGATATTAATGATGCTCAGACGGATGGATGGTTGAATAAATTACAGAAGACTATTCCATATTCTTTCCCGAAAGCGCAGAAGTTTATAGATAAGATGCCTTCTGAATTAGGAGATGTGGCAAGATTTGTATTTATGACTAAAGGCAGTAAGCCTTATCAATATGCTCGTCATGTAGTGCAGCTAACGGATTTCTTAGCTCGGTACGTAATGATTGAGCATGGTACTAAAGTAAAAGGACGACCTTTTAATGATGTAATGCACGAATCTTTAGATGGATTTGTAGTATTTGATGAAGCTCTTGTCCCAGCATTAGAAGCATTAGAAGCTGTAGGAGCCACGTCATTCCTTTCTTACTATCTTCGTAATGCCAGAGCATCTAGGAAGTTAGCTGCATCTAGTCCTACAGGAGTAGCACTAGCAGCTGCAGTTCAGCATACTACTGGTATATCTGTATTAGGAAATGTAAATAGTTCCTGGTTAGCAGGCAGATTTACTCCAAATCTGCTTCAAACAGATGACCTATTTGACGAAGCTAACAATGTTACCTTGTTTGATATAGTAAAAAATGAAGGCAGAGATTTATTTAATTGATGTCTTTGCAGCATAAAATAGTAAATAGAATATTACCATAACTAGTACAGTTGGGATAATTACTACAGAACCTGCTAAAATAATTAAGGCTACTGTTATTACTAAAGCAGCTATTAAGAAAGCCTTAAGTTTTTTTGTAAATGGTTCTTTTGGACTACTATCTGAACTAGGTAAAGATAATCCTCGTAGTATTTCGTCAGCTTCTTCAGCTTCTCTTTTTTCCTGTTCTTTTTCAGCTTTAAGTTCTTCAACTATTTTTAAAGTCTTAAAATAGGTTTCTCTACTAAATTGTTCAGTCATTGGATTTAGTGAATAAAGAAGGGTTAATCATAGGTAAATCGCCAGTTTTGGGAATTTGGGCCTCGTCAGATGCCGCTGAGTCCGTTATCTCTTCCTCTTTGACCTCTACCCCTTTGGTATTTTGGGCTTCTTCAGCAAGTTCTTTATTAGCTGCAGCCATACCTTCAGCTGCTATCTTATCTATCCGTGCTTTTTTAATAGCTTCCTCTTTAGCCTCATTTTCAGCCGAGTCGTCCATATGAAGTTGAGCTTTGATTTCTCCTTTTTCCTCAGGAGTAAGTCTACGTTCAAGTATTTTCTCCTGCTTGTGTAATGCCATTTCTTCCGCGTTACGGCGTGTTTTACCTTCGCGTGGGAATTCGTATTCATACTTAGATTCCTCAATTTGAAATACTGCAGGTTTAATGTCTTCTTTGTATTCCTTTACAGCATTGCCAATATTAAGTTGTTCTCTAATTAGATTACGTATTTCTTCACGTACAATAGCTTCTATATCTATATTCATTGTTCCTCCATATGTTTTAATCCATAATGGGCAATCATTAAAGCGTCAGATCTTCCATCTAATAAGCCTCCTCGTTTACCGTGTAATTCAGCCGTTGGGTATAAGCCTTGAGCTATTTTAGCCACTTGTTTCTTTATAGCTTTACCTTTAGCAGTAACACCTATGTATTTTTGCCATACTTTAGGAGTAACTGTTTTAGGTGGAATTCCTTTAAGTAATTCAGTAATAGCTAATATAGTGCCTAGATTTCTACCAAATCCAAAATTAGATTTAGCTGACATACCATACATAGAATGTATGTCTTCTACCCAGATTTCACCACTTCTAAATCTTAATTGGCTGTGCAACCAATTATAAATATTATTAATGGTAGTTTTCTTTAAATCTAACAGAGCAACGCTGTCTGGATTCTCTGAATCCAGAACAGCGATTGCTCCATTAGCCCCCGGATCAATGCCTGCGATAAACATTAAATAGGAGGTTCTTTATCAAACAAAGAGCCTTGAGCAGGAGGAGAAGTATCACCCATTATGCCTGCAGCAGAGTCTTGTGTTTTAGCACCTTTAGTGCTTTTATCAATAACTAGGCCTGTATTCTTAGTAGCCCATCTATCCATTGCAGCAGCATCTTTTTTCTTTGTAATCTCCTCAGCAGTTTTACCAGTATCTATATTACCGAAGAATTGACATTGATTAACAGGTTTAGTGTCACCAGAGGCAACCCAATCTCCCTTGGAGTTCTGAGTTCGTTTATCCTCAATTACTTGACGAACGGCAACTTTAACTTTCTGATTAATCAAATTAGTAATTACTGGGTATTCAGAAGGCATTTCTTTTCCTTCTTTAAAATCCCAGACCTTAATTACTTTTTTCTCTACTTTGGTCATATTAGTATCGAAATCTTCTCCGGTTACAGATAAACATAAAGATTTAGCAGTTTGATACCCGGGTAAAGGTTGCTTCTTACCATCTTTACTTACATAGTAAGTTTTGTTACCTTTTTCGTCACCAGATTTAACACACCACTTGTCTCTGATACGCCCAAAATTTCCACTAGCTTTTTCAAGTTCTACATTTAAAAAATAAGCACCACCAGCGGTTTGAGTTAAATAGGCTAGTTTAATATTGGTATCATATACTCCGGATTCCCATAAAAAATTTCCTCCGCCAGCTCCTTCAATAGAAGGTTCTACTACATCATCTGGAAGTTTCCATTCACTCATAAGTCTTTCCTTTCATTTAAATTAATTAGCTAAAACTATTCATTAGTATTAGCTTGGTTGTTTCGCTGTTCTAGGTATTGATCTAGAATTTTCATAAGCTCTTTAACAGTACACCCTGGTTTTCTTTTAAGGGTTTCTTCTGCAATTTCTTGCACTACTCCAATGCCCATTTTAGTAGCATGATGTACCATCTCATCAATTAATGCATATCGTTTTGGATCTAGTGGATTAGTTTGACTATCTCGCTTAATATCTATAATTTCATCGTTACCTGGATGGCTCATAAATCTCCTTATTTATAATATTCATGAAGTCGATTAATTACATGTCGTAAATCATTATCAATATATGTTTCTGTTGCTTTCCACATATCCATAGGAGCTCGCATACGTTCATGTATAGTGTCTTTAGTTATCCTAGTCTGAAATACATATTTAAATCCTAAATCTTTTTCTTCAGGTGTAACATTATATAATTTAGATTTGGCATTCTTATCGTTTAGTTTCTCTAAAGACATTTTCTTAGTAGAGATAACAGTACTAAAGAAACTTTCTATGCCTACATTCTTTAAGGCACCTTTAACTTTAACTATAGTTTCGTTAATCATTTCAGATTCGTTTAAAACGTCTGCAGTATGAGCTAGAAAAACTACATTTTTAGTAGACTTAGCTACTATCTGTGACATTAATCGTCTCATATATTGACCGTATTCTTGCCAAGCTGCTCTAGAATCAGTAGCAGTTAGTACTCTAGTACTTTCAAACATATCCATTAAATATGTAAGACTATCTATTACTATGGTATGTACATCTTTGTGTTCAGGTTTTTCTGCTTCGGCAAATGCTTGATATACTTGGTTAGTATCTGTAACTACTAATTCTTTAAATTTTGTTTTAAAAGGTAATTTCTTACCATTTTCACAATTTAAATACATAACTCCTTCAGGTTTATCAAGAGCTCTTAAACTAGCACTTTTACCTGAAGCAGATTTACCTGATACTAATACTAGATGGTCGTTAATCATGTGATGTTTTCTCCTCGTTTAGTTAGTTCTTTACTAATAGACTTAACAGTACTATTTCTAAATTGATCCTCAGGTAATGGAGTTTCCAGTTTACTGTTAAAATTTTCTAATTTTTCTACAATTTCTCCTAAACCTAAGCCAGCATCTATTAATACCATCCCATATCTGTAGAGATGATTAGCTCGATTACCTGTTGTAGTATGGTTTATAAACCAACGCTCAATATTACCAACGCCAGTAGCTGTAAGCTTAGCTTTGATTTCATCGGATTTCTTAGTTTCTGGTATAAATAGTGTCGCGTCTAATACATTCCCCTGGTTATATTCGTATTTACCAGGATGTGAAGCCCACTTTCTAGAGATATCTTTAGCTGCTTCGTCTACAGGAAATGGTAACCAATCAAGTATATTACGCATGAATCTAGAATAATCATGAGTACCTAGTTTAAGTCTATGTGATAAAGGCAATATTAATCTAAATCGATTTACCTCTTCAGTATGTCTTTTAGTGGTAGACATTAAAAAAGTATAGTCTTCCAGCAATACTTTAACTGTACTCATCTTAACGTCACCATCACAATCTAATATAAGTAGATCGAATCCAGGAATAATATTTTCACTTTTACGATGGCCATTTATAAATGAATGGGCAGTATAGTGATAACCATCAGCTGTAGTAAGTTTATAAAATTGGTCGAAAGGCGGGTGATCAATTTGATAATCGTAAGCTATGTCTTTACTAATAGCTACGGTTAAACTATTTAAATCTGTTTCAATTAAAGTTTCACCTTTAAAAAATTCTATATTGTCTATCTCTCGTTTTTTAATAATTATATTATTACGATAGCCAAAAGACATAGCTAAGCTCATTAATTCTGCTCGTTGAACTTCACTTCCTTTATAAAATTGTAATTCTTCCATTAGTTCATGTTGAGTTACTTCAGTATCCATGTCAGCTAAATAATGAGCTAAACGTTCATAAGAGCCCTGTTTTCTCATAAGCTTATGAAAAGCTTCTCCTGAATCTTCGACTACACTAATTGCGTAATCTAGATGATCTGTAGTAATTTCTGTTTCATTGTCTACAAAAGCGTAGGCTCCTGCTAATTTTAATGCTTTATAGTGACGATGATTTAATTCATTTTTTTGAATAGTCATATGATCTTTCATATCGTCTGCTGCTTCTTCAGATCTCATTTGATATTCAAGTAAATGAATATGGTTTTCTTTTGACATTTGAAGAATTGAATTAACTGGTCTTTTTGCAAAGCTTGCGAATGTTTCTTGGATATCTTCCATTTCATTAGCTATATCTGGATCAGTCATCTGTTGATAACGTTCTTCTGCTGATGCATATTTAGTTCTATGAGTCTCTGTCGTATATCCAAATAACAATCTACGAGCATATCCTATGTCCAACCATTCTTTAAATTCTTCTTCTATCTTTCCACCATCTAATAACTTAGTTGGTGTACCAAACATCATTAAATTAGTGGGAGTACTACCAGGTAGTTCTTCTGATCGAATACTTTCTTGAGTATTCTTAATAAGTTTCTGCTTAATTAAGCCTACATCGTATAATTCTAGAAATGCATTAAGTACGTCTGTATTCGCGGATAGGTTAGAACCTACTTCATCTAGTTCTAGATTCATAGAACCTGCTGCAGCTAATAGAAGTTTCTCTCGCATTTGTTTAACTGCGGGAGCTGTACCACTGTCGAAGCTAAAAGCTAATTCTCCTAATTTATCAAAAGTTTTTTGAAGTTCTTCTAATTGATAATCACATTCTTCTGGGAGAGTTCTTTGAGTTTGGCCAATATTAACTCGCCAAGAGGCTTTCTCTTGAGCTAGAAACTGTAAATTTTTATCTGCTTCTTTAGGAAATACATTATTAAGAAAATCTTTTTTAAAGAAAGCTACGAATTCTCTTTCTAGAATATTAGTAGAGTGTCCTTTACCTGTACCTGATACCATCAAATTGAGTACATAAGTATTAACTGGAATTATATCTCTATCATTTGTCTGAATTCTGCATCGCATCATTGAAGCGATTTTAGATAGATAATAACAGGTTAAAATTCTAAAGAAATGTCGATTGTCGCTGTTAACTTTCTTAGTTAAAATATCGACTATTCTTTCTGAAAATGGATGGTATTTTTTCATGTATTATTGACCTTTCTTTTCTTCAGTACATTGATGTGCAATTGTGAGATAGTTTCTTCCATCTTTATAATTGTCTTCAATCTTTGGGTTCCATGCGGATCTTACAATTTTTAATAAATTCATTTTTAGAGCATACAAATGTGCAGGATTTATATTGCCTGATTCTTTAGCATATTGATTAAGTGTTTCACACATAGTTGCCCATGTTTCAAAACAACGTTTAGCTGGACCATATTTATTAGCTCTATCTTTTATGATTTCTTCATCTGTCATTTCATTATCAGTCATATTATCTTCCTGGTGACATGTATCTACTTGCAATCCATAAGCCAGCATAAAACATGGATATAGCGACAATACAATAAAGTGTGAATATTCCCAGCATTTCGTACCATGCTGGTAAGTTAGAAACTGAATATGTAGTTGATTGTGTTCCTTGTCGTATATTTAACAGGAGAGTTAATTTATCGCTACTATCACAAGAGTTAAGTACCTTCATCTAAACTCCCTTCTTTTATGTCATTAACAAATTCAAGAGCTACTTCGATTAGAATTGAATCTTCTTTACTATCTACAGAACCATTCTGAACTTCTTCTAATATTTGTTCTATGTATTCTAGTTTTTTCTGTTTATTCAGAGCCATCTTCCTCCTCCTCTTCCTCCTCTACTTCAATATTTTCAGTAACTAGTTTGATGTAACCATTAGTAGGTACGAGATCTACAATAGCTTTCTGACTAGCTTGACCTAAAGTAGAGATCCATACTGGAGCGTTAATTTGCATAACATGATCTTTGTAGAATTCATCAAAATGATCTGCAGTTATAAATGATTTTCCTACGGCGTCTTCACATTCCTTAAGGAATTCAGCAACAGTAACTGGTTCTTCAACTGGTTCAAATGCTAAATCAGTATGATACCCAAAGTAACTATGAGATTTACCTGGGTAATGCTTATCAGTTATTTTTACAAGTAGCCCAACGCGTTCTCTCTGTAACGCTTTTATTAGACCACTTAGAGACATTTGATATTTTGCACGATGTTTATATCTAGGTATGCTTTTTTTTATTTCGTCCATTATTTTTTTAGAATCCATATTTTTTCTCCTTTTTAGCTTTATTTATTGATTTCCCCCAAACTGTCTTTGCAATACTTTTAGCTATTTGTTCATACTTGGCGTCCATCGTCTTCTGTCCATTAATGACATTAGTCAATTCGCCTTTTGAATTAAATACTCTAATATCATGAATCATAATTTCTCCTTTTTAGATTGAAAATGCTTATATTCTTTTATCATTTCTGCTACTAGATCGAAAATTTCATCTAAGTCCTTTGGGTCTTGTTCTTCTAGTAATTTAGTTAATTCCTCAATTAGAGTATTCTTATGTTTACGCATATAGTGTGCCCTTGGGTGGCCTCGAACCACCGACTTACCGTTTCTTCTCCTCAGAAGAATACAGTTGCTTTACCAGCTAAGCTACAAGGGCATTAATTATTTGTTTGATTCGTACCCTTGACTTTTTCTTATTCGTTCAAGTCCTGCTTCGGGAATTCGTCTTTCTTGAGGTTCTAATTTATCGGGGCATTCAAGATAGTCTTGAAATATATCTTTGAATATACTATTAATCATTTCTTTATAATCATTTTGACCATAATGCTTAATTGTTATTTCACTAACTACTTCCTGACATCTAAGGATGTCCTGTGCTAATTTAAGTACATTCATATATTCTCCTTTTAAATGAATGGCGGATAGTGAGCTACGCAAATGTATCGCTACCGCTTTAATGACCCATAAAACTAGTATTAGCTCCTGGCCAACCAATTAGTAAGAGGAGTAGCAATGCATATCCTAGTGTCGACTAGCGTCTATGTACAGACCACGTTGGCCAGAATACACACCGCTCAACAATCTTAAGAATCTACCGCCTCCACTTTCGGCTTCGCAGGCCATAAACCCTTTACTTCCAGAGTATCAGTTTTACAGGGTACGGAGCGACCGCAACTCCCAACTCCTACGGGCTAAGCTTCTAAGGCTCCTCATTAAGACTATTGTCCCCCTAATTTTATAAATCTAACCTTCCTTCTATTAACATACTTGCAGCTTGTGAACAGATAGGCTGAACTGAGCAGTATTTACATCGTATAGCCATAGCTGGAAAGTGTTTAACTATTCCAGTTCCTTTTTCAGCTAGATGTACCTGAGCCTCAGTTTCTGGATGTTCATATTTATCATATCCAAACACTTTACTGGCTCTATCTGTTTTAGCTGGATTAGCATAATATTTATATTTTTCAGTATTTCTTCTAATCCAAAGATCTTCATTAGTACATTCTGGTAATGATTCTTGAGGTAATGCTATTGCATTAGTAATAGCCTGCAATCTTTGTTTAATAAAATTTTCAGTTTCTTCAATACTCCATAATGGATAAGATTTAGTTGCTACTTTTAAAGAGGGGTAGTCTTCTTTATTATAGCTTTCTTTTTTAAATTTGCGTTTCTCTGCAATACTCCAGTCTGTAAATAAATAATGAATTTGTATATAATCATTAGTAATTTTATCTGGATTTAACCATCTATAAATACTTCCTTGTTTAATATAGTCTTCTTTATTACTTTGATTAACATAAGCCCATGTGCTTGTAGATTTATAGTCATGAACAGTTCCTTCCATAACTAGATCGTATTTACCAGAAATGATAAATCCGTCGAGTTCTTTTTCAGCTCGTTGTTCTATATAAATTGGTATTTCCCCGGGGTTTACTTCTTCTGGGTTAACTCTGAGAGTATCTATAACATTGTCAGAAGCCCCAAATAATTCCAAAGCTTTTACTACGTTATTTCGATTTGACCATGCAGCTTCACATGCTGAATGTAAAGCATTACCCATAGTTGAGGCTATTAAGTCTGAGACTTCTACAGTTTTCTGTGACTCAGGATTTTGCTTTCGTAATACTATTTCACGTAAGGGTTTAAGTAAACCTGTAGCGCTGATTGAATTAGATCTATTATCATAGTCATAATTGTCATGCATTAGAAATACAGCTAATGGTAATGACACATTATTCTTATTTGTAAATTCAAATGCCATATATTAACCTTTCTGTTTTAAGGATATTTAAATGTTGTTTATAATTAGTACCTTTAGGCAGATCTGTTAATAACATTACGCAGTCTGCTTCAGCTGCTTTTTTCCAATCTTTTATTGTACCGCTAGAATCCACCCAATCTCTTCTGAATAAACATTCGTCAAATGGTATATCGTACCATCTAGGAAGCCATTGATCTTTTATATTAGGATTAATGATTCCACCTATACATAAATACTTATATTTTTTCATGAGTTTATATACACGTTTTCGCTGGCTCTAGTTAAAGCAACATAGAATAGCCGTGCTTTAGTAATTTTATCTCTACATTTATCTATATTTGTTTTGTCAATAAATACAGCTGGGAATGTTCCACCTTGAGCTTTATGAGTCGTACCTGCAAAAGGTGGGCGTAAATCTGCTAAAGCATTTTTAATATCATAATAGTGTACCCAATGTGATTTATCTTTTTCTTTGATAGCTTGTTTCTTATATTCAGCTAAAACTTTATTAGCGGCTGTAGGCGTGATAGGTGAGAATACTTTTTTAACATCAGTTTTAAGATACTCACAAAAGTCTCCTCGTACTGTTACTAAATAGCCAGGAATACCCATATATTCTGCATCTTCATATTGCATAACGCGGATTGTTTCATTATTAGTTAATATTATTTTTTCGGATTCCATCACTACGCTATTAGCAATTAGTATTTCCCCGGGATAAAAAGGTTGCACTACATCTTCTAAAAAATATGAAGCTTTACGAATCATAGCATTATAATTAATTGCGGATTCGTTAGTATATGTACATAGAGGCACATCCACATAAGTTCCTACAGTATAGTTCATATATTTACTAACAAATTTCGATACAAAATCTGTATGTGGTAATACATGAATACCGTTTCCATTATTATTAACTAAGCTTTCCAGTGTAGGTTCGACACTAATATTTCCTTTTATATATTCACGAAATTCGGTAGCTTTAGCTAGAATTGGATTATCTTTAAGTTGTCTGTGAATTGTAGTAAGGGTAAAGGTAGGTAATGAACCATCGAAGATACAACATTTATCTTTTGGAGGAGGAAGTTGATAGTTATCTCCTACAAATAGTAATTTTAAATTCTTTTTCTTAACTATATCTACGATAGCTTTTAAAAATGAATTACCAATCATAGAAGCTTCGTCAATAATAACTAAAGATCCTGGTTTAATTTTACAACTGCCAGAAGATGTAATTAATTCTTTACCTGAAGCACTAACAGTAGGACGTAGTTTAAATAATTTATGCGCAGTGGTAGTTTGGTCCTTTCCAATTAATACTATAGTATCGGCTAGTACACGAGCTGCTCTATGAGTGCTTGCACACAAAGCTACTGGGATCATATCGTTAATATCTTTAGCTCGTTCTATAATTTCTCCTATTACGGTAGTCTTACCAGTACCCGCCGATCCGGTAAGAACAGCTATTTTATGCGTATAAGATATTAGGTGAAGTTGTAACGTGTCACATATACCACTTATCGCATCAAGCTGATCTTGTGAAAAGTTCATAAATCTCCTTTAGTGTTGCATTATTATTTAATGGAACTAATGTATCCCAAGATTTACCTATTTCTAGCGTAGCTTTCATAGGAACATCTACAGATTTAATCACTTTATGATCGTTCCATTCCATTTCTTCGATAAGTATATCGTTTAAAAATTTAATATAATGTGGGTCATTTCTAACTATGAAATAACCAGCATCGTGGATCATATTACATGGAAGAATATCCTGGCTATGGCCAGCTTCTTCTATACGCCGGTTAGTTGCATTCATAGCTCTATTAAGTAGCATCCCCCAGGATTGAGTTATTGCATTATTAGCACTACGAGCTTCTTTATCTGCTTCGTGTGGTGTTCTAGAATTGCCTAGAATACACTGCGATATTATTGGAGTCCTTAGTTTTAAACCAAATGCGCACTCTACGTATCCATGTTCTTCCATAAATTGTGTATTCTTTTTATTGAATTCTTTAGATACTTTATATAATTCATGAAATGCTTTCTCAATTTTAGTAGCTTGATTCATCGGAAATCCGGTTCTCTTATGAAGAGTATAAGCTGTGCCCATATATTGTAGAGCAAAGGTAGGTCCTTTAGATCTACGTCTTAGTTCTGGGTATTTATTTTGAATAGAATTGATACTATCTACATCTGTTGGATCTATATCAGGCATTTGATCTGCGAAATATGTTTGAGCTCTTAGTGAATGCCCATCATAGCCGTCGGTGTATACCTTAATTCGATTGGGGTCCTTACTTAGAATAGCTCCTATACGTTCTTCTAGAGCTGAGAAATCTGCACCTGCAAACAACCAACCATCTGGGGCTACTATACAACTTTTAATAAGTTTTCCCATAGAGCCATGGGCTGGAAGGTTTGTTAGATTAGGAGAATTACTGGATAGTCTTCCTGATTGAGTTCCTCCTAATTTTAGATTGCCATGAAGGACATCAGTTTCTTTCATAAAAGCTTTAATAAATGTCCCATCAATTTTGTCTACTTCAGATAATTCCTGAATAAATTCTAATAAATCTAGAATATCCTGGTCTGTAGTATGATTTGCTAAATCTTTAAGTGTCTGTCCTCCTGTAGCAGGTGCTCCGGATTTAGTTTTATCTAATATTGGTAATTTTAAATGACCAAATAATAAAAGAGCTAATTGTTGATGACTACTTGGATTAAACTGAACGTCATAAAATTCTTTTATAGTTTTAACTAATTTCTTTAATTTAGAATTAGCTGTTGTACACGCTACTCTTTGTAAAGTTTTAGTGAATTTTTTAACATGTTTGTTTTCTTGAATTTGTTCATGTAGTACTTTATTTTTAGCTTCCAAAATATTATGAACATCCATTACTCGTTCTGAGCTCATTGGTAATCCAATCAGCATCATCTTGGTTAAAGTATATAAACTAGGTTTAAATATTTCTAGATAAGCTTCAGAAGATAATTGTTCTATATAAGTTTCGTAGGCATAGAAAGTAGCTAATGCGTCAATTAAATTATATTGTAGTATTTCTTTTTTTGTATGTTTGGTGATATCGGTGAGTTCGATAGCGTAATTGCCTACGTACTCTAATGCTATCTCTTTTAATCCTAAGGATATTGGAGTAGTAGCATTTTTAGCTAAATAAGCTAGTATCATGGTGTCGTCAAAAGTTTTGAAATTATGCAATCCCCGCATCATCCCTTCATAATCTTTATCATGTTCCATCCATAAACTATGAACTAACATTTTTACGTCAAATAAACCATTATGGAATATGAGTTGGCCTCTGTATTTTTCAAAGAAATCCTTAAGCCAATAGATACCAGTAATTGAAATATCAATTGCTGCACCATCATGCTTAGTCCATGCAAATGCAATAGATATTAAATTGTCATGTAAATCCAATCCTGTAGTTTCAATATCTACTGTGAGTACTTGGTGTTGGTACAGATGATCCAAAATATCTCTGTCAGATCCATGAGCAAAACCATATTCAGCAGAATTTATGAGTTGAGTATTACCATTAGAAGTGATTGCTTTAATACCTGCATCAATTAATCGAATATTTTCTGGTTGTTTAAATAAAGATTTATAATTTGGAATATATACACAGCTGTATTTTTCATAACCGGGATAAGCGCCATTAAGCACTGCACCGTAATAGTCAGAAACTTTAGCTTTTTTAGTAATAACCTTAAAGTAATTACTATCAGCTATAATCATGTTAGTAACTGTTTCAGGAATCTTTATGATAAGCTTATCTAAGTAAGCTTTAGCAGTTTTGGCTACTATCTTTGTATCTGTATTATATATAAGCGGTAAAGGCAGGACGTCTCCTTTACTTATACCTGCTGCTTCTAATTTGTCTAAATATTGTGATGAGATTTCTGCATAGTTATCTAATGCATTTTCTTTACACAGTAGGACAGTAGTGATCGACATAAACAGTTTCCCCTATAGTAGCCGGTGGATGATCAGAATTGCATATCCATAAAACAGGATAATCTACAGGATCCATCTCTTCTTCTCCATATAAATCAGTAAAGTAAATAAGTGCATGAGTAGGATGCTTATCTACATAATTTAATACAGGTAGAAATGATGTACCTCCCCCTCCATGAAAATCTAAATCTAAAATATCCATTCCCTGAGTTACTTCATATACTTCATGGATTTCAGCATCACAATCAATAATCCGCATACTTTCTGGATTAAATGTTTGTTGTATTCCTTTAATTTCACTTAACATTTCTTGCAGCTCTTCTTCTGAAACACTTGAACTAGTATCAATAGCAAAAGTTAAATTTCCTAAACCATGACTATGTAGACTAGGCATGTAGGCACTATGGTATCTTCTATTTTTACGTGCCCAGGAATATTCTTCTTTAACTCTTGTATCTAGAAATTTATGCAGGATAACCTGCCAAGGTAATTTCGGATTTAGTAGCTCATCAATAGTCCTTAATATTTCATCTGGGATATCTCCCTTAATATTTTTCCCTGATGCTAAAGATTGTGTTCTAGCTCTAACAATAATGTTAGTAATTTCAGAATCTATAGATAATTTTTGGTCTTCTTGTCCACTGTCATTTAGATCTAGCATTATATTGCTATAATCTTGTTTATCTTTCATGAGATCTTCGTAAACTGTATCAGTGGTCCATTCTTCATCGTATTTAGGATCTATTAATCCTCCTTTAGGGATTTCAAATCCTGCTTTAGTAAGCATAAAATTAATAACGTAATCGGCAGCTGCATTCCAAACTAGTGGATCCCTGTTTCCTCTACGAGCAAGATGTTGAAATGCTACATGCCAACATTCGTGGGCCATAAGTCCAGCAAATTGTATTACTGATTGTTTTTCTAGAAATGTAGGATTGTATCGAATAGTAGTTCCACAAACGTCAGCTGTAGTGCACTTGTCAGTGATAATATGACGTAAGCTTAATGCTATTGTAGAAATGAAAGGAGACCTAGACATTAGCTCTATCTTAGCTTTAAGTAATTTACCTTCTAGATCCGTTGTCATACTTTCTCCTTTTTATAGTCTACTCTTGCTCCTCTGTTCACTGCTGCGGCTACCTTATTCCATGTTGCTTTAGATCCTTCACCGTTAGTTTTAGCAAGTTGTAGATTGCGTGTTCTTTTGTCCCATTTAGTCTTGTACTTGCGAGTAGCACCAATAGGACGTGCCATAAGATCATCGGGAGAAACAGTTTCTATAAGATTTCCATCACCATCATATCTTTTAACTTTAAAAAATAATTTAGCTCCATAGTTAGCTCGCTTACTGTTATCTCGTCTACGTGATCCTTTTCTCCTTTTAGCATCATGTTGTGTCATAATAATCTCCTAAGACATATCAGAATCATCCCGCATACCCAGATATACTGGATGTCTTGGTGCATCTTTAACACCAATTTTAAATGATTTATACTTAACGGTTTGACCTATTAAACCATTTTTGTATTTCCATAATTGATTTCTTGTAGCATCATCAAAACCTGTACCAATATTAAATTGAATACCAGTGGTTCTGTCTTTGCACACAAGAGCGCCTAATGTTCCCTTAGGAGTTTTGTTTTCCTTATGAGAAGATCGTTGGCCTCTTCCAAGTTCGTTAACTTTCTTTTCGTTATTGTTTTTCATTTGCTCTTCCATACCAAGTATCGTAGCTTCAGAGTCTTCAAATCGTTTTACTTTTATTAATCCACCTTCTTTTGCTGTAGATCTGCCATGTTTATACGCACCATTAGGATCACGAAGAATTACCCCCTCGTATCCTTGACCTAAACAGTATTGTTCATATGCTTGTAGTTCTTCCATATTAAAAATACTTACTGATTTAAGAATTTTAATATTAGGGTGTATGCCTGTGGGGTCAATATGATATAGTTCATGTTGTCTGCCCATGTAAGAATAAGGATGTAAGAAATTATCAAACACCCAAAATGTAAATTCAGGAGTACCTGTTTCTCTCATTACGTTACCGTTAGTAATACGATAAACATCATGAGCTGTAGGATCTCCTGAAATTATTTCTCCGTCCAATCCATTAAATTCTTCTCGTCCCAAAATATATTGAATATGTTTATTACGTATTGGTTTTAGAGATCTAGATAATGCTATTCCATCCTGGATCATACAACGTATGCCATCTAATTTAGGAGATGCGTACATTTCACCAAACTTATTACTAATTGTTCTGTTAAATAATTTAGAAATTTGTTCATCTGTAGCTTTACCAGCTAGCATAGGTTTTAAATGCATATTTACTCCTCCTTTTTAGATGGAACTTCTAATTCGTCTAACCAAAATTTGACATGTATAAAGCTGCCTTGCATTGAAGAAATAGTACATTTAAATGGGCAGCTCTTTAACCATGTTAAAAATGTTTCAATTATTTTCACTTGATTTAGTGACATAATTCTCCTTATTAATTTCCAAAGAAATTAGCTGCATTTTTAGCAATCCAATCTTTAATTAAGGGATGATCGCGTAATTCAGGACGTCTTCTATATACGTCCTTGAGAGTTATAGGTTGGAATTCTTTTGGAAGTCTGCCATTTGCAATTAGGATTTCTTCAAGAATTTGTTCGGTACAATTGTGAGCTAGCATTGTAGTTACTGCATACCTTTCGCTAGGTTCTTTAGGCACTTTCCATCCAGTTTTAGGATTCTTAAGTATTTCTTCAATAGTCGGTAGGCTTTGGTAGATATCACAATAAGTAGCTAATTCTACGGCTGCGCCTTCACCTACGGTTCCGGCTAGCCTAATTTTTGTTACATGATCTACATTATCTTTACCTACTAGAATCTTTGAAGCAAACTCCCATGTACGAGGACAAGGGAATGTTAGCTCATTAGTTTGAGGATCGAATTTATGTAGAATTTCTGGTTTAAATTTAATTAATGAAATAATTCTATGATCGATATTATGTTCATTAGCCCAGCCAATCCATACCTTATGGTCTACCTGCATTCGATAGTGAGTTAGCCTGGATGTAGTAGCTGTGCTTTGAGTATTTACAATTGCTCTATCTGTAGTTAAATTTCCAGCAGCTGCTATTAAACATCTGTCATGTAGCTTATATTTATATACTTCTCTATCTAAAATTAGCTTATAAGCTGCAGCTTCAGTTTGTTTATTTCCTGAATTAAATTCGTCAAGAAATAGTAACCAACCGTCTCTTCCCTCAGGAATTGGATCTCCTTCAATTGGGAAATATTCTGGTATATGGAAAGTCATTCTTCCATCAACTACTCCTGGGTAGCCTTGCATATCCACAGGTTCACATTGGGATACCCTGAAATCTATAACCTTAAGGTTAAATTCTTTAGCTATAGATCGAATAATATCTGATTTGCCCATACCTGGGCTAGAAGCTACCATCGGAGTAAGACCTACTTTAAGGTCTTCGATAAGGCATGTTTTAAGTTGATCTGCGTTTACTTCAAACATTAGTTATCCTCCAATAAATTAATTGTTTGGCGTTCTCCTAGGAAATCTGGGACTTCTACATGTCTTGCTTCTTTTTTAATAGCTTTTCTTTTTACTGTTTCTGCAGGTAGATATCGATGAAAACTGGAAGGAAGTACTTCTCGTAATTGTTTATGAGTCCTATTTTTAGCAGTTAAATCTTGTAAATAATTTTGCATACGTGATTTTTCTCGTATTAATTTTATTTTTTCTTTACAAAGTTTCTCAGCATCTTCACGTACATTAGAATGTAATTGTTGAGTTTCTGCTTCTGTATTGCCATAAGTATTAATAGCTAAAGGATTAACTGTTGGTGTAGAAAATGTAACTTGCCATTTTTCTTGTATATAATCTAGATTTTCCCAAGTATTATCAGCAAATCTTGGTACTTGCGAAGTTTGTAGATCTTCTTTGTTAAATGTTCTGTCCCAGGGATATTGAATATTTACATGATAACTTGGGTATTTAGCAATTAATGAATCTGGTAATTGATTTAATAGAGGCTCATATGGGCTAAGCCAACATTGTCGAGAATTTTTAGCTATTTCTACGGCTCTATCTGCTAACCTTTTTTCTGTAGCTGTATATAAATCTTTTAGTATTTCTTGTCTCATTTGCATTAATCTTCCATCACTGATTCTGCTCATTGTTATCCTCCAGTAGATTTTTTAGACGATATTGATCAATTTGGCGTCTCACTTCACAAATTGAGGAATCATGCATATTAGCTACATATTGCATATTTTTGGCTATATCGAATCCATGAAGGCTACATTTATTCCCTAATCGCCATTGCTGGCAAGCTTTCATAGGGCAATATTGTACCACAAAATTCGACATTAAACTTCTCCTTATTCTTAGTAATATTAAGTAATTTGGGTATTAGAATCTTAAGTATGAGAACTGTCCCCCTAGCCTCGTTGACGACCTCGGACTAGCCAAGTAGTGGTACCATCCAGATAGTTCAAGTAGTTACTTGGGTTGATATAATCAACGTACGGGTATCAAGTATGTCTGATATAGACCCTCAAGGTATCCATAACCACTGCTTTAAGCATCAAACGATGCCTGATAATTGTGGAATTCGCCTGGTCTCCTTAGGACAATTCCAAATACAAACGGGTTTATCTTGACTATTTTTTGACCAACTTAAACCCTTCTTGTATTTTTTTGGGTAAAAAAAAATGGACTCCCCTCCTGACCGTTAAGGGAGTCCACATGTTGCACTGTTCGAGAATCTCGAACAATGTACTACGAAAGCATATAGCTACTATTTAATATCTTAGTATCAAGATTGTAAGACATCTTTGTAAACTGCCATGCAGAATTTCCAGTAATCTGACGTAAGATATCTTCCATTAGGTCACTACTAGCTATTTCAGCCATTATTTCCCTATAAGTCATTGTAACATGCTGCAAGTGATTAGGGTTAAACACAAAGCAATCATGAACATGGCTTAATTGGAAATTACAACGTCTAATCATTTCTCTAGCCACATAGCCATCCACTGAATGGATAATATTAGGGCAAAGAGACCTATAATTGTCAGATTTAGTTTGATGGAGCCACCTCAAAGGTATATCACCGAATTGTTCATCTGAGTATACACCATTAATCGGTTCTACAACAGGTACATATACGTGATGATCATCTGGCATAATCCATTCGTGAGATGTTGCTTGTGGGTCCCAACACTCATTAATGGCGTCCATCACTTGTTCAGCTCCTGGCAGGAATCCGTCAATAACTGTATAGAATACTTTCAGTTCTTCTGCAGATAATAACTTCTTAGGCTCAGCTCTAGAATTATAGAAGTGAGTCATTGCAACTTGTTTTACGATCTTTCTAGATACAGGCTTAGATAGCTGTAGGTTCATTTCATTAGCTATCGTGTTATACACATCTACTCGTTGATCAGGATCTACCATGTTTACTTGAGTAGCTGTAGCTTCGCATCCTGACAATGCAGCCATGACCTGAAGCCCTGAGGAGGTCGCATCTAGGCTCATTACATATCCCGTAGCCTTACACTCCTCTGTATCTTTAAGTGCTCTAATAGCTTTACGTCCTAGAATAGGCTCCTTCCAGTTAATGGAATCTGGATGCATTGCTTTAGCCCATTTATATCTATCCTGCCAAGTCAGGTTATCCATGCCTGCATGATTAGCAATTGCTATATACAAGTTTGGTAAACCAATTTCAGTGACAACTTCTTTTTTATGCAACGATAACAAGGCTTTACCATATTCATTAGTTTGAAGATTAAGATCATAACCAGAAGAATAACTTCTTCCTCTACAATCATATCTCCATACAAAATGAAAAGGGATCCCTAAGTAGTCTTTAATAACTCTTAAGAATTTCTGTTTGTTCATTGCACGGTTAGTTTGCTTTTCATGCTTATAAGTTTCGGAATCGATTTCCCACTCGGTTTCCTGTAATTTATTAATTACATCATAAGCTAAAGGCAAACTATGTTTCTTAAATTTGTTACCTAATACCAGATGTTTTGTTTCAAACAGCCATCCGCCATTAGTATTATTTGTCCAAGGAATAGGCAGGGATTTCATAGGCGGTAAATACTGTAGCCTATCAATCTTCTGCTTTATTTTCTTAGTTAATGTGAGATTAGGATAAACATACCAATCTTCTTCCATTTCTTGGAATTGATACAATCCAGATTCAACACATTCTTTAAGAAGTATTATTCCCCACTCGAAAGCTTCTGCAGTATCATGAATACCCGCAATATGACCTAATTGAGCTGCTATAGCTTGTATCGGTCTTGCAACCTTATCTTTAAGCATAAGACTAAAGAATTTAATAAAGATTTCTTTATTAGGAACTGGCCCTCTATTGAGTTCTGTAATATTATCCAATATAGCTAACTCCATAGAAAATGGAATGTTACCTTGGATAGCCTCCAATACTATTTCATCAGTAATTCTTGTAGACCACGATGTTTCCATCTGGTATTGCTCCATTTCCTTTTCGTTTTCCATAGAATACTCCGCGCTAAGAGTGAACAGAAAAACCCCTTAAACCTGAATAGTCTAAGGGGCGTTTGAAAGATCTAATCGGCGTAGCCGACCTAAAGGAATGTAAGTTTATTAATTTAGTAATTAGCTAGTTAATGCTACTATAAGATGGCCTCCTATATAAAAGACCGCAAAACAAAGAGTTACTATAGCAAAATAATTTAAATATCTGTCTATTTCCATTATATTTCTCCTATAATTCACGGTAACCTGCTTTACCGAGTTTTACCTCAGCTTCAGTACGCAGTTCTTCAGTGATATCTAAGGTTTGTTCTAAATCTTTAATTTTAAGTCTTAATTTACAGATTTCAGCTTTTTTATCATGTAAAGCATTTTCTTGGTCTTTAATTATTCCTAATAAACCGGAGTCGGATTCATTATTAATCGGTAAGATGTCTTTAACTAGCGGTACCATTCTCACAACTCTTTCTATGTTACGTAGTGATGGTAATTTCATTGCTCCTCCTTTGTTAGTAATCAACAAATAGTCTCCATTTCGGGTATTGCTCTTATTTCTTCTGGATCCTCCCTGATACATGGCGTTAATTCGTGTTCTTGTATATACTTTTCTGCTTCATGTCGTGAATCAAACTTAATAGTGCGTCCTTCTTCATCTCCCATTACTGCTGGAACATAATTAATTGGGATATTTTGAACTAGAACCCATTTCATTAGAACCTCCAGGATTAAGAATATGTTGGTTTATTTTTAAGAAAATCAGAAATAGGAACGCATCCGAAGGCTGAATAACTAGCACCTACTTCATTAAGTATTTTTATAGCTCTGTCTCTTTCTTCTATGCATGTTTGTTGTGCATGATACTCTCCAATATTATGGATGTATTCTACACTATAAGGTTGACTAAATACTATCATCAGAAGGATATAAGCGCTCATGTTAGTTTCCATTTCTTGGGGGTTTGTCTAAACTGTCTTTAAATTCTGCGTCTTCTTGAGCTAATCTATCCGCATTTTTTTCTAACCATTCATGATAAGCATCAGCTACTTTATGCTTATCTGCCTGAACTTCAATACAATGATTGTATGAAGCTCTTTTTGATATATGTAACATACTTTCAATCAAAGATTTTCTAGTATAAGTATCTGTATAATTTGTTGCTTTGTATTTACATTTAAAATACTCTTGTAATAGTAATGCTAATAGCTTATCAAATTCGTTACTAAAGGTCATCGAATTTTCCTCCTTTTAATCATGAACTGAGAAATATTTCTTCTTTGGGTCTCGTTTCTTACCAATCAAAGCTTTTTTAATAGCAATATCACTATTAGTAGCTTTGACTCTATCTATCTTAATTAGTTCACTTTTTGTAACTTCATAAATAGTATATCGCATTGGCACTATCCTCGAAAGACGCGCCTTGCTCACCTAACGGTGAGCGCAGGCGCTGATTAATATCAGTAATAATAGCTATGCTGCCTTTCTTTTCTTTTTAGGTTTATAAAGTTTACCGCCATTCAACTTCTTTGCTTGGTTACAGTTTGCACATAATAGTTGGTATCTTTTCTTACGATCTGGATCTCTTAGATAATGCCTTAGTTCTATACTACCTAAACTTCCGCCAGATTTTATAACAGGATTTTCTATATGACCGTCATTGTAAACGTGGTCAATTTGAAAATACATAGGATCATTTTCTCCACAACCTTTGCATTTACCGCCTAACAGTCTATGCAATTCTTTTTTATTTACTTCTCTTTGGTCTTTGTACTTCTTTGCCATACGGTCAAAGTGTTTTCTCCTATAGTTTTTAGCCATAACTGCTGCTCGGACTGGGCATTTCTTACAGTACTTTTTAGTCCAAGAACGCATGCTTACTAGCTCATTACATCCTTTTGAAGAACAAACAATATCTGATTTGCTCTTGTTTGCTTTATTTAAACATTTCATATTACAAAAGTGTGTCTTTCTCTTACCTTTTACTTCCCATGGACATCTTATAAACTGATTACCACACATATTGCATTGTATTAACCATTTCACTCGTTTTCTGGTATTTAATACACGAACGAATCCTGTGTAGTCGCCTTTCTTTACAACGTATGGTATAGATTTAATAATCATTAGATCTCCTTTAAAGTTACTATCTTATTCCTAAAAAAGGAAACTGGGAGCAGTACCCCCAGTTTCCAAATGATTAGAACTCGGCAATAAGTTCATCACCATTAATAGCTCTCTTAACATTACCAGTACGAGCGGCTTCCAATACTTCGTCTACGTCTGAAGAATCCAAACTAAGAGAAGCATCACCTGCAGTTACAAACCCGCAGAATTTAACTTCGGTATCAGTCTTATACATTACCTTAAGACTTTTACCCTCTGTTTCTAACAACGACATATTGCCATTGCTAAACAGGGACTTAACTTTCTCAGGCGTTAAGCCTTTAGAAGAGCTAAGATACTGAGCAGGTTCAAAATAACGCTCGGACTCGCCCAAAGTAAACCTAAGCTTAGGAGCTCTAGATTTGTCTTCGGTTTTAACTTTGTTATAAGTATTAGTTTTAACACTCATAATACTAATTCCTCCAAATGGAATAGAATTTGGATATGCTGTGCCCTTGTTTGGGTTCACAACAACCTACTAGGCGTAGCCAGAACTTAATTAGATGTGAGATTAAACAGAAAGCAGGGTTTCATACTAAGGAGGGTTTTAGGCAGTAACGGCTCTCTCAAGCCGTTCTGCCCTGCATTTACCACCAAGAAGAGTAATACACTTTATTACCCTCATTGATATAACCTAGAGCTTTAACACAAAACTCTAAGTCTTGTAATCTATAATGCTTATCTGCATTACCACCATAGAAGCATCCTGTTGTTTCAGGGAGTTTTCCTTCAATGATAGTACTAGCTAAATCATGAACATCCTGCCAAGATAGTTCAACAGGTGCACAATTGAATTCTCCTTTCCCGCCTCTCTTTCTCCAGAGAGCTTCCATATAACCTTGGAGGTTCGGGTGTTTCCTCCAAGTAGCAATATCTACCTGAACTTCCTGCGGTTCTCCATCTATCTCCCCGCCGTTCTCTTTAAAATAAGCAACTTGGTCTAATCCCATGATCTATCCTCCATGTTTAGGGTTTTAATTATCTAATAGGCGTAGCCAACCTAACCTGCCCGTTAAGGCAGGTCAGTATGGTTGTTAGGATCGTCAAAGATGGTGTAATCACAACTTTGGTCATGTTCGGAGCAACCATTACAAATATCAGGTTCTCCTTTATAACTTTCATACTCGAGCTCTTTACCGCAAGATGAACATTTAAACGTATCAGGACTCATTGTTATTCTCCTAAGTAAGGATCTTTCTTTAATTCAATGATTGTACGCTCAGCTTGTCTAGCTAAGGATTCTATTTTAGCTTTATGCCATTCATAAACCCAAATGGCTTTAATCTCGTCACAGCCCTCTTTCCAAATCTGTTTAAGTGCATCAAACATAATTACCTCCTAAAAGTTTATGTATTCTAGTTTAATTATTACAGGATTTTGATAAATGGATAAAGTAATGGGATTGTCTAATGTTGCTGCCGCTTCTTCAGCTGTATTATATTCCCTGGTCGTAAGTACCAGTACTGGAATTTTTTGGTCTTGTCCGTTTTCATCTGGTCCAAGACTTATAGGTTTGTACATTGGATTGTCATGTTGATAAGCTATTTGGTATTTCCATGTTATAGGCATGGTTTCTCCTTCTAGGTTAAAGTTTATAGGTAATAGAGTAGAGTAAGGTCAGTGGTCGTACGCATCCACCTCACCCTAAAACGGGTGTGTTCCCATTTACTCTTAAAAGGCACCGCTCGCTAACTACCACTGGCTTGATGCAGTGTTCCGTAAATCTGGGGAGACGCTCACACCTACCTCTATTCAAATTAAGTAGAGGCAGCACCCGTATCGGAACTAGCCTAGTTGTCCTCTGCAATAGAGCACCTCGACCCTGAACTTGCGGTATACTGCCTCTTATATTAAGTGGTACGAGCTGCCCATTACATGAAGTCATCGTTAGATTGTTAGGCGTGTATAGCCTCTCTTATCTCGATGTCAACATGGGTCGTTAGTCTCTCTGCCACTTTATAGAATTTGTTAAGGCAATCAAGCCTACCGCCTTTGATAATGGAGAACGGTCTCCCTTTCACCTCTTGGGCTAGCTATCGGATTCTAGCTAGCTTGCATCACGCAATCGGTAAGCCCCATAGTTACAGCACACGTGACCACTGTAACGCTTTAACTGAGGCTAAATTCAATCTTCCATAATAACCAATCTCCTAATTAAAGGGTGGCTAGAGACTATAGCCGTATGCTCAGGCTTATAGTCTCTAGTCTTGGGGTAAGTTTCTGAATCTCTGCTAGGCGTAGCCCAGTTTTAGCAGTTGTTGTAAAGATCACATAACTTACCATAAGGGTAGTTATTAGCTGTTTCCCATTCATTAATACGGTGCGCTACTGTAAACATACTGCTTGTAAAAACAGTCAGAATAATGATCCAAATTGCTAAATGTATTAGACTACGCATGTTACCTCCAGTGTTTTAAGAAGATTATGGCTCCTGTTAAGCCAATAGAGGCAATTATTCCTACCAATGTATAAATAATTGTCCAAGTAGTTTCTATAGTCATGATGTCTCCTTCTTTTAAGATTAGACCCTACGACCAGCTAGCGCTGGTCTCGGGTCTTTAAAGATTAATAATTATTTGCATGTGGATCGTTGATAACTGCGTTTATAGTTGCATGAGGATTCTTAACCTCAGAATCTAATATAAACGCGTATTCAGCATCCGTAGCATTCAAGCTATAAGACGCAATTTCAGGATGCCCTTCAACGTATCTATGCAGTTCCTGCTTGGATGGTGTTCCAGTAACCCAAGAAGGAACAAAACCTTTACTCTTTAACTCAGTTGTTAAATGGATAATGATTTCTTTTAAAGTCATTAGATATCTCCTATAGTTAATTAAGTAAGCAGTTTCACGCATGCTCAGGCGTTGGGATAACCACTGAACTACTAAGATACCTAACTATGGTCATCCTGTTCGTTAGGTAAATGCAAGGAGTGACCTTGCAGTAATGACCGTGAGTACTACCTCACAGCCCTAGCAACCACGCTAGTAATAGCTTAGCCCTTTCTAAAGGGGCTAAAGATCAGAATGGTTAGATCCGACCTAATAGGCGTAGCCCATACCTGATCTGCCCATTAGGGCAGATGATCTTTGTTAACAGGTATAGGCTTCTGGATCATTACCCATACCAACAGTATAAGAACTGATGGTAGGGCAATGATCATGCCTATAGTCAAACTGAAGTAGTACCCAATTTGTTTAAGCATTTTTCCTCCCAGAGTAAATGACCATATCTCCAACACAACCCATGTATGATGGGCAGCTTTCTTCTCCTACAACACCATAGCCGTCATCCAATTCCTTGACTTCTTCCTCGGTGATTATTTCTAGATAACCACAAGTATCACACATAATATCCACATACTTAGTCATGTTAGTCTCCTAAATAAGTTAATAACCCTAATAGGCGTAGCTAAAGGTTTTTAAGGTTTTAAAGGTCTCTTAACAAACAACAAATCTCTCTGTGCACTCTCTTATTGTATTATCTTATGTGTGGCTTTTAATTCGCCTTTGACCTTTGTTGGTTTCCAAACGAAACGCTGGAGACCCTGTACGGTCAGGTATTAGAATCTCCAGTGGCGTTAGGTTTAGATTTCCGCGTCTATAGCGGCACATTCAGCAATAGCGATATCTCGGTCGATACCAGATGCGACTGCTTCTTCAACCGTTCGGTTGGTTTTGATTTTGCACTTAAGCTTTTGAACTTTACGCTCTTCGATTATGGTATCGGTAAGCATGGAAGTTCCGTGGTATGTACCTTTGAATACCACTGTTACGGTTTTACAACCTGTTTCTACTGCTGTTGAAGCTGCGTCAAGTACTTGCATTTGATTCTCCTTATTATAAGGGTTAGTTTGACGTCTACTAGGCGTAGCCCTTCGCCTTGTGTAAAAAGATCGTTTTTTACCTTATGCGGGGGGGTTGACTCTGTCTGGTCTTTGCCAGCCAGTTAGTATTGCATCCGTACCTAAAAATAAAAAATTTCACGCGGGCTGAGACCATCTTAATGGTTACGTCCCACCACACTGCGACCAAAGCGAGAACGCGCCTGTGGCGCGGGCGAAGCTTTGGGAGTCTAATAATATTTATATAATAAGAGCAGCGCTGTGCTTCTTATTCTTAGAGGTGGATTACTCTTTTAGTTAGAGGGACTTACAGGATCTACAATCTCATATCTGAGATTAAACAGGGCAGTTAACTCTCACATCTGAGATTAAACAGAAGTTAAGTGTTGCATTATGTAGTTTTTTAGGTATTATCGTGCTTGCTATGAGGAGGTATACGGAGGTGCACAAACACAGAAATTACTTGTACACAATCGAGAAGAAAGAAAAAAATAAATGGATACTGGATTGGGACTGCGGAGCATACATAAGTTATGATGTTGCAGAGCAGATCATGCAGGATTTTGAAAAATATAATAAACATCCTGGTAAATACAGGATTGTCATGTATATCAGTGAAAAGCCCCACGACGAGTAGCAGATGCTTATTGTCCTTTTTATGATCTTCGTATTTAGTATTTATTGTTTGACATTTTATTATAGCGAACTTGCTGAATGTGAGGAAGAAAGACAGGTATTAATAGCAAGTATCGAAAAACTGAAAACAAAGAAAAAACCTGCACACCCCTAAGGATGCACAGGCTTTCCTTTTTCAACAAGGTTAAACAGTTTTCCGACAATAGAAGTATATTAAGAAAGGAAATAATAGTCAATGTTTAATAAATTTCAACTGGGCACGGCGCCCGCTACACTTTTAGCTAATAATAAATTGTCAAGTGATGCTGCACTGGTATTACTGAAAATCATGTATAAGATCAATAGGGTAAATATGGTTATAGGGACCCCGGCTACGATATCAGAATCCGCCGGGATAACCCTGCATGATTTCCATCGTGGGCTGAGGGCCCTGAAGAAGTGCGATTTTATCAGAAAATTTACTAAGAAAGAATATATGCTGAATCCTGATATTATGTTTAATGGCAATGATCGTCAGTATTTCATAGTTAAGCATATGTGGGATACCCAGACTAGCCGAGGTTTACGTAAGCATATATTATTCAGATGAATAAAAATATAAACTTGGAAATAGCAGGAAATAATACCTTATCGCGTACGGCGTGTGCTTTATTACTCCCACTTACTTTATTATCTAATAAAAACAATGAGATAGATAAAGAGGAGTTTATGAATTCCGTTAGTTGGATTAAGGATTATCGAACCTGGGATAAATATTGGAGTGAATTGGAGGAGAATAACGTTTTAGTTCAATTAGATACAAAAAAATGGATGGTTTGCCCTCATGTATGTTACTCCGATGGGGCATCCCATAATGAATTAATTACTAAATGGAACGAGGTTTCTAATGCAATTAACTAATTTACCTGATCTTAATACTGATATTGAAACTACTGACCACTTGACTAAAGATCAGTTGGCGGGCGCCTTACCGGATAAACGGTTTAGAAGGCATTTAACAGATGAGATCGTGGATATGATTAATTCTGAGCCGGATTCGGAGTTACGAAGAGTATTCCGCGATAACACGTTAACATATAGTTCTGTTTTAGCTACCGGAAGATACTCGTTAGCTGCATATATACATGCCATTAAGTTCACTTCTCTGAAGCTAATGGGAGATAAGGCTTCTACTGCTTATAGTAAGGTCTTTCCGGACCGTTATCAGAACTTAATCGATAAAGGGGCTTCTTCTAGCTATATTGCCAGCTTTGCAGACAACTATGGGAATAACGCTTTAGTTACGAAGATTATGGAGCAGACTCTTGTACCCACGCATATATTGAATGCCGGTGTGTACCAAGAAGCTATTAATACTCAAGCAGAATTGATGCGTACAGCTAAGTCCGAAATGGTTAGGCAAAAAGCAGCTGAAAGCTTGATTACTAATCTAACAGCTCCGACCGCTGCAAAATTAGAAATTGACATTGGTTATAGTAATGATCTAGTAGATGACCTACGTGCAACTACTAAAGCTCTTGCTCAGCAACAATTAAAGATGATCCTAAATGGCCAGTCAAGTGCTAAAGAGATAGCGCACAGTGAAATACTTGCTAGAAAAGTTGAGCCAGTAGAAACAACTTACGAGGTAATTGATGAAAAATAACGTTTCAGATATACTTAAGGTACTTCCGCACAAATACCCGTTTCTTATGGTGGATAAGGTTATAAGTAAAACTGACACGAATATAATTACTTTAAAAAATGTATCACATAACGAGCCTTATTTTAGCGGGCATTTCCCCGATTTTCCTATTATGCCAGGAGTACTTATACTAGAGGGGATGTTTCAATCTGGAGGGCTGCTATTTGGTTGTGCTGGTTTAGCTAAAGGACAATTAGCTTATGTAACTACAATAGATAAGGTTAAATTCATTAAACCTGCACTTCCTGGGGATCAAATAAAATTTGATACAAACATCACTACTAACTTATCTAAATATGCTAAATTTTCTGGTAAAGCATATGTCGATGATGCATTAATAGCTCAAGGTATATGGACATCCTTAATAATAAATAACACAAAGGAGTAATATGAAAAAAGAAGGAATACGTATAGCGGTCCCCATGATTTTCTATTGGCTAGTTTTTGTGTTATGCATAAATTCAATAGCATTAATACTTAATAATTATTTAATGTTTGCGTTGCTAGGATGGACAGGGCCAGAATAGATATGACTTTAGTTAAAAAAACAGTAGATGAATGGCTCAATGATATCGATTACGACGATGATCCTACTTACGCGCCCAGTGAGTTTGCTCTGGAATTTATTTCGTTTATCAAGTTAGTTAATGGTGAAAAAGGAGAAGAAAACAAGACTCCTATAATCCATTATAAAATGCTCGATAAAATCGCGGGTAAGAACCAGAATACTGCTAACATGTGTGCTCGTGGATTAGCTAAAACTACTATTTTTGCTGAGTATTTATTCCTGTATCTAGCTGTTTATGGGTCGATTCCGGGATTTGGGAAAGTAGACTATGCTTTATACCTTTCAGATAGTATTGAAAATGGTGTAAAGAAAATGAGGCTTCGTATAGAAAGACGCTGTGATAATAGCGAATTTTTAAAAAAATATATTAGTGAAACTAGATTTACTGATATCAGGTGGTACTTTAAAAATGCTGAAGGTAAGGAATTTGTTGTTACTGGTCATGGTGCAAAAACAGGTGTTCGTGGTACAGTTGAATTAAATACAAGACCGCACCTTGCAGTGCTGGACGATTTACTAGGAGATGAAGATGCTAGGTCTGCGACGATTATTGAAAACGTGGAAAATACTGTCTACTCGGCCATTGACTATGCGTTACATCCTAATAAGAGGAAAGTTATTTGGTCTGGAACTCCGTTTAATGCTAAAGACCCTTTATACAAAGCGATTGAGTCGGGCGTGTGGTATGTTAATGTATACCCGGTTTGTGAGGCGTTTCCGTGCTCTCGTAAAGAGTTTAAGGGTGCTTGGGAGGATAGGTTTGGTTATGACTATGTAAATAATCAATACCTTAAAGCAAAGGGTGCCGGGCAATTAGATTCCTTTAACCAGGAGTTAATGTTACGTATTACATCAGAAGAAGATAGATTAATTCAGGATTCAGATCTAATCTGGTATAAACGCAGCAATGTTTTGAAAAATAAGGGTGCTTATAATTTTTATGTAACTACTGATTTTGCAACCAGTGATAGAGAACATGCTGATTTTAGCGTAATTAACGTATGGGCATATAACAACAATGGCGATTGGCTTTGGGTAGATGGGTTTTGTAAGCGAGCCCTAATGAATGACACCATTGATAACTTATTTCGTTTAGTTCAGGAATATAGTCCTCAGGAAGTAGGGATTGAGGTAACAGGACAACAAGGAGGTTTTATCAGTTGGATTCAAAATGAAATGGGTCAACGTAATATTTATTTTACTTTGTCTAAAGGAAAAAATAGTAATACAATAGGAATCAGGCCAACTAAAGATAAGATGAGCAGATTTCAACAGAATGCGGTTCCTTTATTTAAATCTAAAAAAATATGGTTACCGGAAGAATTAAAAAATAGTGAAGAACTTACGGAGTTGCTTTTTGAGTTATCTTTAGCTACTCTAAAAGGGTTTAAAAGCAAACATGATGATCACATAGATACGATCACTATGTTGGCAGAATTAAATGCATGGAAACCGAGTGAAGTAGCTACTCAAAAAGATGACGAAGAAGAATTAAGAGATTCAATTATGTGGGGTGATGATGGCAGTACCAAGAAAGCAGGAGATAGTTCCTATTTTGTTTAACTCAACTCGTCTTCTCAACGAGTTGGGCTCCTCCCCGGATAGGTAGGGGCCAAAAGCCCCTACCTATCCGCCTTCTTTAAGGAATGATATGAAAGTTTCTGAATATATTGATTACTTAACTACCGGAGAATGCAGCAAACTTGCTATTGCTAGTGTTGGAGATATGGGCGCTAATCCGGATATAGTTCCAACTGCAGTACAAGTAACTAATCAAAATAAATTTATCAATTATGTAAATTTAGCTAATTTAGCATTGCATAAACGATTTAATTTACTGGTAAAAACATATGAAATGGATAGTCCATTAGATGGAGAAGAATATACTTTACCTTCTAATTTTCTTGTTCCTATTTATGCATACTATGCTTCAGATTTTGTACAAGTACCTATTAAAGATGATTCGGTAAAATTAGTATCTGATGTTGATCAACATGTGTCTATTCTTATACCTGAACCGTTCAAAGCAGTTATTAAAGGTACTGATGCAGAAGATCCTAAACGTACTCAAATTCTCTTAAAATACGCAGCAGCTCCTAACAAAGCTAAAACAACTTATGCAGATTTAAAAATTAATGAGGTATACACAGAAGCATTGCTAAATTACTCCGCGTATAAAGCACATGTTACTACTAGTGGTGGAATGCAGGATGAAAACAATACATATTACATGAGATATGAAGCTTCTTGTAAACAACTTATTAATTCCGGTATGTGGGGGAATAATGAAATTGAAATTAATACTAAATTAGAGGATAACGGATTTGTATAATTAATTTGACATCTTAAAATATTGTATTATTCTATACCCGCAACCATTGCCAATGCTGAGAACAACCTCCTTAGGAGTTAATAATGGCATATTATCCAGATATTAATCTCGTGGCTAATGATACAAAGCCAGAGATTAACCTAACATTAAAAGATAACAATACCGCCGCAGCTGGTCTTACTCTAGACCCTGATGATTCATCTACCTGGGCTTTAATTGATATTTCTGATCCCACCATTGTAGTAAAATTCCGTGCCTTAGGTACCTCAACTATTTTAGATACGCTGACTTGTACGAAAGTTGGTCCATATACAAATGGGGCTTGTTTTATGACATGGAACGCTGATACGTTAGCTGTTAGCGCTGGTACTTATGAAGGTGAGATTGAATTAACTTATAGTGATGGAGGAATTTTAACTTTATTTGACAGACTTAAGTTTAAAGTAAGGGATGATTTTTAATGATTACTGCGGATGTTAATCATGTTGATGCTGATGTAGTAATTGTAACAGACTATAACAGTAAGAATAAATTACTTACTGAGACTGTAACAACTAGTGATGTTATTTCAACTACTACAATTTACAGTAGAACATTTACTGATAGTGTAACAGTTGTTGATACACCAGAGATCGGGCAGATACATAAAGAAAATCCTGCTCATTCAGTTAGTATCGGAGATGAATTAGCAATACAATTTAATTTGTCACTTACTGATTCTATCTCTAGCAGCGAAACATTTACTTGGACTGTTAGTAAAAACGTTACAGAATCTATTAGTACGGGCGATACACCAAGTATTGGAGACATACACCGTGTTAGTCCAACAGATAGTATAAGCGCCTCTGATCTACTGACAACTTATCATGACGGCATGCTTAATACTAACATGTTGAATACACGTCTGATATCTACAGGTGACTTAGAAGTACTTGTTTCGGATATTAGCGTTACATTATCGTAATTAAAAGGGGTTTATTATGACTACACAAGATGGAATTGCTCTTACAGGCAAATTAATAATTTCTCTCAATGATGAGGTTGTACAAGAAGCTGATAATCTTGTTGTTACTGCTGGTAAAGCATGGGTAGCTCAAAGAATGGAAGGTGTTACTCTTGGGGTTATGACTCATATGGGTATTGGTACTAGTAGTACTGCAGCAGCTGCGGGACAAACTGATCTAGTAGCAGTTACTGGCGCTCGACTTGCTTTGTCTGATTCTGGGGGTATAGTAGCAGGCGCTGTTATTACATTTGCAGCTACTTTCCCTGCAGGTGCCCATACAGCCGCAATAACAGAAGCAGGTATCTTTACTGCTAGTACATCAGGTACTATGTTAGCTCGAACGGTATTTACTGTTGTTAACAAAGGTGCACTTGATAGTATGACAATTAGTTGGGCAGTAACTATTTCTTAGGAGAAGACTCGTGGGAGTTAAATTTTCAAATAATGCTTTTTCAACATTAAGTGCTGGTATTAATGACAGCCAAACGACTTTTGATGTAGCTAGTGTAGCCCTATTTCCTGATGTTAGTGGTGGTAGTGACTACATGTATTTGAGTATAATCGGTGGTAGCTATACTGAAATTGTTAAAGTAACTGGCGTATCAGGCACTACACTCACATGCGTACGCGACCAGGATGGTACAACAGGAACCGCTGCTGATGGTGGAGATCGTGTTGAATTAAGAGTTACGACAGCAATGATAACGGATGCAATTGCTGATTCAAATGTTGATGTATTTAAAACTATAGTAATAGCCGGTCAAACAGACGTAGTAGCAGACTCTGGTACTGATACACTTACATTAGTTGCTACTGGAGGAACTACACTTACTACAACTGCAGATCAAATTACTATTGATACACCAACTGCGGGAGTATCAGCAGGGTTTTCAATAGCAATGGCAATTGCGCTATGAATTTTAGGTTAATTTGTTATATAGTTTTAGTTTTATTAGGATGTTATTTAATATGGGAGATTTGAAATGGCACAGGATTTTGAACGACATATAGATCGTAATACTGGAACTGGTGCGGTGACGGCCGTTGCAGCCGCAAATTCAGATGATGCGATTGTTGGAATTCGATGTGCCAACGTACACGCATCAAGTCCAATTAGTGTTGATGTTTATATAGTTAATGGTGGGAATAATTACTACATCATTAAGGGAGCTCCAATACCAGTTGGCAGTAGCCTGGAATTGATAGATGGGGGAAGTAAAATAGTACTGCAATCAGGTGATGCGATAGCAGTTAAGTCTAGTGTTGCTAGTTCACTGGATACTGTTATTAGTCTCGTTGATGCAATTAGTTAATAAGGAGTAAAAATGGCTTACATAGGAAACACGCCAGCTGAGAAATATATCAGTTTATCAACACAGCATTTTTCTGTCAGTGCTACAGCTAGTTATACATTAACTAGTTCAGTAACAAATGAAGATGAAATAGCTCTGTTTATTAATAATGTCAGACAGGAACCTGGATCAAGCTACGCCTATACTGCAACTGGTACCGCGTTAACCCTGAGTGCAGCTACGGCAGGTACTGATACCATGTACTGCGTGTATTTAGGTAAAGCGAGAGAAACTGTAACACCACCTGCTGATTCTGTAGACGGAACCAAGATTACAGATAATGCAATTAATTCGGAACATTATGTGGATGGAAGTATTGATTTAGTTCATCTTCAAACAGGAACAGATGGTGAGTTAATTACTTGGGATGCAAGTGGTGATCCTGCTGCTGTTGCAGTAGGCGCAGCAACTCACGTTTTAACCAGTAACGGCGCAGGGGCAGCACCTACTTTTCAAGCAGCTAGTGGTGGTGATGTACGGAACTTCATCATAGACGGTGGCATGACCCAGAGTCCAGAGGGGAACAAAACAGCTAATGCTCACGGAGCATATACAGCCGCCGCTTTATGGGAATTAAATGAAACTGGTGGTGATGTTGTGGTAGATACTAAATTGACCGCTGATGCCCCTACTATTGCTGAGTCTGGTTACTCAGGAACTAATTGCTTGCATGTTGATGTTACTACAGCAGAATCAGCAGTAGGAGCGGCAGAAAGTTTAGGAGTGCAATATTTTATGACAGGGTCAGATTTTGCACACTTACACCAACAACAAATAACTATATCATTTTGGCATAAACATACTAAGACAGGGATTTATTGTGTTGCTTTTGCTAATAATGCTTTTGATAGGCATTACATATTTGAGTACACACAATCATCAACAAATACTTGGGAGAAGCACACAGAAACAGTCACTATGGACAGTAGTGGTACTTGGTTGCTGACTGAGGCAGACATTGGACTTAAATTGTATTTTACTATCTTTGCTGGAACAGACAGACACGCTACAGCAGACACTTGGGCGGCGGGAGCAGATTGGGCTACATCTAGTCAGGTTGCTGGTGCTGACAGTACTAGCAATGACTTTAAGATAACACAAGTAATGCTTACACTTGGCTCTTCCGCACCAACAGCTTTCTTGGGTGAGCCTATTAGTACGGTAAGAGATCAAGTTTTATATTATGTAGAGATGCTCCCTGGCGATGTTGGTGATACAACCAACAGTGGATTTTTTGCAAATGGTCATTGTGACAGTGCTAATGTTTTACGGGCAATGATTATCTATCGACCCAAGCGTGTAGTACCTAGTCTTTCTTCTGTTTCAGCTACAACTGGCGATTATAGTGTAAGAACAGCTGGGGCAGCCGATGCAGTAACACAAGTACCAGAATATTCAACCACAATGAAATCTAACAGCAGAGCAAATTTTACTTCAACTGGTAATTTTACTGCTGGACAAGGTGGATATGGGTATGCGTCTGCTGAAACAGGTTTAATCTTAATAGATGCGAGGCATTAATATGTTCAAATATGTTGTTAAACAAACCGAAGATGGTGAATTTGCCGCTTATAAATGTACTACAGAAGATGAGAGGGTTTTGTGGGTTCCTGATGATATGGGCAATAGTGATCGTCAAGTAATAGACCAGTTCGTAGCAGACGGTGGAACAATCACAGAAGAGGAAATGGGAAAATGAGTGTTACTAAAGTAAAATCAGATATACCAAAGGAATAAACTATGGCACTTAGTAAAATAAAATCAAGTATGTTAGACGGTGCATTACCAGCTGTTGATGGATCAGCAATAACAGGTATAACTCATACACCAGCAAATAATTCAGTTGATGAAACAAAAGTAAAGGATGCTTTCGTAGCGGATTTCACGGAAGTTACAGTTGCTACTGGAGACAGTATTCTTTTGGGAGATGCAACTGATAGTGGTAATACAAAGAGAGATACAGTACAGGGAATTTTAGATTTAGCAGGTGGAGGTGAAGATGGTTTAACCAATAACTCCAATACAACTTGGATGGAAGTTAGTGCTGATGAAGAAGTTACTACTCCGTTGCAACCATCTTTTTCAGCATATTTAACAAGTAATGGTACTGGTGTTATTGGCGGTGCAACTACTTATCATATAACTCAGGCGTTTACAGAACACTTTGATATTGGTAGTAATTTTGATGCTTCTAGTGGCACATTTACTGCACCAGTTACAGGAAAATATTTATTAGCTACTTGGATACATGCAAGCGGTATTGATGCCGCACATAGTTATTATGAAGCGATGTTTACTACTTCAAATTTTCAATATAGATTCGATCATAATGAATTAGATAGTGGATTCGCAGGGACATGGTATGCAAAAGGAACAATTGTAGCTGATATGGATGCGAGTGATACAGCTTATTTGACTTATAGATTATCTGGTGGATCAACAGGAACAGCAAACATATCAGGTGGTACTACTGGAGTTTGGTTTAGTGGAATGTTAATAGGATAAAAAAATGCAATTAACAAAAAAACAATTAGCAGTTTTAAATCATGTAGTAATAGATGGTCAGTTGTGGGCTGATAATGCAACAGAAGAACATATGTTAGCAAAAGTTGCAAGATGGGAAGTTGATTATGAAACAGCGTTAGCTAAAGGTGATTATAAAACTCGTAAACAAAGAGATGATGTTGATGTGCAGAGAGTACAAGACGAACGTGATAATGTTTCATATGCTGTTAAACGAAAGCGTGAATACCCATCTGAAGGCGATCAACTAGACAAAATTTACCACGATGGTATAGATGCGTGGAAAGCCGATATGATTAAACCAGTTAAAGATAAATATCCAAAGGAATAAACTATGCCCTATATAGGAAGATCAGTAAATTATGGTAATGCCGTTACGGAACAATTCGTCGGAGATGGCTCAGCTGATTATACATTAGCTTATGAAACTATAACTGACGGAGTTGTTGTAAGCCTGGATGGTGTAGTACAGGTAAATGGTACTGACTTTAATATTTTAGGGACTGTAATTACGTTTACGAGTGTTGTTGCTTCTCCAATCGATATTAATATCATCTATCTCGGTTTAACAATTTCAATAGGAACACCTTCAGATAGTTCTATAACTCTTGCTAAAATGGCTGCTAATAGTGTGGATTCTGACCAGTATGTAGATGGAAGTATAGATGGTGAACATTTGACGGCTGTTATGAACCCCTCATTAACCAGTACAGGCAAGGCATTAGTTCTTGGATTTTAACGGAGATCAATTATGGCAAGTGAAGTTTTAGGAGTTAAATTAGAGGCGACATTATCAAATGTTGAAAGAGTCCTTATCAACGGTGTGAGCGGTCACACCTATACCATTTTATCCATTACATTTTGCGAAGAGGCAGCGGCGGCTGAAACATTCGATCTTTACATAGACGATGATGGTGGAGGAACTGACTACTATATTTACAAGGCTCAAGCAATAGGAGCAAACCAGACCTTTGAACATACAGGAAGAATTGTTCTTGTGGACGAGGATCATCTTTGTGCAATACTTACAGGTACAGGCAATGTTGATGTGGTGGTTAGCTATCTCGATCAGACTAGATAGGAGATATAAATTATGAGTGGAATTGTAGGTGGTAAAAACCATAGAGGATCTGGACTGATTGCGGACTTAGGTACTGATGGTCAAATCCTAACAAGTGCCGGGGCTGGAGTGCGCCAGATATTTGAAGCTGCTGCTGGTGGAACAGGTAAGTCTTACTACACACGTATCCAATATGATGCTACTGCTTCTACAGCAACAACCGCTTATACTGGCTTTGGTTTTGCTCCTAAAAGTCTAGTAGCTTTTAACGGTAATTATCCGATAGATGAAGCTTACTCCCTAGGATTCGCTGAAAAAACAGACGGCAATGGTGGTGGAAAAGAAACAGGTAATTGCTGGCATGCTAATGTGCATGGTGACGCTGACGATGCTCGATCCAACGATAACACCAGATTTCTTGTGCATTCACAAGATGATGGCCAATCCTATGCTAATATTGCGGCTTGGGGTACAGATGGAATAACAATAACAACTACTAAAGTTAGCTCACCAACTGGAACTGTTATTATGGATATTCAATTTTACGGATAAGATAAAGAATGAAAATAATATAAAAAAATGCCTTATATTCAACATAATTGGGGGCCATATGTACTCGAATTTGTGGTAGATGATGACCTGATAAAAATCTTGTTGGATGAAGGTGCTAAGAGTCGGAAGAATAATCTTGATTACAGAAATCAACTGGCTGGGCAGATTGAAGAGGAGTTTTACTATAAGGATTATGATTGGTTTCTATCTGGCTTTCAGCGGTATCTAACCGATTATATGAACGGACTTGAACAATATGCCAAGACTACTCATATTGAGCATTGGCAACATCCATATAATTCTTGGACGCTAGGAAACCTGTGGATTAATTACCAGAAAGCAAATGAATATAATCCTCCACATAAACACTCAGGTGATTTGTCGTTTGTAATTTATTTACAAGTACCTGATGAAATAAAACGGGAACATTCTGAAAGGCTTGATCAACATCGCAATGAAGGGCCGGGAATGATTCTCTTTGACTATGGTATGGATATGCCTTTTTCAAGAAGCAGAATCAGACACATGCCAAAAACTGGTGATGCGTTTATATTTCCTGCATGGCTGGTTCATCATGTTCATGCTTTTAAATCAGATGTTGAAAGAATCTCTGTCTCTGGAAATATTATTTTAAATAAGAAAGCAACGAAGGAGTAAAATTATGGATAGAGTATGTCGTTTTGTTGGAGAGTCACATATTAGGTATAACAAAGGTGATATTATTTCTATTCAATCAGGGGGTGATACTGAAAATTTCAGAAAACAATATAAGGCTCACCTTACAGATGATGAATGGGAGGAATATAAAGCCTCTATTCTTGATACGCTCAAACAAAACGCTTTACAAATTAGTTATAACGATAAAAATCTAACCGAAGCAGAGATTCAGGTTCAGTGGGAAGATGCTGATGGTACACATTGGGCAGATTTGGATGCACAAGGTAAAACTTACGAAAATTCAAAAATAACTTATGATATGAAACGAAAAAAAGCATACCCTAAAGTTAGGGATCAACTTGACAAGATTTATCACGAAGGCATAGATGCGTGGAAGGCCGATATGGTTAAACCAGTGAAAGATAAATACCCAAAGGAATAAATTATGAGTATAACCAAAGTAACAGGAATGATGCAAACAGGTACAAAAGGTGGTGACATACCATCTGCCGGTACTATGGTTATTGATACAGACGGTGATTATTTTGATATTACTGGTACTACTGGGATTACTGGTATGACCGTAGCAGCAGGAAGACGATTCACTCTACAGTTTGATGGGGCAGTAACAATAACAGACAACGCTGCTATTACCTTATCTGGAGCCGCTAACTTTACAACTGCTGCAGGGGATATTCTGTCATTTATTGCTGTAGCAGCTAACACAGTTGTACAGACAGGCTACTCATTAGTGGATGGCGGTAGTCCAGTAGCTCCTAGTGGTGGTGATACAGTTACTCAATTCGCAAGGAAAATATATATCCACGATCTTACTGCCGCAACTGGAACAGTAGCTCTTACTGGTGTTGGATTTGTCCCACAGTTAATTATGTTTATTTGTAATAAAGATCAAGAACTGGCAGGTGGTATTGGTTTTTCAACTGGTTCAGGGGCAAATAACTGGGGTTGGTACTTTGAAGATGATTCTACAGAAACTTCTGGTAACGCTAATAGTTATTTTAGTTATTATTGGAGCAATACTGGTGGGCATTACAAAAGTTTTGCGGTCAATTCTCTTGATGCGGATGGTTTTACTGTTGGGTGGGCTAAAACAGGCACAACTACTGGTAGTTATTATATTGAGGCGTTATGCTTTAGATTCATCGCTGATTGATAAAGGATAATTTATGAGATATGTAAAACAAAAATCAACAGGCAGATACTTACACGCTGAGAGTGGTGGTGATCCTAGTAAGCCTGAACATTTGCAGATTATGTTGGATGATGTTTCTCGTAACAGGAGCATTGATCTGTCTGATTTGGAGGCTGGGTATGGTGATGATGTTGAAATAGTAGCAGAATATCAGGCACAAGATTTAGCAGTCAAAACTTACGCAGAAAAGAGAAGGATGGAATATCCATCAATTCTTGAACTGACGGTAGCCCTCTACGACACAGACGATAAGGCAGCCATCGAGAAACGCAGGGCAGATGTGAAGGCGAAGTATCCTAAACCGTAATGAAAATATTTCTCTGGATTTTAGGTGGTGCTACAGTTGTTGGAGTTGGTTTGTTTATAGCTTATGTAATTGCAATGTCGAGAATACACTAAATGGAAGTTCTAGATATATGGAATGACTTAGGGTACATAGAGGGGTTTTTGTTTTCATTATGGATAGGACTTATGTATTACGGCAAGTGTTGGGTGGATTCTAAATTTAAATGAGATTATTATTTGGCATTATAATTATTCTAGTTGTGGCATATTATTTATCCGGTTTCTAATGAAAGAGAGAATCTATTTCGTGTTAGTAATGGTATTAATTCAGATGGTACTTGGCTACGGCTTCGGTGGTGGGAGCTTTTGTTATGCCGCCATCTAATAAAGCAATACATGAACTAAAAGAATTTATAGAAGATAAATTTAAAAGCCATGAAGATCTGGAAGCATTAAGATTCAAGAGAATAGACGAATTAATTAATAGTTTTGGCAAGGAAATAGACTCGAATGAAGAAACAGTAAAAAGAATTCATACTCGCGTAGATAGAATAGAACAAAGTATAAAAGTAGTTAAGGGTATGGGAACAGCCGTAGCGACTGTTTTAGGCGCGGCTGCTGCTTGGTTGGGAATGCAGAAATAACATGAAAAATAACTTTTTCTTCTTCTTCTTCTTTTTGTTAATATATATACAAGTAGGAGGTTGTGTTTTTATCAGCACAACAGCCGGAAGTTTTATAGGACATCTCGGAGCAGAGATTGTGGCAGAAGAACTGGAACATAACACGAAATGTGATAAAATAACTAAAAAGGAGCCGTAATGGGTGACAATTTTTTTACCAAACATATGGATAAATTCATATGGTTCATGGTCGGGTGGGCTATATCGGTCATGTTTTATAAAATGATATAAAAAGGAGATAGTGATGGATTGGTTAATGAGCCAACCATGGTTTTTCCACTTGGCGACGATAGTGCTATGCGCCAACGTTGTAACCATGATCCTGAAGGACAGGTACGCCGAAGATTTGCCCATCGTGGGGAAACTCTGGCCTATTTTGAACTGGTTTTCATTTAATGTTTTCAACAACGCGAACGCCCCGGACGGGATGGACGGCAAAAAGAAGTAGAAAAATCTTGACTTGAAACCGCCCTTCCTGTACGCTTGGTTTAGAGAATACGTGAAAACGCGAAACCGAGATGACAGGAATGATCAAGGCGAAACAGAATATAATCGAGAAGGGAACGGTGTTTACGGGTAACGCCTTGCCCTTCCTGACATCCGCTTGCCCTTCATTGCCACGCGTGGATTCGTCCTCGCGTGGCTTTTTTAATGGGGTTTTAATGTTGCGTTAATCTAATTTTAATGTTGGGATGATATACTGGGTATAATGAAAAAGTTAATGCGTTCAAAAATAAAAGCTTTGAAACCCGGGGAACCAGTAGTCGTGGAGTGGATGGACGCGGGGTTTGATGATAATGATCCGATCTCGTGGTCTAATATGAAACAAATATCGGATCTCAAGGAAATAATGATCAAGTCCGTGGGGTTTTTTATAAAATCAACCCAGAACACCTTATTCTTCTGCATGAGTATGGACGAGGCGGGAAAAGATGAAACCAATATAGCCAACAAGGGGCAAATCCCAATGGGCTGTATAAAAACTGTTAAAAGATGGGGGGACGAATGAACGAGATAAAGAAAATAATCATCCATTGTTCAGATTCTGACTTCGGGTCCGCCAGTATTATTGATGAGTGGCATAAAGCCCGTGGGTGGGATGGAATCGGTTATCATTATGTGATTACCAATGGAGTACAGGAATCGTGTCGCAAGTATAAGGGGAGCGACGATGGCATAATCCAAGAAGGACGCAATCTGGAGAAAAAAGGCGCCCATGTAAGGGGCCATAATTCGGACAGCATAGGCGTCTGCCTGATAGGAAAACATCATTTTACAGGCAAACAAATGTTCGACGCTTTACCGACCTTATTGAGCCTTTTACTTTCCGCTTATAAACTGACCCCAGATAACATATTCGGGCATAATGAATTCAACCCGGAAAAAACGTGTCCTAATTTTAACGTGAACGATTTGAGAAATCTCTTGAAAGGAACAACTTATGTTACACCCGGTCAAAGTGTTTGACAGCAACGGGAACTTGAAGAAAATAATTTCTACCGAAGAATTAGAAGAGCGTTTTTGGAACCCCGGGTTTCATAAACTTATTTCAAAAAAAGGCAACTCAAACAGTCGTTTCTTTACACCCAAGGGGAAAACGCTGAAAAACGAATCTGAGAATAGTTTGAGCCATGGCACATTTCATCCGGAAATATCATAAAATGGGGGTTTTCATTTTTTTAGCCTTGTTAAACATATGTATGGCAATCCCTATAAAAAAAGCTACCGCACAACCAGAACTGATCGCGTTGCCGGAATTCATGCAGTGTACTTGTGATTCAGGAACTTTTTGTTTGACAGATGACGACGTTATGCGGTTACACGCATGGCATGAAAACGTAAAATATTTGGAGAATCGTCGCCTTTTCATTCGTTGAGTGGGCCGACGCCGTATCGGGCGACTTAAATACGGTACGGGTTTTTCGCGGTGACGGAGGGCATCGAGCCTACACCCTCCTTAACTTTTAAATTGGAGATTAGAATGGCGACAAAAAAGGATAAAAAGGCGGAAGAAGATAGGATAGCAACAGCATTTTTTATGCTTGCCAAAGTCATCGACCAGAACACCGCCATGTTTAAGGCGTTTATCGACATGATTTCGGCGAAAGAAGAAGAGGAACGAAAAGCCCCGCTCAAACAGGAAACCCCTTCCAGTAACATTTCTAAAGACCAGATCAAAGACGTTCTCATCCAGATCAACAAAACTTGCGGAACAGAAAAAGCAAGAAAATTTCTCGACTCGTTTGACGCGAAATCCATCAGCGAAGTCGCGCCCGCCAGTTATGATATTTTTATGAAAAGTGGAACCTACATGGTGAACCATCATAAAGGGGACGTAATATGAACGACCACAAAAAACACGCACGGCTTTCCGCCTCCGGGTCCCAAAGATGGTTGGCTTGCCCCGGATCAATTTTACTGGAAGAGTCATACCCCGAAGATGTCGTTTCCGAATTCGCAGAGTACGGAACGGCGGGTCACCAACTGGCACAGTTGTGTCTGGAGAAAGAACGCCCCGCAACTTTGTTTGAAGGTCAGGTGTTCAACAAGTCTGAAAATTTCCCTGAAGGATTTAAAGTTGACACGGAAATGGCAGATGCAGTTCAAACTTATCTTGACTATTGCAATTCGTTGGGGGAGGGAGAAACCCATATTGAAAAACGGGTTGACTTTTCTTTGTATGTCAATGAAGGGTTTGGAACCGCTGATTTCATAAAAGTAAAAGATAATGAAATTCATGTAGTTGATCTGAAAATGGGCAAAGGTGTCAAGGTTAACGCTATCAACAATACACAAGGAATGTTATACGCTCTTGGCGTAGTTTGGGATTCAAAACTGGCGGATAACGATATTGTCCACATAGCAATTGTTCAGCCAAGACTAGACCATATAAGTGAATGGTCTCTAACAGTCAATGCATTATTGACATGGGGAGCCGATTCAGTTCGTCCACGGGCAGAACAAGCTTGGAATGGAGAACCCATTTTCAACCCCGGGGAAACCCAGTGCCGTTTCTGCAAGGCAAAACCTACTTGCAAGGCGTTGGCGGAACATTCGCTGAAAACGGCGATGGATACTTTCACTGATATCCCGACCGAAGAAGATCTAAAAGAAGTTCATACGCTCACCCACGCGGAAATCGGCGCCTTGTTGCCAAGAGTCAATACGCTTGTCAACTGGGCAAAATCTCTGGAAGCTCACGCTTTCAGTGAACTGGACAAAGGTGAAAAAATACCGGGGTACAAACTGGTCATGGGCAGAAGCGGAAACCGGAAATGGACAAACGAAGACGACATAGAAAGAAAACTGACTCAAATGGGGGTAAGGAAATCCGAAATGTTTTCCAAGAAACTTTTAACTCCCGCACAAATGTGCAAAATTATAAAGAAGAAAGATCTATCGGTAACACAGATAGAAACCTACTGGAATTCACCAGAAGGTAAACCGACGATAGCAGTGGAATCCGATTCAAGGGATGAAATATGGCCCTCAACTGATTTTACTGATATCGAAACTTAAAACCGTAAAGGAGTATAAGATGGTTGCATTAACAAAAGACGAAAAAGATTTGTTGACCGTTGTAACAGGGGATGAAAACTCCCCGGCTAGAATTTCCTACGCCAAAATTTTCAAACCGGAAAAGAACGATCTTTCGGGAAAAGACGAGTATTCCTGCATGATCCTGATTCCGAAATCCGACACCCAAACGGTGACTGCTATAAAGCAAGCCATCAAATTTGCTATCAAGGGAAAATGGGGAGACAAACAACCCAACGGTGTGCGGATTCCTCTCCGGGATGGCGACAAAAGTGGCACCGGAAATGGAGGCCCCATAGGAGTCCCTTCCGGCGCCCAAGCGGGACAGGCTCCATACGGAGACCACTACTTCCTCAACTGCAAGAATACCCAACGTTTTAAAATTGTCGATCAAAAACGTAGAGAGTTTATGGATGAAGACGGGATCGTGTCGGGAGATTACGTCCGTGTTTCAATCAACGCTTTTGCTTACGACAACAAAAGCAAAGGAGTTTCTTTCGGGTTGAACGGAGTTCAGCTTGTAAGAAAAGGCGAACCTCTCGGAAGCTCTTTCAGCGTACAGAACGTGTTTCAAGATATCCCTGAACAGAAAAACGTTGATAATACTGTTGACGATATGCTTGCGTAAAACAGGCCATTTTCGCCAATACCCTACTATGCCTTTGGTCGAGTTCTGGCATTGTAGGGTATCTGGCGAAGCCTTTTTTTTAGGAAAACTTGAAAATGATAAAAACATCACTAGATTTCGAAACTTATTCAGAATGCGACATTAGAAAGGCGGGGGCGTGGGCATACGCTACGCACGAATCTACGAGGGTTATATGCATGGCGTATGCCTACAGCGAGGACGCCCCGCAACTTTGGCTACCGGATAAACCCCTCCCGGATTTTTTATCCGCCCCAAATCAATATGAAATCCACGCGTGGAATTCATTTTTTGAATGGGTTATATGGACCCACGTACTTAAACTTCCTACACCCCCCATTACACAATGGTACGACACGGCGTCTCTTGCTTCCGCAATGGCGTTGCCAAGGTCTCTTGGAGAATGTGGGTACGTGTTAGGAATGCCGGAAGATAAAATGAAAAACAAACGCGGGTATTACCTGATAAGCAGATTGTCAAAACCACATAAAGAAAACGACGACCCGGAACTGTTAAAAGAGATGTACGCGTACTGTAAGCAAGACGTAATAACGGAAAGAGCTATCTCTAAAAAATTGTGTGGTTTAAACGAGACCGAAAGAAAAATATGGGTGATGGATCAGGATATAAACATTCGGGGTATTAAAGTTGATACACCCATGTTAAAAGACGCTATGTCGGTGTACGAAACGATCCAAAACCAGTTGGCGGAAAAATTAAAAAAATTGACCGGGTTGGATAACCCGAACAGCCAGAAACAGTTTTTAGGTTGGCTTCTCGATCAAGGAGTAGTGGTAAACAACATTCAAAAAGCAACCCTAAAAAATATTTTGGAAACCCCGGACAAACACGGTGTCCACGAAGCAGTGAAACTAAAATTATCCTTGGCAAAAACAGCCCCTAAAAAATACATTTCAATAAAAGAACGTTTGGGGCGCGGAACCCGACTGCATGGAAACATCATGTACCACGGGGCGTCCACAGGCCGATGGGCTTCAACGGGTGTCAACCTTCAGAACATAGCTCGACCTACTCTGGACCCGGAAATGTGTATTGATATGATCCGTCAAAAAGATCTGGAACTTTTTAGGATGACGGACACCGACCCCATGGAAGCGTTGAGTAGCGCCGTCCGGGGGACACTCATTCCAAGTGAAGGAAAAAAATTTATAGTCGGGGATTACGCGTCGATAGAATCCCGCGTCCTCGCATGGTTAGCGGGTCAACAAGACAAGCTTGATATTTTTTCCGGACACGGAAAAATTTATGAACATTCAGCTTCAAAAATTTTTAGAAAACCAATAGAAGACATAACAAAAGAGGAACGGTTTCTAGGGAAAATCGCCGAACTGGCTTGCGGGTACGGTGGGGGAGTCAGAGCATTCAGCGTGATGGCAAAAAATTACGGGGTAGATATCCCCCGCAAACAAGCTGAAAAACTGAAACAGGAATGGAGAAAATCGAATAAAGCTATTGTTGATTTCTGGTGGGCTTTAGAAGAGGCCGCAAAAGACGCCATATGGAATAACAAGATAACTACAATCACCCGTCAAGGCAAAAAAATACCCGGAGTTATTCCGGCTGAATACGGAGTAACATTGTGGATGCAACACAATTTCCTCTGGTGTCGTTTACCCTCGGGAAGAAACCTCGCCTATTACAGACCGCATTGCGCGATGAAAAAAATCCTATGTTATAAAATACCGCCGACAGGGGGCGACCCGGAATTGACGTTTTTATACAACCCCATAGACTATAAATCGAAACAGCACTTTCTCGACGAGGCAGAAGAAGCAGAAGGTGAGCCGTTTGAATTCGAAGCTATGAACATAACTTTTTTCGGGACGGATTCCATAACCAGAAAATGGTGCAAACGAGATACATTCGGTGGTAAACTGGCGGAAAATGTAACCCAAGCAGTCGCTCGGGATATCATGGCGGAAGCCATGCTTGTGCTAGAAAAAGAAAGGTACGACATCGTGTTAACTGTTCACGACGAAATAATATCGGAGGTCAAAAATGGAGATGTCAAAAGATTTAAAACAATTATGGAGAATGCACCTGAATGGGCAAAAACATTACCAATCACCGTCGAAGCTTACGAAGCAACAAGATACCGAAAATAACTGGACGGGTGAAGACGTCGGCCCAACCTACACCCACAGAAAAATTCGTTACCATGATGGTAAAACAAAAGGGCCAAAACCTAGCTGAAACATGGCAAAAAGAGGGAAAGAAGAAATGCAAAAAATCAGTGAAGCGCAAATCGAAAAGAAAGTCACGGAACACGCGAAAAAAGCGGGGTGGCTGAGTTATAAATGGGTCAGCCCGTCACAACGATGGGTTCCTGACCGCTTGTATTTCAAGAATGGGCAGGTTAAAATGATTGAATTTAAAGCTCCCGGGAAGTTTCCCACAAGAGGGCAAGCTATTATTCACAAAATACTCCGAAGAGAGGGATTAACCGTTCACGTGATCGACACCGTTGAAAAAGGAGTAGCACTATTCGAAATACAAGAAGAGTCAGACCCTTCATTGGAGAACCCGATTTCTTCATTTCCAAAGACGGAGAAATCTATTCCTTGGCAAGAAAAAACGGGCTATACAGAAGAAAATCAAGTTTCACCAGAGAAGGCTACAAAAAAATAAGGCTGAGAAAAGATGGAGAATCGTTTAGAGTTCACAGAGAAGTTTTAAAAGCGTTTGATAGGCTTCCAGAGCCGGGAGAAATTTGTCGCCATCTGGACGGAAACCCGGCGAACAATAACATAAATAATTTAAAATGGGGAAATCACAAAGAGAACGCCCAAGACTGTATCCGCCACGGCAGAAACGCATTTTCAAGATTCGGAGAAGACTCCCCAGTTTGTAAATACACGGACAAAGTAATACAAGATGTAAGACAGATGAAAAAAGACGGCGCAACTCACAGTGAAATCGTGCAGAAATACAAGATGTCAAAATCGCACGTTTCGTATATTGTCAACAAGAAAACCAGAACACAATAGGAGAAGAATATGTTCGGATGGGGCGACGCAGTTAAAGGAGTTACCGATTTAGTAGGTCAGTTTGTCGAAGATAAAGACAAGGCGAACGAACTTGAAACGGCGATAAAAAATAAACTTGTCAGCCTTGAACAAGAAGTGGTAAAAGCTCAACGGGATATTATAGTTGCCGAAGCAAGCAGTCAAAGTTTTATCGCAAGCAACTGGCGTCCGATTATGATGCTGACGTTTGTTTTCATCATAGCTAACAACTATATTCTGTTTCCTTATGTCCAGTTGTTTGGGGGGACGGCATTGGAATTAGAAATCCCGGAAGCTATGTGGGGGCTTCTGAAAATCGGCGTTGGGGGATATGTTGTGGGGCGAAGTGGCGAAAAAATGGTTGAGTCCTACGCTAAAAACAGGAATTGATTTTAATTTGTTTTTAATGTTCGGTTAACATGACGTTAATGTTGGTGCGCTATACTGGATACAATATAAATCGAGGGATAAAAAATGAAATTTCCAAATTGTGAATTATGCGGAAAGAACCATGGGAGACACGTAGGCGAATGTGATGTTCAAGAAAGCAGTACCGATAGATATCTCTATCGGAATAAAATATTATGTGATCCTTGTGTATCGGACTTAAATTACGAAGATTACAGAGTTAGGTCGTCGAACCCAACGACTAAAAAGATTTTCTAGGAAAGAATAAAACAGGAATTAACAATGGACTCAGATCGCCCAGACCCTAATTTATGTGTTTTGTGCGAACTGGATTTCAGGTCTTCATGGACAAAAGAACGGATACAAAAAATAGAAGAAGCGGAACGAATGTTCCCGATGGTAGATATTCATCTTCCAATCTGTTTTAGCTGTTACAACAAACTGGATGCGAGACTCCCGTATCGGGCATCAATGAACTAACTAGAGGGACAGGATGAAAAGGCGAACGTACAAAGAACTTCACCAGTACCAGTTGGGCATGATCGACTGGATGCTGAACAATGAGAAGTGCGCTTTATGGGCGGGCGTAGGACTTGGGAAAACCGTTACCGCACTCACCGCTCTGGACAAACTTCTCAAACAGAAACAAATCCAAAAAATTCTTGTGATCGCTCCGCTCCGGGTCGCAAAATTTGTCTGGCCTAACGAACCCTCTCAATGGGAACATCTAGGCCATATCAAATGCACCGTATTACACGGCACCCGGGCAGAACGGGAACGTCTTCTGGAGTCCCCGGTTCCCATCCATGTGGTCAACAAGGAAATGGTGCAGTGGCTGATAAAAACTATGATCGAACGGAAAACATGGCCTTACGACTGCGTAGTGATCGACGAATCCTCGGCGTTCAAAAATCCCCGCTCCAAACGGATGAAATTCCTCAAGATGGCGAACCATAAGATCAACCGCATGATCCAGTTGACGGGAACGCCCGCCTCCAATGGATTACTGGATATCTGGTCACAGATGTACCTTCTGGATAATGGAGACCGATTGGGACGGACTTTTACCCTGTACAAAGATACTTATTTCGATTCTGACTACATGGGTTATAACTGGACTCCGAAAGAGGGGGCAAAGGAACGGATTTACCAGAGAATAGCGGATAAGTGCCTGACCCTGAAAAAAGAGGATTATCTGGAACTTCCGAAGTGCAATAAGAATATCATTTATCTGGATATGGAAGGTAGATTTTTACAGCAATACAGGGAA
>Ga0310345_10000540_pt1 | contig 53255 bp, 59 predicted proteins | sample HC15DNA20500_MG_FD_204667 | JGI IMG/M metagenome (GOLD analysis project Ga0310345, IMG submission 204667) | Marine microbial communities from station ALOHA, North Pacific Subtropical Gyre - HC15-DNA-20-500_MG | ecosystem: Environmental > Aquatic > Marine > Oceanic | place: Pacific Ocean: North...
GCCTGAAGGCCTTCCGCGCGCGCCACCGCGAGTGCAAGCAGCGCTGGTGCGCGGGCGAGCGCGACGTCGTGTTCCCGGCGGGCACGTACTGGATGAAGAAGCACCACGGGGTGCGGACCGAGCCGTTTCCCTAGAAGCTCGGCGATCGCGTGAACCCACGACGGAGCCCGGCGGCCTCTGGCTGCCGGGCTCCGTCGTATGGGCGTGGGGGAGTCCCCTGGGGTGTGGCTTGCGCGGAAGATTGTTCTTCGAGTGCAATCGAGGCCGGGGAGGTGCCGTCCCAATCGCGCGAGACCCACGTGGCGGCGCCCTGGGGGCCCAGCCCAGCGAGTCTTCGAGCGGGCGGTACCTGGTACGGATTGGCGTTTCCCTGGCGGTACCTGGTACCGCCCGGGATCACTGAGGCAGGGAGATCTCGAACGTTGCGCCGCCGCCCGGGGTCTCGCGCTGCGTCGCGTCACCTCCGTGCGCGCGGGCCACGCTGCGTACGATCGCGAGGCCCAGACCCGTGCCGCTTCGATCGGCGTCGGTGGTGAAGAATCGGTCGAAGACCTTCTCTCGGTGGCTCGTCGGGATCCCCGGCCCGCGATCCGTTACTCGGATTGTCACCACGCTTCGGCCTCGTCCGGACGGCTCCTCCGCGATCGTGACCATCACGGGCACGCCGCCGGGGGAGAAGCGGACGGCGTTCTCGACGAGGTTGAGCAGCGCGCGCTCCAGGTCCTCCTCGCGGCCCTGAAGCTCGCGGCGGCTCGTCTGCCACTCGACCTCGACCGGCTGCTCCGGCGTGTGGGTGCGCGCGATGACTCGATCGACGACCGCCGCGAGGTCGACCGGCTCCATCGGGAGCTGACGGCTGTCGATGCGGCTCAGCTCGAGCAGGCGGTTCACGAGGCGGTCGAGGCGCTCGGCGTCGAGCTGGATGTTGCTGGTGAACCGCGCGCGCGCCTCCGCGTCGTCGGCCGCGCCCTCCTGGAGGAGCTCGGCCGCGCCGCGGATGGAGGTGAGCGGGCTCTTCAGCTCGTGAGCGACGTCCGCCGCGAACTCGCTGGTGTAGCGCATCCTCGCGTCCAGCTCGCGTGTCATCGTGTCGAAGGCCTCGCCCAGCTCTCGGATCTCGCCGCTCCCGCCGACGGGGACCTCCACGCCGCGCTCCCCCGCCGCGATGCGTCGCGCCGCCCGCGCGAGCCGCGAGAGCGGACGCGAGATGGACCAGGCGAGCACCAAGGTCAGCAGCAGGGTGAAGATCACCGCCACGACCAGGACCTGGATGAGGCCGCGACGGATGCGGTACAGCTCCGTGAGCACCGGGCGCGTGGAGCGCGTCACGTACACGACGCCCGCGACGTCTCCGCCGCTGCGGATCGGCTCGGTGACGAAGAGCAGCACGGCCGGCGCCCGATCTCGCACCCGGGTGTAGGCGTCGGGGTGTCCCCGCAGGGCGGAGCGCACCTCTCGCCGCTGCGGGACGGGCGGCCACACCTCCCGCGGGATCGAGCGCGCCGACCACATCTCGACGACGTCGGGGCTGGTCTCCGCCGACACGTCGCTGCTGCTCCGCGCCACCGCGTAGGCGCTGCCCGGGAGGATGGTGGGCGCCGGCGGCTCCGGTCCCTCCGGCGGTCCCTCGGCGTGCGAGTCGAGCACCCCGGCGCCGCGCGCGTCGAGCACCCGGATCCGCGTCCGCGTCTGCCGCGCCGAAGCCACGAGCACCCGCTGCACCCGCGCGTCGTCGAGCGTCTCGCCGTCCTCCAGCCGCGCCTCGAGGGTCTCGCGGACGAGCGTGGCCTGGTTGCGCATGTCCCGCTCGAGCGACGAGAGCAGCTGCCGCTCGTACAGCCGCGCGAACTCGAGCCCGGCGATGGGCACGAGCAAGACGACCAGGTTGACGATCAGCAGCCGAACCCGGATGCGCCCGAGCTGCTCCAGCATCTAGTCCGCCGCCTTGTAGCCCACCCCGTGCACCGTCGCGATCGGGTCGTCTCCGCCGGCGTCCCGGAACTTCGCCCGGATCCGGCGGACGTGGGTGTCGATGGTGCGCTCGGTGACGAGGTTGTCGTAGCTGTAGGCCCGCTGCATGAGCTGCCCCCGCGACAGCACGACGCCCGGCCGCTCGATCAGCGCGGCGAGCAGGCCGAGCTCGGTCGGGGTCAGGCTCACGAGGGTCCCCTTGCAGCGCACCTCGTGTCGCTCCTGGTCGATGCTCACCTCGCCGTGGGTGAGCCGCCTCTTCTCCTCTGGCTCGGCCCCGTCGTGCACGCGCCTCAGGACCGCCTTCACGCGGGCCACCAGCTCCCGCGGCGAGAAGGGCTTGGTGAGGTAGTCGTCCCCGCCCAGCTCCAGCCCGAGCACCCGGTCGATCTCGTCGGCCCGCGCGCTGAGGAAGAGGATGGGCACCTTGCTCTTCGCGCGGACGCGCCGGCAGAGCTCCAGCCCATCCATGCCGGGCAACATGACGTCGAGGATCACGAGGTCGAAGTCGCCGCGCTCGATCGCGTCGAGCGCCCGCGTCCCGTCGTCCACCGCGTCGATCCGGAAGCCCTCGCGCTCGAGCGCGTACTGCACGACCTCGCGGATGCGGGCCTCGTCGTCCACGACCAGGATGTGTCGGCTCACGGGCTCTCCGGGGTCGGGGCCTCGCCGCGCCCCTCGCGCAGCCACGATACCATCGACGCTTCCGAGCGGGAGACCTTCCACCGCGTCACCTCCACAGCCGAGGTTGCGCCCCGCGCGAGGCCGGTCGGAGCCGGGGCTGCGGAGGTCCCGAGGCGCGCCGATGGCGTTTCCGTGGCGGCCCGGCGCCGTCAGCCCGCCGCGCCGATCCAGCGATCGGCCTCTCCCGGCTCGAGGGTGATGAGCTCGCGCTCGTCGCCCCCGTCTTCGAGGGTCTGGTTGCGCTGCTGCATCGCCACCGTCGCGCTGTCGACGAGCACGACCCGCCCCCGGTAGCCGTCGAGCGAGAGGGCCACGCGCTTCATGTCGGCGAGCAGCTCGGCCGACGACGTGTCCAGAGGGTGCAGCCCCCGCAGATCCAGGAAGACGCGGAAGTCGTCACCGCCGGTGGCCTCGAGGGCGCGGGCGTGAGCGCGGTTCAGCGCGCGCATCTCCACCAGGCCGACGTGCTCCCGCAGACGCATCGTGAGGAGTCGTTCCCCGGGGTCGTACTCGATGCGCCACATGGTGGGAGCTCATTGAATCACGTTCAGCACGCGATGGCGATCCACGAAAGACGGCCGCGCCGATCTCGCATCGGCGCGGCCGCTCGGGGATCCGCAGGGTTTATTGCGCGGCGCAGGCGGATGGGACGTCGCGCCCGAGCGCGGTGAGCCCCTGTCGCCAGCCGCTGATCGCGGACTCGCAGCCCGCGGTCGCCGCCGGGTTGTTCTGCATGCTCCGTACGCCGGCGCAGGTCGTCTCCGCGCTGACGGTCGGCATGCTCTCGCTGACCGCGTTGACGTAGGCCTCGCAGCACTCGACCGCGCGGCCGCAGACGCCGCCGCCGCCGCCGCCGGTCTCCGCCTCGGCCGTCGGGGCCGAAGCCTCGGCGGCCGCCTCGGCCGCTTCCTCCGCCTCCTCGACGGCGTCGGAGAACATCACCATCGGCATGATCACGAAGTAGGCGATCGAGCCGAGGCAGGAGAGGGCGAGCAGGGCCGCGCAGCCGATGCCCACGTAGAGCAGCGGGCTCTTCTTCTTCTTCTCGGGAGCCGCGCCACCGGGAGCGCCGCCCGAGGGCGGGGCGCCGAAGCCGGCCTGCGGCTGCGACGGCGGGGCGCCGAAGCCTCCCCCACCCGGGGGCGGTCCGCCGGCCTGGGGCTGCGACGGCGGGGCGCCGAAGCCGCCGCCGGGGGGCGCTCCGCCGGGAGGCGCGCCGCCGGGCGGTCCGCCGGCCTGGGGCTGCGAGCCAGGAGCGCCGAAGCTGCCCGCGGGCGCGGTCGCCGGACCCCCGGGGGCGCTGCCGGGCGTGCTGCCGAACCCGGGCGAGCTCCCGGGAGGCGCCGCGCCGGGCGCGCTCCCCGGCGCGCCGAAGCCACCCGGAGGCGGAGTCGCCGCGTCGGCGGGCGAGCTCATCGCCATCGTCTTCTGGAAGGCGAGGTTCTTACCCTGCGGAGGCGCTCCGCCGGGAGCCGGTCCGCCCGCAGGAGGCGCGCCGAAGCCGCCGCCGGGGGGAGGCCCGCCCTGCGGCTGCTGCGGGGGGGCACCCTGAGGGGCCGCGCCCTGGGGAGGTGCGCCGCCGGGCGGGGCGCCCTGGGGCGCGCCGGGCTGGCCGGGCTGCGGCACCGAGACGCCGCTCATCATCATGGTGCCCTTGAACTTGCCCGAGCTCTTCGGCTTGAGCTCGGTGCCACAGGCCACGCACTGGTTGGCCGAATCGGTGTTGGGCTTGCCGCAGTTGGGACAGAAGACGGTCACGTATCCCCTCCAGCCCCGCGAAACGATCGCCGCGGGGGCTTCCCTGGGTCGTGTGGGTGTTCGTTTGTCGTGAGTGCTCGGCCCAGCACGTTGGACCCCCAGGCGCAGGCGCGAGCGGGGGAGAGCCTACCCGCGAAGCCCCTCAAAGGAAAGGGAAACTCGGGGCCCCGAGGTGAGGCGAAAGCCCCCGTGGATGGGGGTCCCGGTCCTCCTTGACATCCCCCCCGGCGCAGCCTAGCGTCCGACCCGCGCGAGGCCCTCTCACCCCCACTCCGTCCACGTTTTCGCGCCATTTCGAGGTCCCGCCGAGGCGTCGGAGCCCGTCCCTCGGCCGCCTCCCCGCAGCCCTCCCGCAAGGGCTCAGATCTTCCGGTCGGACCGCTCGGTTCCGACCAAACCGGCCTCACCGGCCCGTCCGAATCACCCCACGACCCCACACTGACGGCATGTCGTTCAGTCTTTCAACGAATCACGAGCAGGTCGTCGACGAGCTCATCGCTCGCTACCCGACCAAGATGGCCGCGTGCATTCCCGTCCTGCACCTCTGCCAGGAGCAGGAGGGCTGGGTCAGCCCGGACATCATCCAGTACGTCGCCGATCGGCTCGACATGAGCACGAGCCAGGTGAAGGGCGTCGTCACCTTCTACACGATGTACCACCAGGAGAAGGTGGCCCCGAACGTCGTGTGGGTCTGTCGCACGCTCAGCTGCGATCTCCGCGGCGCCAAGACGCTCCAGGAGCACCTCGAGCGCCGGCTCGGCTGCCACGTCGGCGGCACCAGCCGCGACGGCAAGGTCACGCTGTTGAAGGCCGAGTGCCTCGCGGCGTGCGGCAACGCCCCGATGATCCAGCTCAACGACGAGTTCCACGAGCACCTCGACATCGCGAAGCTCGACCGCGTGCTCGACGATCTCGGCGTGGCGCCCATGCCCGCCGAGCTGCGCACCGCGCCGCCCGCCCAGCAGGCCGCGGCGCCCTCCCGGAGCCCGGGGCTGGAGCAGGGTGGGGAGGAAGAGTGACCATGCCGGAACGCGATCCCATCCTCTCCAACCGCTTCGGGACCGAAGAGTCCTGGACGCTCCCCGTGGCCGCCCGTCTCGGGGCCTACGAGCAGGCGCGCAAGGCCCTGACCTCCATGGCGCCCGACAAGGTGCTCGAGGAGGTCAAGGCGGCCAACATCCGCGGCCGCGGCGGCGCCGGCTTCCCCGCCGGGGTCAAGTGGGGCTTCCTCCCCAAGGACCGCGACGTCACCTACCTCGTCATCAACGCCGACGAGGGCGAGCCGGGCACCTTCAAGGATCGTCAGATCATGGAGAAGGACCCGCATCGGCTCGTCGAGGGCTGCATCATCGCGATGCACGCGATCCGGGCGAACGTCTGTTACATCTACGTCCGCTGCGAGCTGGTGAAGTCGATCCGCCGGCTCGAGGCGGCCATCGAGGAGGCCCGCGCCAAGGGCTACCTCGGCAAGCGCCCCTTCGGCGTGGACTTCCCGATGGACGTCCACGTCCACCCCGGCGCCGGCGCCTACATCTGCGGCGAGGAGACGGCGCTCCTCAACTCGCTCGAGGGCAAGCGCGGCGAGCCCCGGCTCAAGCCGCCGTTCCCGGCCGTCATCGGCGCCTTCGGCAAGCCGACGATCGTCAACAACGTCGAGACCATCGCCTCGGTCCCGGACGTCATGCAGCGCGGCGGCAAGGCGTGGAGCGACATCAGCCTCCTGCCCGAGTCGTTCCGCGACGGCGGCACGCGCCTCTACGGCGTGAGCGGCCACGTGAAGAACCCGGGCGTCTTCGAGGCGCCGGTCGGCATCACCCTCCGCGAGCTCATCTACGACCTCGGCGGCGGCATGCTGCACGACGATCGCCCCCTCAAGGGCGTCATCCCCGGTGGCAGCTCCACCCCGGTGCTCCACCCGGATCACAAGGTGAACGCGCCCAAGGAGGACGACCCGATGCACCCGTGGCACGGGAAGTCCCACATCGATGTCCCGATGGGCGTCGACACGATGCGCAACGTCGGCACGATGCTCGGCACCTGCTGCGCCATCGTGATGGACAGCTCGGTCAACATGGCCGAGGCCGCGCGCAACCTGATGAAGTTCTACCACCACGAGTCCTGCGGTCAGTGCACGCCCTGCCGCGAGGGGAGCGGGTGGCTCGTCGACGTGCTCGACCAGATCGCGACCGGCAAGGGCACGCGGGCGGACGTCGACATGCTGGTCGACATCTCGAACAACATGATGGGCAACACGATCTGTGCGCTCGCGGACGGGACCGCGATGCCGATGCTCGGCTTCATCCGGAAGTACCCCGAGGACTTCTACGCGGCGGTGGAGCAGGGCATGGGCGAGAACGAGCGTCTCGACGCGGCGGTGCGCAGGAGTCTTTACGCGGAGGCTGCCGAGTGAGCGGTGGCGGACAGCTGATCTTCCTTCTCTGCGCCGTCGTGGCCATCGTCACGGCGGTGTTGACCGTCAGCCTGAGGAGCCCCCTGCGGGCCGCGGTGTCGCTGCTCGCGCACATCCTCTCGCTCGCGGGCCTGTACCTGACGCTGCACGCGCACCTGCTCGCGGCGATCCAGCTGCTGGTCTACGCGGGCGCGGTGGTCGTCCTCTTCATCTTCGTGATCATGCTGATAGGCCCATCGGCCATGCCAGCGTCGAAGGATCAACGAGGCCTGACGACCCGGGTGGCGATCGCCTGCGTGATGGCGATGGTGGGCGGCACGCTCGCCTTCGGCGTCTCGACCATCGATCGGCCGTACGTGGACATCAACCAGTGCCTCGGCGCCGAAGCCGAGTGCGGTCAGTTCGGCGGCGTCGACGCGGTCGGCGCGGCGCTCTACCAGGGCGCCGCGGTCCCGTTCGAGCTGGTCTCGGTGCTCCTGCTCGTCGCGATCATCGCGGCGGTCGCGGTGGCGCGGGGCCACACGCCGGACGAGAAGCGCTCCTTCGAGTCGCGCCGCAAGCCCGCGGCCGGCGGGGCGAACGAATAGGAGAGCGACGTGGAGATCGGTCTTGGGACATATCTCGCGCTCGCGTCCGTGCTCTTCGCCATCGGGGCGATCGGCTTCCTGACGCGTCGCAACACGCTCCTCCAGCTGATGTCGATCGAGATCATGCTGAACTCGGTCAACCTCACGCTGGTGGCCTTCAACCGCTGGAATCCCGGCGAGGCGGGCGCCTGGACGCACCAGGGGCAGGTCTTCGCCTTCTTCGTGATCGCGGTGGCGGCGGCGGAAGCCGCGGTCGGCCTCGCGATCCTCATCAGCCTTTTCCGCCTGAAGCGCTCCGTCGAGAGCGATCGGGCCGATCTCCTGAAGCACTAGGGCTTCTCTTCGAGGCGACCGAATGGAACTCGATCTCGGCTTCGACATCGAGCGGACGCTCCTCTGGATCGTCCTGCTCCCGCTCTTCGGCGCGCTGCTGAACGGCGTGTGGGGGCGCAACGCGAGCAAGGGCCTCGTCACCGGTGTGGCGGTGGGCTCGGTGTTCGGTGCGTTCCTGCTCAGCCTCATCGGCTTCGGCTTCCTGATGCAGGGCGCCGACGATGGGCCGCAGCGGCTGACGCACGACGTCTACGAGTGGTTCTCGATCAGCGTGCGGGGCGTCGACGTCCCGATCCGCGTCCGCTTCGTCATGGATCACCTCAGCGGGATCATGGCGGTGATGGTCTCGGGCATCGCCTCGCTGATCCACGTCTACAGCGTCGGGTACATGGGCGAAGACCCCGGGTACGCGCGCTTCATGACGTACCTGAACCTCTTCACCGCCTCGATGCTCATCCTGGTGCTGGCCAGCAACTTCCCGCTGATGTTCGTCGGCTGGGAGGGCGTCGGTCTCTGCAGCTACCTGCTGATCGGCTTCTGGTACACCAACGAGGAGTACGCGAAGGCCGGCCGCAAGGCGTTCGTCGTCAACCGCATCGGTGACTTCGGCGTGCTGATCGGGATGTTCATCCTCGTCAGCACGGTCGCCGACGCGCGCACCCCCGACGCCTTCGAGTTCGCGCAGATCAACGCGGTCGCGACCCGCCTCGGGCTGACCGAGATCAGCTTCCTCACGGCGACCGGCACCGGGCTCACCGTGTCCACCGCGGCCAGCCTCTTCGTGTTCCTCGGCTGCACCGGCAAGAGCGCGCAGCTGCCGCTCTACACCTGGCTGCCCGACGCGATGGCCGGCCCCACGCCCGTCTCGGCGCTCATCCACGCCGCGACGATGGTCACCGCGGGCGTCTACCTCTGCTGCCGGATCAGCCCGGTCATCGTGGAGTCGCCGGTGGCGATGACGGTGATCGCGATCGTCGGCACCCTGACCGCGCTCATCGCCGCGAGCATCGCGCTGGTCCAGAACCAGATGAAGAAGATCCTGGCCTACTCCACCGTGAGTCAGCTGGGCTTCATGTTCGCCGCCGTGGGCTCGGGCGCGTTCGCGGCCGGTCAGTTCCACGTCTTCACCCACGCCTTCTTCAAGGCCTGCCTCTTCCTCGGCGCCGGCAGCGTGATGCACGCCATCCACGCGCACGGCGACGCGGACATCCGCTACCTGGGCAACCTGAAGAAGTACATGCCGCACACCCACCGGACCTTCCTGGTGGCGACGCTGGCCATCGCGGGCTTCCCGTTCCTCAGCGGCTTCTTCTCGAAGGACGAGATCCTGCTCGGCGCGGCCACCTGGGCGTTCACTGCGCCGGGTGACGGCTTCGTGGGCCCCTGGGTCGGCTGGTTCACCTTCGGCGGCCTCGTGATCGCGGCCACCATGACCGCCTTCTACATGTTCCGGCTCTACTTCCGGACGTTCTGGGGCGAGTACAAGGGCGGCCACCCGCCGGGCGAGCACGGCCATGACGACCATGGCCACGACCACCATGCGGAGCCGCACGAGTCGCCGCAGTCGATGACCATCCCGCTCTACGTCCTCGCGGGCGGCGCGGCGATCGTCGGCTACCTCGGCCTGCCGCACTGGACGCACGCGCCCAACTGGTGGAGCGCCTGGCTCACGCCGCACTACGAGGCCTTCCTGCACACCCTCCACGAGGCGGGCGGCGCGGAGGAGGCGATCGGCGCGGCGATGGCGGCGGCGCGCGACGTGCCGAACGCGGTGGCGGCGCTCCAGTGGGAGGGTCAGCTCGCGCACGGCCCGGGCTGGATCGCCTTCCTCGCCCTCGGCGCGGGCACGGCGGCGGCGGCGATCGGCATCGGCCTCGCCTACGTCTGGTACGTGCAGCAGGACGGCGAGACCCCGGCCGCGCTCATGAAGCGCATGCCCGGCCTCCACCGCTTCCTGATGGACAAGTGGCGGGTCGACGAGCTCTACGACACCGTCATCGTCTCGCCGATGAAGTGGCTCGGCGTGTTCGCCGCGAACCTCGACCGCTTCTTCGTCGACGGCCTGCTCACCCGCGCCAGCGCGGCCGGCATGAAGGCCCTCGGCTTCCTCCTGACCCGGCCGCAGAACGGCGTGCTCTACGCCTACGCGGGCCTCTTCGTGGTCGGCTTCGCCGGGCTCGCCTGGTGGTTCACCTACCCGCACGCCCACCTCGAGGCGGAGGCGGACGTGGGCCGCATCCAGTGGAGCGCGAGCCGGGGCCTCGGCTACGAGTACCGCTGGGACTACGACTCGGACGGCAGCTGGGACAGCGAGTGGTCCGCGGACGCGCAGGGTGAGTTCGACTACGACGGCGCCGCCTACTACGCGGTGGTCGCGGTGGTCGAGAACCCGCGCGACCTGTTCGGCCCGATGGAGGTCGTGCTCGAGCCCGGCGACGACTGGACCTTCGACCTCGACGTCGGCGGCCCCAGCGCGATGGCCGACCCCGAGCAGGCGCCGCCCAGCTTCGCGTACGAGGACGGCGAGCTCGTCGTCCGCATCAACGGCGGCGCGCTCCAGGACCGTGACGGCGAGGACGACGGCCGCATCGTGCTGACCCCCGGGGACACGATCACCATCGGCGCCGCGCGCGTCACGGTGGCGGTCCGCGTGCGCGGCACGGTCGAGATCCGAAACCCCTTCGGCAACCTCGCGCGTAGCAGCGAGGACGTCACCTTGCGTGTGCCCAGGCAGCCCGCGCGCCGTGCGAGCGCGGAGGTGATCCGATGAGTGACGTGTTGACCACCCTCCTGCTCTTCCCGCTCCCCTGGGTGCTCGTCACCCTCTTCGTGGGGCGGCTCCTGCCCGAGAAGGCCGGCCCCCTCGGCTACGCGATCGCGATGACGGTGGCGGTGCTCGTGAGCACCGCGGTCATCGGGACGCCGACGTCCGAGGGCTACCTCTCGGCGCTCCTCGCCTGGCCGGCCCTCGGCGCGATCATGCTGCTCTTCGTCCCGCGCCAGTGGGTCGACGGCATCCGCCGCGTCGCGAGCATCTGGCTCTGGGCCGGCTTCGTGCTGTCGCTCTACCTGCTCGGCCCGGTCGTGCGGGAGGCGCTCGCGCCCGACGCCGAGACCCTGGCGGCCTCGAGCCCGATCACCATCTTCTTCTGGGAGCACGTCGCGCGGCCGTTCTTCGGCGAGTTCGCGGCGGAGGGCCTGACGTTCGCGACCGCGGGCTACCAGCTCGTCGAGCAGGCGCCCTGGATCGAGAGCTTCGGCATCTCCTACAAGCTCGGCGTCGACGGGATCAGCCTCTGGCTGGTCATCCTGACCACGCTGCTCACGCCCATCGCCCTCGACGTCTCGTGGAACAGCGTGAACACCAAGGTGAAGGAGTTCGCGTTCGCGTTCCTCCTCCTCGAGGTGGGCATGCTCGGCGCCTTCGTCGCGCTCGACCTGTTCCTCTTCTACGTCTTCTGGGAGCTGATGCTGGTGCCGATGTACCTCATCATCGGCATCTGGGGCGGCAAGGAGCGCGTCTACGCCGCGGTGAAGTTCTTCATCTACACGATGGTCGGCAGCCTGCTCATGCTGGTCGCCATCCTCTACGTGGTGATGCAGTTCCGCTACGCGCCCGAGAACACCGCCGGCGTCATCACCTTCGACCTCGAGCAGCTCAGCTTCCTGATGCTGCCGCGGACCGAGCAGCTGGTGCTCTTCTTCGCCTTCGCGCTCGCCTTCGCGATCAAGGTGCCGATGTTCCCGTTCCACACCTGGCTGCCCGACGCGCACGTCCAGGCGCCGACGGGCGGCTCGGTGATCCTGGCGGCGGTGCTCCTGAAGCTCGGCGGCTACGGCTTCATCCGCTTCGCGATGCCGCTGTTCCCCTGGGCCAGCCGCTGGGTGGCGCCGAGCCTCGCGGTCTTCGCGATCATCGGCATCGTCTACGGCGCCTACTGCGCCTGGGTGCAGCGCGACGTGAAGAAGCTCGTCGCCTACTCCTCGGTGAGCCACCTCGGCTTCGTCATGCTCGGCATCTTCAGCATGACCGAGGGCGGCATCGCCGGCGGCATCCTCCAGATGGTCAGCCACGGCATCTCGACCGGCGCGCTCTTCATCCTGGTCGGCGTCATCTACGACCGCCGTCACACGCGCGACCTCGCCGACTTCGGCGGCCTCGCCAAGGTGATGCCGGCCTACGCGACGCTCTTCGTCATCGTGGCGATGAGCTCGGTGGGCCTGCCCGGCACCAACGGCTTCGTCGGCGAGTTCATGGTGCTCAGCGGCACCTTCGTCTCGCAGACCTTCAACGTCTACCAGAAGATCTTCACGCTCATCGCGGCGACCGGCGTCATCCTGGCGGCCATCTACATGCTGCACGCGGTGCTGAAGACGTTCTGGGGTCCGATCAAGAACCCCGAGAACGAGAACCTCGCCGACCTCACCGGTCGCGAGAAGTGGATCATGGCCCCGCTCATCGGCCTGATCTTCTGGATCGGCCTCGCCCCGAACTTCTTCCTCCACCCGATGGAGGCTTCGGTCGAGGCGTTCATGAACCGCTGGAACGCCCGCGCGATCGTGGCCTTCCAGGACGACTCGCTGCGCATCCTCCCGGGCGCGTTCCCGGAGGAGGCGCCGGCGGAAGAGGGCGGCGAGGAAGACGCCGCCGAGGCAGAGGATGAGGGCGAGACCGCCGCCCGCGACGCGGAGGGCCCCGCCCTCGCGCAGCTCGGAGCCGACCGATGACCGGAGAGTACGCCTCCTTCATGCTCGTCGCGCCGCTGCTCGTGGTGGCGTTCGGCGGGCTCGCGATGATGCTCGCCGACGCGTTCGCCAAGGAGAAGGCGGAGCTGTCGATCGTCACCGCGGTGATCCTGCTCGCGGCCGCGGCCATCAGCCTCGGCCTCTGGTTCAACCCGGTGAGCGCCGCCGGGGAGGACGCCGAGATCTTCACGCGCTACCTCGCGTCGGATCGCCTCGCGCACTTCCTCGACCTCGTGATCTGCGGCGGCGCGGCCCTCGCGTCGCTGCTCGCGGGCGGCTACCTCCGGGAGCACCGCCTCGAGCGGGGCGAGCTCTACGTCATCTTGCTCTTCAGCGCGTTCGGCGCGATGGCGCTCGGCCGCGCGGTCGACCTGCTCAGCCTCTTCGTCGCCCTCGAGACGATGTCGCTCGGCATCTACGGCCTCGTCGCCTTCCGGCGCTCGAGCCCGAAGGCGGCCGAGGGCGCGCTCAAGTACTTCCTGCTCGGCAGCTTCGCCTCCGCGATCCTGCTCTTCGGCATGTCGCTGCTCTACGGCGCCACCGGGCAGACGCACCTCCGCGAGATCGGCGCGGTCATCGGCGCGGGCGACGCCGAGCCGAACCTGCTGCTGCTCAGCATGCTCCTCCTCGTGGTGGGCCTCGCGTTCAAGGTGAGCGCGGTGCCCTTCCACGCCTGGGCGCCGGACGCCTACGAGGGCGCGGTCACGCCGGTCACCACCTACATGGCGGTGGTCGTCAAGGCGGCGGTCTTCGGGGTGATGATCCGCATCTTCTTCGTGGCCCTCGGCGACGAGTCGGTCGCCAACGCCGACAGCGGCTGGCCGCCGGCCCTCGCCGGTCTCGCCGCCATCACCATGGTCTTCGGCAACCTCGCCGCGCTCATCCAGAAGAGCGTCAAGCGGATGCTCGCCTACTCGTCGATCAGCCACGCCGGCTTCCTGCTCATGGGGCTGGTCGCGGCCTGGAAGACCCAGGGCGAGGGCGGCGTCGGCCTGAGCGCGATCCTCTACTACCTCGCGGCCTACACGGTCTCGAACGTGCTCGCCTTCGCGTCGCTCATCCAGGTGGGCTCGCGCGGTCGCGAGGCGGTCAGCTACGACGACCTCGCCGGCGTCGGTCGCCGTCACCCGTGGGTGGGCGTGCCGATGGCGCTCGGCGTGCTGTCGCTGATGGGCTTCCCGCCCCTCGCCGGCTTCTTCGGCAAGTACTACGTCATCCTCGCGGCGGTCGAGGGGGGCGGCGGCATGGTCTGGCTCGCCGTCCTGGCGGTGCTCTTCAGCGCCGTCGGCGCCTACTACTACCTCCGCGTCCTCGTCGTCATGTACATGAAGGACCCCGAGGAGGGCGCGCCGATCGCGGTCCCGATGCGCAGCGGCCACGTGGTCGCGGTGATGGTGATCGCCGGCTACTTCACCGTTCGCATGGGCCTCACCCCCGACAGCTACCTCGCGCTCGTGAGCCAGGTCGCCGACCCCACCCAGGCGGTCGAGTGGACGACCTTCCTCTACGACGCGGCCATCGCCCTGGTGGCCGGCGGCGTCGCCGGCGCCCTCGCCACGATGGGCGGCGGCGACGAGCCCAGCGAAGCCGCGGCCGAGCCCTCCTGAGCCCCGGAGGGGGGACGGAGTGAACTCGTGAACTTCTGTAGGCCAAACGCCTACGTCGCCCGCCAGTCCCGCCCCCTCTCCCCGCGCCGACGGCTACTCCGTTGGCGACTCCCCGCGCCCGCCCCGGCTGCCGTCACCAGCACGCAATGTGCTAGACCGCGCGGCATGAGCCGTACCTTCTGGGTCCTCTCCCTCTCCCTCGCCGCCCTCGGTTGCAGCTGCGGCGCCGACGAGGAGGCCGCCCCCGAGGTCGGCGAGACCGGGGACGAGGCGCGCACGACGGCCACCGTCGAGGGCGTCGTCCGGCTCGCCGACGGGGCGGAGCTCCCCACCTGGCCGGTGAACCCGATGGTCCCCCCTCAGGGCCGCCCCGAGCTGCCCGAGGCGTGCACCCCTGCGCAGGGCGCGGACGCCCGGCCGGTGCAGGTGGACGGGGGCGGGCTGCGCGGCGCGATGGTGGCGATGCACGACTTCGCCGACGCGCTCGGCGAGCACGAGCCGGTCACCCACCAGATGACCATCACCGACTGCCGCCTCACCCCGCAGCTCGTGGTGGCGACCCGCGGCGACCACCTGGTGCTCCGCAACGAGACCGACTACCCGTTCATGCCGGACTTCGGCGTCGGCATGCTCCAGGCGCTCCTCCACGAGCGTGAGCGCGAGATGGAGCTCGCCCAGGGCGGCGTGCGGTCGCTCGGCTGCGGCTTCGCGGCGCCCTGCGGCCGCGCCGAGGTCGTGACCCTCTACCATCCCCTCCACGCCCTCACCGGCGAAGGCGGCCGCTTCCGCATCGAGGGCATCCCGCCGGGGGAGGGCGTCCGCGTGAGCGCCTGGCACCCGCTCTTCCTCGAGGCGAGCGAGCGCCTCGACCTCGTCGCCGGGCAGACCGCCACCGTCGAGCTCGTGCTCCGCCCCGGACCCACGCCGACCCCCGCACCCGATCCCGAGGCGCCCACCGGTCCGGCCGAGGACGACCCCGACACCCTCTTCTGATCCTGGCTGCCGCCCAGGGAGAGGGGCGGTCAGCTCTGGAGGCGCTTGGGGACGGGCACGCGGTCGCCATCCCGGACGGCGACGACGTCGGGGTGGATGGCTCGGGCCTCCTCGAGGAAGGGCTTGAGGGATCCGTAGCGCTGGCTGAAGTGGGTGAGCACCAGGCGGCGGGCGCCGGACTCCTTGGCGATGGTCGCGGCCTGCTTCGCGGTGAGGTGGCCGTGGTCGCGCGCCTCGCGGGTCTCGCTCGAGAGGTAGGTGCTCTCGCAGACCAGCAGGTCGACGTTCTCGGCCAGCTCGAACGCGCCGTCGCACAGCCGGGTGTCCATCACGAAGGCCATGCTCTGCCCCGGCTTGTGCACGCTGCACTCGTCCAGGGTCACGCGCTTGCCGTCGATCTCGAGCTCGCCCTGCTGGATGAGGTCCTTGATGGCGCGGCCCTTCACGCCGCGCTTCGCCAGCTCGTCGGGGAGCATGGTCCGGCCGTCCTTCTCCTGGAGGCGGTAGCCGAAGGTCTCCACCCCGTGGTCCAGGCGCGCCGTGTGCAGCTCGAGCTTGCCGTCGTCCCACTGCTTGCCCGCGTCCTCGATGGGGCAGGGTCGGATGTGGCTGACGTCGTGGTAGATGCTCGCCTTGCGCAGGCGGTCGAAGTACTTCCGGCCGGAGCGGGGGAAGTAGACCTCGATCTCGTGGGGGACGCGGTCGAGGCTGATGCGCTGCGAGATGCCGGCGAGCCCGAGGCAGTGATCGCCGTGGAAGTGCGTGATGCAGATCTTCGTGACCTGGGTCACGGTGCACTCCGCATAGATCATCTGACGCTGCGTTCCCTCTCCAGGGTCGAAGAGGAGCCCGTGCTCGTCCCACCGCAGCAGGTAGCCGTTGTGGTTGCGGTAGCGGGTGGGGACCTGGCTGGCGGTGCCGAGGGCGATGACTTCACGGGCAGACATGGCGTAGTCCGGGCTTGACGATGCCCCGCGGGGGACGAAGGCTTCCACTGGGGTACAGCGCGGCGGCGAAACATACCGGCCGCGCGCCGAGGCGCCAGCCGCGAGGCCCCCCGATCGGAGAACGAAGAGACATGCAATACGGAGCTCAGCCCCAGATGCGCGGATACGCCGCGGCCGACGCGTCGGTCGACGAGCGCGCCGCCTTCATCATGAAGACCTACGCCCACCTGGTGGGCGCGGTGTTCGCGTTCGTCGGCATCGAGGTCGGCATCTTCCTCACCGGGCTCGACGAGGTGATCGCCCGCATCACTCTGTCGGTGCCGTGGCTGCTGGTGCTCGGCCTCTTCATCGGGGTCAGCTGGCTGGCCAACCGCTGGGCGATGAACGCCACCTCGCCGGGCATGGCCTACGCCGGCCTCGGTCTCTACGTCGTCGCCGAGGCGATCCTCTTCGTCCCGCTGCTCTACGTCGCCGTCCACTACTCGAGCCCCGACGTGCTGCCGACGGCCGCGCTGACCACGCTCGTGCTCTTCGGCGGCCTGACCGGCATCGTGTTCATCACCCGCAAGGACTTCTCCTTCCTCAAGGGCATCCTCGGGGTGGCGATGCTCGGGGCCGTGGCGCTGATCGTCTGCTCGGCGATCTTCGGCTTCAGCCTGGGCGTGCTCTTCTCGGCGGCGATGGTCGTGCTCGCGGGCGGCTACACCCTCTACTACACGTCCAACGTCCTGCATCACTACCGGACCGACCAGCACGTGGCCGCCTCGCTGGCCCTCTTCGCCTCGATCGCGCTGCTCTTCTGGTACGTGCTCCAGATCTTCATGAGCCGCCGCTGAACGCGCGCGGAGCGCTCGATGAGGCCCGTCGGACCGCGCGTCCGGCGGGCCTCTCGCATGCGTGGGCTCACGGCCTGCGTCGCGATCCGGCGGACCGAGCCTAGACTGCGATCAGATGGCTCCCCGTCGCCTCGAACCGCTCGACGCGCCCGTCCACCTCGACGTGGACGGGGACCGGATCGCCGCGCGGGAGGGGGAGCCGGTCGCGGTCAGCCTCGCGGCGGCCGGGCGGCTGACCCTCGGGCGGAGCGTGAAGTACCACCGCCCCCGCGGCGCGGCCTGCTACGGCGGGCGCTGCGACGGCTGCCTGATGCGGGTCGACGGCGTGCAGAGCGTGATGACCTGCCGGCTGCCGGCGACCGAGGGCCTGAAGGTCGAGACCCAGAACGTGGTCGGCAGCGCCAAGCTCGACCTGCTGGCCGCGACCGACTGGTTCTTCCCCGGCGGGATGAACCACCACGAGATGTTCACCTGGAACGAGGCGGTGAACAAAGTGATGCAGAAGGTCGCGCGCCGCATCGCCGGCATCGGCGAGCTGCCCGACGCCATCGTCGCGCCGCGCGAGGCGCCGGAGCGCGAGGTCGACGTGCTCGTCATCGGCGCCGGCCCCGCCGGGCTCCGGGCCGCCGCCGTGCTCGCCGCGGCCGGGCGCTCGGTCACGGTCGTCGACGAGGAGCCGCTCCCCGGCGGCTCGCTGCGCTGGTGGCCGGGGGACGCCGTCGCCTTCGAGGGGGCGCGCCATGGCCGAGCCGAGCTCGCCGAGCGCTTCGTCGCCGCCGCCCACGAGGCCGGCGTGACCCTCGCCCCCGCCACCTCGGCGGTGGGCGCCTACGATCCGTGGGAGGACCTCGAGGGCGCGGGCGACGCGCCGGCCCCGCTCCGGCGGGAGGGCCGCCCGGTGGTCATCGCCGACGGCGCCGATCACCTCACCCGCTACCGGCCGCGCCACACCTTCGTGGCCGCCGGGCGTCACCAGGGCGCGAGCGCGTTCGAGGGCGCGGACGCGCCGGGGGTGCTCGAGCTCCGCGGCGCCTGCGTGCTGCTGTCCCACGGCGTGCTCCCCGGCCGGGAGGTCGTGCTCGCAGGCGCGGACCCCGCGCTCGACGCGCTCGGCGAGGCCCTCGCGCCCCACGCGGACGTCCACGGACCTTTCCCGCTGGAGTCGATGCGCGAGGCCGGCGGGCGCCCGAGCGTGGACGGCGTCGAGCTCGAGCTCGACGGCGGGCGCCGTCGGCTGAGCTGCGACTGCGTGGTGCTCGCGCCGCCGACCTCGGCCGTCTACGAGCTCGCCGCGCAGCTCGGGGTGGGCGTGCGCTGGGCCGGCGCGGGCTACGAGCTCGACGTGGAGGCGGGGGGGCGCACCGCGGCCGCCGACGTGCGGGTGATCGGGAGCGCGGCCGGCGTGCACGGGCTCGAGGACGCGGTGGCCCACGCCGAGGCGGCGGCGCGGCAGCTCCTGGAGGCGGGCGCGTGAGCAAGGTCATCATCTGCCGCTGCGAGGACGTGACGCGGCACGAGGTCGAGGAGGCGGTCTCCAAGGGCCACGACGACCTCGAGAGCCTCAAGCGCTACACCGGCTTCGGGACCGGCTGGTGCCAGGGCAAGCAGTGCGTCGCGCTCGCCTCGCGCGAGCTCGTCCGGCTCGGCGGCAAGATCCCGGAGGCGCCGATCACGCCGCGGCAGCCCTTCCACCCGGTGCCGCTCGCGCACCTCGCCCGGCTCGCGAGCGACGAGGAGGAGCGGTGAGCGAGCACCCGCTGCCGGAGGACGCGCGCGTCGTGGTGATCGGCGCGGGCATCATGGGCCTCGCCATCGCCTACAACCTCGCGCGCTTCGGCGTCGACCGCATCGTCGTGGTCGACTCGGGCTACCTGTGCGGCGGCGCGTCGGGGCGCAACGGCGGCGGGGTGCGGGCGCAGTGGTCCAGCGAGACGAACATCCGGCTCATGCGCCGGTCGATCGCGATCTGCGACGACTTCGCCACCCAGATGCGCATCAACGTCTGGTTCCGCGAGAGCGGCTACCTCTTCCTCGCGCGCAGCGAGGCCCGGGCCAAGCAGCTCGCCGAGTCGATCGCGCTCCAGAACGAGCACGGCCTGCCCACCCGCCTGCTCGAGCCGCGCGAGGTGAAGAAGCTCGTGCCCGAGCTCGACGTCAGCCGGATCGTCGCCGCGAGCTACAACCCCGAGGACGGCGTGGTCTTCCCCTGGCCGTTCGTCTGGGGCTACGCGCGCGAGTGCGAGCGGCTCGGGGTCGACGTGCACACCCACACCCGGGTCACCGAGCTCCAGACCGAGGGCCAGCGCATCACCGGCGTCGTCACCGACCGCGGCGTGATCCGGACGCCCAAGGTGATCTGCGCCGCCGGCGCCTGGAGCCCGCAGATCACCGAGACGGTCGGGGTGACGCTGCCGAGCCACCCGCACCGCCACGAGATCTGCAGCACCGAGCCGCTCAAGCCGTTCCTCAAGCCCTTCGTCGGCGACCTCGACAGCGGCCTCTACTTCTCGCAGTCGATGCGCGGCGAGATCGTGGGCGGTCACGGCAACGCCCGGGTGCCCGAGGGCCTCGACCAGAGCAGCTCGCTCCGCTTCCTCGCGCTCTACGCCCGCTCGCTGACCGAGACCGTGCCGATCCTCGGCGGGGTGCGGGTCCTGCGGCAGTGGTCGGGCTGCTACGACATCACCCCGGACGGCAACCCGCTCGTCGGCCCGGTGGACGAGGTCGAGGGGCTCATCCTCAGCAGCGGGTTCATGGGCCACGGCTTCATGATGGCGCCGATCATGGGCGAGCTGCTCGCGCGCCACCTCCTCCATGGCGAGGAGAAGGAGCTCTTCGAGCGCTGGAACCTGCGCCGCTATCGCGAGGGCAAGCTCCTCAGCGAGTCGATGATCCTCGGATGACCTCTTCGATGTCGTCGAGCACGCTGCGCCGACGATGCCAGCCGGACTCCATCGGGGGGCGCGCGGTGAGCCCGCCGCCGCCGGCGGCCCGCGGCGTCCCGTTCGCGGCGGGGTCCGGGGAGCCGCCCTCGACGTCGCGCGGCGAGCGGTGCCCGTACACCGCGCAGCAGACCGCCTGCACCAGCTCCCCGATCGGGCGCATCTTGTGGATGACGAACCACGCGGGCGCGAGCTCCTCCGAGGTCAGCTCGTCGAGCCGCTGGCTGGCCGACCAGAGCCCCATCGGGAGCTCGGGGCGCTCGGCCAGGATGGCGCGCATCACCTCGACGCCGTCCATCTCCGGCATCTCGAGGTCGATGACCGCGACGTCGATGGCCTCGTTGGCGCGCAGGAGCGCGAGCGCGTCGCGCCCGGACTCCGCGCTCACCACCTCGAAGCCCGCGCGGCTGAGGAAGCGAACCGAGCTGCGCCGCATCACCTCGTCGTCGTCCACCAGCAACAAGCGCGGTGTGCCCGGCCCGCTCCAGCGAGACGAGAGGTAGGCAGGCTTGCGATCATCCATCATTCGTCACCCCTTGCTGATTCATACCTCAGCAACCCCCATGCCGAACCCTGCCGCCGCATCGTCCCACAAACACGGGACGAAAACATCCCACCCTGAGGACGTTTTCTGTCCGAGCGTGTCTCGTTACGCGACAGCTCCGCGGTCTCGGACGCGTCCGGAACGAGACGATCAGGCGACGACGGCCAGGCGGCGCCGGGGGCGCTCGTCGGGCAGGGCGCTGAACGCGCGCTCGTAGTCCCGGAACGAGCCCCCGCGCTTCAGGGCGTCGAGCACCGCGACGCCTTCGGCGCGGCCGCCCTGGGCGAGCACGTACTCGACCCACGCCCAGCGCGCGCTGGTGGCCCGCAAGTCGACCCGTCCCTTGAGCCCGCGGCGGAGCCGCTTGAGGCGGCGCTGCACCGTCTTGATGCCCGCGAACTCGTGCCCGTCGAGGGGCGTGTTCCGCTTGGCGACGAAGGGGGCGATGCCGAGGCTGAGCGGCACGATCTTCGACAGCTCGATGCCGAGCTCCACCAGCTCGTCGATGTCTTCCTCGGTCTCGTCGGGGAGGCCGACCATCATGTAGAGCTTGAGCCGCTTCATGCCGTGGGCCCGGGCGAGCGCCGCCGCGCGCTCGAGGTGCTTCTCGCGGGCCTTGCGCTGCATCGCGTCCCGGAGCCGCTGGCTCGCTCCGTCGCTCGCGGTGGTGAGCGTGCGGTAGCCCGCCTTCTTGAGCGCGCCGACGAAGCGGTCGTTGAGCCGGTCGGGCCGGAGCGAGGAGAGCCCGACCTCGCGGCCCTGGTCGGCGAGGGTCTCGACGATGTCGGCGATCTTCGGGTGATCGCTCACCGCGGCGCCGACCAGGCCCACCCGCTTCGCGTCCTCGGGGATCAGCTCCAGGATCCGCTCCATGGACACCAGGCGCATGCCGCCGTTGGTCGAGCGGCGCATCACGCAGTAGGCGCACTGACGGTGGCAGCCGCGCTCCGCCTCGAGCAGGAACATGTCCCTCAGCTCGGTGTGCGGGGTGCGGATGGCGCCGTAGGCCGGCAGCAGCGACACGTCGCACTTGGCGACGTCGGGCATGTCGTCGCCGTGCAGGTCGGGCACGAAGCAGCTCGGGATCTCGCGCGCGAGGGTGGCCTTGGCCTCCTCCTTGTCGCGGCAGGCGAAGAGGATGTCGAGCGCCTGGTGCACCGTCTCGTCGGCCTCGCCCATCAGGATCGCGTCGGCGTAGGGCGCGAGCGGGAGGGGGTTCGAGAAGGTGAGCGGCCCGCCCATCAGCACGAAGGGCGCGGCGCGCGGGCGCTCCTCGGCCAGGGGCGACAGCCCCGACAGCTCGAGCACCTGAATGACCCCGGCGAGCTCGAGCTCGAAGGCGACGCTCATCGCCACCACCGGGTAGTCGCCGACCGGCCGGCCCGACTCGTAGGTGAAGAGCGGGGTGCCCCGGTGCGCCTCGAGGTCGTCGGGGAGGAACGCGCGCTCGGCGCAGCGGCCCGGGGTCTCGTTGACCGTGCGGTAGATCTGCTGGAAGCCGAGCGAGCTCATCCCGGCCGCGTAGGGGCTCGGGTAGACGAGGGCCACCCGCTCGGGCGCCTCCACGCCGCGGGTCCCGACCTCGTCCGCGAGGCGCGCGCGCACCTGGGCGCGCAGATCGTCGATGCTGGCCATCCTGCAGCCGGCCAACGTAGCAGTGGCCGGCCTCGCCGCTACTCGATCCCGTCGAAGATCCGGTTCCAGCGTACGTGGTCGTCGTTCGACCAGTAGATCGCCAGGGCCCGGCCCTTCACCCGCTCGACCGGGATCATGCCCACGTGCGGGTTGCGGCTGTCGTTGCTGCGGTCGCGGTGGTCGCCGAGCACGAAGATGTGCCCGGGCGGGACCTCCTGCTCGGCCACGCTGTCCGGCACCTCGAAGGCCGCTGTGCTGGTGTGCCACTCGTGCTCGCCGATGGCCTCGCGGTACCAGATGCAGCCGTCGTCCTGGAGCGGGCGCCCCTCGTCGTCGCGGCACCCCTCGCGGCCCTGCCGGAGCGGCTCGCCGTTGCGGTAGACCACGTCGTCGCGGATCTCGATCACGTCGCCGGGCACGCCGATGACGCGCTTGACGATGTCGATGTTGTCGGCCGGGCTGCGCACGATGACCACGTCGCCGGCCTCCGGCATGCCCCAGGTGACGACCGCCTCGTTGGTGAACGGGAGGAACAGGCCGTAGAGGAACTTGGCCACCACCACCCGGTCGCCGTGCAGGAGCGTCGGCTCCATCGACGGGCCGTCGATCTCGAAGGCCTCGAAGAGCACGATCCGGATGAACAGCGCGAGCAGGACCGCGCCGCCGATCGTCTTGGTGTTGGCCTTCACCTTCTCCCAGCGATCTTCTTCGACCGCCTCCGCGGGCGCCGCCGCCTCGCTCCGCCTGCGGCTCATCCGTGCACCGTCGCGGTGAGGGGCAGCGAGGCGACGACCCCGGCCTCGCGCTCGGCGAGGTCGGCGAGGCGCGCGCGGGTGGTCTCCCGCCCGAAGCGATCTTCGGCCAGGCGGGTGAACAGGCGATGGTGGCGCGCTTCGCTCTCCATGAGGTCCCGGTAGAACACGCGGAGCGCGTCGTTGTTCAGCGACTCGCTCAGCAGGTGGAACCGCTCGCAAGAGCGGCCTTCGATGAGGGCGTTGACGAGGAGGCGGTCGAGCATGAGCGGGTAGGCGCCGTGGTCGGTGCGGACCGCGCGGCGTAGTGCATTGACGTACCCGTCCGCCTCCGGAAGGTCCAGCTTCCGGCCACGCTCGGTGAGCCGCCGGTGCACTTGATCGAAGTGGCCCGTCTCCTCTTTCGCCAGCGAGAGCAGCGGCGCGACGATCTCGGGCGCCTCTCCGCCGAAGCGCGCGACGAGGGACAGCGCGGACTGCGCCGCCTTGAGCTCGCAGTGGGCGTGGTCCGACATCAGGCCGTCGAGGTCTTCCATCGCGGCGTGGGCCCACGCGGGGTCCGTCGGTGTCAAGAGGCCGAGCATCGCGCTTCTGGGGCAGGGGGCGCCGAACGCTAGGCGCCCGCTCCGTCGGGGTCAAGCGTGCGGGGGGTCACAGGAGCAGCAGGAGCGAGACGGCGATGCTGAAGGTGAAGCAGCCGAGCACCATGGCGCTGAAGACGAGGATCGCCTTGAGCAACATCGCGGTCCGCACGAGGCCGAGCCCGCTCACCAGGTGATGCTGCTGCCGGGTCTCGCGCGCGACCCGATGGAAGCGCCAGCCGGCGGCGAGCAGCCACACCGAGAGCGCGGTCGCGAGGATCCCGACCACCACGTGCGCCACCGAGCCGGGCCCGGTGAGGTAGCTGAGGCCGGTGAGCGCGCCGACCGCGAGGGTGATGAAGCCGCAGAACGCCACCCAGCGCGAGAGCGAGCGGATGGTGGCGACCGCCTCGTCGTCGAAGGGGATGCGGCCCGGCACGCTGGCCCGCCGGCGCGGCGCGTCCTTCGGCGCGAGCTCCGGCGCGCTGTGGCGCCCCTCCAGCTTCGGCGGGCGGATGGACTCGTCGTGCTCCAGCGCGAGCTCGAGGCGGCGCCGGGCGCTGGGGGTCATGTTCTTCAGGCCGGGCGGGCGGGGTTTGTCCTCGGGCGGCGGCGGCCGGACGGACTCGTCGTGCTCCAGCGCGAGCTCGAGGCGGCGCCGGGCGCTGGTGGTCATGTTCTTCAGGCCGGGGGGGCGCTCCGGGAGCACGGGCTCCCGGCCGTCGTCGGCGCCGCCGGTGACCACCCGCAGCGGGGTCGGGTCGCGCCGCTCCGCGCCCGGGGCGCTCGGAGGGCGCAGCCGGGCGGTGCTCTCGGCCGGCGGGATGCCCGCCGGGGTCTTCCGGGAGTCGTCCTCCGCGCGGTCCTCGCTCACGACCACGCCTCCCTCACGACAACCCCCAGCCCGCGATGGTGGCCGCGTACACGCCGGCGGCGAGCGCGATCATCAGGATCGACTCCAGCACGAAGTAGGTGCGGAGCTTCGAGAGCGCGTCCTCGAGGTGGTGCTGGTCGAGCTCGTCGGTGCCGACCACCGTCTCGAGCTCCTCGGCGGCGTTGAGCAGCAGCATGCCGCCGCGGAGGAAGAGCAGGCTGAAGCCGACCACCGCGGCCACCACCAGCGCGACCGCGGTCCGCGAGACCTCGCCCACGCTGACCAGCGGCTCCTCGCCGCCCTGGGTCATCGGCTCGATCACCTCCACCGTGGTGACCAGGCCGGTGACGGCGAGCAGGACGACGAAGAGGAACACCGCGCCGACGATCTGGAAGCGCCCGAGCAGCCCCATCCAGCGGGCGAGGCCGCCGAGGACCCGCTCTTCGCGCGGGTCGAACGGGATGCGGGATAGGGAGCGGCTGGACATGGGGAGCGAGGCGCAGGACGGCCCTGCGCGCGGGGCGATTCATTGTAGCGCCAAACCGGGGTCACGCTGGGCCGGGGATCTCCCGATTCGGCGTCTTTTCCGCTCCGGTCAGAACCTCGCCGTTTGACGCCGCCCCGCGCCCGGCGTACCCGAGCCCACGTGAACGTGCTGGCGCTGGACACGTCGACCGAGCTCGGCTCGGTGGCGGTGCTGGGGGAGGGCGAGCTCCGGAGCGAGATCTCGGCGCGGGTGCGCGCGCGGCACGGGGAGACCCTCCTGCCGTTGATCGAGGAGGCGCTCCGGCTGGCCAAGATGGAGCGCGGGGCGATCTCGCTGCTGGCGGTGGGGCTCGGCCCGGGCAGCTTCACCGGCACCCGGGTCGGGGTGGCGACCGCCAAGGGGCTCGCGGTCGCGCTCGGCGCGCCGATGGTCGGGGTGGTGAGCCTCCGGGCGATGGCCCGCGGCGCGCCCGGCCGGCTGATCGTGTCGGCGGCCGACGCCCACAAGGGCGAGGTCTACGCGGCGCTCTACGCGCGCACCGCGGCCGGCCTCGAGGAGCGGGTGGCGCCGTTCCACGCCCCGCCCGAGGAGGCGCTGACCCGGCTGGGCGCGCTCGAGCCCGACGCGGTCGCCTGCGGCAGCGCGCTGCGCCGCTACCCGGAGCGCTTCGCGGCGCCGCTGTCGGCGGCCGCGCTCGATCCGGCGTTCGACGCCCCGCGCGGCGCGCTCATCGCCCTCGAGGGGCTCGCCCGCTTCGAGCGGCAGGGGGGCGACGACGCCTCGGCCCTCGAGCCGCTCTACGTCCGGCCTTCGGATGCGGAGCTTCCTTCTTAGGCTCCGCTCGCCGACGCTTCGGTGTTGGCTCTCGCAAAGGCGCAAAGCCGCCAAGGGGCATGTCGGCCTTCGGAAGGAGGCAAATTATTTCTCGCAGAGGCGCAGAGGCGCAGAGGCCGGCGGGATGACAATCGGGCGGCGGGAGGGGTGGTCGCCTCTCCTCGGCCCGCCGCCGGGCTCGGATCGCCGCCGCGCTCGGATCGCCGCGCTCGGATCGCCGCGCTCAGATGGCGGAGTAGAGGCGCTCGTAGAGGTAGGCGGAGCGCTCCCAGCCGTGGTCGGCGCGGAGGGCGCGCTCGCGGGCCTTCTCGAAGCCGGCGCGGCGGGAGAAGCCGCCGATCGCGCGCTGGAGGGCGCCGAGCAGGGCCTCGTCGCTCGCCTCGTCGAAGAGGAAGCCGTTGCCGGTCGTCAGCTCGGGGTCGCAGTCGACCACGGTGTCGGCGACGCCGTCGGCGCGGAGGCCGATCGGCAGCGCGCCGTAGCGGTGGGCGCGGAGCTGGAGGTTGCCGCCCGGGGCCTGGTTGGGCGGGACGAGCACGCAGTCGGCGCCGCCGAGGGCGCGGTGCACCTCGGCCACGTCGAGGTCGTCGCGCACCGCGAGGCGATCCGGCCAGCGCTTGGCGTGCTCCTGGAGGACCTCGACGAGCTTCTTGTCGCCTTCGCCTTCGCCGAGCACCGCGATCTGGACGTCGTTGCGCATCAGGCGGCTGACGACGCGGGCGAGGGCGTCGAGGCCGGAGCGGGCGCGCAGCTCGCCGATGACCGCGATCAGGGCGACGTCGTCCCGCACGGGCAGCTCGAGCGCGGACTGGAGGGCCACCTTGCAGCGGCGCTTGCCCGCGCGGTCCATCGGATCGTAGCGGGCCTCGAGGTAGGCGTCGGTGGTCGGGTTCCAGACCGCCACGTCGACCCCGAAGGCGATGCCCGTCAGCTCGCTGCCGCGCTGGGCGAAGACGCCCTCGAGGCCGGCGCCGTCCTGGGTGATCTCCTTGGCGTAGGTCGGCGAGACCGTGGTCACCCGATCCGCCTCGAGCACGCCGCCCTTGAGGAAGCTGACCTGGCCGTGGAACTCGAGGCCCTCGATGTCCCACAGGCGATCCGGGAGGCCGAGCTGGCCGAGGATCTCGCGGTCGAAGAGGCCCTGCTGGGCGACGTCGTAGACCGTCTGCACGGTGCCGACCTCGAGCTCGAGCAGGTCCACCAGGACGGGCACCAGCGCGGTCTGCCAGCCGTGGCAGTGCACCACGTCGAAGCCCTTCTCGTCGTTCTGGAGCACCTGGATGGCGCCCTTGCAGAACGCGCCGAAGCGCCGGCCGTCGCCGAGGTCGCGGCTGTCCTTCGGCACCTCGCGCACGTGGGCGAAGAGCTCCTCGTGACCGAGGAAGAGCAGGTCGATCCCGGCCGCGGTGCGCCCGTCGTAGACCTGGAAGGGCGTCTTCTCGCCGTCCAGCTCCACCTCGACCTTCCGGAGCCGGCGGGCGAGCCCGCGGCCGGCCGCGTCGACGAAGCCGTAGAGGGGCGAGAGCACGACCACCTCGTGGCCGCGCCCCTTCAGCGCCTTGGCCAGGGCGGCGCAGGCGTCGCCGGTCGGCGTGGAGCCCCCGCCCTCGGGGGCGGAGTAGGGGGAGACCTCGGGGGTGACGAACAGGTAGCGCATGGGACGCGCGAACATACGCGGCCTGACCACCCGGCGCCAGCGGAGCGCGGACAGACTGCTATGCTCCGCCGCCCATGAGCCCGCCCATGAGCTCCCGCGCCCGGATGTGGACCGTCCTGGGCCTCGCCGCCCTCTTCGTCTTCGGGGCGGCGTGGTGGATGAAGGCGAGCGAAGACGCCGAGATCACCGCCGCCTCCCAGGCCCGCGAGGCCCGCCGCCGCGAGCGCGAGGAGCGGCAGCGGGAGCGCTGGGAGCGGGTCCGCGACGAGAGCGACGCGCTCGTGCCCGCGCTGCTCGAGGGCATCCACCTCGGCATGAGCATCGACCAGGCCCGCCGCGCCCGGCCGGCGATGGAGCCCAACGTCGTGCAGCGCGACGCCGAGGAGCCCGACCTGGTGCACTTCGAGGAGCGCTTCGAGAACGGCGCCCGGGCGGTCTACGTCTTCGAGCAGGATCCCGACCGGCTCCAGCGGATCCAGGTGCTCAGCATGCTGCCCAACGGCGAGGCGATCGCGCCGCACCTGATGGCCATGAACGAGCAGTACGGGACCCCCACCGGGGTGTGGGACTGCCCCCAGACCGGCGGGGTGCCGACCCGGCGCTTCACCTGGCGCCACGGCCAGGTCACGGTGGTCGACATCTTCCTGGTCTACGGGGGCCGGGTCTCGCAGACCCTCTACATCGCGCCCACCGAGGTGATCGGGCGCAGCCTGGTCCGCTCCCGCTGCCACCCGGTGCCGCCCGATCAGATCACGACCTTCCCGGCCGCCGATCCCTCACAGCTCCAGGCGGAGACCCCTTGAAGGGGTTGCAGGCGCGCCTAGCGGCGTCACGCTGGCCGCCGTGCATCGCCTGACCGCGCTGGCTTTCACCCTGATCCTCGGCTGCCACGGCTCCCACGTCGTCGACCTCCCGGACGGCCTGCCCGATGGCGGGGTGGCCGACGGCGTGTGCGCGCGACCCTGCGCGAGCGACGTCGACTGCGACGCCGAGGAGGCCTGTCACGCCGGCGCCTGCGAGTGGGTGGGCTGCGCGGTCGACGCCGACTGCCCCGCCGACCAGGGCTGCGACGCGCCCTCCCGCCACTGCATGCCGCGCTGCGCCGCCGACGACGAGTGCCCCGCCGCGGGGCCCGACGGCCCGGTCCTCTGCCTCTCGGGGCTCTGCCGCCACCGCGGCTGCCCCTCCGACGCCTGGTGCCGCGCCCAGATGGACGAGGGGCCGGGGGCGGTCTACCGCTGCCAGCGCCCGGGGCGCGGCGAGGTGAAGCGCTGCGATCGCGTCTGCGCCACCGACGCCGACTGCGTCTCGAGCGAGAACCGCCACCCCGCGCGCTGCCACTACGGCTACTGCGTCTTCGACGCCTGCGCCTCCGACGCGCAGTGCAGCGACTGGCACGACCCGAGCTTCGCCTGCGTGGAGTGACCCTCGACGCCGGCCCGGGGCGGGCGTAGAAGGTCCGCATGTCACGGGTGCGGGTCTACATGGCGTGTTCGTTCGATGGCTACGTCGCGGGCCCGGAGGACGACCTGTCCTGGCTCGAGGCCGAGCGCCCCGACGCGCCGCCGGCCGACCCGGGCGCGCTGGGCTTCGAGGCGTTCATCGCCGACGTGGGCGCGCTCCTGATGGGCCGGCGCACGCACGACGTGGTGAAGGGCCTCGGCCTCTGGATGTACGGCGAGCGCCCGGTGCTGGTGGCGACGCGCCGCCCGCTCGAGCCCGCCGCCCCGAGCGTGCGCCCGGTGGAGGGATCGATCGAGGCGATGGTGGAGGAGGCGCGGCGCGCGGCGGCGGGCGGGGACGTCTACGTGGACGGCGCCGACCTCGTCCGACAGGCGCTCGACGCGGGGCTGGTGGACGAGCTGACCCTCACCGTCGTGCCGGTGCTGCTCGGGGGCGGGGTCTCGCTGTTCGGCGGGCTGACGCGCCGCCAGGATCTCGAGATCACCGCGCACCACCGCTACGCGCAGGGCATGGTCCAGCTGACCGCGCGGCCCCGTTTACGAGAGCTGAGTTGACGAGAGCTGCGCCGATGAGAAGCGGGGCGTCGGGGAGTCCAACCCCCGAACCCCAACCGAGGAGCGACAGATGAAGGTCATGGTGTTGATCGAGGCTACCCGCGCGAGCGAGGCCGGCCAGATGCCGGACGAGGCCCTGCTGACCGCGATGGGCGCCTACAACCAGGAGCTCATGGAGGCGGGCGTGCTCGTGGCCGGCGAGGGCCTGCACCCGAGCGCGGCCGGCAAGCGCGTCCGCTTCGCGGCTGGCGAGCGTCGCGTGGTCGACGGCCCCTTCGAGCTCGGAGGCGTGATCGCCGGCTTCTGGATCTGGGAGGTCGCGTCGATGGACGAGGCCCTCGAGTGGGCCCGCCGCTGCCCCGATCCGATGCCCGGCGAGGAGGCCACGCTCGAGCTCCGGCCGATCTTCTCCCCCGAGGACTTCGGCGACGCGCTCACCCCCGAGCTCCGCGCCCAGGAAGAGGAGATGCGCGCGAAGCTCGAGTGAGCGCCTCAGTTCCCGCCCTCGAGGACCATGCGGGCGACCGCGCGCACGGTGGGGTCGGGGTCGTCGCGTAGGGGCTCGATCGCCGGCAGGTGCGGCGCGGCGTCCGCCTTCCAGGCCTCGATCGAGAGGATGGCGATCCGGCGCACGAGCGGGTGCGGGTCGGCGAGGGCCTCCACCAGCGCCGGGAGCGCGAGGCGGCCGGCGCGCCGCCCGAGGCCTCGGTCCCAGAGCGCTCCCGCCGCGTGCCACCGGATCACGGCGTGCGGGCTGCGGAGCCCGCGCAGCGCCTCGGGGAGGTCGTCGACCGTGATGGTGCCGAGGCCCGAGCCCACCTCGAGCACCTCCTCGACGGCCTCTCGCACCTCGTCGGGCGCGCCGTCGAGGTAGGCCTCGAGGGGCGCGTAGCGGAGCGGCCCTCGCGCGCCGGTGATCCGCCGCAGCGGCGCGCAGAGGCCCTGCACCGCGACGGCCGGGGGCTGGGCGGCGAGCCACTCGTGGTCGCCGAGCGCGCCGAGCGCCATGGCGTGCCAGCGGCTCTCCGCCGCGCGGGCGCGCAGCGCGGCGATCACCGCGTCGGTCGCCTCCCCGATCCCCGCGAGCAGCCGCGCGGCGTCCCAGCCCATCTCGGCGTCGTGCACCACCGCGAGCAGCGCCGGGACCGCGGCCGGGCCGATCGCAAGGAGCTCGCGGCCCGCCTCCTCGCGACCGGCGCTTCCCCGCAGTCGGTCGACCAGCAGCGCCGCGCGCTCGGCCTCCGGCATCGCCCGCACCCGCGCCCGCTCGGCCGCGCGCTCGAGCTGGGGCGCGAAGAGGGCCTCGTAGCGGCGCTTCGGGATGGTGCGGGCCGCCAGCGCGGCGCCTCCGTCTTCGTCGTGCACGAAGGCGACGAAGTCGTCGGTCACCGGGACGTGCCGCGGCAGGGCGTCGCGGAGCCGGCGGGTCACCCGCACGATCACCCGCATGTAGCGCGCCTCCACCCGGCGGAAGTGGGCCTGGGAGCCGCGCGTCGCCTCCCGGGTGATCGCGTCTCGGAGCGCCTCCGCCGTCGGCTGGCGGAGCGCGATGTCGGGGTGGGCCCAGTCGGCCGGGTTCCAGCGGACCCCGTGGAAGCCCCCCTCGTCCCCCGGCGGCGCGCCCTCGGCGAGCGCGGCCGCCGCGATGGGCAGGGAGATCACGTAGTCGAGCTCCCGGTAGATGCCGTGCAGCGCGATCGCGTAGACCGGGCCGCCGCCCTCCAGCGTCTGCCGGTAGGCGTGCATCAGCTCGTCCTGGAGCGAGCTCTCGAAGGCGGGCCAGTCGAAGCGCATCGGCGGGACGGTAGCATCGGCGGCGGATTTGACAGGCGGCGCGCTGGGCACAGTGTTGGGAGCGTGTCGACCTCCCGCGCCCGTGGCCTCGCCGTCCTGAACGCCGTCGTCGTGGTCGGCGTCATCGCCTGGAACTACTGGACGGCGGCCCACGGGCTCGCGGGCAACACCGTCGGCTCGATGAGCGACGCGTACGACACGCGCTTCACCCCCGCCGGGTACGCGTTCTCGATCTGGGGGCTCATCTTCCTCGGGCTGCTCGTCAACGCCGGCTACCAGCTGTGGCTGGCCTTCGGGCGGCTGCCCTCGGAGGTCCCGCACCGCGCCCGCTTCTTCGCGCGGCTCGGGCCGTGGCTGATCCTCACCAACGTCGCCAACGCGCTCTGGACGGTGCTCTGGCTCACCGAGAACACCGCCCTGAGCGTGGTCACCCTGACCGCGATGTTCGCCTTCCTCACCGCCGCGATGTGGCGGCTGGAGATGGAGACCTGGGACGCGCCGCGCGAGGTGATCGCCTTCGTCTGGTGGCCGATCGCGATCTACGCCGGCTGGGTGTCGGTGGCGGTGCTCGCCAACCTGTCGGCGTTCCTCGCCAAGCACGGCTGGGTCCCGGGCGACGCGGCGTGGTGGGCGATCGCGATGATCGCGCTGGCCACCGCCTACAACCTCTTCGTGCTCGCGCGCCGAAACCTCCGCGAGCACGCCGCGGTCGCCATCTGGGCGTTCGTCGCCATCGCGGTCGAGCAGTGGGGCCGCGCGCCGTCGGTGCAGTGGACGGCGGTCGTCGCCGCCGCGGTGCTCGCGCTCGCCGCCGGGGCGCACGCGTTCGCGAACCGCGCGACGCTGCCGCTGGTGGGGCGTCGCTGAGGGGCTCGTTCGGGGGCTTCCGGGGGGCTGCCTTCCGCTCCATGTCGGGCGCGGGAGCCGGCGCTTCGCTGCCTTCTCGGGCAGGGGCTCGGGAGCCGGCGCTTCGCTGCCTTCTTGGGCAGGGGCAGGGGCACGGTCGCCGGCGCTTCGCTGCCTTTTCGGGCAGGGGCACGGGCACGGGCAGGGGCACGGGAGCCGGCCGCTTGCGGCCGGCTAGAGCTCGATGGCTTCGATCCGGCGGTTCTGGGCGCGGCCGTCGTCGGTGTCGTTGGAGGCGACGGGGCGGGTGTCGCCGAAGCCGACCGCCTCGACGCGGTCGCCGTCGATGCCGTGCTCCATGAGGTAGGTCCGAACCGCCTGGGCGCGCTCTTCGGAGAGCGCCTGGTTGCGCTGCGGGTTGCCGACGTTGTCGGTGTGGCCCTCGATGCGGATCCGGGCGCTCGGCATGTGCTCCATGAACTCGACGACGTTGTCGAGCTGGGGGAACGACTCGGCCTGGATGGTCGCGCGGCCGCTGTCGAAGAGCACGCCCTCGAGCACCACCCGCTCGCGCTCCCGCTCGTTCTCGGGCTGCGGCGGCGCGTCGGCCTCGGGGGGCGGCGCGGCCGGGCGACGGCGGCGGTAGCGCATCGTCAGGCGGATGTCCTGGTTGGGGCCCTCGGGCACCTCCACCGACGCGCGCGTGCGGGTGCGGCCGAGGCTCAGGTACTCCATGCGGTAGCGCCGGCCGACCGGGACCAGGACCTCGGCGTACCCGAGCGAGTCGCTCTCGCCGGTGTAGAAGACGCGCCCGTCGGGATCGATCAGCTTGATGACGATGCCCTCGATCGGCCCGGTCTCCGGGTCGACGATGAAGAGGCGCATCGCGGCGTGGGTCAGGGTGGCCTCGATCTCCGACGGCCGCTCTCCGTGCGCCTGGTCGGCGTCGTCCGAGTCGGAGAGCTGGAACTGGTCGTCCGCCGGCTGGGTCTCGCCCCCGCTCGCGTCCCCGCCCTGCTCGGACCCGCCCTGCTCGGATCCGGACGTCCCGGCGGTGGTCCCGGCGCCTCCGCCCGAGGCGGCGTCGGAGGAGCCGCCCCCGCAGCCGATGGCGAAGGAAAGGGCGATGACGATCAATCGAAGGTGACGCACGTGCTCCTCCAGGTGGATCGCGACGATATCACGCCCGGCGAGACGGCTCGGAGACCGATCTTCGAGCCTGTCGAGTCGGCGAAACGACGCGTCGGCTCGATCTGCGGGCCTGTCGAGTCGGCGAAACGACGCGTCGGCTCGATCTGCGAGCCCGGAGGCTGCAGGATCGCAGAGCGGGGAGGAGCGGGCCGGCCACGAGGTCGCTCGGATCGCACTTCGGGGTGGACGCGGCCGGCCTCGAGGTCGCCCGGATCGCACTTCGGGGCGGACGGGACCGACCTCGAGGTCGCTCGGATCGCATCTCGGGGTGGAGGCGGGCGGCCTCGAGGTCGCTCGGGGCACGAAAAAGAGCGTTCGGAGGCACCTCGAGGTCGCTCGGAACGAGGAAAACCTGCGTTCGAGGCACCTCGAGGCCGATCGACCGCGCCTCGGCCTCGCGGTAGCGTGGCGCCGCGATGAACGACTACGACATCACCCTCGGACCGCTCTTCGACGGGCTCGAGAAGATGGACCTCGCCGAGGTGAAGAAGGTGAGCGACCACCCCTGGTTCAACCGGACGCTCTGCGCGGTGAACCAGAGCCTGGTGCGGCTCGGGGTGTTCGAGGGGGAGTTCCACTGGCACGTGCACGAGGAGGAGGACGAGTTCTTCTTCGTCGTCGACGGCCGCCTCGAGATCGAGATCGAGGGGCGGGACCCGATCGTGCTCCTCCCGCAGCAGGGCGTGATGGTGCCGCGCGGCGTGCGTCACCGCCCCCTGGCGCCCGACGGCGCGACGGTGCTGATGGTCGAGTCGAGCTCCATCGTGCCGACCGGCGACGCGGAGGGCTGACCTTGCTCGCGGTGGGCGTCTCGGACCACGCGGGGTGGGCCGCGCTGATGACCGTCGACCCGGCGGGCGCGGTCGTCGACCGGCGGCGCGTGGAGCTGGTCGATCCCAGCCTGCCCAGCTTCGCCTACCACCACGGCGCGCAGGGCCTGCCCATCGACGAGGGCGTGGCGCTGGTCGAGCGGGTGGCGGCGTCGGCGGCCGAGCGCGCGGCGGCGGGGCTCGCCGCGCTGGCCGACGGCCTCGAGAGCGAAGCGGCGATCGGGGTCATCGCGCTCCGGGTCCGGCCGAAGCTCCCGGCGTCGATCACCGAGCGCATCCAGAGCTACCACGCCCAGACCCGCGCCGACGGGGTGATGTACCGCGAGGCCCTCGCCGCCGCCGCCGAGGCCCGCGGCTGGCGCGTCTCCTGGTTCGAGCCGAAGCGGGTGTTCGACGAGGCGGCCCGACACCTCGGTGTGCCGAGCCTCGAGCCGCGTCTCGCGGAGGTCGGCGCCGCGCTCGGCCCACCGTGGCGCAAGGACCAGAAGCTGGCGATGGCCGCCGCGATCGCCGCTCACGCCGCGATGACCGGGCCTCCGCTACCCTGACGCGGCATGACCACGAAGCTCCTGTCGGGCGGCAACCCGCAGATCCCCAAGGCCGACGGCGACGCGCCGGTGCAGGCCTACATCGCCGCGATGCCGGGCTGGAAGCGCATGATCGGCGAGCAAGTCGACGCGCTGGTGGTCGCCGCGGTCCCCGAGGTGCGCAAGGCGGTGCGGTGGAACAGCCCGTTCTACGGCGTCGAGGGCCAGGGCTGGTTCCTTTCGATGCACTGCTTCACCGCCTACGTGAAGCTCACGTTCCTCAACGGCGCCGCCCTCTTTCCGCCCCCGCCGGTCGCTTCGAAGCACGCGCCGGTCCGCTACCTGAAGATCCACGAAGGCGAGCCCCTCGACGCCGAGCGCCTCTCCGACTGGTTCGCCCAGGCGGCGGCGCTGCCCGGCGAGCGCCTCTTCTGATCGCGGGTGTGAGCGGACACGCACTCGGCGCGGGCGCATATGCGTGAAACCGGGTATGCGTTTTGGCGTGAGCGACGCACAGCAAACGCCCATGGGCATCTTCGAGCGCTACCTGTCCGTGTGGGTCGGTCTGGCCATCGCGGTCGGGGTCGGCCTGGGCCTGCTCGCGCCGGGCGCCTTCGAGGCGGTCGCGGGGCTCGAGTGGGCGCGGGTGAACCTCGTGGTGGCGGTGCTGATCTGGCTGATGGTCTACCCGATGATGCTGAAGGTGGAGCCGTCGTGCCTGAAGGACGTCGGCAAGCGGCCCCGCGGGCTCGCGCTCACCCTCGTCGTCAACTGGCTGATCAAGCCGTTCACGATGGCGGCGCTCGGCGTGCTCTTCTTCGAGCACGTCTTCGCCGGGCTCGTGCCGGTGGAGGACGCGCAGCAGTACATCGCCGGCATGATCCTGCTCGGCGTCGCGCCCTGCACGGCGATGGTCTTCGTGTGGAGCCACCTCACGCGCGGCGACGCCAACTACACGCTGGTGCAGGTCTCGGTGAACGACCTCATCGTCGTCGTCGCCTTCGCGCCGATCGCGGGCATGCTGCTCGGGGTCACGGACCTCTCGGTCCCGTGGGAGACGCTGCTCGCCTCGGTGGTGATCTTCGTCGTGGTCCCGCTCGGGGCGGGCCTCCTCACCCAGCGGATGGTACCGCAGGAGCGACGCGCGGCCGCCATGGAGGCGCTCGCCGGACGCCTGCAGCCGGCCGCGATCGTCGGGCTGCTGCTGACGGTGGTGCTGCTCTTCGGCCTGCAGGCCGAGACGCTCGTGGCCCAGCCGGGGCGGGTGCTGCTCATCGCGATCCCGCTGCTGGTCCAGAGCTACGGCATCTTCGCGATCGCCTACGGCCTCGCGCGCGTGCTCCGGCTGCCCTTCGACGTCGCCGCGCCGGCCGCGATGATCGGCACCTCCAACTTCTTCGAGCTCGCCGTGGCGGTGGCGATCACGCTCTTCGGCCTCTCCTCCGGCGCCGCGCTCGCCACGGTGGTCGGCGTGCTCATCGAGGTCCCGGTCATGCTCTCCCTCGTCGCCTTCGCCAACCGCACCCGCGGCTGGTTCCCGGCGCCGGCCTGAGGCGCGACAGGGAGGCGTGCGGTAGACTCCCCGCGTGCGCTTCCCACCCGACGACGATCTGCTCGCCGCGCTCGAGCGCTGGCGGGACGCGCGCCGTGCGGGCATCGCCCTCCGGGCGGAGGGAGCGACGTCGGGGGGGCCGTTCGATCAGTTCGCGCGGGGCGTCGTGGCCGGGATGTGTGAGCTGGAGGACGAGGTGTCGCGCGAGCACGACGCGTTCCTGCTCGATCCGGGAATGGGCCCGATGACCTACCTGACCGCGGACGGCCGGGTGCTCCTCGACTTCCGCACTGTCGACTCCCGCACCGGGTGGGGCGACGAGGTGAAGGAGGCCACCGAGGACGAGGCGATCGGCGCGCTGGTGGTCGGCGCGCGCAAGACCGGGATCGCGCGCCTGCTCGACCTCATCCCGGCGGCCCCGGAGGGTGGCCGGGAGTGTCCCGGCTGCCGCGGCGAGAGGTTGGCAAGCCCGGTGCCGGGGATGAAGAAGTTCATCTGCAACGAGTGCATGGGGCGAGGCTGGGTGGTGTAATCGATGGTCGGCATGCGGGAGGCGGAGCTCTGGGAGATCGTGGACGGCGCGTTCGCCGACTCGGTGGGGAGCGAGGACACCTTCGCGGCGCGGGTCGCCGCGCTCGAGCGGCGGCTGCGGGCGTTGCCCCCGGAGCGGGTCCGGGCATTCGACGCCGCGCTCCAGGAGAAGCTCGACGCGGCCTATCGCTGGGATCTGTGGGGAGCCGCGTACTTGCTCGGCGGGGGCTGCTCCGAGGACGGCTTCACCGACTTTCGGCGCTGGCTCGTCTCCATGGGGCGCGCTCGCTACGAGGCGGCGCTTCGGGATCCGGAGACGCTGGTCGAGGTCGAGCTCGGGCCCGGGCTCGAGGAAGACTCGTTCTTCGAGGAGTACGGCTACGTCGCCGCGCAGGTCTTCGAGGAGCTCACCGGCGGGGAGATGCCGGCCCCGCCTTCGCCGCGCCGCCGGGCGCCGCTCGGCGAGCCGTGGGCGGACGACGCGGAGCTGGCGGGGAGGCTTCCGCGGCTGTTCGCGGTGCGGGCCTAGCGCTTCGCGGGCAGGGGCACGGGCACGGGCAGGGGCACGGGTGAGAGGGCGCTGTCGCGCCCTCTCAGAGGCCTTGGTTGCCGATGCGGTGCTTCGGGTTGTCGGCGTCGAGCGCGGCCTTGGCGGCGGCCTCGCGACGCTCGCTGTAGCGGTCGACGAGGAACTCGCGGATGTCGCGGGTGAGCAGGGTGAACTTGTAGAGCTCCTCCATGACGTCGACGACGCGGTCGCGGTAGGAGGAGTCCTTCATGCGGCCGTCCTCCAGGAACTCCTGGTAGGCCTTCGGCACCGACGACTGGTTCGGGATCGTCAGCATGCGCATCCATCGTCCGAGCGCGCGAAGCGTGTTGACGGCGTTGAAGGACTGCGAGCCGCCGCTGACCTGCATCACCGCGAGCGTGCGCCCCTGGGTCGGGCGGACCGCGCCGATCGAGAGCGGGATCCAGTCGATCTGGTTCTTGAACACGCCGGTGATCGTCCCGTGCATCTCCGGCGAGCACCACACGTGGCCCTCGGACCAGAGCGACAGCTCGCGCAGCTCCTGCACCTTCGGATGATCCTCGAGACCGGGCGCCTTCACCGGCAGGTCGCCGGGGTGGAAGAAGCGCACCTCGCTGCCGAGCGCCTCGAGCACGCGCGCCGCCTCCTCGGCGAGCAGCCGACTGTAGGAGCGCTCGCGGAGCGAGCCGTAGAGGAAGAGGATGCGCGGCGCGTGGGTGGAGCGCGGCGTGTCGGGCCACGGGCTCAGCGCGAGCGCGGGCGGCTTTCCGTCGTGGTAGCTCATGTCGGTGGGGGGCTCAGAGTGCCTGGACGAGCGCCTTCAGGCGGGCCACCGCGCCGGGCTCGACGCAGTAGCAGACGCGCGGGCCGTCGATCTCGCCGCGGATGAGCCCCGCCTCCTTCAACTGCTTGAGGTGCTGCGAGATCGTCGACTGGGCGAGCGGGATCTCCCGGGTGAGGTCACCCACGATGCAGCCCTCTCGGTTCACCAAGAGCCGCATGATCGCGACCCGCGCCGGGTGACCGAGCGCCTTCGCGAGCCGCGCGAGCTGCGCGTCCTCGTCGGTGATCGGGCTCCGGATGTCTGCGTGGGGCTGCATGACCAACTCAACGTTCATCGTCGATATGCGATTGACCTCTGAGAGCGTCAACCCCGAGAGGGCGGGTTCCCCGATTGCACGCGGTATCTCCGGGCCGAGGGCACCCTCGACCTCGTCGTTTCCTCGACGTTCGGGATGGCGCTATCGGCCCGCCGACGGCTCGGGCTCGACGTCGATCTGGAATAGGCAGGTCCCAGCCCGATCGGAGGCCGTATGCACCGACGCGACGCGTCCACCGAGCGCTTCGGCGAGGAAGCGCGCCTCGAAGCGGCAAGGGATTCGGGTGGCCCGGATGGTCGCGGGCAGGGGGCAGTTGCACTCCCGGACCCGGACGCGGTGGCCACCCCGATCGCGTCGAACGATCTCTGTCTCCGGCATGAAGTCGCCCGCGGTCAGGAGCGCCTTCAGTCGCTCCACGCGCTCGTCCAGTGAAGCTCCGAGCGGGCCGAGCTCGTCCGAACGTCGCTGCCAGACTTCCTCGAAGTAGCGCTCCAGCAAGGGCTGCGCGCCCTCGCGGGCGAGGAAGCGCACGAGTCCCTCCAGGACGGCGTCGTCGTGGGAGGGGAAGGCCGCCGCACCTCTCTCGGTCAGTCGGTAGGTCACGGGCGGGCGACCGAGGGTCGCGTGCTCCGCGGTGGGGTCCCGCGCGATCAGCCCCTCCTCTTGGAGCCGGAGCAGGTGGGCGCGGGTCGCGGTCTTGGACCGGCCCGTCACCTCCACGAGGGTGTCCGTGGTCAGGCTTCCACGCCGGCGAAGTGCTCTCAGGATGGTGAGCCGCTGCTCTTGACCGCTCTTCATCACCACTCTAAAAACCATAGTGATAGTTTTTAGTGCCAGGAGCAACGATGACCGCCCACGTCGTCTCTGATGAACAGCGAGAGCCTTTCCCGGTTGAGCGGATCGAGCTCATGGTGAAGACGTTCTACGGCTCGGTTCGCGAGGATCCGGAGCTCGGGCCCATCTTCGAGCGGCGGGTGAGCGACTGGCCACATCACCTCGGGCGCATGGTCTCCTTCTGGCGCGCCGTCCTGCGCTCGGAGCCGACCTTCCGGGTGTCCGAGCGGGGCTCTCCTCCGGCGTTGCATCGCGGAATCGAGGAGCTCGAGCGCCGGCACTTCGATCGCTGGCTCGACCTGTTCGCCCGTACGGTCCAGGACGTCTTCGCACCCGAAGAGGCTCGACACGTGCTCCGGGCGGCTCAGCGGATCGCCGTCGCCCTGTCCGGTCACCTCGCGCCTGGGGCCGTCCGATGACGGTGGTCTTCGCGACCGACTTCATGGGCGACGTCCACCAGGGGCTGAGCCTCGCGAGCCGGCTCGCGGCGGAGCGCGGCACGAAGCTCGTGGTGGCGCACGTGGTCCCGTTGAGCGTGCGAGACGGCGAGGGCATGCTGCACGCGTCGGTCGACCTCCTCGCGCGGCCCCGCGCCCGAGCGGTGAAGGCGCTCGCCCCCGTCGATCCCAGCGTGCCTCACGCGCTGCTCCTGCGGGTGGGAGAGCCCGAGGAGGAGCTGGTGCGCGTGAGCGAGGAACGGCACGCGGCGCTGCTGGTGATGGAGGCGCGCGCTCGGGGGCCTCTGGCGCGGCTCCTCGGACGCGGGTTGATCGAGCGGCTCGGCGCGCGGGTCGGCTGTCCCATCGTGACGTACCAACCGCGGCCGTCGGCTCCTCCACTCCGCCAGCCGGCCGCGAAGTCGTCGCTGCCGCACGGTGTGGCCTTGAAGGTGGTCCTCGACGCGCGGGTCGACGCGATCCTGCATTTGCTGGATGGGCGCCTCCGTGACGTGGGGTTCGTCGCCGCGCGCAGCTCCGTGCGCGACGGGATCGCGAGCCTGGTCAACTCCCGGGACGGTCTCGAACGTAGTTCGTCGAGGCGGCGTGTGCGAGACGAGCTCACCCTCGAGCTCTCCGAGCGAATGCGTCCCATCGACGCAGTCGGGCTGGAGATCTGGATCGACCCGGACGGAGATCGAGCCTGCGCCTTGTCGATGGGCGCGACGGCTCGATCCGCCGCGCAGCGCGACGCCTTGATCGAAGCGGTCCTCGGGGACGGCCCGTCAGTGCGACTTCCGATCCAAGCGGCGACCGACGGCGATCCTCCGCTCGTGCTGGCGGGCACGCGGCTCCCGCTCCCCGGCGGTCGGTCGGCCGCGCTCGTGATGGGCTTCGACGCGCGCCGTGGGTTCATGAGGATCCTGGGAGAGCCCGGGCCTCGACCGTGGGTCGAGACGTACGCCTTCGACGCCCGCGGCGTCATGTTGTCGAACAGTCGGTTCGCCCACGACCTGGAGACCGTCGGGTTGCTCTCCGTGGACGACGAGACCGCGGGCCGGATTCGGGTGTGCGACCCAGGCGAGAGCCTGCTCGATCGTCAACCGCAGACCCCCTCGGAGACATGGCCTCTCACGAAGATGGCGGCCTCGGCGATCGCGGGGCACGACGGGGTCGACACCTTTGGCTATCGCGACTACCGCGGCGTGCCGGTGATCGGCGCGTGGCGCTGGCTCGCTGGCCTCGAGGTGGGGATCGCGGCGGAGATGGACCTGCCCGCCCACGCCTGATTCCCATTGTTATGTGACGTTTTTGTGACGAGGGGGTGTCAGGGAGACACGAGGGCGCCAAGATCGTCACATGATCTCCAAGCCCGACCCGCAGATGTGTGGCGGCGTGATGCGCCCCCGTGAAGCCCCGGAGGAGCGCTTCGTCCGCGACATGTTCCTCGTGCCGAACCCCTCGCGACACTGGCTCGCTCGGCGGATCGTCCAGACGACGCGGGTGCGCACTCCGGCCGTGTCCCCGGACACACGGGAGTCCCGGGCTCCGATCGGGGCGGGATTCTCGTCGGCGGCGCTGTTCGGGGTGGCGGCGATCGCCACCTCTGCTGGCGTGACCGAGCTGGTAGAGATCGCCTCCTACGACGACTATCTCTGGACCGCGGTGGCGCTGGTCGTCGTCGTGGGCGTCGCGTCTCTCGCGGCGGCGCTGCGCCGTGAGCGGACGAACCAGGCGTGGCGGTCAGCGGTCGAGGAGAGCGTCTTCTGGGCGCTCGCGGGGATCTGGGTGCCGACCCTCGCCGCCGTCGCGTCGAGTCAGGGCTCTGGCTGGTTGGCGCTGGCGGTGCCGACGGTCTGGGCCGCCCGCAAGCTCGCCGCCGCCGCCGCGCGCCGCCTCGCGGGACGGTACGAGCCGCGCGGATGGAGCTCGCCTTCAGTCGTGTCGTCGGTCCGCAGCGGCGACCGCGGCTAGGGTGGCGTCGCTCAGGGTGCGCTCGGCCCTCGGGAAGAGCTCGCCTTCTTCGAAGAGCACGTGCGCGGCCAGGAGCTCGCCGAGCTGCTGAAGACCTTCACGCGCGCGCACGCCCTCCACGATCTCGCGGAGGCGAACGTGTTCTCGGCGGGCACGCTCTACGAGGGCCATCTCTCCGACCGCGGCCAGCTGGGGGAGCAGCAGGCGCTCCTCCAGCGCCATGTGGGGCATCACGGTCGCCACGAAGATTGCCCGGACATCGCTCCACGCGGCGACGAGGTCGCCCGGATCACCCTCGACGGAGGAGCGAGCGCAACGCTGGGCGAGCACGAGCGCTCGACGGTGGTCTCGGCTGAGGTTCGAGAGCTGGCGTCTCCGTCTCACGTACCCCTCCCTCCGACTACACCGCGCAGCCCCGTACGATCGACACCGCCGCCGCGACCAGGGCGATCGCGAGAGCTCCGTTGATGCGTCCCATCCAGCTCGCTCGCCTACGGGCGGCGGCGACCTGGGCCGGCGGGGCTCCGACCCTCATCGCGCTGGCCACCCGCGGTCCGACGACGAAGTCGTGCAGCCCACTCAGCGCGACCACGGCCGCGAACAGGCCGAGCTTCGCGACCACCGCCTGGCCCAGCGGGGATCCGAGCCACTCGGCGCGCGTGAAGCTTTCGATTCGGACCCCGCGAACCCACAGGTTGAACGTGCCCGTCACGAGCAGGATCGCGAAGCATGTCCACCCGATCGGTCGGAAACGGAGCGCGAGCTCGTGCAACGCGCGGCGTCGCGCTGGGGCGTCGTCGCTTCGTATCCAGGGGACCAGCACGAACGAGAAGAAGCCGATGCCCCCCACCCAGACGATCGCCGCCAGGACGTGCACGAGAACGGAGACCAGGTAGAGGGAGTGCAGATGGCTCATGTCCCACCAGCGAGACCCCACATCGGGACCCGCTCGTGTCGGGGGATGCGGTCACGGGCGCCGACGGTCAACGCCTGGCATGGTGCGCGCCATGCCGCGCACTGAAGGGCTGGCGCCGAGCGCCGTGGAGGTCGCGTGAGCGGCGACCCGCGCGTGCCGGGCAAGACGCGAGCGCAGGAGGCGGGCTTCGCGTTCGTGTTCGGCTTCGCGAGCATCGGCGTCATGGGCGGCCTCGCGTACCTGGCGGACGCGCCGTTCATCTTCCCTTCGCTCGGGCCCACCGCGTTCCTGCTGTTCCACCGCCCGACGGCCTCGGCCGCGTCGCCGCGCAACACGATCCAGGGCCACGTCATCGGAGCGGTGTCCGGGGTCGCCGCGCTGGTGGTGTGCGGCCTGCTCGACGAGCCGAGCGCGCTGGAGGTCGGCGTGACGCCGGCGCGCGCGCTCGCGGCCGGCGCCTCGCTCGGCCTCACCTCCGGGATCATGATCCTCGCGCGCCGGGGCCACCCGCCCGCGGGCGCGACCACGCTGATCGTCTCGCTCGGGCTGATGACGTCGGCGACGCAGCTCGCGGTCCTCTTCGCGGCCGTCGTCCTGCTCGTGCTCCAGGGAGCGCTCATCCACCGGGTCGCGGGCACGCGCTATCCGGTCTGGGCGCCCGCCGACACCGGGGCTTGACGGGATGACGACACGACCCGATGCTCCGTAGGTCGTGCCCTCGCTGACCATCGACCGGCCGCGCCCCGAGGCCGACCTCCACGTCGAGGTCGCCGCCGCGCCGGGTCGTGCCGCGTTCGCTCGCTGAGCGGTCGCGGCAGATGAGCGGATGAGCGCGCGGGTGTCGCCCGTGGCGCGCGGATTGGCGTTCACCCGTCGCGTCGACGCGACGGAGCGAGGAGCTGTGCATGGACCTGCCCGACATCGTCGTCACCGAAGACGACTACCGAGACCTGTGCGCGCTGATGGAGACCGCGCCAGCGGCCGCCCAGCGCGCGGTGGACCGGCTCGACGCGGAGATCGCGCGCGCCCGCATCGTGCCCAGCCACAGCGTCGCGGAAGACGTAGTCACGATGGGCTCGCGCGTCATCGTGGAGGAGCTGAGCACCGACACCCGGCGGGTGGTGACCCTCGTCTACCCCGAGCACGCCGACGCCGATCGCGGCCTCATCTCGGTCCTGTCTCCGCTCGGCTCCGCGCTGATCGGGCTCCGCGAGTCGCAGATCATCGAGTGGGCGGTCCCCGGCCGCCCCCGGTCACGCTACCGGGTGGCCGCGGTGCTCTCGCAGCCGGCGCGGAGGGACGTGGGATGAGCCAGCTCGCGATCTTCGGCGGCGAGCCGACCTTGACTCGCGGCGAGCACCGACGCTGGCCGCAGCTCGGCGAGCGGGACCGGGAGGCGGTGACGCGCGTGCTCGATCGAGGCGTGCTCGGCGGCGAGGATGGGCCCGCGTGCCGCGCGCTCGAGCGCCGGATCGAGGCGGACCTCGGCGTGGGGCACGCGCTGCTCACCCACGCGGGCACGAGCGCGCTCCAGCTGGCCTTCGCCGCCGCGCCGATCGAGCCGGGGGACGAGGTCGTCCTGCCCGCCTACGGCTACGTGGCCGCGCCGCTCTGCGTGCTCGCGCGCGGCGGCATCCCCCGCTTCGTCGACGTCGAGCGCGAGAGCGGGAACCTCGACCCGGCGGCGGTGGAGGAGGTGTTGACGCCGCGCACCCGGGCGCTGGTGCCGATGCACGTGCACGGCTGCCCGGCCGATCTCGACGCGCTCGCGCGGCTGGCCGAGCGCTACGGGCTCACCGTGATCGAAGACGCGGCCCAGGCGCTCGGCGCGAGCTATCGCGGCCGGCCGGTCGGCGCCCACGGGGGCGCGGCGGCGTTCTCTTTCCAGTCGAGCAAACACGTCCCGGCGGGGGAGGGCGGCGTATTCGTCACTAGCGATCCCGCGCTGGCCGAGCGCGCCGAGAGCGCCCGCAGCTTCAACCGGGACGTGAGGAGGCATCGCGAGACGACCGGGCTGACGCTGCGCGCCCCGGGAGGCATGGAGCGCGGCAACGAGATGATGGCCGCGGTCGCGCTCGCCCAGCTCGAGCGCCTGCCCGAGCGGGTCGCCACCATGCGCTTCAACGAGGCGCGGCTGCGCGAGGCGGTCGCGGACCTCGAGGGCCTCTCCTTCCAGGAGGTCGAGCCCGACCGGGGGCCGGTCTGGTACAAGCTCCGGCTCCACTTCGACGCGGAGGCCGCCGGCCTCGCCGTCGCCCCCCGGCAGCTGCGGAGCCTGCTGATGCGAGCCCTGGCCGCCGAGGGGCTCGGGGTCGAGCTCTGGCAAGACCATCTGCTCCCCGAGCACCCCGCGTTCGCCGAGCCCGACAAGCGCTGGCCGTACACCCTCCACCCGGCGCCAGGGGAGCTGCGCGCCGAGCATCACCCGGACCGTTTCCCCCGCGCGCGCGCTCTCCTCGACACCTCGCTGGTGCTCTTCGATCAGGACCGCCCGCTCATCGCGCAGACGCCTCGCACGGTCGAGGGCTACGCACGCGCGCTCCGGAAGGTCTGGGCCGCGCGACACACGCTGGTGCGCGAGCTCCCGGCCGCGCTCCGCGCGTGACGCGAGCCGGGTCACCCGACAGGGGCCTTGCGCGCCGGTTCGGTGGCCCGCATGCTCTCCCCGTCATGGTCTACGAACGCTGACCCCGAAACCCCGCGAGCCCGCCTCGCGCCTCCGTTTCCCCAGCTTCGAGAGATCACCTCGAGACAGCTCCGCTATCACGTGGCGACGTCCGTCGACGGATTCATCGCCAGGACCGACCACACCTTCGACTGCTTCCCCATGGAGGGCGCGCACGTCGACGACTACCTCGAGACCCTGAAGGCCTACGACACCGTCGTGATGGGCCGCCGGACCTACGAGGTCGGGCTGCGCGCCGGCGTCAGCGACCCGTACCCGTGGATGGACACCTGGGTGTTCAGCCGCACCCTCGGCTCGTCACCCAGCCCTCGGGTCCGCGTGGTCGCCGAGGACCCGACCCTCACCGTGCGCCGCCTCGAGGAGGGCGACGGTGGGCCCATCTACCTCTGCGGAGGCGGAGCGCTCGCGAGCAGCCTCTTCGCGGCGGGCCTCGTCGACTCGGTGTGGGTGAAGCTGAACCCGATGGTGCTCGGCGACGGCGTGCCGTTCGCGCCCGGGCTCCGCGCGCAGCCGCGTCTCACGCTGACGGGGACCGAGCGCTACGACAGCGGCGTCGTGCTCCTGCGCTACGACGTGGGCTGACCGGACCGGCCGCCCGCTGGAGGAGCGTGGCTACTCCAGCGGGTGCGCCGCCGTGAAGCGGAGGACCGCGTCCCGGAACGCCTCCGACTTGGCCGGGAGCCGGTCGCCGCCGGGGAACACCAGGTAGAGCCCCGCCTCCGCCCGCGGCTCGTCGCCGCCCAGGAGTCGGACCAGCTTCCCGGCGGCCACCGCCTCGTCGGCGAGGAACGTCGGCAGGAACGCGACCCCGACCCCGCGCTTGGCGAGCTCGGCGGCGAGCAGCATGTCGCCGGCCGACACCACCGTCTCGGCGTCGAGCCCATCGGGGACCATGCCCGAGAGGCCGACCAGGGTGTGCTCGGCCACCTGGTCCAGCGTCTCCGGCGCGCCTCGCCGCGCGAGATAGGTGGGCGCCGCGTAGAGCCCCGAGCGGATGGTCCCGATGCGGCGGGCCCGCAGGCGCGAGTCCGAGCGGCGGCCCAGCACGATCCGGAGCGCCACGTCGAAGCCCTCGCGCTCGAGGTCGACCACGCGGTTCGAGAGGTGCACCGACGGCCGGACCGCCGGGTGCGCCTCGGCCAGCTCGCCCAGCGCCGCCGGCAGGAGCCACATGCCCACGTCGGGGGGCGCCGAGATCCGGAGCGGCCCCGCGGGGGCGCCCCCGCTCTCCGGCAGCGCGAGCACCGCCGCCTCCAGCTGCTCGAGCAGCGGCGCGACGTCGGCGAGCAGCCGGCGCCCCGCGGTCGTCGGCTCCACCCGCCGGGTCGTCCGGATCAGCAGCTCCACGCCGAGCGACTGCTCCAGCGCCGCCACGCGCCGGCTCACCGCCGAGCGATGCAGCCCCAGCTCGGAGGCGGCGCGGCTGAACGAGCGCCGCTCGGCGACGGTGGCGAACAGGCGGAGCGCGTCGAGGTCCATTGTTGCGAAATCTGCACGACAGGTGACGCATTTCAACTCGTTGCGCACCAAAAACCGAGCCCCACACCTGACGCACACCCCAGGAGGAGCCCGTCATGATCGTCATCACCGCCGCCACCGGAAAGCTCGGAACCCTCGTCGTCGAGCGCCTGCTCGAGCGCGTCTCACCGCACGCCGTCCGCCTCGCCGTGCGCACCCCCGACAGGGCGCGCCGCTGGGCGGAGCGCGGCGTGGAGGTCGTGCGCGCCGATTACGGCGACCGGGAGAGCCTCGAGCGAGCGTTCGCCGGCGCGCAGAAGGTCTTGCTCATCTCGTCGAGCGAGGTCGGGCAGCGCGCGGCTCAGCACGCCAACGCGATCGACGCGGCGGTCCAGGCCGGCGTCGGTCACCTCGTCTACACGAGCCTGCTCAAGGCCGACACCAGCCGCAGCCTGCTCGCGGAGGAGCACGTGGCGACGGAGCGGAAGCTCGCCGCCTCGGGCCTGAGCCACACCGTGCTCCGCAACGGCTGGTACATCGAGAACTACACCGAGAACCTCGAGACGCCGCTCCAGCTCGGCGCGTTCCACGGCGCCGCGCGCAGCGGTCGCATCGCCGCCGCCACCCGCGCCGACTTCGCCGAGGCCGCCGTCGCGGTGCTGACCGGAGAGGGCCACGCCGGCGAGACCTACGAGCTCGGCGGCGAGGCGTTCACCATGGCCGAGCTCGCGGCCACCGTCGCCGAGGCAACGGAGCGTGCCATCACCTACGTCGATCTCCCCGAGGTGGACTACCGCGGCGCCCTCATCGACGCCGGCGTCCCGGAGGCCTTCGCGCAGATCCTCGCCAACGCCGACGTCGCGATCGCCGAGGGCGACCTCGACGCGCCCTCCGACGATCTCGTCGCCCTGCTCGGCCGCCCCGCGACCCCCCTCCGCGAGGCCGTACGCGCGGCGCTGTCGTAGCGTCACTCGCCGCCAGGCGAGTTACGCTTCCGCGATGAAGCTCGCAGAGGCCCTCGGCGCCGCCATCCCGGAGACGCTCCCTCGGATCGAGGGCCAGCGTCTCGAGCTCCTGTGGCACGACGACTACTGGGATGGCCCGATGTCGGGGCTCATGCGGCTCGACGGCGACGCCCGGGTCTGGTTCACGCTCGCGGAGGAGAACGAGGCTCCGGCGGAGGGGCGCTGGTACCGCCGCTTCTGGCTCGTGCGCCTCTCGGCCGAACAGCTGGACGCGGTCGAGCGCGGGCACGCCCTGTTCCGGGAGCACATCGGCGGGCACACCGACTACGACGAGCTCGGGAACTACGACCTGCGCCTTCAACGCGCCGTCCCCGACTGGGAAGCCTTCCGCGCGGCGACCGCGTCGATCCCGGAGCTCGATCCGCGACAGTGCGAAGTGTTCGGGTGGCTCGAGTGGTGAGCTCCGGTGCGCCGCGGCTCACATCGTCGGGGTGAAGGCCTTCCCCGGGGTGCCGCCGAGGGCGAGGATGCGAGCGGCGTGCTCGCGGGTCACGAGCTTGCGGCGGGCGTGGGGCTCGACGCGGGCCATGTCGCCGGCGTTCAGGGTCTGCTCGCCGGCGTCGGTCACCAGCACGACGGATCCGTCGAGGATCACGTAGACCTCCTCCTGGCCGTCGGCGGTGTGGTCGTGCTCCGGGTGGCCGTCGCAGCCGGGGTCGAGCTCGAGCACGTTCATGCCCCAGGCGGTGACGCCGAGGGCGGCGCGGGCGGCGCGGAACCGGATGCCGGGGATGGCGTGCTCTCCGGCGTAGGGCGCGATGGATTCGATGGCGAGGACGGTCGGGCGGTCGGTCATGGTGTCTCCTTCTCCGGCACCGTACGGTGGGCGGGATGACCCGGCTTGAACAAACGCGACCGAGGGCGCGGGGCCTGGTGTCGAGCCGGGTCAGCGGGAGCCGGGTGGACGCCGAGCGCCGGCCGCCGCCGCCCGATCTCGCGGAGCGGGTGGAGACGCTGTGGCTCGGGCGCTGGGATCTCCCCGCCGACGCTCCCCACACCACCCGCATGCTCGGTGATCCCTGCGCGCATCTCTGCGTCGAGCGCTCCGGGGACGAGGCCCCGCGAGGTCGCCTCGTCGGCGTGTGGACCCAGCTGTGGGAGCGGACCCTCGCGGGCCGCGGCTGGGTGGCCGGGGTGAAGCTGCACGCGGGCGCGGCCGGCGTCGTCGGCGGGGACGCGAGCCGCTTCCGGAACCGCATCACGCCGCTCGGTGAGGCGCTGCCCGGCGTCGCGCTGCCGGCCGAGCTCGACGAGGACGCGGCCTTCGAGCTGCTGGTCGGCGCGCTGCGATCGCTCCCCCGTCGTCCCGACACCGAGCTCGCCGTCCGGGCCTGCCGACTCGCGCGGGCGCCGGAGATCCAGCGGGTGGACCAGCTCGCCGACGCGCTCGGCCTCGGCGTGCGCGACCTGCAACGGGTCTTCCGCGTCGAGGTCGGCGCGCCGCCGAAGCACGTCATCCGGCGGCATCGCCTCCAGGAGGCGGCGGGGCGCATCGAGCGCGGCGAGTACGTGGACCTCGCGGAGCTGGCTCAGACGTTGGGCTACGCCGACCAGGCGCACCTGACGCGCGACTTCAAGGCGGCGGTGGGCGCCACTCCGTCGGCCTTCCGCGTCGCCGTGCATCGCTGAAGGAACGCGCGGGATGCGCGGAGCGAGGCGCCGTTCCGACGGCCCCCTGAAATAGCCGTCGCTCCTCCTCGTAGAGTCCGGAGCCGGCCACGTCGACAGGGGGCTCCTGTCGAGTCTCCGACGGGGCGGCGCAGGGGAGAAAGACATGGCTCGTTGGCTCGGGGGACTTCGTGTCCTCGTGGTGACGCTCGCCCTGTGCGCGACGACGACGTCGAGCGCGCGGGCGGACTATTCGGTGCGCTTCGACTGCTATCTCGCGCACTCCGACCTCACGTGTCCCGACCTTCGCTCGGCGGTCGAGGGGGCGATCCCGGGGGCACGACTCGTCACGGGAGGTGACGAACCCGCGCTCTCGATCGAGCTGCGCGACGTCGAGGCGGGACAGGGGCGTCGCTACTACGCGCGCCTCGCGGGGCGCCCGTTCGGCTCGCACGACGAGCTCAGCTTCCGCATCTCGCGCGAGGTGCCTCACGCCGCCGGACACGACCGTTCGCTCGCGCTCGTCGTCAGCCTCGTCCAGCGCGGGGTGCTGCCGTTCCTGAGGGTCGACGAGCCGGGCGAGGTCGAGCGCGGCCGCCTCACGCTCGCCGGCCGCCCGGGCGGAGTCGAGGAGGACTCCGAGCCCAGCCGCTGGTACTTCCGGCCGAGCCTCTCGGGCGGCTACTTCGGTGGCAACCTCACCTCGGTGTCGGCGAGCTTCGGCCTCGGGATCAACTACTCCGACGCCGAGTGGCGCTGGCGCGTCGACGCGGAGGGATCCTACCGATACCTCGACATCGACCTGCCGGGCGCGCGGCTTCGGGGCGACTTCGTCCAGCTTCGAGCGGAGACCGTGTTCGCGCGCACCTTGGTCGACGGCCTCTCGCTCGCGGTCCCGCTCGAGGCCGTGCGCGAGCCTCAGAACAACCTGGACCTCCGGGCCGAGGCCGGCCTCGGCCTCGAGTGGGTGCTCGCCCCGTTCCTCGCCGCGAACGAGACCAACCTCGGAGGGCGCCTGGTCGGGAGCGCCGTCCACGACCGGTACTCGACCCCGAATCTCCAGGCGGATCGGGAGCGCAGCTACTTCGAGTCCTGGGCGGAGGTCTTCGGTCGCCTCCACACCGACCCGATGGACTTCGAGCTCACCGGTGGTCTCTCGTTCCTCCCGGAGTTGCCCGAGCTCTGGTCGACCTGGGGCGAGCTCGAAGTCACCTGGCGCGTCGCCGAAGGGTTCGCGGTGGGGCTCGCCGGCTCCCTCCTCTACCGCGCGGGCGCGATCCAGGCGCCGCTCGATCCCGACGCGCTGAACCCCATCGCGGCCACCACCGGCAGCTCCCTCGGGGAGCTCACCATGACGACGCAGCTCAGCCTCAGCTGGACGTTGGGCAACAGCCTGCTGCGATCGCAGGATCAACGCTGGCGTTGACCGACACGTGCGGCACCCGTCGGCCTCCGCTGCGCGTCGTCGACGGGTCAGAGCTCACCGGCGCACCAGACGTCGCCCCGCTCGTCGAGCGCGCACGTGTAGGAGCCTCCGAGCGCGAGCTGCGCGATCCGCCGGCCGGGCACGCTCGCGTAGGACGGGAACGAGCCCGGCGCCGCGTCCACGCCGCGGGCCGACGCGCGCCCCCAGCAGAGCGCGCGGCCGTCCGCGGTCCGCGCGCAGGCGTGGTAGTCGCCGGCGTGGATCGCCACCGCGCCCCGCACCCCGACCACCTCGACCGGGGCGGCGCGCACCGACGCCTCCGCGCCGTCTCCGACCTGCCCCGAGTCGTCGTAGCCCCAGCAGGACACGCGACCGTCGTCGTGCAGCGCGCACGCGTGGTGGGCGCCGAGCGCCACGTCGCGCACGCCGGTCAGCCCGCGCACGGCGGCGGGCGCGTCGCTCCAGGCGGTCCGCGACCCGTCGCCGAGCTGGCCGACGCTGCCCGCGCCCCAGCACCGCACCGCGCCGCCCTCCAGCACGGCGCAGGCGTGGCCGGGCTCGTTCCGGCAGCCCCCGGCGCAGCAGGTGAGCTGCATCTGCTCGGCGCTGGTCCGCACGAGGATCCCGCGCTCTCCGGGCGCGAAGGCGACCCGCGGCAGACGGCGCCAGGTCTCCCAGGGCCCGCCCCAGCACGTGGCCGAGCGGCCCCCTTCCACGAGCGCGCATCCGCCGTCGATCGCCGCCGCCCACGCGGCCACCGGCTCGGCGACCGGCGCGGAGAGTCGATCGAACGGTGACGGGCTCGCGGGCCAGGCGAGCTCGGCGAGCCCCTCCTCACGCGGCGCGAGCGGAGCCGGCGCGGGCGCGCCGGAGGGGGCGTCGCGCCCGCCGGGACCGAGCGCGCGCGCCCGCCCAGAAACGCGCGGCGATCGGCTCGGCCTCCGCCCGCTCCGCGCTCACGAAGCAGGCCACGGAGCCGCCGCGGCGCTGTACGCACGGTGACGAGAGCGCGACCAGCCCCGACACCTCGCGCGCCACGAGCGTCGGCCAACGGAGCGTGGTCGAGCTCTCGGCTCCGTCGCTCGCCGGCGCGAGCTCGGCCCGTGACGGCGACCCGGCGCACCCCGAGAGGAGCGCCGCGCCCGCGAGCACGCATGCCGCCGCTGCCGCTCGTGTCATTCGACGAGGGTAGCAGCGCGAGCCAGACCGCGCGCCGACAGTCGTCTAGACTCCGGACATGGGGCGACGGACCGCGCTGCTGACGATGTCACTGCTGACGATGTCGCTATGGTGGGGCTGCACCGGAGCGGCTGCACCCAGGCCGGCCGTGGCGAGCGCCGCGCAACCCGGCGACTGGCCGCCCCAGGGCGGGCGGCTCCTGGGCGTGGGTGGCGGGCTCGCCTGCGGCTACGTACACGCCCGCGCCGAGGTCGAGCTCGAGACGTCACTGCGTTCTCTCGACCCGCCCGCGACGGCCTGTCCCCCGGAACCTCCCGGCCTCGCGACGCTGCGCCCGGGCGGCGACCCGTCGGGATGGGACGTCGCCGCGATGCAGCGCGCCTTCGAGCGCGCCAGCCCCACGCTCGCGGGCTGCGGGGCCGGCGACGTGACCCTCCGGATCCGTCGCTCCTTCGTGTCCGACGCCGCGGGCCGGAGCGCCGACGAGATCTCCGTGGAGGCGGGCCGCGAGGACACCGCGCGCTGCCTGCGGGAGGCCCTCGAGCGGCTCGAGGTCTGTCCGCTGCGCAACGTGACGAGCCTCGAGTGGACGGTGCGCGCGCGGCTCTGAAACGCGGCACGCCCTTGTCTCCGAGCGCGCGGCCGCCCAAGGTCTCGGGCTCGGGGAGGGACGCGATGAAGATCGGAATGCTGGGGACGGGCGAGGTCGGGCGGACGCTCGCGTCGAGGTTGGTCGAGGTCGGGCACGAGGTCCGGATGGGGAGCCGCACCGCGGACGGCGAGGCCGGTCGCGCCTGGGTCGAGGCGGCGGGGGAGGGCGCATCGCAGGGCACGTTCGCGGACGCCGCGACGTTCGGCGAGGTCGTCTTCCTCTGCGTGAAGGGCGAGCACGCGCTCGCGGTCCTCGAGTCGGCGGGCGGCGCGAGCCTCGAGGGCAAGGTCCTCGTCGACGTCTCGAACCCGCTCGACTTCAGCCAGGGCTTCCCGCCCTCGCTCACCGTCTGCAACGACGACTCGCTCGGCGAGCAGGTGCAGCGCGCGCACCCGAAGGCGCGAGTGGTCAAGGCGCTCAACACGATGTGGAACGGGTTGATGGCGCGGCCGCGATTGATCGAGGAGAGCCATCAGACCTTCGTCAGCGGCGACGACGACGCGGCAAAGGCCACCGTGCGCGGGCTGCTGACGCAGTTCGGCTGGCGGGACGAGGAGATCCTCGACCTCGGCGACATCACCACCGCGCGCGGCACCGAGATGTACCTCCCCCTCTGGGTGCGCATCTACGGCGCGACCCAGACCGGAGCCTTCAACATGCGACTGGTGAAGGCGCACGAGTGACGCGGCCCGGTGAGCCCCCAGCGACGCGGTGGACCTCATCGAGAGAGCCCGGCGGCTGGTCGGCGCGCACGCGGACCGGGCCGCCGAGGTGGTCGACGGAGCACGTTCACGGTGCGCACGGTGGGAGCTGGCGACCGACGAGCTCTGAGTCTCTTGGAGGGTTTGGTGCAAACCCTCCCCCCATTGGGCAAAGCGCCAATGGGGCCCCCCTCCCGACTCCGTCGGGGCCTCGCGCGCTTCGCGCGCTGGCCCCGCGACCCCAGCGCGGGGCGCTGGGGGCC
>Ga0310345_10000541_pt1 | contig 53147 bp, 57 predicted proteins | sample HC15DNA20500_MG_FD_204667 | JGI IMG/M metagenome (GOLD analysis project Ga0310345, IMG submission 204667) | Marine microbial communities from station ALOHA, North Pacific Subtropical Gyre - HC15-DNA-20-500_MG | ecosystem: Environmental > Aquatic > Marine > Oceanic | place: Pacific Ocean: North...
TTGCCGACAAAAGTCAAAACTGTTTGCTGGTATGTCGAAGGATTCCGCGGAAACGCTGGCGAATTGGGCAAGGGCGCCCGGATATGCGGCGCCTCGAAATCGTATTTCGTATACGAAAGCCGATTCTCAGCGTAACCTTTGCCGCAACGACACGAGGTCAGGCGTGAGCGAAGACGACCCCGAGAGCCTGGAGACCCGAACCGCCGATCCCGGCCGCCCCGCGCCGCTCTACGCCGCGGTCGAGCGGGCGCTGGAGCAGGCGATCGCCGGCGGCCGGCTGGCGCCCGGCACGGTGCTGACCGAGGGGCCGGTGGCGCGGCTCTTCGGCTCGTCGCGCACCCCCGTGCGCACCGCGATGGGGGAGCTGGCGGCCCGCGGCATGCTGGAGCGCTTCGCCGGCCGCGGCTTCCTGGTGCCCGGCGCGGGGGAGCCGCGGCGGGTGAAGCTGACGCCCGCCATGCTGGGGCTGGAGGAAGGCGCGCCGGAGCCGCAGATGGGCGCGGCGGAGCGGATCGCGCGGGACTTCGAGGGCTCGGTCGCGCGGGCGCTGCCCTTCGGGCTGTTCCGGGTGCACGAGCAGGCGGCGGCGGATCACTACGACGTCTCGCGCAACGTGATCCGGGAGCTGCTGTCGCGGCTGCAGGACCGCGGGCTGGTGCAGAAGAACCCGCGCAGCCACTGGATGATCGGCCCGCTGACCGCCCGCGACGTGGCCCACTACTTCGCGATCCGCGAGGCGCTGGAGCCGCTGGCGCTGGCCGAGAGCGCGCCGCGCCTGCCAGGGCGGGAGCTGGCCGACATGCTCGAGCGGGTGGCGGCGGCGCAGGAGGATCCCGACGACCTGCCCCCGCCGGTCATCGAGGAGCTGGAGAGCGACCTGCATGTGCGGCTGCTGGCGGCCAGCCCGAACCCGCACCTGCTGCGGATGATCCGGCAGAGCCAGATCGCGCTGGTGGTGAACCGGGTGTTCGCGGAATTCGTCGGCTCGCGCCCCTTCGCGCTGGCGATGGGGGAGCATCGGATCGTGCTGGAGTTCCTGACCCGCGGCTCCTGGTCGGCCGGCGCCGACGCGATGGCCGAGCATATGCGGCTGTCGGCGGAGCGGACGCGGCGGCGGCTGATGGCGGTGTCGGTGTTTCCGCAGCCGGAGCTGCCGGGCTACCTGATCCGGGAGAGCAACTAGACGTCCAGCGCGTCGTCCCAGCGGCGGACGAGGTAGTTGTGCTCGGTCATCACCGTGTTCCAGACGGCGATGCGGGACATGCGCTCTGCGTAGGCCCCGCCCTCGCGCCGCTCGCCGGGGGCGAAGATGATGCGGCCGTGGGCGTCGCGGATCTCGGTGCGGGCGGGCTCTCCGCCGTACCAGAAGGCCCATTCGGCGGCGGTGAGGCGGCGGCGGACGGCCTCGGCGTTGGCCATGTAGGCGCCGTTGCGCGCCAGGATCGCGCCGGGCGCGCCGTCGAGCCACCAGTTGATGTAGTCGTAGGCGGCGTCCTGCGCCCAGCCCCTGGCGCGGGCCGAGAGGGCGAGGCCGCCGAACCAGCCGCGGTAGCCCTCGCGCGGGGTGGCCATGGCGACGGGGACGCCCTCGGCGCGGAGCGCGATCAGGCCGGACCACCACAGCGAGCCGATCATCGGGCGACCCTCGCGCCGGGCGGCGCGCAGGGCGTCGACGGCCTCGGATTCGTCGGTCCACACGGCGCGGAAATGGGCGGCGGCGTGGAAGGCGCGCAGGCGGGCGACGAGGTCGTCGATCTCCTCCAGCGCCAGGTCGCCGAGGTCGGCGGGGGCCATGTCGCCCCGGGCGCGGAGCGCCAGCAGAAGGTCGAAGCAGCCGATGGCGGCGTCGGATTGCACCAGCACCTGCCCGGCGCGGTCGGGGTCCAGCAGGGCCGCCCAGCTGTCGACTTTCGCGGGGTCCATGCCGACCACGGCGAAGGCGTCGGCGTTGTGGACGGTGGGGACCATGGAGATGCGGTCGGAAGGTTTTGCGCCGAGGGAGCCGTCGGGTTGGACCCAGAGGAGGCGGGAGGGGTCTCCGCCCGGCGCCGCCCGGCCGGGGGCGATGCGGCCGGTCAGGGGGAGCTCGCCGACGGCGTCCCAGGCGGCGATGCGGCGCACGTCCAGCGGCTGGATCGAACCGGCGGGCCAGATCAGGTCCAGGTCGTGGAACCACTGGTCGTAGACGTCGAAGCTGGAGGGGAACAGCGCCCCGCGGCGCTGGGCCGAGGCGCCGTCGAGGGTGATCAGCTCCAGCGGCAGGCCCAGGTCGGCCTCGGCCAGTCTGCGGATCGGCTCGATCTGGGTGACCGAGGTGCCCAGCACCCGCAGCGGCTCCCGCGGGCGCTTGACCGCGGGGGCCTGCGGGCCGGGGGCCGGGCGGCGGGAGGGGCCGCGGGGGGCGAGGATCTCCGCGGCCCCGGCCATCTCAGGCCAGCGCCTCGCGGATCCTGGCGACGATGGCCTTGCGCTCGGCGCGGGCGGCGAGGGCGCTGTCCATGGTGGCCTCGACGAACTTCACCGGCATGTGGGGCTGAAGCTGGCCGATCAGGTCCATGTCGGCGGAGATCACCGTGCCCACCATGAAATAGCCGCCGCCGGAGACCGCGTCGCGGTGCAGGACGATCGGCTCGGTGCCGCCGGGGACCTGGACGGAGCCGTAGGGATAGCAGCCGTCCACGATGTTGGAGGGGTCGGAGCCGGCGCCGAAAGGACGCTCGCGCGGCTCGAACTCCATCGGGCGGCCGCCCTTGAAGCGGTAGCCCATGCGGTCGGCCTCGGGGGCGACTTTCCACTCGTCGGCGAAGAAGTGCTTCTGGGCGTCCGGGGTGATCCAGTGCCAGAACAGGCCCGGCAGCACGCGCAGCTCGGCGGGGGAGCCGGGGCCGCGGCGCAGCGCCTCGGGGACCGTGGCGCCGGGCTTGGCCGCGCCGGGCTCGCCGGTGGGGATCACGTCGCCGGCGGCGATGGCGCGGCCGTCGACGCCGCCCAGCGCGCCGATGGCGTAGGTGGAGCGGGAGCCGAGCGCGGCCTCGGTCGCGATGCCGCCGGAGACGGCGATGACGATGCGGGCGCCGGATTTCAGGTAGCCGAAGCTCAGGACCTGGCCGGCCTTCACCGGGATCGCGGTCCAGCCGGGCTGCTCCTCGCCGTCGAGCAGGATCGGAAGGTCCGCGCCCGTGACGGCGACGAGGCCGTCGGAGAGGAATTCCAGTTCGGGGCCGAGGAAGACGGCTTCCAGCGCCGCCGCGTCCTCGGGGTTGCCCACCAGGAGGTTGGCGGCCCGCAGGCTGAGGCGGTCCATGGCGCCGCCCTGGGGGATGCCGAGGTGGAAATAGCCGGGGCGGCCGAGGTCCTGCACCGTGGTCAGCAGGCCGGGCTTGAGAACCTTAAGCGGCATCGAGCGCCTCCATCAGCTTGGCGTTGGTCCCGGCGTGGTCGGCGGTCCAGGCGGCGAGGTCGAACTCGACCTCGGCGATGCGGGGGCGCCAGGCGCCGGTCTTGACCTCGGCCTCGATGCGGTCGTGCTCCTCGCGGCCGATGGGGGTGAACTTCACGATGTCCCCCGGCTTGAAGAAGACCATGAAGTCCTCAAGGTAGCTGATCGTCTGGCTCGGGTCGAAGATCGGCATTGGCGTGATGCCGAACATCTGGTAGCCGCCGGCGCCGCGCACCGAATAGATGCAGGAGAAGCAGCCGCCGTAGCCGACCGTCTGCTTGGGCGTGTCGGTGCGCGGGCGCAGGTATTTGGGGACCTGGAGCTGCTTCTCGCGCTCGACCAGCTGATACATGAAGGGCAGGCCCGCCACGAAGCCGACCATGGAGACGAACCAGGGCTGGGAGTGGAAGGCCTCGATGAAGGCTTCCGGCCCGTCGTAGCCGTTGATCCGGGCGGCGTAGTCGAGGTCGGAGCCCGAGGGGTCCTGGTGCCGCTCGCGGAAGCGCATCAGGGTCTCGTGCGTCCAGGGGTCCTGGAAGTAGACGGGGACCTCGATGATCCGGGTGGTCACCTTCTTGGGGGCGTCCTCGGCCAGGGACTCGAGGGCTTTCAGCTCCTCGAGCATCTTCTCGGGGGCGATGACGTCGGGGTCGTACTTGACCTGGAAGGAGGCGTTGGCGGGGCAGATCTCGGTGACGCCGGCGAGGTTCTTCTCGCGCAGGGCGCCGGTGATCGAGATCGCCTTGAAGAAGGCGTCGAGGGACATCTCCTCGTCCACCTCGACGAAAATATGCTCGTCGCCTCCGAAGGAATAGCGTGTCTTCATCGGGTTTCGCCTCCTTGCCGCGCCGGGGGGCGGCTGGTCAGGGGGGCGTCGCCCCCGGCGAGGGGCGACGGGTGGATGGTGGGCGGTCAGGCCGTGGCGGCGCGCCTGGCGAGCCAGCCCTCCAGCCAGCCGGTGTGGGCCTCGCCGGCCCGGACCTCCGGGTCGGCGGCGAGAGCTGCGTGCAGCGGCAGGGTGGTCTTCAGGCCCTCGATCTGCATCGCCTCGATGGCGGTGGAGAGGGCGGCGATGGCGGCGGCGCGGTCCTCGCCCTTCACGATCAGCTTGCCGATCAGGGAGTCGTAGAAGGGCGGGATCGCGTAGCCCTCGTAGAGGAGGGTGTCGAAGCGCACGCCCTCGGGGATCGTCAGGCCCGAGACCACGCCGGGGAAGGGCATGAAGTCGTTGAACGGGTCCTCGGCGTTGACCCGGACCTCGATGGAGTGGCCGGAGATCGTGATGTCGGACTGCGCGACCGAGAGGGGGGCGCCGAAGGCGACGCGGATCATCTCGGCGACGAGGTCGTGGCCGGTGATCATCTCGGTGACCGGGTGCTCGACCTGGATGCGGGTGTTCATTTCCAGGAAGGCGAAGGTCCCGCGGGCGGGGTCGAAGAGATATTCGAGCGTGCCGGCGCCGCGGTAGGAGACGGCCTCGGCCAGGCGGACGGAGGCGTCGCAGACATGCGCGCGCTGCTCCGGCGTCAGGCAGGCGGCGGGCGCCTCCTCCCACACCTTCTGGCGGCGGCGCTGGAGGGAGCATTCGCGTTCGTAGAAATGCACCGCCTTGGCGCCGTCGCCCATGATCTGGACCTCGACATGGCGGGCGTCGCGGATGAACTGCTCGATGTAGAGGCCGCCGTCGCCGAAGGCGGCCCGGGCCTCCTGCGCGGCCTGGGGGAACAGGCGGGCGAGCTCGTCCTCGGTCTCCGCCACCCGGATGCCGCGGCCGCCGCCGCCGGCGGCGGCCTTGACCATGACGGGGTAACCGATCTCGGCCGCGATTTCCTTGGCGGCCGCGACGTCCGGCACCCGGCCTTGCGAGCCCTGGGCGACCGGGACGCCGGCGGCGATGGCGGCCTCGCGGGCGGCGACCTTGTCGCCCATCCGGGCGATGGTGTCGGCCGAGGGGCCGACGAAGATCATGCCGGCCTCTTCGACCTTGCGGGCGAAGGCGGCGTTCTCGCTCAGGAACCCGTAGCCGGGGTGGACGGCGTCGGCGCCGGCGTCTTTCGCAGCGGCCACCACGCGGTCGGCGTCGAGATAGGATTTCGTAGCCTGGGCGGGGCCGATCTCGACGGCGCGGTCGGCCTCGCGGACGGCGAGCATGTCGGCGTCGGCGGCGGAGTGGGCCTGGATCCACTCCATGCCCAGCGCCTTGGCGGCCCGGCCGACGCGCACCGCGATCTCGCCCCGGTTGGCGACGAACAGGGACTTGCCGGCGGGATCCGCCACTTACTCGAGCTCCGCGAGGATCGCGCCGGCGGTCACCGCATCCTCGTTCTCGATCTTGAAGGCGATCTTGTCGCCGGCGACCTCGGCCTTCACCTCGTGGAAGGACTTCATGACTTCGACCAGCCCGATCACGTCGCCCACGGCGACCGAGGCGCCGTCCTCGACGAAGGGCGCGGCCTCGGGCGAGGGCTTGCGGTAGAAGGTGCCGGGCAGCGGCGAGCGGATTTCCTTGGCCATGGGGGCGGTCCTTTCCGAGGGATCTCAGGCGGCGACGTCGAGCGTCGAGGGGGGCGCGATGGTCACGCCGGCGCCGATCAGCGCCTCGCGCACCGCGGTCCCGATCTCCAGCGCGCCGGGGGAGTCGGAGTGGAAGCAGATGCTCTCGAACTCCACCGTCAGCTCCTGGCCGGTGACGGAGGTCGTCTTGCCCTCGGTGCAGGCGCGCAGGCACTTCTGCGCCATCTCCTGCGGGTCTAGCTTGCGCATCTTGCGGGCGAAGACGATCAGCCCGTCGTCGCCGTAGTCGCGGTCGGCGTAGAACTCGCGGATCACCGGGCGGCCGGCGGCCTGGGCGACCTTGCGCGTCTCGGAGGGCTGCATGCAGTAGAGGAAGACGTCCGGCGCCGATTTGCCCAGCGCGTCGCAGATCTGCCGGGAGAAGGCGGCGTCCCGCGCGGCGGTCATGTAGAGCGCGCCGTGGGGTTTGACGTGCTGCAGGCGCACGCCATGGCGGCGGCCGAACTCGCGCAGGGCGCCGACCTGGTAGAGGATGTCGTTGACCAGCTCCTCGGGGCTGGCGTCGATGGCGCGGCGGCCGAAGCCCTGCAGGTCGTTGTAGGCGGGGTGGGCGCCCAGGCCCACGCCATGCTCGGCGCACATCCGCGCCATGCGGTCCATGATGGTCGGATCGCCCGCGTGGAAGCCGCAGGCGACGTTCGCGGAGGAGATGATCTTCATCAGCGCGTCGTCAGGCGCCTCGCCGTAGCTCCAGTGGCCGAAGCCCTCGCCCATGTCGCAGTTGAGATCGACGGCGGTACGGTACATCGACGCTTCCTTTCGGATGGGCTTCTGGGTCGGGGAGGCGGGAAGCCTGTCTGGACGACTTGCAGCCTGCGCCCCGCGCGCGCAGCTGCGCCAGAACAATTTTGTGCCGTTGCGATATCAGAATTTCAGATACAACCTGGCGGAAGGCGGGCTTCCGGCCGGGAGCGCCCCCCCTTGGCGGAGCATTCATTGCGCCAGGTATCGAAGATTTCGATGCCAGGGCGCCCGGGAATCGGACCGAAAGGACCGGACATGTCCTTCAACCTGCGCCACCTGAAATACTTCGTCGCCACCGCCGAGCTGGGCCAGGTGAGCCGGGCCGCGGTGGAGCTGTCGGTCTCGCAGTCGGCGGTCACGGCGGCGATAAAGGAGCTGGAGGCCGTGGTCGGCGCACCGCTGTTCCAGCGCTCGGCCAAGGGGATGCAGCCGACCCCGTTGGGCCAGCGGTTCCTGTCCTCGGCCCACGAGATCCTGACCAAGGTCGAAGAGGCGATGCAGGTGCGCGAGGGCCCCGAGGTCTCGGGCCGCCTGACCATCGCGGCGACCTATACGGTGATCGGCTACTTCCTGCCGGTGCACCTCGAGCGGCTGGCCCGCGCGCAGCCGGGCCTGAACCTGACCATCCACGAGATGCCGCGCGAGTTGATCGAGGAGGGGCTGCTGGCGGGCCGCGTGGACATAGCCGTGGCGCTGACCTCGAACATCTCGAACCCCGAGCTGGCCTCCCAGACGCTGCTCGGCTCCCGGCGCCGCCTGTGGGCCCCGACCCGCCACCCGCTCCTGGAGCGCGAGTCGGTGGGGCTCGCGGACGTGGCCGAGCACCCCTACGTGATGCTGACGGTGGACGAGGCCGCCCACACCGCGATGCGCTACTGGGCCCCGACGGGCCGCCAGCCGCGGATCGTGCTGCGGACCTCCTCGGTCGAAGCGGTGCGATCTATGGTGGCGAACGGCCTGGGCGTGACGATCCTGTCGGACATGGTCTACCGCCCCTGGTCGCTGGAGGGCCGGCGTCTCGAGCAGGTGAACCTCGCCGACGCGGCGCCGCCGATGGATGTGGGCCTGGTCTGGCGCCGCGGCGTCGAATTCACGCCCGCCATGAAGGCCTTCCGCGACTACTTCGCCGCCCGCTTCCTCGCCTCCCCCGGCGCGATCGCCCGCTAGCGGCTTGTCTCCGACGCTTGGAACCGTCGCGAGCGGGCGGCGATGATGACGTCCCGGTCTGCCCGCCGGACGAAAGGCCTGGGCCCCCCGGCCTCGCGCCCCCTCGGCAACCGCGCCGCCTCCGCCTGCGCCGATCTCGTCCGCCTCCCGAAGGACGACGAGATCGGCGAGATCGTCGGCTCGCCGCAGCGGGTCGTCCGGCGATCGCGCGCCGACTGGCACGACGCCTGCCGCCTCGGCGGCGCCCATGTCACGCGCCGGCGCCTTCCGGGTCGGCGGCGTCCTGGTCTGAACGGCGGCGTTCCCGCTCTACGAGGGCGAGCTGGGGCTGGCCTTCGCCACGGAGGACCTCGCCCAGACCCAGGAGATCGACGTCGCCAGCTTCGAGCGTCTGTCCCTCGCCATCGTTTTTGCCAGAGAGCACCTTGTGCAGAAGGATGCCGAGTGCGCATGCCTTCGACCGATCGCCACGTCCAGCGTGAAGGCCGAAGGTGTGGGCCGGGCCGACTCGCCCGGACCGGGCGTCAATTCGTTTTGAGGCTCAACCGGTCTGATGTAGTCTGTTGGAACGACAGCAGATATCATCAACTGCAGGAGTGAGCATGCGTAGCGTCGACGAGAACCGGACCGAGGGGCGGAAACCCTGGCGGACCCCTGAGGTCACCTTCTCCATGCCGCTGGCCAGGGCCAGGGCCGGGCATAACGAGACCGACGACTTCGACGCCAAGGGCGTTCACGGGCCGTCGTGACCGGGGGCGGCGACGCCGTCTCCCCCGCCCCGTGCACGCGGGGCGGACTTTCCGGCTCCGCCCCGCCCGCGTGGGGCGGTCCTTGCGACGGGCGCGCTCAGGCGTTGCGCCCGTCGATCGACGCGGCGAAGCGCGTCGCCTGGACCGACATCGGCAGCACCGTGCGCAGGCGGAATCGCGCGTCGTCGGATCCGTCGATCACCGTCTGCGACGGCCAGTCGTCGAGCATCGCCTCGATCGCGTCGAGGTCGAGCTCCCGCTCCGCGGCGCCTTCCCGCTGACGCGCGGCCCAGGCGCGCAGCGCCGGCAGCTCGCGGGAGAGGCGGGCGTGCCAGTCGGCGGACTGCATGCCGCGGGACCGCTCGGGAGGGCGGTCCAGGATCTCCGGCGGCAGGGCGTCGGCCATCATCCGGCGGATCAGGCGCCGCCCGCGGCCGTCGCGACGGTGCATCGCCTCGGGCAGGCCCAGCGACCATTCCAGCAGACGCAGGTCCGAGTAGGGATCGCGCAGCGCCACGCCGTGCAGCGAGGACATGCCGAGGCTGAACTCCGCCCCCTCGGCCGCATATTCCTCGATCGCCCGGATCCGCGCGAGGCGCAGGTCGGCGGGGGGCTGCTCGCCCTGCCAGAGGCCGCCGGGACCGGGCGCCGCCCAGCGCTCGACCTCCGCCTCGCGGGCGAAGGCGGCATGGATCAGGCTCGCCCGCGGCCAGTTGCGGCGGCTGCCCTCGCCGTGGCGGCCGCGCAGCCGCTCCTTCGCCCGCCAGGCGCGGGCGGGGAGCAGCGGGAAGACCAGCTCGCCCATGAGCCGCCGCCCGATGCGCCCGGGCCCGGCCCCGCCGGCGCGCAGCTCGCGCAGCAGGGGCCCGAGCCGCCCCGCCCGCCACAGCTCCAGCAGCAGGCCCGAGCCCTCGTGGCTGAGCGTGAAGTCGCCGTGGTAGCCGTTGAGCAGGACCGAGACGCCGTCGCCCTTCGCCCGCTCGAAGATCGCGTGCATCCAGGCGAGCGAGACCACGTTGCGCCGCGGCGCCTCGGCGCAGTGCAGGAAGGCCGCCTCGCGGTGGTCGAGCGGCAGGTCGGCGGCGTCGACGAACTGCGCCCGCAGGTTCGGGACCCGGGCGGCGAGCGCGCGGACCGAGGGCGTCTCGTCCCCGTACCAGCCGCGCGGGACCCGGCCGTCCCAGTCGGGGCCGGGGACGGCGACATAACCGTGCAGGGGGCCATGCAGGGGGCCGCGCGCCGCGCCCAGCTGGGCCGCGGCCTTCACCGCGAGGGTCGAGGAATCGAGCCCCCCGCTCAGGAACAGCCCCGCGCCCTGCGCGCCCCGCAGCCGCGCCCGCACCGCCTGGTCGAGCAGCGCATGCGCCTCCTCGGCGCAGGCCGCCTCCGAGGCGGGGGTCACGTCGCGGACCCGGTCGGCGAGGCGGCGGCCCGCGCCGAGGCGCAGGCTGCGGCGGTCGACGCGCAGGCGGCCGCAGGGCGGCAGGCGGCGGACGCCCTCGTACCAGCTGCGCTCGGCGTCGCCGTAGTGCTGGGTCAGCGCCTGGGCGAAGCGGATGCGGTCGAGGCGGCGGGGGATCTCGGGCAGCGCGTGCAGGCCCTTGGGGGCGGTGGCGACGGCGAAGAGCTCCGGCGTCTCCCACCAGGTCAGCAGCCGCCGGCCCAGCGGATCGCGCAGGGCGGTCAGGGCCTGGTCCGCCTCGTCCCACAGGATCGCGGCATGGGGGCCGATCCAGCGCTCCGGCGCGTCCTCGCCCCAGCGGTCCCAGCTGCGCATCGCCAGCGCGGCGTCGGAGAGCCCTGCGAGCTCGGCCGCGTCGAGGTCGAGCGCCCGGGCCAGGTCCTCGCGGTTGTCGAGCCGGCCGTCGAAGAGGAGCCGGCGGCGCCCGCCCGCCCCCTCGACCGGCTGGCGGCCGAGGCGGGCCTCGGGCGTGTCGGCGAACAACCGGTGGACCAGACCCACGGCGCCGTCGAGATGCAGGTCCTCGCGGTCGGGCCCGTGCACCGCCAGCGCCCGGGCCATGGCCTGCGCCTCGCGCGGGGAGACCTCGCGCCCGTCGCGCCGGAAGATCGCGCCGATGCCGCTCATGCTTCGGGCCTCACGGGGGGGTCGCGGCGTCGCTGGGGGCCGCCGCCCGCGGGCGGCCGTGGCTGACCAGGGGCCGGAACCGGGCGCCCTGCGCGCCGCCCACCACGGGAGCGCCCGCCACCTCGACCCAGGCGTGGAGGCGGTCGGGCGCGCGCGCGGCCCCCGGTGCGGTCCCGGGCGCGGCGGGCGCGTCGAGCACGCCGAACCACAGCCGGCTGTCCACGCCCCGGCGCGACAGCATCCAGTGCGCCGCCATCGCCTGGGGCAGGCAGACCGCCTCGAACGGCAGGCGGCGCGCGGCCGCCGTCACCGCGCGCCCGACGCGGGCGGCGAGCGCGGCCTCCGACGGCGAGGCCGGCGCGGCCGAAACCGCCTCGGACGACGGCCGGCGCGGCCCCGGCAGCCGCGACCAGAGCCGATAAGGCAGCGCCCGCACCGCGAGCGCCGCCGCCGCGACGAGGACCGCCGCCTCGATCTTCAGGGGCCGGTCCCTCATGCCCCCGCCTGCGGCGCGGCGGGAAGCGGGACCACCAGGTCCTCGGCCAGGAGCTGCATCAGGAAGGCCTCCAGCTCCCGCCGGCAGAGGGCGGGGTCGACGTCGAATTCCGCGAGCAGCACCGCCTCGATCTCCCGGGCCGAGCGGGGGGTCTCCAGCAGGGTCCAGATCCGCATGCCGACGTCGGCGAAGCCGCAGACCCGGCCGGTGCGCGGGTTGAACACGGCGATCTCGGAGGCGAAGGGCGTCTCCTCCAGCCTCTCGCGGCGGGCGTGGACCCGGTCCCAGTCGATCATGCCCGGATCCTCCCCGCGGGCCGGCCCAGCGCCTCGACGAGGCGCGCCGCCCCTTCCTCCAGCCGCTCCAGGTCGCGCGGGCGGGTGAAGACCTGGACCTCGATGCGCTCGAGCACGGCGACCAGCGCGCGGTAGAGGCCGGCGTCGTCGCGCAGGAGGCGCAGCCACTCGCGCCGGTAGACGTTCTGGGCGAGGACCTGCAGCGCCCGCCCCCCCGACAGCGGCTCGAGCGTGAAGACGGGGGCGGCGTCCTCCCGGCTGCGCAGGATCACCACGCCGCGCAGGACCGCGCTCTCGGCCGTCACGGCCCCGGGCGGGCGCACCCGCAGCTTGCCGCGCGGGTCGCCCGGCGCCACCGGCCCCAGCGTCGGCAGCGCGAGCCGGGAGGCCGCCTCGGGCGAGAGCTTCACGCCCTTGTCCACCGGCCACAGGCGCACCCGGCCGCCGTCCGGGCGCAGCAGCGCGACGTCGTCGCAGACATGGCCATGCCCCAGGGCGGCCAGCGCGGCGGCGAGGGTGGACTTGCCCTCGCCCGAATCCGCGCAGAAGGCCCAGACCTCCCCCCCGATCTCGGCCGCGCTGCAGTGGAGCGGCAGCTCGCCCCGCTGGTGGTGCAGCACCCCCAGCGCCGAGCCGAGCAGGTAGAGGCGCACGTCGGCGAGGTCCCGCTCCGCGCGCAGATGCACGTCGATCTGCCGGCCGCCGCGCACCCGGAAGCTGAACGCCTCGTCGACCTGGAAGAAGAAGTCGCCGCAGGCGGCGCTGAAGCGGTCGTCCTCGTAGAACGGATCGGCCGGCCGCTCCGCCTCCGCCACGAGGCGGATGCGGACGTCGGCCTCGCCGGCGCCCTGCCATGCCGGCGGGACGCTCAGGTCGATGTCCGACACCACCCGAAGCCCCGCGACCCGATGCGCAGACGCCATCCCGACCTCCCCAGACTCACGCCACCCGAACGCCGACATCCCTGACCGCCGGCGGCGAGATCCCGCCGGCCGCCCGTGTTCCTCTCGCGGCCGGGTCCGCGCCCGGCGCGATCCCGACGCCGCGGGCGCGGCGAAGACCGACGCCCGCAGGTTGCACAGAGCATCGCCCGAGGACCCCCGGGCCGATAGTTGCACGAAGGACCTACCTCGCCCGGCGCCCCTCGCCTCCGGGCCGGGTCGCCCGCAAGGGCTGCTCCGGAAGGCCGACGCCCGGGCGACGGCCGGCGGATCGGCCCGGGCCGCGCAGGCCCCGGCCGTCGGCCGGCATGTCCGCCGGCCCCCATGGCGTGGGCGTGGAGGGACATCGCGCTTTTCGCCGTCTGCGGCGGCCCGCCGGGGACCGCCGCGCTCGCGCCAGCGGAGCGGACGGGCCGCCGCCCTACTCGATCGCCAGTTCGCCGGCATGGTCGCGGATGTAGGCGACGGCCGATTCCGCCGAGTCCGGCAGGTAGAAGCGGAACAGGGCCGTGAAGGGGGCCGAGGTCTCGAGGTTGTTCTTCGCGCCGGGGGTGTTGAAGTGGATGGTGTAGGTCCCGTCCGCGTTCGGCTCGGCCTGGGTGTTGGAGATCGCGGAGACGTCCTTTGCGAGCCACCCCTCCTCGTCGTAGATCGTCACCGACCAGAAGCCGCCGCGCTCCTCCTGGATCTCCGGGGGCGTGAAGGTGGCGCTGGAGGGCTGCATCTTGCCGTCGACCATCTCCGACCTGTTCACGAAGGGCCAGTAGGCGGCGTCGGGCAGGCCCAGCCCGCCCCAGCCGTAGGCCGTGCCGTAGAGGTGATCCCGTGGGCGGGAGCTGTAGGGCGTGCCGTTGACGCTGCGGGTGTGGGTCAGCGCGCCGGCCTTCACGTCGGCGATCAGGGCGGCGCGGATCTCCTCGGTCTTCTCGAGCGGCAGGACGAAGGCGGGGCTCTCGTAGGGCTCGGCCGAGCCCGCCTCGATGGTGGCGAGCTTCTGGAGGCGCAGCGTCTCCTCGATCCCGCCCTTCTCCTCGGTCAGGATCGGCACGCGCATGTTGAGGTAGACGTGATGGCCGAAGGTCAGGTCGGCGGGGGTCACGGTCAGGCTCTCGCCCGCGTAGACCACGCCGGCCACGTAGTTCTGCTGATCGATCACCTGGATGATCTGGTAGTGGTCGCCCGCAGGCACGGTGAAGGTCGCGCCCTGCGAGACGTCGACCACGGCGCTGGCGTAGATGCCGTCCTGGTTCTCGCGGATCACCTGCTGGGTTTCGACCCGGCTCAGGTCGCTCTGATAGGCCCATTCGTTGACCGGGGCCTTGGCGAGGCTGCGCTTGAAGTTGAAGTCGCTCTCCGAGACCTTGTAGACGTAGTCCGCCACGCCGAAGTCGGCCGGCGTGGTCACGTCGAAGCCTTCGGCGATGTCGGCCGCGGCGGGCGCGGTCAGGGCCAGCGCCAGCGGCAGGGCGAGCAGGAGGGTGCGCGGGGTCATCTCGATCATTTCCCTGGTTCGTGCGCCTCGCCCGACCGCCCGGGCGAGACCTTGCTCGGGGGGCCGGGCGCCGCGGGCGCCCGGCGGGGGGATCACTCCACCGGTTCGATCGCGGGCGGCGTCCATTCGCCGTTCGGGATCGCGGGCTTCGGCCAGTAGGCGCGGATGTAGAGGGAGAACTCCCCCTCCGGCGCCGGCAGCCAGTTCGCCTCCTGCGCGCCGCCGGGATTTTCGGCCTGCACCAGGATCGTCAGCCCGCCGTCCTCGTCCGCGACCAGCGAGGTGTTCTTGGTGCCCAGCGAGTAGCGGTCCAGCTCGTTGGGGTGGAACAGGTGCTGGGGGTTGTAGAGGGTCAGCGACCAGAAGCCGTCGACGGGGGGCAGCTCGCCCGCCGGGAAGGTCACGGTATAGGCCTTGTCGCCGGACAGACGCTCGCCGGCGCTGTCGAAATCGGCGCCGAAATACATCGTCTCCCCGGGCACGTTGGAGAACATGTTGCCCTTCGCCGTGGCGGTGCGCTGGAACCAGTCGTAGCCGAAGCGCGCCGCGTTGAGCTGGGTGCGCCAGCCGTTCCCGGCCTCGACCCCGTTGTTGCGGAACTCGAACATGCCGGCGATCACGTCGCGCTCGGTCTCGACCGCGGCCTCGGTCAGCGCCTGCATCAGCGCGGGGTCCTCCGCGGCGGCGTCGAGCACCTGGCCCACGGCGGCGTAGATCGCCTCCTCGCCCGGCAGGGGCGGGGTCTGGGCGAGGACGGCGGGCAGATCCTCGAAGAAGCGCTCGGGGACCACCCACTGGGTCTCGCCGTCGCCGCCCTCGTTGGGGTTGGGAATGGTGGGGGATTCCGACCAGTCGACGGTCTGCAGCTCGCCGGTCCATTCGGAGAGCGGATAGGCGGTCACCTGGTCGATCAGCGGCTGGATCGCCTCGCGGTCCTCGGCGGTGTCGTCCATGAAGATCCGCGGGAACACCGCGCCGAGGTTGGTGGGGGAGCGGAACACGCCCTCGATCCCCTCGGGCGTCTCGCCCTCCCACTCCGGCCCGACCAGCAGGTAGGCGCCGGGCGCGGTCCCGTACTGGATCCCCATCGCGGCGAAGCTGTCGGAGCGCTGGTCGACGACCTGGTAGACCCAGAAGCGGTCGCCGAACTCCGGGACCTGGATCACCACCGGCGACTGGTCGAGCGCCAGGAACCCCGCCCCGTAGACCACGTCCTGGTTGGGCGAGGTGATGAAGCGCTGGTCGGCGCTGAGGTAGTCCGAGAGCATGCTGATCCGGTTCAGCGGCGCCACCGGCAGCACGCCGCCCAGCAGGCCCGGGTGGGGGGCGGTGGCGAACAGGGTCTGGCGGTTGTGCATGTTCACCATCGGCCAGGCCCAGACATAGGCCATCCGCCCGATCGCCTTGGCGTAGTCCGGCGACAGCGGCGCGCCGGCGACGGGGGCGGGAACCTCGGCGGCCGAGGCCGGCGGCGGGACCTGCCCCCCCTCCTGCGCCCGGGCGGTCCCCAGCGCCGCCAGGATCATGGGAACGCCAAGCAGGGCTCTGCAAAACATCACGGTCCTCGACTCCTCTTCCGCGCGATCCGGGCGTCGGCGCCGCAGGGGCCGACGCCCGGCGGCGCCGGAGACGGAGTTTAAGAGATCGTTGCGACATGTAAGTTGCACCGGTGCAGAATCGGCAGAGGAAAACGCCATGGGGCGAGCGCAGGCGATGGGCTGGCTGGCGACGCAGCCGCCGGAGGTCCAGGCCGAGGTTTTGGAGCGGGCCGAGACCCGCCGCTTCGCCAGGGGCGAGCCGTGCTACATGCAGGGCGACGAGCGCCCGGGTCTCTTCGGTCTGGTCGAGGGCGTGCTGGAGGTGAGCATGGTCGAGGCGACCGGCGCCTCGCCGCTGATCTATCTCGCCCGTCCCGGCTGGTGGCTCGGGGCGCTGGAGATCTTCACCGGCCGCCCCCGCCGCTTCCACATGCAGGCGCGCACCGACTGCGCGATGCTGTTCGTCCCCGGCGCCGCGGTGCGCGAGATCTGCCGCCTGGGGCCGGACCGCTGGGAGGCCTTCGCCGCGCTGATGTGCGCGAACTGGGAGGGGCTGGCCGACGCCGTGGCGCTGATGCGCGACCCCTCGCCCGAGCGGCGCGTGACCCGGGCCCTGCTGATCCTGCACGGCTTCCAGCCCGACCCGGCGCCGAGCGTCGCGGCCACGCAGGCCGACGTCGCCTCGATCGCCAACGTCTCGCCGCGCTCCGCCGCCACGGCCCTGGCCCGGCTCGAGGCCGAGGGCCTGCTGCGGCGCGGCTACCGCACGCTCGCCATCCTCGACCCCCGCGGCCTCGCCCGCCGCGCCGGCCTCGAGCCGCCCTGACCGCCCCCTGCCCGGAGGCGCGCCGGAGGGGCGTCGGCGGCGCCGTCAGGGGGCGCCCCGGGCCGCGGGGCGGGGTCCGACTGCGGGGGCCTCACATCCAGCCCAGCCGGATCGCCGCCCATGCGGCGAGGGCCGCGCTCAGCAGGACCGGCCAGCCGGCGCGGGGGAAGTCGGCGAAGCGGTAGCCGCCCAGGCCCAGCGCCAGCGTGTTGTTGTGGTGGCCGAACGGGGTGAGGAAGTCGAGCGAGGCGCCCGCCGCCAGGGCCAGCAGGAACGGCTCCGGCGGGGCGTGGCAGGCGCGGGCGAGCTCGACCGCCACGGGGGCCAGCGCCACCACCAGGGCCGCGTTGTTGACCAGCGGCGTCAGCAGGATCGACAGCACGAGGATCGCCCCGACCGCGAGGCCGGGCGACCCCGGCGGCAGGACCGAGGCGAGGGCGGCCGCGAGGCTCGCCGCCGCGCCGGTCGCCGCCACCGCCTCGCCCAGCGGGATCATCGCCGCCAGCATCACGATCACCCCCCAGTCCAGCGAGGCGAGCCCCGCCCGCAGCCGCAGCGCGCCCCCCAGCGCCAGCGCCAGCAGCACCGCGCCGAAGGCGACCGCGGGGTCGGCCAGGCCGAACCCCGCCGCCAGCACCCCCAGCCCGAAGGCGGCGAGCGGCCAGAGCGGGGGCACGGGGCCGGCCTCGGGCCCCTCCGGCGCCAGCAGCAGGGCGTCCCGCTCGCCCAGCGCGCGGCGCAGGGCGCCGGGCGGGCCCTCGAGATGCAGGACGTCGCCGACGCCCAGGCGCAGGTCCGCAAGCCGCCCCTCGACCAGCCGCGGCCGGGGGCCGAGGCCCACCGCCACCAGGCGCGCGCCCGCGTCCTCCAGAAAGGCCAGCGCCCCGGCGGGGGAGCCGACGAGGGGCGAGGCGGGGGAGATCACCGCCTGGGCCGGCTCCGCCTCGGGCGCAGGCGCGCGGGCGGCGAGCGCGGCCTCGCCCTCCGCCCGCAGGGCGTCGAGCCGGCGCAGGTCGGTCTCGACCAGCAGCAGGTCCCCGGGCGCGAGCGCGGTGCGCGGCCAGAGCGGGGAGACCGGCCCCTCGCCGCGGTGGATGGCGCGGACCAGGACCCCCGGGGGCAGCTCGGCGAGGGGACGGCCGACGAGGGAGGAGCCGGCCGGCAGGGTCAGCTCGGCGACCACGCGGCCCGGAGGGTCGGGGGCCTCCTCCTCCGGGTCCGCGTCGAGGACCCGGGGCGCCCAGATCAGCAGCGCCGCCAGGCCCGCCAGCGCCGCCGGCGCCCCGGCGAGGGCGAAGTCGAAGAAGCCGAACGCCCGGCCCTCGGCGGCCTCCAGCGCCTCGCTCGCCAGCAGGTTGGGGGGCGTGCCGATCAGGGTGCAGAGGCCGCCGAGCAGGGTCGCGTAGGACAGCGGGATCAGGATCGCGCGGGGCGCGAGCCCGGTGCCACGGGCGACGGCCTGGGCCACGGGCAGCATCAGGGCGAAGGCGCCGACGTTGTTCATCACGCTCGACACCGCCGCGGCCAGCGCCAGCAGCGCCGCGCGCGCCCGGCCGGGACCGCGGGCGCGGGCCAGCAGCCGCTCGGCCAGCGCCTCCAGCAGGCGGGCGCGCGACAGCAGGCGCACGATCAGCAGGATCTCGACCACGGTGATCACCGCGGGGTTGGAGAAGCCGGAGAACAGCCGGTCCGGCGGCGCCAGTCCCAGCAGGGCGCCCAGCGCCAGGCCCGACAGCGCCACCACCTCCAGCCGGAAGCGGCCGGAGGCGAAGGCGGCCAGCAGGCCCGCCAGCAGGGCGAGAATCGCGATCTGGTCCGCGGTCATCGGGCTCGACACGAGAAGGGGCGGCGGCGGAGCCAAGCACGGCGCCCGCGGCGAGAGAAGAGGGCGCGGCGCCCGGCCGGCCCCGCCGGCCGGGGTCAGGCGGAGACGCGCGCGCCCCGCGGCGCCGCCAGCAGGTCGCCGAGCGTCTCCGCCGCCAGCGCCGCCTGGCGGACGATCTCGGGCACGGCGGTGATCTCGAACAGGCTGCCCTGGCCGAGGGGACCCAGCGCGAAGAGTCCGGAGATCTCGCCGCCCCGCGGGCCCCACAGCCGCCCGTCGGCGGCCACCCGCAGGCCCAGCCCCGAGGGATCGGGCGCCGCCAACCCCTGCGCGATCAGCGAGGCGGGCAGCGGCGCCGAGAGGTCCGGGCGATGGCCGGAGCAGTCGATGGCGAGGTCGACGGCCAGCGTCTCGGGCGCCCGGGCCCCGCGCCAGGCGACGCGCAGGCGGCAGGGGGCCTCGCCCGTCGCCTCCAGCACCCGGCCGGGACGCAGGCGGGTGCGGGGGCGGGCGAGCTCGGCGGCCAGCCGCGCGTGCTGGGCGGGAGGCAGGCGGTGGCGGTGGGCGTCCCAGAACGGGCGCAGGTGGCGCAGGAAGCGGGCGCGGTCGGCCGCGCTCAGCGCCTGCCAGATCGCCTGGGCGTGGGGGCGCAGGCGGTTGACCTCGCCCTGCCAGGGCCGGCCCTCGGCCTCGGCCCGGTCGCAGGCGGCGCGCAGGTCGCGGGCGAGCTCCGACAGGCGCACGCCGGCGGGGGTCTGCAGGGCGGGCGGCCGGGCGGCGCTGTCGGCATGGGGGCGGGGGACGAGGGCGCGGCGGGAGATCACCGTGACCTCGGCCTCGCAGCCCTCGGCCCGCAGGCGCAGCAGCACGTCGGCCATGGTCAGGCCGCTCCCCACCAGCGCCACGCGGCGGGCGCGGGCCAGCTCCTGCGACGGGATCGGCGCGTGCGGGCAGCGGCCGAAGCGCGGGCGCGGCGCGTCGTAGCCGGTGGCGAGGATCGCCGCGTCGGCATGCAGCGCCGGGCCGGGGTCGAGGGTCACGGCGTAGCCGCCGCCCGGGGCGGGCGCGAGGTCGCGCGCCTCCCCCTCCAGCACCTCCACGGAGACCTCGGGGCGGGCGGATGCGGCCTCGTCCAGGCGCCGGCGGACGTAGTTGGCGAAGAGCGCGCGGGGCGCGAAGCTGTCGGCGATGGCCGCGTGCGCGGCGGGGTCGGCGTCGTCGCCGGTCAGCCGCGCCATCCAGTCGGCGAAGTCCCCCGGCCGCCCGGCGAGGATCGAGAGATCCCGCGCGCGCACGTTCAGGAGCTCCCCCGACCGGGCCCGCCCGTAGGCGAGCCCGCCCCCGCGGGAGCGGTCCCGGTCGACGATCGTGACCGCCAGCGGCCCGCGGGCCGCCTCGGCCAGGGCGATGGCGGCGGCGGCGCCGGTGAAGCCGCAGCCCAGGATCGCCACCCGCGGCGGCGCGTGGCGGGCCACCAGGCCGCGCACCCGGGCGAGCTGGTCGCGACGCTCAGCCATGGACGAGCCGCCGGGCCGGCGCGAGATCCGCCGGCCGGCCCTCTCCCGCCAGCGGGTAGAGTCGGAAGGCCGTGGGGCGGAAGGCGATCCGGGCGCCGGGCGCGCAGGGCTGCGCCAGCGGCAGGTCGACCTCGACCCGGCGGCGGGCGGCGCCCAGCTCCAGCTCGACCCGGCGCACGCCGGCGATGCGGCGGCCGCCGGTCGCCATCCCCACGAGGCCCGCGCCCCCCAGTCCCTGAGCGTCGCCCACCAGCGCCTGGTGGGGGCGGAAGAACAGCTCGGCCGGCCCCTCCCAGTCGGCGCGCAGGCCGGTGGGGCGGTCGTCGAGGAAGACCTCGCCGGCCTCGACCCTGACCGGCAGGCGCGAGCTCTCGCCGATGAAGCCGTGCACGAAGGCGGTGGCGGGGCGGTCGTAGACCTCGTCCGGCGTCGCGGCCTGCTCGATCCGGCCCTGGCTCATCACCACCACGCGGTCGGCGAGTTCCAGCGCCTCCTCCTGGTCGTGGGTGACGAAGACGGTGGTGTGGCCGGTGCGGTCGTGAAGCTCCCGCAGCCAGCGGCGCAGGTCGCGGCGGACCTGGGCGTCGAGCGCGCCGAAGGGCTCGTCGAGCAGCAGCACCCGCGGCTCGATCGCCAGCGCCCGGGCGAGCGCCACCCGCTGGCGCTGGCCGCCCGACAGCTGCGGCGGGTAGCGCTTCTCGAGGCCCCCGAGCTGCACCAGCTCCAGCAGCTCCCGCGCGCGCCGGTCGATCTCGGCGCGGGCGGGGCGCAGGGCGCGGGGGCGGGCCGAGAGGCCGAAGCCCACGTTCTCCAGCACCGTCATGTGCCGGAAGAGCGCGTAGTGCTGGAACACGAACCCCACCCGCCGCGCCTGCACCGTCAGGCGCGAGGCGTCCTCGTCTCCGAAGAGGATCCGGCCGCGGCCCGGCGTCTCCAGCCCCGCGATCAGGCGCAGCAGCGTGGTCTTGCCCGAGCCCGACGGCCCCACCAGCGCCGCCAGCTCCCCCGAGGGGATGTCCAGCGAGACCTCGTGCAGCGCCGGGCAGCGGTCGAATTCCTTGGCGACGGCTTCGATGCGGACTTCCATGGGACGCCTCCTCAGCGCGCGCGGCCGCGAGCGCCGCCGAGGCGGGCTTCGAGGGCCGTCTTCAGAACCAGGGTGACCAGCGCCAGCAGCGCCAGCAGGGAGGCCACGGCGAAGGCGGCCTGGAAGCTGTATTCGTTGTAGAGGATCTCGACATGCAGCGGCATGGTGTTGGTCATGCCGCGGATGTGGCCCGAGACGACCGAGACCGCCCCGAACTCCCCCATCGCCCGGGCGTTGCACAGCAGCACGCCGTAGAGCAGGCCCCATTTCACGTTGGGCAGCGTCACCCGCACGAAGGTCCGCCAGCCCGAGGCGCCCAGCGACAGCGCCGCCTCCTCCTCGGTCGTGCCCTGGGCCTGCATCAGCGGGATCAGCTCGCGCGCGACGAACGGCACGGTGACGAAGACGGTGGCGAGCACGATGCCCGGAACCGCGAACAGCACCTGCACGCCGTGCGAGGTCAGCCACGGCCCCAGCGCCGAGCCCGCCCCGAACAGCAGCACGTAGATCAGCCCCGCGATCACCGGCGAGACCGAGAACGGCAGGTCGATCAGCGAGATCAGCAGCGCCTTGCCCCGGAACTCGTGCTTGGCGACAGCCCAGGCCGCGGCCAGGCCGAAGACGCAGTTCAGCGGCACGGCGATGGCGGCGACCAGCAGGGTCAGGCGGATGGCCGAGAGGGCGTCCGGCTCGACCAGCGCCGCGGCCCAGGCGCCGAGGCCCGCCGACAGCGCCTGCGCGAAGACCGCGGCCAGATGGGCCAGCAGGAACAGGGCCAGGAACAGCACCGAGGCGGCGATCAGCGCGGCGCGGACGGGCGGCGTCTCGGCCGTGGGGTCCCGGGGCGCGAGGCGGTCCGGGAAGAACAGGCTGCGGGCGATGTCAACCATGGCCATACCTCCGACGGCTCCACGCCTGGAGCGAGTTGATCGCCAGCAGCATCGCAAACGAGATCGCGAGCATCACCGCGGCGATGGCGGTGGCGGCGGCGTAGTTGAACTCCTCCAGCCGGATCACGATCAGCAGGGGCGCGATCTCGGACCGGTAAGGCAGGTTGCCGGCGATGAAGATGACCGAGCCGTACTCCCCCACCCCCCGCGCGAAGGCGAGCGCGAAGCCGGTCAGCAGCGCGGGCGAGAGCGAGGGCGCCAGCACCCGGAACACCGTGCGGGCGCGGGAGGCGCCGAGGGTGGCCGAGGCCTCCTCGATCTCGCGCTCGATCTCCTCCATCACCGGCTGCACGGTGCGCACCACGAAGGGCAGGCCCACGAAGACCAGCGCCACGACGATGCCGACGGGGGTGTAGGCGACCTTCAGCCCCAGGGCGGCCAGCGGCGCGCCGATCCAGCCGTCGGGGGCGTAGAGCGCGGTCAGCGCGATGCCGGCCACCGCGGTCGGCAGGGCGAAGGGCAGGTCGACGACCGCGTCCAGCAGCGGCCGGCCGGGGAAGCGGTAGCGCACCAGCACCCAGGCGACCAGCGCGCCGAACACCGCGTTGATCGCCGCCGCCGCCAGCGCGCAGCCGAAGGAGATCTTCAGGGCGGCCAGCGTGCGCTCGTCCGTGGCGAGGCGGAGGAACTCCGTCCAGCCCAGATCCGCGGTGCGCCAGACCACGCCCGACAGCGGGATCAGCACCACCAGCGAGAGGTAAAGGATCGTGAAGCCCAGCGTCAGCCCGAAGCCCGGGAGGACGCTGGGCCGCCGGAGTGCAGGCAGCGCCAGCGCCATGGCTCAGTTCCCCGGCCGGTAGAGGCGGTCGAAGACCCCGCCGTCGGCGAAATGGGTCGCCTGCGCCTCGGCCCAGGAGCCGAAGACGTCCTCGACCCGCACCCGCTCGACCTCCGCGAACAGGCGCATGTGCTCGGGGTCCGCCAGCTCCGGCTTCGCGGGGCGGTAGTGGTGCTTGGCGGCGAGCTTCTGGCCGGTCTCGGAATAGAGGAAGTCGAGGTAGGCCTGCGCGGTTTGCGTCGTGCCGTTGGCCTCGGCGTTGGCGGGGACCAGGGCGACCGGCGGCTCGGCCAGGATCGAGATCGAGGGGACCACGATTTCGAACGCATCCTCGCCCAGTTCGTCGAGCGAGAGATAGGCCTCGTTCTCCCAGGCCAGCAGCACGTCGCCGATGCCGCGCTGGGTGAAGGTCAGGGTCGAGCCGCGCGCGCCCGTGTCCAGCACCGGCACGTTGCGGTAGAGCGCGCCGACATAGTCCTCGACCTTCGCCTCGTCGCCCTCGAACGCCTTCTGGGCCCAGATCCAGGCGGCGAGGTAGTTCCACCGCGCCCCGCCGGAGGTCTTGGGGTTGGGCGTGATCACGGCCACGTCCTCGCGCGCGAGGTCGTCCCAGTCGGCGATCTCCTTCGGGTTCCCCTTCCGCACCAGGAACACGATGGTCGAGGTGTAGGGGCTGGAAGCGTCGGGCAGGCGGCTCTGCCAATCCTCGGGGATCTTGCCGGTCTTCTGCGCGATGGCGTCGATGTCCACCGAGATCGCCAGCGAGACCACGTCCGCCGGCAGCCCGTCGATCACCGAGCGGGCCTGCTTGCCTGAGCCGCCATGGGACATCCTTATCTCGACCTCCTCGCCGGTCTTTTCCTTCCAGAAGGCGGCGAAGGCGGGGTTGAGCTCGGCATAGAGCTCGCGCGTCGGGTCGTAGCTGACGTTCAGCAACGTGGTCTGCGCCAGGGCGGGCGAAGCGCCCAGGACAAGGGCGAAGGCCAGCGGGCGGAGGGCTCGGGTCAGGGCCATGGGGCGTCTCCTTGCGACTCGATACACCTTAATCACTACCTGATAGGTCGACTTAATCAAGAAGAGAGTTTGGGTGGGGTGTTCCCACCCCGCTCCCGCCTTGTCTCGGCGGCGCATCCGGGCTATCGGGAAACCTCCCTTCCCGCGTCGAGAAAGGGCGGTTGCGGCCGCCGTGGCAGGATGATCTCCCAGAAGGCCCAGTACGCGCTCCGCGCCCTGATCGAGCTGGCCAAGGCCGAGCCGGGCGAGGCGCGCCAGATCGGCGAGATCGCCGACGCCCAGGGGATCCCCAAGAAGTTCCTCGAGCAGATCCTGCTGGACCTGAAGCACCACGGCATCCTGGTCAGCAGGCGGGGCAAGGCCGGCGGCTACCTGCTGCTGCGCCCGGCCGACAACATCTCCTTCGGGGAGATCCTGCGCATCGTCGACGGGCCGCTGGCGCCCCTGCCCTGCCTCAGCCGCATCGCCTACAGGCGCTGCGACGGCTGCCCGGAGGACCATGCCTGCGAGATCCGGCGGATCTTCGCGCGGGTGGCCGAGGCCAGCCGCGCGGTGCTCGACGGGGCCACCATCGCCGACGCGCTGGCCGACGACGGCCTGCTGCGACGCTCCGGCGCCTGAGCGGGCCCGTCCGGACGACGCGATTCGATTGCCAAGGCGCCCTGACGGAGGGATAGTTTCGCTCCATGACGAACGGGCCGGTGGTGCATGTGCTGGATGACGACGAGTCGGTCAGGCTGGCCATCGCCAGCCTGCTGGCCTCGGTCGGCCTCGAGGCGCGGACCCATGGCACGACGCAGGCCTTCCTCGCCGCCGAGCGGCCGGACGTGCCGGGCTGCCTGGTGCTGGACGTGCGGCTGCCGGGGACCAGCGGGCTCGACCTGCAGACCCAGCTGGCGGAGCGGGGGGTGGAGCTGCCGGTGATCCTGATCACCGGCCATGGCGACATCCCGATGAGCGTGCGGGGCATGAAGGCCGGCGCCGTCGACTTCCTCGCCAAGCCGTTCCGCGAGCAGGACCTGCTGGACGCCGTGGCCCGCGCGGTCGAGCTCGACCGCGCCCGGCGGGCGGAGCGCCACGGCCTCGACGGGCTGCGCGCGCGCTACGCCGCGCTGTCCCCGCGGGAGCGGCAGGTGATGGCGCTGGTGGCCGCGGGGCTGCTCAACAAGCAGGTGGCGGGGGAGCTGGGGATCAGCGAGATCACCGTGAAGATCCACCGCGGCGCGGCGATGAAGAAGATGGGCGCGCGCACCCTGCCGGACCTGGTGCGGATGCAGGACGCCCTGTCGGCCGCGGCGCCGCGGCCGGCGGATGACACGTTCGTATGATTCCCGCGCCCGCCCGTCCGTGTCACAGGGGCGATCCGGCGCCGGTCCGTTCGCGGCGCCCGGCAAGGAGCCGCCGTGACCCCGACCCCGCTGATCGCCCTGGTGGACGACGACGCCCCGTTCCTGAGCGCCATGGAAAGCCTGATGCGCGCGCTCGGCTGGCGGGCGGAGGGATTCGCCTCGGCCGAGGGCTTTCTGGACTCCTCCGCGCGGGAGGAGGCGGCCTGCGTCGTCTCGGACCTGCAGATGCCGGGGATGGACGGGCTGGAGCTGCTGCGCCGGCTGACGGCGGAGGGCGGCGCGCCGCCGGTGATCCTGGTCACCGCCCGCACCGAGCCGCGGCTGGAGGCCGAGGCCCGCGCCGGCGGCGCCCTGTGCCTGCTGCGCAAGCCGCTGGAGCCGCAGGCGCTGATCGACTGCGTGGCGCGCGCGCTGGACGCCGCCTGACCCCCGCGCGGCCCCGATGCCGAGCCCGCGATGCCGAGCCCGCGATGCCGAGCCCCCGATGCTGACCGCGGCCGAGGCCGAGATCCTCGACCTGGTGCAGGAGAGCGTGGCGCTGCGCACGCTCGACGGGCGCATCCTGTGGTGGAACGCGGCCGCCCAGGCCCTCTACGGCCCCCGCCCCGCCCGCGCCGCCGGCCGCCACGCGGCGGAGCTGTTCGGCGAGGAGACCCCCGAGGACGACGCCGCGGCGCTCGCGGCCCTGCGCGCGACGGGCGCCTGGGAGGGGGAGCGGACCCGGCGGGGCGCGGGGGGCGCCGCCCTTCGGGTGGCGCTCGCCTGGCGGCTGCGGCGGGCGGCCTGGGGGGGCGAGGCGATCCTGGAGACCGGGCGCGACGTCACCGAGGCGCGCCGCGACGAGGCCGCCCTGCGCAAGTCCGAGCATCGCTACCGCAACCTGTTTCAGGCCATGGCGGCCAGCTTCTGGGAGCTGGACTTCTTCCCCGTCGGCGCCCGCCTGCACGCCCTGCGCAAGGCCGGCGAGATCGAGAGCTACCCCGCCTATTTCGCCGCCCATCCCGAGTTCGTGCGCGAGATGATGCGCATGACCCGCGTGGTCGACGTCAACGAGCAGACCGTGACCCTGTTCGGCCGCGCGGGCGCCGAGGACCCCAAGGCGGAGCTGCTGACCTCGGTCGAGCCGTTCTGGCCGGAGGCGAGCTCGGGCGTGTTCGCGGCCTCGGTGGTCGCGGCGGTCTCGGGCCGGCTCAGCTACGCCGCCGAGACCCGGCTGCGCGCCATCGACGGGCGGGAGTTCCCGGCCCTGTTCACCGCCTGCTTCCCGCCGGACACGATGAACAAGGGCACGCTGCTGGTGGGCGTCATCGACCTCTCGGCCCGGGTCGCGGCGGAGGCGGCGCTGGAGGGGATGCGGGCGGAGCTGGCGCGGGCGGCGCGGATCTCGATGCTGGGCGAGCTGACCGCCTCGATCGCCCATGAGGTGAAGCAGCCGCTCGCGGCCATCGCCGCCAACGCCGCCGCCGGGATCCGCTGGCTGGACCGTCCGGCGCCGGAGGTGGGCGAGGCCCGGGTGCTGACCGGGCGGATCGCCGACGACGCCCGCCGCGCGGCCGAGATCATCGACCGGATCCGGGGGATGGTGAGCGGGGCCGCGCCCTCGGCCGGGCCCTGCTCGGCCAACGCCGCGCTGCGCGACGCGGCCGCGGTGCTGGAGGCGGAGATCCGCCGGGAGGGGGCGCGGGTGGCCCTGCGCCTCGCCCCCGACGAACCCAGCGTCGCGGCCGACCGGGTGCAGCTCCACCAGGTGGTGGCGAACCTGGCGCTGAACGCGCTGCAGGCGATGGCCGGGCGGCCGGAGCCGCGGCTCGACCTCGGCGTGCGCCGCGAGGGGGCGCGCATCGTGATCGAGGTCGCCGACACCGGCCCGGGCATCGCGCCCGACCACCTGCCGCGCCTGTTCGACAGCTTCTTCACCACCAAGTCCGAGGGCATGGGCATGGGCCTCGCCATCGTGCGGGGCATCGTCGAGACCTTCGGCGGCACCGTGCGCGCCGGCAACCGGGCCGGGGGCGGCGCCTGCTTCACGGTCGAGCTGCCCGCGGCCGATCCCGTTCCCGCCCCTGCCGCGGGTGGCACGGTTAACACCATCGTCTGATCCGCTCCGCCCGGCCGTAGAATAGGCCGCGGAGCCGCGGGCCGACATCCTCTCCCCATGGCCGCCGGAATACGGCGCGCCCCGGGGAGACGGAGCGGCGGCCGCAACGGCGCCGCCGCCCGATCCGATCCGCAGGCCGCCCGCGACGCGGGCGGCGTCCGACGGAGCCTCCCCCCTGACGCGCGGCCCGCCCCCGGGCCGCGCGGCGCCTCGCCCCGGCCCCCGCGCCGGCGGTCCGCAAAAGGGAGACACGTCATGGACTTCTACGCCACGCGCATCAGCCTCGCCCCGCCGCTCTCCTCCGTCATCGGCGCCATGGCGCGCGCCGGACGCGCCCGCATCGACGAGCCGACCCTGCCCGCCCGCGGCCGGATGCTGGCCCGCGAGAGCGCGCGCACCGCCCCCTCCCAGGCGATCGAGAGCCGGGGGCGGCGGCTCGCCTACCGGATGTTCGGGACCGGCCCGACGCTGGTGCTCGCCCTGCGCTTCCGCGGCGTGATGGACAGCTGGGACCCGGCCTTCCTGGACGCGCTGGCGGCGAGCTTCACCGTGGTGATCTTCGACTACACCGGCCTGGGGCTTTCGAGCGGCGAGCCCTCCTACCGGCGGGCGGACATGGCGCGCGACATCCTCGACCTCGCCGACGGCCTGGGCCTGGGGCGCTTCGTGGTCGGCGGCTGGTCGCTGGGCGGCGTCGCCGCCCAAATCTTCGCGGCCGAGCATCCCGAGCGCGTGCGCCAGGTGGTGCTGCTGGGCACGGTGCCGCCCGGCCCCCAGCCCCACGCGTCCGAGCCGATCTTCCTCGAGACCGCGCTGAAGCCCGACTACGACCTCGAGGACGAGATGGTGCTGTTCTTCGAGCCCGCCTCGGAGGCGAGCCGCGCCGCCGCCCGCGCCTCCCACGCGCGGATCGCCGACCGCCGGGGCGACCTCAGCCCGCCGATCCCGCCCGAGACCTACCTGCGCATCCTGCAGGAGAGCCACGACCCGGAGGCCGTGTTCCCCGACCCCGACGGCCGTTTCCAGGCCTTCTTCCGCCAGGGCTCGGTCCCCGTGCTGGCGATCTCGGGCGACCACGAGGTCGTGTTCCCGGTGGCCAACTGGCAGGCGCTGAACCGGGTCTGGCCCTCGCTGCACCTGGTGACCATTCCCCAGGCCGGCCACGGCCCCCAGCACCAGATGCCGGAGTTCGTCGCCGGCCTGATCGCGGGCTTCGTCCGCGCCACCCCCCTCTGATCCCCCGCGGCGGCGAGGCCCTCCCTCGCCGCGGCCGTCCCGCCGCCGCCCTTCGCTGGAGGCCGCCATGACCCTGGTTCCCACGCTCGACGCCTTCTTTCCCCGGCGCGCGCCCGCGCCGCCGCCGCCCGCCTTCCGCCACGGGCGCTTCAGCCTCGCGATCCTCTCCGACGGCGCGCTGACGCTGGGGGGCGAGATCCTGGCCCCCGACGCCGAGCCGCCCGCCCGCGAGGCGCTGCTGGAGCGGCTGGGCGGCGACGCCGCCGGCGCCCCCGTGCGCATGAACCTGCCGCTGATCCGGGCGGGGGACGAGCTGATCGTCGTCGACGCCGGCGCCGGCGACGCCTTCCAGGCCAGCGCCGGGCGGCTCGCCCGCAACCTCGCGCAGGCCGGGATCGACCCGCGCGACGTGACCCGGGTGATCCTCACCCACGCCCACCCCGACCACATCGGCGGCGTGATCCAGCCCGACGGGTCGCTGCTGTTCCCCCACGCCGACTACCACCTCTCGAGGGTAGAGCGGGACTTCTGGTGCGACCCCCGCTTCGACCGGCATCGCCCCGCCGCCCTGCACGGCTTCGCCCGCACCGCCGCCCGCGCGCTGGCGGCGGTCGAGGACCGGCTGCACCTGCACGCCTCGGGCGACGAGGTCCTGCCCGGCCTGCGCCTGCTCGCCACCCCCGGCCACACGCCCGGGCACATGTCGGTGGAGGTCGACGGACCCGAGCCGCTGCTGCTGGTCGGCGACGCCTGCCCCCATGACCTCGTGTTCTTCGAGAACCCGGGCTGGCGCTTCGGCTTCGACACGGACCCGGATCTCGCGCTCGCCACCCGCCGCCGGCTGCTGGACCGCGCGGCCTCCGAGCGGATGCTGGCGCTCGGCTGCCACTGGACCCGCCCCCTGCCGGGACGGGTCGAGCGTCGGGGCGCCGCCTACCGCCTCGCCCCCGCCTGACCTCCCCCCTCACCGGAAAGGACGACCATGACCCCCGCCTCCCCCTCCCCGCGCGGCCTGTCCCGCCGGGACGCGCTGCTCGCCGGCGGCGCCGGCGTGACCGCGCTCGCCGCGGCCGCCGCCGCCTCCGCCTCTTCCCCCGCTGCCGAACCGCAGGAGCTGACCATGGGCTACGTGACCGCCGCCGACGGCGCCGAGATCTTCTACAAGGACTGGGGCCCGAAGGACGCCCAGCCGATCGTCTTCCACCACGGCTGGCCGCTGAGCGCCGACGACTGGGACGCGCAGATGCTGTTCTTCCTGGGCCAGGGCTACCGGGTGATCGCCCACGACCGGCGCGGGCACGGCCGCTCGACCCAGACCGACACGGGCAACGAGATGGACACCTACGCCGCCGACGTGGCGGCGCTGGCCGAGGCGCTGGACCTGAAGGGCGCGATCCATGTCGGCCACTCCACCGGCGGCGGCGAGGTCGCCCGCTACGTGGCCCGCGCCCGGGCCGGACGGGTGGCGAAGGCGGTGCTGATCGGCGCCGTCCCCCCGATCATGCTGAAGACCGAGGCCAACCCCGGCGGCCTGCCGCGGGAGGTCTTCGACGGCTTTCGCGCGGCGCACGCCGCCAACCGCGCCCAGTTCTTCCGCGACATCCCCGCGGGCCCGTTCTACGGCTTCAACCGCCCCGGGGCCCAGGTCTCCGAGGGCGTGATCCAGAACTGGTGGCGCCAGGGCATGATGGGCGGGACCAAGCCGCAGTACGACTGCATCAAGGCCTTCTCCGAGACCGACTTCACCGAGGACCTGAAGGCCATCGAGGTCCCGGTCCTGGTGATGCACGGCGACGACGACCAGATCGTGCCCTATGCGGACTCGGCCCCGCTCTCGGCGAAGCTGCTGCCGAAGGGCGAGCTGAAGACCTACCCCGGCTTCGGCCACGGCATGTGCACGGTCAACGCGGACGTCGTGAACGCCGACCTGCTGGCCTTCTTCCGCGCCTGACCCGCATCCCCCGGCGCGCGCCCCGCCCGCGCCGGGTCCTCCTTCTCCGATCCCCCTCTCCGCGCCTGGCCGGCAGGCCCGCGCGGGACGTCTTCCTGCGCTTTCCGGAGCCATCGCCATGCCCCGTTCGCTGTTCCTGGTCGCGGCCCTCGCCGCGGCGCCCGCCTTCGCGCACCCGGTCTCGGCCCCGCCCGCGCCGGGCGTCGCCGCCCCCTACGACATCGTCGAGACCCGCATCGAGACGCGGGGCGACGAGGCCGTGTTCCGGATCCGCGTGCGCGGCGAGGCCGGCCGCGACCGCCCCGACGCCACCGGCCGCTTCGAGGGGTCGAGCGTGCACGCCTACGTCTGGCCGACCTCGCTCGACAGCGCCGAGGTCGGCTTCGAGCCCGGCCGGGGGGTGGTGGCGCTGGCGGCGACCTTCCACCCGGACTTCGACGATGCGGCGAACGGCGGCGTCAACCGCCACGTCTGGCATCCCCACTGGGTGGTGCTGGCCCCGGACGAGGCCTGCGGCGGCGGCCTGAAGGTGGTCGACATCCCCGCCGGCGAGACGCCGCGCCTGCCCGCCACCTGGCCGGGCGTGCCGCTTCTGATCGACAGCCCCGACTATCCCACCGCCTTCGCGGGCGAGACGGTCGAGGTCTCGGTCCCCCTCGCCCTGATCCCCGGCATCGCCGGCGCCGCCTTCGACGGCGTCACCGCGGGGCTGAAGGTGAACGCGGACCTGCATGCGCCGCTGCTCTGCGTCGACGCGGTGTTCAAGATCGCCTCCGGCGACCTCAGCCTCCCCGGCCGCGCAGGCCCCGCCGACTGACCCCCTCCCCCCGCCGCCGGTCCCGGCGGCGGGGGACGCCGGCGCAACCGCCGCCGGCCCGGGCGTGCGGCCCCGGCGAGGCCGGGCGCCGCCCGGGCCGTCGGGCCTTCGGCTCCGAGCGTCGCGTCAGATGCGGCCCTCGCGGACCAGCGCCTCGATCGCGCCGCGGTCCTCTATGCCGATGTCGCGCAGGTGGCGGCGGTCGAGCCGGCCGATCTGGGCGATGCTCCGCCGCCGCGCCCCCTCCCGCCGCAGGGCGCGCAGGAGCGACAGGAGCGCGGCGCCCGCGGCCCTCAGCGCCGCCGAGACCCAGAGGCGGCGGCGGGACCGCAGCGCGAGGATGTCCAGCACGTCCGGCGGACGCCGGAAGGACGGAGGCGTGCGGAGCGGGCGGGGGGCGGCGGGGGTCAGGTCGTCGAACGTCATTGGGAATCTCCTTCGATCAGAGGGAATGCGGGCGCCCGGACGGCCGCAGCGCGTCGCGGGCCGGACTGAGGTGCGGCTCACCAGGCCTCGACCTCGGCGGCGAAGCGGTAGCCGAGGCCGCGCTCGGTCAGGATCAGCTTCGGCGCGCCGGGGTCGGCCTCCAGCTTGCGGCGCAGGCGCAGGACCTGGACGTCGATGCTGCGGTCGAAGACGTCCTCGTGCAGGCGGGTGGCGTGCAGCAGCTGCTCGCGCGTCAGCACCCGGCGCGGGGCGGCGAGGAACGCCAGCAGCAGCGCGTATTCGCCCCGGGTCAGCGGCGTCTCGACCCCCGCAGGATCGGTCAGCCGGCGCAGCCGGCGCTCCAGCCGCCAGCCGGCGAAGCGGTAACCGCCGCGCTCGGGGTCGCGGTCGCGGGAGGCGCGGCCGATCTCCTGCCGGCGCAGGACCGCGCGGATCCGGGCCAGCAGCTCGCGCAGGCCGAAAGGCTTGTCGAGGTAGTCGTCGGCGCCGAGCTCCAGCCCCACCACCCGGTCGATCTCCTCCCGCCGCCGCCCGGTGATGATCACCACCGGCACGTCGGAGGCGGAGCGGATCTCGCGCAGCAGGTCGAGCCCGTCCTCCCCGCCCAGCTGCAGGTCCAGCAGCACCAGGCCGGGCTCCCCCGTCGCCAGCGCGCGGCGGGCGGCGGCGGAGGTGGGCGCGCCCAGGGCGGGCAGGCCGCGGTCGCGCAGATGCTCGAGGATCGCCTCGCGCATGGCGGGGTCGTCCTCGACCACCAGGATATGCCCCGGCGGCGCCGGGGCGGGGGGCGGCGCTTCGGCCGCGGCGGGCAGGAACATGGCAGGTCTCCGAAGGGAGCGGGACGCCGCCCGGGGCGGAGGCGTCCCGGCGGGGGCGCAACGGAGCCCCCGCCGGTTTCGCGCGGATGTCGGGCGCGGCGGGATCGGGTTTCAGCCGTCACGCAGGCGCCGCGGGCGTCAGTCCGCCAGCGCGAGGGCGGCGGCCTCGATCAGCCCGGCCACCGCCTCGGGCTGCGAGGCGAAGACGGCGTGGCTGCCGGAGATCTCGGTCGCGACGCTCCCGGCGCGCCCGGCCATCCGCCGCATCAGCTCGGGGTTGATGGCGCGGTCCTCGGTCGGGATCAGCGCCCAGCTGGGCTTCGTCGCCCAGGCGGGCGGACCGACCGGCGTCTCGAAGGCGACCAGCGCGGGGAACACCTGCGAGCGGGCCATGAACGCCGCCTCCTCCGCCGGCAGGTCGGCGGCGAAATCCGCGGCGAAGACCGCCGGGTCGAGGTGGACGAAGCCGTCGGCGGTCACCTTGATGCCGGTGGTGGCGGGCGGGACCTGCGCGGCGAGGCCGGCCAGCGTCTCGCCCTCGTCGGGCTGGAAGGCGGCGATGTAGACGAGGCCGGCGACGCGCTCGTCGCCGCCCGCCTCGGTCACGATCATGCCGCCGTAGCTGTGGCCGACCAGCACCGCGGGCCCGTCCTGCAGCGCCAGGATGCGCCGGGTCGCCGCCACGTCGTCGGCGAGCGAGGTCATCGGCGGCTGCACCACGCTCACGGTGAAGCCGCGGGCCGAGAGCAGGTCGTGCACCCGCCGCCAGCCGGAGCCGTCGGCCAGCGCGCCATGCACGATCACCACGTTCCCGATCGGCTCGGCGCGGGCGGGCGCGGGGGTGGAGAGCGCACTCGCCAGCAACGCGCCGGCGGCCAGGGCGGAGAGGGTCTTGAGGGTCATTCCGGTCGTCTCCAGGAGCGCCGCCCGTGGCGGCGCGCGGGACGCCGAGGCGCGTCCCTGCCCCGAACCGTCGCCCTCGGAGGGGCTTGGTTCGTGGCGCAGAAGCTACTGCGGAGGCGGGGAAAGGTGCTCTCGAAGTGAGGCCCGGAATTGCCGACAAGGGCGGATCTGGGGCATGGTGATCTTCGCTGAAGATCAGAATGCAGGCCAAAAATGGAAGAATCTTCCACTCCAGATCTCGACCGAATCGATCTGCGCATCCTGCGCGCCCTGCATGCGGAGGGGCGGCTGACCAATGCCGAGCTCGCGGCGCGGGTGAACGTCAGCCCCGCCACCTGCCACCGCCGCACCCAGCGCCTGTTCGAGACCGGCTGCATCACCGGCGTGCGGGCGATGGTCGATCCGGCGGCGGTGGGGCTGACCTCGCTGGTGATGGTGGGGGTGGTGCTGGACCGCTCGACCCCCGAGGATTTCGCGGCCTTCGAGACGGCGGTGCTGGACCTCAAGGAGGTGCAGGACTGCAACCTGGTCGCCGGCGACTTCGACTATCTGCTCAAGATCCGCGTGCGCGACATGGCCGACTTCAACCGGCTGCACGCGCGCGCGCTGATCGCGCTGCCCGGCGTGCGCCAGACCCGGACCTTCTTCGTGATGAAGGAGGTGAAGGAGAACGGCCGCCTGCCGTTCTGAGCCCTCCTAGCCCTGGCCCTGCCCCTCGCGCGCGGCGCGCGCCGCCGTCTCCCGCGCCAGGTCCAGGAAGGCGCGCAGCCCGGCGGAAGGGTTGCGGCGGCCGGGGTGGTAGAGGCGCAGGCCCGGCCGCGGCGGGGTCCAGTCCTCCAGCAGGCGCACGAGGCGGCCGGAGGCGATCTCGTCGGCCACCTCGAACTCGTGCAGGTAGCCGATGCCCACGCCGGCCAGCGCGGCGCGGCGCGCGAGGCCGGCCTCGTCCACCGTGATCGGGCCCTGCACCTCCAGCGCCAGGCTCTCGCCCGCCTTCTCGAAGGCCCAGCGGTAGAGGGCGCCGTTGGGCAGGCGCACCCGGATGCAGGGGTGGGCGAGCAGGTCCTCGGGGACGCGCGGCGGGGTGCGGCCGGCGAGGAACGCCGGCGAGGCCACAACGGCGTGGCGCAGGGGGCGGCCGAGGGGCGTCGCGATCATCTCCGCCGGCACGAAGTCGGCGGCGCGCACGCCCAGGTCGAAGCCCTCGGCGACGATGTCGACCAGCCGGCCCTCGGTGACGATGTCGACATGCATCTGCGGGTGGCGGCGCAGGAACTCGATCACCAGCGGGTCGAGCATCTGCCGCGCCGCCCCCGGCGCGCTGTTGATCCGCAGCACGCCGGAGGGGGCCGAGGCCTGCTCGCGCACCGCCTCCATCGCCGCGCGCAGCTCCTCCAGCGCAGGGGCTGCGCGGGCGACGAAGGCGCGGCCGGCCTCGGTGGCGGAGACGGAGCGGGTGGTGCGGTTGAACAGGCGCACGCCCAGCCGCCCCTCCAGCCGCGCCACCGCATGGCTGAGCGCGGTGGTGGACATGTCGAGGTCCACCGCCGCCGCCCGGAAGCTGCCCCGCCGGGCGACGGCGATCACGGCGTCGAGCTCCACGAAGCCTCTCATAGTCCCGATTCCTTCATCACCGCATGCCGCATCGTCCAGCTTATCAGGACGCCCGCGGGACGCCAGTTTCCTCGCAGCAGCCGGCGGCCCTCCGCCCCCGGCCCGGATGCAGAGGAGATCCCGAGATGACGCTCGACCTTCCCGCCCCCGTCGCCGCCTTCTTCGCCGCCGACGCGGCGCGCGACGCCGAGGCCCTCGCCGCCAGCTTCGCGCCCGACGGCGCGGTGAAGGACGAGGGCGCGACCCATCGCGGCCGCGAGGCGATCCGGGCCTGGTGGCAGGGCGCCTACGAGCAGTATCGCTTCCGCAACCAGCCCCTCGACGCCGCCGAGCAGGACGGCCGCCTGCTGGTCCGCGCCCGGGTGACGGGCGAGTTCCCCGGCGCCCCCGCCACCCTGCGCTTCGCCTTCGAGACCGGCGAGGACGGCATCCGCCGGCTGGAGATCGGGGCATGAGCGGCTTCCTGGACCTCGCGGGCAAGCGCGCCCTGATCACCTCGGGCACCCGCGGGGCGGGGGCGGCGACCGTCGCCCTGTTCCGCGAGCTGGGCGCCCGCGTGCTGACCACCGCCCGCAGCCGCCCCGAGGCGCTGCCGGAGGACCTCTTCGTCGCCGCCGACCTGACCACGCCCGAGGGCTGCGAGACCGCCGCCCGGGCGGTGCGCGAGCGCCTCGGCGGCGTCGACGTGCTGGTGCATGTGCTGGGGGGCAGCGCCTCCCCTGCCGGCGGCTTCGCGGCGCTGGGGGAGGCGGAGTGGGCGCAGGAGCTGGCGCTGAACCTGATGCCGGCGGTGCGGCTCGACCGGGCGCTGGTCCCGGGGATGCTGGCGCAGGGCTCGGGCGTGGTGATCCACGTCTCCTCGATCCAGGCGCGCCTGCCGCTGCCCGAGGCGACCACGGCCTACGCGGCGGCCAAGGCCGCGCTCTCGACCTACTCCAAGGCGCTCTCGAAGGAGGCCGCGCCCCGCGGCGTGCGGGTGGTGCGGGTCACGCCCGGCTGGATCGACACCGAGGCCTCCGTCGCCCTCGCCGACCGGCTGGCGGCCGAGGCGGGCACGGACCGCGAGGGCGGCCGGCGGATCATCATGGACGCGCTCGGCGGCATCCCGCTGGGCCGGCCCTCCTCGCCCGAGGAGGTGGCGAACCTGATCGCCTTCCTCGCCTCCTCCCGCGCCGGCTCGATCACCGGGACCGAGGTGGTGATCGACGGCGGCACGATCCCCACCGCCTGACGCCCCGCGTTTCAGCCGTAGCCCGAACGCCCGGGATCGAAGCGGACCTGCAACGGCCGCGACCGATATCGGGCCGGCCGGCGGCGGGGCGGGCGCGGGCGCCGCTTCTGTCGCGCCCTCGCCCGTCCCCGTCGCCGGTCCGGCGGCCGCCCTCCCCCAGGCGGCCGCCTCCCCCCTTTTCCGATGGAGACCCCGATGACCCCGATCCGAACCGCCCTGGCCGCGAGCCTGGCGCTCGCCCTCGCATCCCCCGCCGCCGCCGACGGCCCGATCCCCGACGCCCAGACCGTGCGCGGCGTGGTGCTGGTGCACGGGGCCTTCGCCGACGGCTCCGGCTGGCGCGGCGTCTACGAGGCGCTGACCGGGCGCGGCTACCGCGTCTCGGTGGTGCAGAACCCGCTGACCTCGCTGGAGGACGACGTCGCCGCGACGCGCCGGGCGCTGGCCCGCCACGACGGGCCGGTGGTGCTGGTCGGCCATTCCTACGGCGGCGCGGTGATCACCGAGGCCGGGATCGACCCGAAGGTGGCGGGGCTGGTCTATGTCTCCGCCCTCGCCCCCGACGTGGGCGAGACCGGGGCCGACCAGTTCCGCGACTTCCCCCCGCCGCCGGAGTTCGTGATCGAGACCGGGCCCGACGGCTTCGGCTTCGTGCGCGCCGACAGCTTCCAGGCGGGCTTCGCCGCCGACCTCTCCGACGCCGACGCGGCCTTCCTGCGCGATTCCCAGGTGCCGCTCAACATGGCGGTCTTCGACGCCGTGATCGCCGAGGCCGCCTGGCGCGAGAAGCCCAGTTGGGCGGTGATCGCCACGCAGGACCGGGCCATCGACCCCCGCCTGCTGCACGCCTCGGCCGAGCGCATCGGCGCGCAGATCGTCGAGGTCGAGGCCAGCCACGCCCTGTTCCTCACCCAGCCCCGCGCGGTCGCCGACGCCATCGACGCCGCCGCGCGCGCCGTCTCCCGCTGAGCGACCTCGCCCCCGCCGGCGCGCGTCCCGCGCGCCGGACGCCCCTTCAGGAATTCCCCCGATGACCCATCCTGCCGATTTCGCCGATCACGACCGCCGCGTGCTGGCCACCCAGGCGAGCCTCCGCCGCAGCCTCCGCAAGCGCTACGACTTCATCGTCTGCGGCGCGGGAACCGCCGGCTCGGTCCTCGCCGGCCGCCTGGCCGCGGAGCTCGACGCCCATGTCCTGCTGCTCGAGGCCGGCGGCGACGACCTGGGCGAGGCGGTGGCGGACCCCGCGCGCTGGGCCGAGAACCTCGGCTCCGAGCGCGACTGGGGCTTCGAGAGCGAGCCGGTCCCCACCCTCGGCGGCCGCCGCCTGCCGCTGAACATGGGCCGGGGGCTGGGCGGCGGCTCCAGCATCAACGTCTCGGTCTGGGCGCGGGGGCACCGCGCGGACTGGGACCACTACGCCGAGGTCTCCGGCGATCCCGGCTGGGGCTACGCCTCGGTGCTCGAGGTCTATCGCCGGATCGAGGACTGGCGGGGCGCGCCCGACCGCGGCCGCCGCGGTGCCGGCGGCCCCGTGCGCGTCGCCCAGCCCGCCGCGCCGCAGCCGCTGGCCGAGCTGACCGTCGAGGCCGCGGCCCGCGCCGGCGTCCCCCGCTTCGACAGCGCCAACGGCGCGATGATGGAGGCGCCGGGCGGCGCGGCGCTGGCCGAGCTCACGATCCGCGACGGCCGCCGCTCCAGCCTGTTCCGCGCCTACGCCTGGCCGCGGATGCACCAGCCCAACCTGACGGTGCTGACCGGCGCCCGGGTCGCGCGGGTGCTGTTCGAGGGGACCCGCGCGACCGGCGTCGAGGCGATCGTCGACGGCCGCCCGGTCCGCTTCGCCGCCGCGCAGGAGGTGATCCTGTCGCTCGGCGCGCTGCACACGCCCAAGGTGCTGATGCAGTCCGGCGTGGGCCCGGCCGACGAGCTGCGCGGCCACGGCGTCGCGGTCGTCCAGGACCTGCCGGGCGTCGGCCTCAACCACCAGGACCACATCGCCTTCGGCTGCACCTGGGAATACCGCCGGCCCCAGCAGGTGGGCGGCAGCGGCTGCGAGGCCGTGGTCTACGCCCGCAGCGACGCGGCGCTGGAGGCGCCGGACCTGCTCCAGTGCCAGCTCGAGTTCGCCGTCCCCTCGCCCGAGGGGACGCCCCCGCCCGAGCACGGCTGGACGATGTTCGCGGGTCTCGCCCAGCCGAAGAGCCGCGGCCGGGTGCGCCTCTCGGGCCCGGACCCCGACGACCGGATCCTGGTCGAGCCGAACACCCTGGGCGCGCCCGAGGATCTCGACGCCGCGCTGCGCACGATCGAGCTGGCGCGCGAGATCGGGGCGAGCCCCCTCCTCGCCGACCTGGCCCCGCGCGAGGCGACCCCGCGCCCCCGCGACCGCGCCGGCATGGAGCGGTTCGTGCGCGACGCGGCGGTCACCTTCTGGCACCAGTGCGGCACGGCGAAGATGGGCCAGGACCGGCTGTCGGTGGTGGATGCGGGGCTGCGGGTGCGCGGCCTCGACGGGCTGCGGGTCGCCGACGCCTCGATCCTGCCGCGGATCCCGGTGGGCAACACCATGGCCCCCTGCGTGGTGATCGGCGAACGCGCCGCCGACCTGATCCGCGCCGACCACAGCGCCGACCGGACCGTCCGCGCCTGACCGACCCCTCCTGCCGCAGCCATCCGCTGCGGCAGGACCTGCGCGGCCGAAGTCCCGGCGCCGCGCCGGATGCGGAGGGCGGGCCCCGGCGCCGCCCTCCCCCTGCCTCGCCGGGCGCGAGCGCGACCCGCCGAACCGCGAGGCGTTTGAGCTGTCGCAACGTCGCCGGCGGCAGGGGCGGGCAGAGTGCGGGCGACCCCGGCAGGAGACGCCCGATGACCCCAAGCCGCCCCCAGGACGCCTGCGGCGATCCGGAGGAGACGCTGGCCGAGCTGTTCGCCCGGCGGCCGGCGGCGGCCGCGGCGTTCTGGGCGCGCGGGATGCGCTGCCCGGGCTGCCCGATCGCGCCGTTCCACACGCTCGCCGACGCCTGCGCCGAATACGGCGTCGACGCCGCCGCGCTTCGCGCCGAGATCCGCGCGGCGGCGGCGGAGGAGGCGGACGGGGAGGAGGACGCCGGCGAGGCGGCGCTCAGCCGGCCCCGCCCCCGAGCTCGACCAGGCGGTGGGGGGCGGTGACGGTCACCCGGCGGCGGGCGGAGGCGACGATGCCCTCCTTCTCCCAGGCCGCCAGCAGGCGCGAGACGGTGTGCAGCGTCGCCCCGGTCATGTCGGCGATGTTCGCCCGGGTGATCGGAAAGGCGATCTCGATCCCCCCCTCCACCCGCCGCCCCGACTGGTTGACCATGCGCAGCAGGCAGGCCGCCACGCGCTGCTCCACCGCCTGGGTGGCGAGCTCGGTCACCCGGGACTGGAACTCGCCCAGCCGCGCGCCGAGGGTCCGGTAGCTCTCGGTCGCGAAGCCCTCGTAGTCGGCGGAGAACGGCGCCCAGAGCCGCACCGGCCAGGCGAGCGCCAGGGACTCGGCGGCGCACTGGGCGGTGGCCGGATAGGTCTCGCGCCCGATGGCGGGCGCGATGCCGAAGAGCTGGCCCGGGGGGATGTGCAGGGCGATCACCTGCTCGCCCCCCGCGGTGGTGCGGATCACCCGGATGTAGCCGTCGAGCAGGAGGAAGAACCGCTCGGCCGCCTCGCCCTCATGGAACACGGGCGCGCCTTCCTCGAAGCGATGCGGCGTGGCGCGGTCGAGGATCTCGCGGATCTGCGGGCGCGAGAGGCGGGAGAACGGCGGCAGGCCGGTCAGCAGGCTTTCGTCGAGATGGGCCATCGGCGCGGCTCCCGGACATGCGGGCGGGGCGGGCGGAGTTTGCGCAGGCGCAACGTCCCCGCGCCCGGGATAGCGCAGAAGCGGGGGCAGCGAAACGCATCGAAGACCCCGGAAAGGACCGAGACATGACCCGCCTGCCCCGCCTCGCCGCCCTGCTGCTGCCGATCCTCGTCGCCACGGGCGGCCCGGCGGCGGCCGAGACCTTCGAGGTGCAGATGCTGAACAAGGGCGCCGAGGGCGCCATGGTCTTCGAGCCCGCCTTCGTGAAGGCCGCGCCCGGGGACGTGATCCGCTTCGTGCCGACCGACCGCTCCCACAACGCGGCCAGCATCGAGGGGATGCTGCCCGAGGGCGTGGCGCCGTTCCGCTCCAGGATGAACGAGGCCTTCGAGCTGACGGTGGAGGAGGAGGGCCTCTACGGCGTCAAGTGCCAGCCGCATTTCGGCATGGGCATGGTGGCGCTGATCCAGGTCGGCGCGCCCGCGAACCTGGAGGCCGTCGAGGCGGTGAAGCTGAAGGGCAAGGCCGCCGCGCGCCTCGAGCCGCTGCTGGCCCGGGTCGACTGAGCCCGCGGACCCGCGATCGCCGCGCCGCCCTCCTCCTGACGGGGCGGCGGGGCGAGGGGCGCCGGCCGCGGGCCGGCGCCCCGCATCCGTCTGGGAGATCGAGCCATGATCCATCCGGCCGAGCCTCCGGGGCCCGCGCTTCTCAGCGGCGGTTTCCGGCCCTTCTTCCTCGCCGCCGGTCTGTTCGGGCTGACGGCGGTTCCGGCCTGGATGCTGGTCCGGCGCGGGGCGCTGGAGCTCGGCGGGCCGTTCCATCCGGTCGACTGGCACATCCACGAGATGCTGTTCGGCTACGTGGCGGCGGTCGTCGCGGGCTTCCTGTTCACGGCCGTTCCGAACTGGACCGGGCGGATGCCCACGCGCGGCCGGCCGCTGGCGGCGCTGGCGGCGCTGTGGCTGGCGGGGCGGCTGGCCGTGGCGGGAGTGCCGCCGCTGGGGCCGCTCGCGACGGCGGCGGTGGACTGCGCCTTCCTGGCCGCGATCACGGCGATGATCGCGCGGGAGATCGTTGCCGGCCGCAACTGGCGAAACCTCAAGGTGGTGGTCCCGGTGCTGCTGCTCCTGGCCGCCAACGTGGCCTTCCATGCCGAGGCGGCGATGGCGGGGTCCTCGGACCTCTCGCGCCGGCTGGGGGTCTCGGCGGGGGTCTTCCTGGTGATGCTGATCGGCGGGCGGATCATTCCCAGCTTCACCCGCAACTGGCTGGCCCAGCGCCGGGCGGATCGGCTGCCGGCGCCTTTCGGGCGCTTCGACGGGATCGCGCTCGGGGTCGCGGCGGCGGGGCTCGCGGCCTGGGTGGGGGCGCCGGGCACGGGCCTGGCGGCCGCGGGGCTCGCGCTCGGCGGCGCGGCGCAGGCGGGGCGGATGGCGCGCTGGCGCGGGGCGGCGACCTGGCGCTCGCCGCTGCTGGCGATGCTGCACGTGGCCTTCGCCTTCGTGCCGCTGGGGCTGCTCGCCGCGGCGATGGGCGAGGCGGGGTGGATCGCGCCTGCCGCGGGCCTGCACCTGCTGGGCATCGGGGCCATGGCGGCGATGACGCTGGCGGTGATGGTCCGCGCCGCCCGCGGGCATACCGGCCGCAGCCTGGTCGCCGGCCGGGGTCTGAGCCTCGCCTTCGCCCTGCTGGTCGCCGCCGCGCTGCTGCGGGCGCTGGGGCCGCTGGCGGGCGGGCTCGCCGAGGCGGCCGTCGACCTCTCCGCCCTCGCCTGGACCGCGGCCTTCGCGCTCTTCGCCTGGCGCGCGACGCCCTGGCTGCTGCGGCCGCGGGTCGGGCGCAAGGCGCCCTCAAGCGCGCCGCGCTGAGGGCGGGCGGAGCCAGCGCCCCGGGGGCGCGGCTCCGCCGGACGTCGGCCGAGGCCGTCGGGCGGCCTCGGCTGGATGCAGGCCGCGAGGCGGCCTCCGGGGCGCTCTGTCGACGACGTTGGCCTCGGGGCCGTAGGGGAAGCGGGTGATGTTCTCGGCCCCTTCGGCGCCCACCACTAGGATGTCGTGCTCGCGGTAGCCGCCGGCGCCGGGGCGGCCTTCGGGGATCCACAGCATCGGCTCCATCGAGACGACCATCCCCGGCGCCAGCACCGTGTCGACGTCCTCGCGCAGCTCCAGCCCCGCCTCGCGGCCGTAGTAATGGCTGAGGATGCCGAAGGAATGGCCGTAGCCGAAGGAGCGGAACTCCAGCAGGCCCTCCTCGGCGAGGAAGGCGTTGATCCCCGCGCAGATCTGCGCGCAGGAGATCCCGGGGCGGATCAGCGACAGGCCCAGCTCGTGCGCCGCGACGTTGGCCCGCCACAGGCGCAGGGTCTCGGCGTCGGGCTCGCCCAGGGTCAGCGTGCGCTCCAGCGCGGTGTAGTAGCCCGAGATCATCGGGAAGGCGTTCAGGCTCAGCAGGTCGCCGCGGCGCAGGGCGCGGGTGGTGACCGGGTTGTGGGCGCCGTCGGTGTTCAGGCCGGACTGGAACCAGACCCAGCTGTCGCGAAGCTCGGAGTCGGGGAAGGCGCGGACGATCTCCCGCTCCATCGCGTCGCGGCCGGCCATGGCGACGTCGATCTCACGCGCGCCCTCGCGGATCGCGCTCCGGATCGCCTCGCCGCCCAGGTCGGCGATGCGCGCGCCCTCGCGGATCAGGGCGATCTCCTCGGGGGACTTGATCATCCGGGCCTGCATGGCGGGCTGGGCGACGTCGACCAGCTCGATCCCCGGCGCGGCCTCGGCCAGCGCGTCGCGGGCGGCGAGGGTCAGGTGGTCCGCCTCGATCCCCACCCGGCGCGCGCCGCCCAGCAGCCGGGCCGCGGCGCGCTGGAAATTGCCGCGCCGCCAGTCGGTGTAGATCAGGTTCTCGCACCAGCTGCGCCGCCGAGGCTGGCCGCCGTCGATGTTGGCGGTCAGCGTCGTGCAGGCGTCGGGCGTCACCACGCAGCCGTAGGGCCGCCCGAAGCTGCAGTAGAGGAAGCCGGTGTAGTAGGCGATGTTGTGCATCGAGGTCAGCAGCGCCGCCTCGATCCCCCGCGCGGCCATGATCGCGCGCAGGCCCTCCAGCCTGCGGGCGTATTCGAGATCGCTGAACGGCAGGGGCGCGCGGTCGCCGTTGGGGCGGGCGAAGCTCTCGGGACGGTTCGGCAGGGCGGTCATGGCCTGTCCTCATCCAGTCGCCGGACGGGGACGCGCCCGGCGGGGCATCCGGGCGTGCAGGACGGGGAGAGACCGCGGCCTCGGGGCCGCGGCTGCACGCTCTGGATCCCGCGTCGACGCCATCGCCGCGGAGCGCACGGGACCTCGATAGCGCCGCCCCGCGCCCCGATCAAGCGCGGCGTCCGAGGGGGCGGCGCCGACCCTGGACAGGGGACCCGCACGCTTGAGACGCCAGCCCGCAGGGTATAGGCGCGGACGGGCCCACGCAGAGGAGCAGAGAGGCGCCGGATGCGCGAGAGAGACGACACGCGCCTTCGCGCGACGCTCAGGGCGCTGGGCCCGGCCATCGCCGCCGCCCCGCCGCTGGAGGCGGCCCGCGCCGGGCTGGGGGCCTTCGCGGGGCTGCTGGCCGCGGGGCTGTTCGCGCTGTCGCCCGCGGTGGACCTGGAGCTGGGGCTCTACCTGGTCGCGCCCTTCGGGGCGACCTCGGTGCTGCTGTTCGCGGTTCCCAACAGCCCGCTGGCGCAGCCCTGGTCGGCGGTGGTGGGCAACGTCTCGGCCGCGGCGGTGGGGACGGCGGCCTGCCTGCTGATCCCCGACCCGGCCCTGCGCATCGCGCTGGCGGTGGGGGCCGCGATCGCGCTGATGGGCCTGCTGCGCGCCATGCACCCGCCGGGCGGCGCGGTGGCGATGACCGCGGCGATGAGCCCCGAGGCGATCCGCGAGCTCGGCTTCGGCTTCGCGCTGGCGCCGATCGGGGCGGGCACGCTGCTGCTGGTGGCGGCGGCGATGCTCTACGCCCGCGCCACCGGGCGGCGCTACCCGTTCCGCCACTTCGGCGAGGCCAACGCCCACGGCACCGCCGACGCCCCCGCGGCCGAGCGGATCGGCCTCACGGAGGCGGAGCTCGCCGCGATCCTCGGCCGCTACCGCCAGTCCCTGAACCTGGGGGTCGAGGACCTGGCCCGCCTGATCGGCGCCGCCGAGATCCAGGCCGCCGGCCGCCGCATCGGCCCGCGCACGGCCGAGCAGATCATGTCCCGCGACCTGGTGACGGTGGGGCCGGAGACGCCGCTGGAGACGGTGGCCGACCTCTTCGACCGGCACGGCTTCGCCTCGCTGCCCGTGGCGAGGGCGGACGGGACCTTCCTCGGCGTGATCTTCCAGCTGCACCTGATCCGGCGCGCGGTCGCCGACCGGATGCGCCTGGGGCGGGGGTTCCCGGCGGCGCTGTCGCGGCTGGTGGACCGGGGCTGGCGGACGCCGGCGCGGGCCGGCGACGTGATGAGCGTGGCGGGCCCGCGCGCCACCACCTCCACCCCGCTCGCCGCCCTGCTGCCGATGCTGGCCGAGGGCGAGACCGAGGCGGTGCCGATCCTGCACGACGGCCGCCTGGTGGGGATCGTGACGCGCACCGACCTGGTCGCCGCCCTCGCCCGCGGCGCCCTGCGCGGCTGAGCCGGCCCGCCGTCCGGGCCTCGCCGGGGGCTCAGCCGGCCCCGGCCGGGCCGGAGGCGGGCCGGCCCGCGGCGCGCGCCTGCGGCGGCAGGAAGGCGTCGGGCGCCAGCGCCACGTCGGCGAGGGTCACCCCGTCGAACACCGCCAGGAAGGCGTCGAGCCCCTGCTGCATCACCCGCGGCAGCCGACAGCAGCCGCTGACCACGCAGGATTCGCCCGTCGCGAAGCACTCCACCATGTCGAAGTCCGGCTCGGTCAGGCGCAGCACGTCGCCCAGCCGGATCTCCGCCGCCGGACGCGCCAGGCGGAAGCCGCCGGAGCGCCCGCGCACCCCCTCGAGGAAGCCGCCGCGCACCAGGGTCGTGACGATCTTGGTCAAATGCGCGCGGGAGACGCCGTAGGCCGCCGCCGCCGCGTCGATGGTCGCCAGACGCTCGCCCGAGGCCGCCGCATACATCAGCACCCGCAACGAATAGTCGGAGAACTTGGTCAGCCGCATCCCGTCCGCTCCCGCCGTGCCGTCTGCGCGGCGCCGCCCGTGGAGGGGTCTTGCCGGCTGGGGACCGGGCGCGCAAGCCCTCGCCGACAAAAAGACGCATTTCACATGCCTCTTTTAGGCGCCATATCGGAGGCGACCCGAAGGACGCCCTTCGAAGCCCCCGCGACGATCGCCCGGGCGGACGCCTTCGGCCCGTGAAAGGACCTGCCATGCTCGCCGCAGTCGCCGTCGCCAAGATCGCCGGGATCGCCACCCTGCTGATTCTCGCCTGGTTCGTGGTGAAGATCGTCCGGGGCGGCCCGCCCGCCCCCTCCGCCCCGGCCGAGGGGCCGGTCCCCGATCCGATCGGGGCGATGATCCTGCGCGGCTTCACCTGGATGCTGATCATCGGCGTCGGCGCCGCCTTCGCGATCAGCGCCGTCGAGGTGCTCGACGCGCTCTGACCCCGCCCGTCGCGAGAGGAGGACGGATCATGACCGCGACCCCCGACGCGCGGGAGCCCGCGCCCCTCGACGCGCGGGAGCCTGCGCCCCTCGAACGCCGCGAGGACGGCTTCGTGATCGAGGCCGGGCGCCTCGCCGCCCTGCTCGGCCTGCCCGCCGAGCAGGTGCGCGCCGAGCTGCAGGACGGCCGCATCGTCACCCGGGTGGAGCGGGGCGAGGGCGAGGACGCCGGCACCTGGCGGCTGAGCTTCCTGCGCGGGGCCGACCGCGCCCGCCTGGTGGTGGACGACGCGGGGCGGGAGCTGCGCCGCAGCCGGATCTCCGTCCCGCCCCCGCCCGCGGCGAGGACGGCGGGCCCCGCGCCCCTGCCCGTCCCGCGCCCCGCCGCCTCCCGCCTCGCCCCCGACGCGCGGCCGGACGAGGCGACGCTGCGCGCGCTGGTGGCGGATTTCTACGCCCAGGTCCGGGCGGACCCGGAGCTGGGGCCGATCTTCGAGGCCGCCGTGGCCGACTGGCCGGCGCATCTGGAGCGGATCGCGGCCTTCTGGTCCTCGGCCCTGCTGGGCAGCGGCGCCTACAAGGGCGACCCGTTCGGCCGCCACCGCCCCCTCGCGCCGCAACTGACCCCCGCGATGTTCGCGCGCTGGCTGGCGCTGTGGGAGCGGGCGACGGAGGCGCATCTGTCGCCGGCCGCCGCCGCCTCGGCCCGCTCGAAGGCCGCGCGCATCGCCGCGGGGCTGCGCATGGCGCTCCTGCCGCAGGACGCGGGCGACGGCTTCCGCCTGCCGTCGTGAGGCGGCGGCCCGCCCGCTCAGCGCAGGAAGAAGGCCGCGCTCATCGCAAGGCCTATCAGCACGATCGCGCCCCGCAGCCGGTCGGTGCGCGCCACCCGGCGCGAGGCGCGCGCCCCCGCCCAGCCGCCCGCGGCGCAGGCGAGGGCGAGCACGGCGCCCTCCTCCCACACCACGATCCCCGCCAGGGCGAAGGTCGCCGCCGAGATCAGCGACAGCAGGGCCGAGAGGGCGCTCTTCAGCCCGTTCATCCCGTGCAGGTCGACATAGCCCAGCAGCCCGAAGCTCGCGAGCAGCAGGATCCCGAGCCCGCCGTTGAAATAGCCGCCATAGCAGGACGCCGCCGCGATCACGGCGGCCGAGACCCCGGGCCCCGCCGGCCCCACGCCGCGCGCGCGCAGCAGCCGCAGCAGGCGGGGACCGGCGGCGAAGAGGCCCGTGGCCGCCAGCAAGAGCCAGGGCACGACCGCCTCGAACAGGCCCTCCGGCGTCGCCAGCAGCGCCAGCGCCCCGAGCGCCGCGCCCAGCGCCGCCCAGAGGCCGACGCCGGCGAGGCCGAGCGAGCCCTCGGCCCGGATGTCCCCGCGGAACGCCAGCGCGGCCCCCAGATATCCCGGCAGCGCCGCCACGGTCGCCGTCGCGTTCGCCGCGATCGGCGGCACGCCCAGCCAGACCAGCGCCGGGAAGGTCACGAAGGTCCCGCCCCCGGCCACCGCGTTCAGCGCCCCGGCCAGCAGCCCGGCGCCGGCCAGGACCGGCAGCTCCGCCCAGCTCGATTCGATCATTCCATGTCCCCTTGCCGCCGGCCGGCGGCGCAGCGGCGCCGCGGCCCGGCGCGCTCTTGCCCGCGGCGTCCGTGGTCTGCAAATTGGTCTGGACCGGATCGGAGGCCGCCGATGTCCCGCATCTCCCGCGACGAGGCGCTGCGCCGGCTGCGCGCGCTGATCGAGGCCGAGGGCCTCGGCCCCGGCGCGCGGCTGCCGGCGGAGCGGCGCCTCGCCCCTCGCCTCGGCTGCAGCCGCGAGACGCTGCGCGCAGCCCTCGACGTGCTGGAGGCGGAGGGGCGGCTGTGGCGGCATGTCGGCCAGGGCGCCTTCCTCGGCCCCCGCCCCGCCGGCCGGCCGATCCGCGACCGCCTGGTGATCGAGGCGAGCTCCCCGCGCGACCTGATGGACGCCCGCCTGGCGCTGGAGCCGGGCGTGGCCGCCGCCGCCGCCCGGCGCGCCGACGGGCCGGCGCTGGCGCTCCTGCGCGCAAGGGTGGCGGAGGGCCGCGCCGCCCGCGACCGCGCCGCCTGCGAGCTGGCCGACGACCGCTTCCACCGGGCCCTGGCCGAGACCGCCGGCAATCCCGTGCTGGTCGGCCTGCTGTCGTTCCTCTCCGGCGCCCGTCGCCGCGCGGTCTGGCAGCGGGAGTGGGAGGCGACCTACCGCCGCCTGCGCGCCGACGAGTTCCAGACCGGGCACAGCGACCAGCATGCCGCCGTGGTCGACGCCGTCGCCGCGCGCGATCCCGCCGCCGCCGCCGAGGCGATGCGCCGCCACCTCGAGACCATCGACGCCGCGATGCGCGCGCCGTGAGACCGGCCCGGCGCGGACCGGCCGCCCCAGGAAGATCCCCAGGAAGAAGGAGCCTCCCCATGAGCCAGGACCGCCTCCCGGCCGACCCGTTCGCGCCCGAGACCCTCGGCGCCCGCCTCGTCGCCGAGATGTCGGACGCGCTGGTCGTCTCCGACCGCGCCGGCGCGATCCGCGTCTGGAACCCGGCCGCCGAGCGGATCTTCGGCTTCCCGGCCGCGGAGGCGCTGGGCGAGAGCCTCGACATCATCACGCCCGAGCGGCTGCGCGCCCGCCACTGGCAGGGCTATGACGAGACCATGCGCACCGGGCGCACCCGCTACGGCGCCGGCGACCTGCTGTCGGTTCCCGCGATCCGCAAGGACGGGCGCACGATCTCGGTGCAGTTCTCGATCCTGCCGCTGACCGACGCGGCGGGGGAGATCCAGGGCGTCGCCGCGATCATGCGCGACGTCACCGACGACTTCGCCGAGCGCAAGGCGCTGCGGGCAGAGCTGGCGCAGCTCCGGCGCGGCTGAGACCCCGCGGGCCCCGCGCCCCGCTCAGTCGAGCATCCGCCGCAGGGCGTCGAGGTCGGCCACGCTGATCTCGCGCCCGCGGACCTCGACGCCGCGGGCGCGCAGGGCGCGAAGGCGCGCGACAGGGCCTCGGGCGCCATGCCCAGCGCCCCGGCGAGCACCGCCTTGTCGTAGGGCAGGCTCACCCGGGCCGGGGTCTGTCCCGTGTCCTGCGCCCCTTCCTGCGCCCCCTCCTGAGCGCGGGCGAGCAGATAGCTCGCCACCCGCCGCTCCGCCGTGAAGAGGCGCATCGCGGCGAGCCGCCCCACCAGCCCGTGCAGGTGCAGCGACAGCGAGCCGAGCAGCGCCATCGCCAGCCGCGGGCGGTGGTCGAGCAGCGCCCGCATCTCGCCCAGGTCCATCCGCGCCAGCGTCCCCGGCTCGACCACCTGGGCCGAGGCGGGGAAGCGGCCGCCCAGGAACATCGCCGCCTCGCCGAAGGACTGGCCGGGGCCGAACAGGCCCACGTCGGCCTCGGCCCCGCCGGGCTCGGCGCGGAACAGGCGCGTCCAGCCGCTGAGCACCACGTAGAAGGCCGCCGCCGGGTCCCCCTCCGAGAACAGGCGCGCGCCCTTGGCGGCCTCGACCCGCCGCAGCCGCTCGAGGACCGGGCCGCGGTCCTCCTCCGGCAGGGCGGCGAGGAGGGGGCAGGCGAACAGCGCCTCCCGCTCGATCGCGTTCAAGTGGAACGAATTTCTCTGCAAAGATTTCACCCGGGGGTTGATCGCGACAATGTGTTTGCGCTTGATGATCGTCAAGGCGCACGGCCGAGTCGTCGGCTAGCGTCCCCCGGGTCTAACGCACGGTTCCGGCAGCAGCCATGGAGTCCCAGCCATGACCGAAGCACGGCCGCTCTCCGCCGAGGCCGCTCCGCCGAGCAGGCGCTCGGAACTGGCGACCTTCCTGTTCCTCGCCTTCGTGCTGGTGCCGGGGCTCTCGGTCGCCGGGGTCGGGGGGCTGGGGCTGGCGATCTGGATCTACCAGATGATCGCCGGCCCGCCGGGACCGCCGGGCTGAGGGCGTCATGGGCGTCTCCCTCAGCAGACGGGCGTTCCTGGGCGGGGCCGAGCCGCCGCCCCCGCCCGAGGCGCCGCGCTTGGCCGCGGTCGGGCCGGGCTGCCTCGCCCAGTCCGGCGTCTACTGCCGCAGCTGCGCCGAGAGCTGCGAGGCCGCGGCCCTGCGCATCCGTCCCCTGCCCGGCGGCCGGGCCGAGGTCGCCATCGACGCCGGCCGCTGCACCGGCTGCGGCGACTGCCTGGGCGTCTGCCCGGTCGAGGCGCTGACCCTTCACGCGAGGCCCCGCGAAGATGCCTGACGCCGCCGCCCCTGCGCCGCTCGGCGTGATCTCCAGCCTGGTGGTGCAGGTCCGCCCGGCCCGCCTCGCCGCCGTCGTGGACGCGATCCAGGCCCGTCCCGACGCCGAGATCGCCGCCATGGACCCGGTGGGAAAGCTGGTCGTGGTGCTGGAGACGGCGACCGACCGGGGCCTCGCCGAGGCGACCGACGCGCTCGCCGCCCTGCCGGGCGTGCTGAGCGTCGCGCTCGTCTTCCACCATTCCGAACCGCGCGCCGAGGGAGAGGCCGGCCTCTCGCCGGACTGGCGCGCGCCCCGATGACGTCCAGGGAGGGACCTTCATGCTCGACCGCGAGATCACGCGCCGCGAGGCGCTGAAAGCCCAGGCCGCCGCCGCGGCGGCCGCGGCGGCGGGGATCGCCCTGCCGGCGCAGGCCGCCAACCTGGTGACGCAGGCCGAGCTGACCGACCTGAAATGGTCCAAGGCCCCCTGCCGCTTCTGCGGCACCGGCTGCTCGGTGATGGTGGCCACCAAGGACGAGCGGGTGGTGGCCACCCACGGCGACAGCCTGGCCCCGGTGAACCGCGGCCTGAACTGCGTGAAGGGCTATTTCCTCTCCAAGATCATGTATGGCCGCGACCGGCTGACCACGCCCCTGCTGCGCAAGACCGACGGCGTCTACGACAAGGAGGGCGAGTTCACCCCCGTCAGCTGGGACGAGGCCTTCGACGTGATGGCCGAGAAGTTCAAGACCACCCTGCGGGAGAAGGGGCCCACGGCGGTCGGCATGTTCGGCTCCGGCCAGTGGACGGTGTGGGAGGGCTATGCGGCCTCCAAGCTGATGAAGGCGGGGTTCCGCTCGAACAACATCGACCCGAATGCGCGGCACTGCATGGCCTCGGCCGTGGCGGGCTTCATGCGCACCTTCGGCGTGGACGAGCCGATGGGCTGCTACGACGACATCGAGGCCGCGGACGCCTTCGTGCTCTGGGGCTCGAACATGGCCGAGATGCACCCGATCCTGTGGACCCGGGTGACCGACCGCCGCCTCTCGGCCCCGCATGTGAAGGTCGCGGTGCTCTCGACCTTCGAGCATCGCTGCTTCGACCTCGCCGACATTCCCATGGTGTTCACGCCGCAGGCCGATCTGGCGATCCTGAACTTCATCGCCCACCACATCATCCAGACCGGCCGCGTGAACGAGGAGTTCGTCGCCAAGCACACCGCCTTCCGACGCGGAACCACCGATATCGGCTACGGCCTGCGCCCCGAGCATCCGCTGGAGCAGGCCGCCGCCAACGCCGGAGACGCGAACGGCTCGGAGCCGATGACGTATCAGGAATTCGCCGAACTCGTCTCGGAATACACCGTCGAGAAGGCCTCCGAGATCTCCGGCGTGCCGCAGGAGCGGCTGATCGCGCTGGCCGAGCTCTACGCCGACCCGGCGATCAAGGTGACGTCCTTCTGGACCATGGGCTTCAACCAGCACACCCGCGGCGTGTGGTGCAACAACCTGATCTACAACATCCATCTGCTGACCGGGAAGATCTCGACGCCCGGCAATTCGCCCTTCTCGCTGACCGGCCAGCCCTCGGCCTGCGGCACGGCGCGGGAGGTCGGGACCTTCGCCCATCGCCTGCCCGCGGACATGGTGGTGACCAACCCCGAGCATCGCGCGATGGCGGAGGAGATCTGGAAGCTGCCGGAGGGCACGATCCCCGACCAGGTCGGCTATCACGCCGTCCTGCAGAACCGGATGCTGAAGGACGGCAAGCTCAACGCCTACTGGATCCAGGTGAACAACAACCTCCAGGCCGCGCCCAACATGAACGAGGAGACCTGGCCCGGCTATCGCAACCCGGAGAATTTCATCGTCGTCTCCGACGCTTATCCGACCGTCACCGCGCTCGCCGCCGACCTGATCCTGCCGGCGGCGATGTGGGTGGAGAAGGAGGGCTGCTACGGCAACGCCGAGCGCCGCACCCAGATGTGGCGCGAGCTGGTCCCCGCGCCGGGCGAGGCGAAGTCCGACCTCTGGCAGCTGATGGAATTCTCCAAACGCTTCAAGGTGGAAGACGTCTGGCCCGAGGAGCTGATCGCCAAGGCGCCCGAGACCCGCGGCAAGACCCTCTTCGACGTCCTGTTCCGCAACGGCCAGGTCGACGCCTTCCCGCTGGAGGAGACGGCGCCCGACTACGGCAACCACGAGGCCGAGGCCTTCGGCTTCTACGTCCAGAAGGGCCTGTTCGAGGAATACGCCGCCTTCGGCCGCGGCCACGGCCACGACCTCGCGCCCTTCGAGCGCTATCACGAGGAACGCGGCCTGCGCTGGCCGGTCGTCGATGGGCAGGAGACGCTGTGGCGCTACCGCGAGGGCGCGGACCCCTACGCCGCGCCCGGCTCCGGCTTCGACTTCTACGGCAAGCCCGAGGGCCGCGCCTGGATCTTCGCCCTGCCCTGGGAGCCCGCGGCCGAAAGCCCGGACGAGGACTACCCCTTCTGGCTCTCCACCGGCCGGGTGCTGGAGCACTGGCACTCCGGCTCGATGACCGAGCGGGTGCCGGAGCTCTACCGCGCCTTCCCCGACGCGGTCTGCTTCATGCATCCCGACGACGCGGCGGCGCTGGACATGCGCCGCGGCTCGGAGGTGCGCATCGTCTCGCGCCGGGGCGAGATCCTGACCCGGGTCGAGACGCGCGGGCGCAATCGCCCGCCGAGGGGGCTGGTCTTCGTGCCCTGGTTCGACGCCAGCCAGCTGATCAACAAGGTGACGCTCGACGCCACCGACCCGATCTCCAAGCAGACGGACTTCAAGAAATGCGCCGTCCGCCTGGAAAAGGCGTGAGGGAGGCCGCCATGACCCGTCATCTCCTTGCGGCCCTCCTGGCCCTGGGCCTCGCCGCCCCGGCCCTGGCCCAATCCCCCGTCGCCGCGACCCTGCGCGGCGACACGCCCCCGACCGAGACCGCGGCCCCGCCCCCCATGGCGCAATGGGAGGAAGGCGCCGGGCGCCGCGTGCGCAACTACCCCGAGCAGCCCCCGACGATCCCCCACGACATCACCGGCTACATCGTCGATCTGAACGCCAACCGCTGCCTGAGCTGCCACGCCCGCTCGCGGGTCGAGGAATCGGGCGCGCCGATGGTCTCGATCACTCATTTCATGGACCGCGAGGGCCAGTTCCGCGCCGCCGTCACCCCGCGCCGCTACTTCTGCACCCAGTGCCACGTCTCGCAGCAGGAGGTGCGGCCGCTGGTCGAGAACACCTTCGTGGACGTGGACTCCCTGCTGGCGCCGCGCACGGGGGAGTGAGCCATGAAAGCCTTCCTGCTGCGCCTGTGGCGGCTGATCAGCCGGCCCAGCGTGCATTTCTCGCTCGGCTTCCTGACGCTGGGCGGCTTCGTCGCGGGGGTGATGTTCTGGGGCGGCTTCAACACCGCGCTGGAGGCCACCAACACCGAGCGCTTCTGCATCTCCTGCCACGAGATGCGCGACAACGTCTATTCGGAGCTGAAATCCACCCCCCACTG
>Ga0310345_10000542_pt1 | contig 53138 bp, 47 predicted proteins | sample HC15DNA20500_MG_FD_204667 | JGI IMG/M metagenome (GOLD analysis project Ga0310345, IMG submission 204667) | Marine microbial communities from station ALOHA, North Pacific Subtropical Gyre - HC15-DNA-20-500_MG | ecosystem: Environmental > Aquatic > Marine > Oceanic | place: Pacific Ocean: North...
GCCCTCCCGCTCGAAGACATGACGCCCGCCGCCTTCAAGGCGACCCTCAGCTAAGCAGCGCGAGCTCCGCGCCGACGGCGTCCCTCGCGCTCGCGCGCCCTGCATCCCGCCTTCGCTGATCGGTCACGGCGCTACCGCGTCGCGCGCGAGGGCCGGCGGACGGTGGGCGCGGGCACCCTCGACGCGTTCGAGATCGAGGTCACCCAGGTGGGCGGGACGGCGTCGTGGTCGTTCTGGTTCGCGCCGGGCGTCGGCAGCATCGAGAACGGCCCGTCCGAGCTCGTCGAGCTCCGATAGTCACTCACTCGAACGGGCTGCGCGCATTCGCCTTGTCGATGGCGCGGGCGATCAATGGCGCCTTCTTGCGCAGGCCCTCCAGCGTGATCTCGCCGTCCTGGTACATGCGATACCACTCGCGGCGCTGCCGGATGACGCGCTCGTGATGCGCGAGGTGGTGCCGCTCCAGCGTGTACGCGGCCTTCTCGCGATCCGCCTCGGGCACCGCATCGCTCAGCACGAGCTGCAATGACGGAAGCAGGATCTCGAAGGAGCCGTCGTGCACTTCGAATGGATCGAGGAGCCCCGTTGCATTCTGCTTGCTGCTGTTGATCCAGCCGGAGGCGTATCGGTAGTTGCCCCAGTCGTAGGCGAGCTGCATGTCCTCGTCGACGCTCACGAAGTGGTCGACCGTGCCGACCGGCTCGAACATCGCGCTGTAGCCGCATCGCATTCCGAACCCGTCCGCCAATGCTGACTTGAACGGGCTCCAGAGGTCCCTCGGTCGCTTCGCCTCGGGGTTCTCCTGCAGCCAGGCGAGCCCAGGGCGGCGCGCCTTCTCGTCGAAATCCTCGGGCTTCGGCACGCGCTCGACTCGGATCACCCTACCTGCCCCTCGCGTTCCTCGACCCAAACGATCCATCGTGGCCAGAACGGATCGTGCCCGGGCAGCACCCGGAGCAGCTCCTGGTGAATCTGCTCGCGTGAGCTGAGGTCCGCCGTGAGCGCGGCCGAGTCCCCGCGCATGCACGCCTCGGCGCTCTCGATGGCGCGTTCCGCCTCGACGGACCGCGCTTGCTCCAACCCGAACACGTCCGACACCAACCAACCGGTGACGTCGCCCTGCTTGGCCCAGGGCACGCGGTCCAGATTCACCGCGCCATTCTGCAGATCGAGATGGAAGACCGCGTCGCGCTCATCATCGAAAGCCGGCTCCACAGACGCCAGGACCAGCGGAGAGTGCGTCGCCGCGATGAGCTGCACCGGGACGTCGTGCTCGCCGGTCAACGCCTCCATGACGTCGAGCAGCGCGGGAACGATCCGCCGCTGCCACTGGGGGTGGAGATGGGCCTCGAGCTCGTCGATGAGGAAGATGATCTCCTTCACGGGCTGCTTGCCCAGCAGCCCCGCCGCCTGGACGTGCTCCTGCCACGTCCAGACCAGCAAGTAGGCGAGCGCGACGATGCGCCGCATGCCGGCCGACGCGTGAACGAGCGGCACATCTTGGCCGTAGGGCATGACGAGCGTGGGCTGGTCCCGCACGTCGTCGAGCGAGACCCTCGTGAGCTTTCCGGGCACGAGCGGCTCGTGTTCGGAGGGCGAGAGCGCGCGCAGCACGGAGGTGAGCTGCGCGAAGGCCTCGCCGTTCTCGCGCTGCCAGGAAGCCCAGTCGGCGATCAGGCCGTTGCAGAGCTTCTTGCCCGCCCCGCGCGGCAGGCCCTCCCACACCTCATCGGAGTCGAAGACGAAGCTGGCCGGGCGGTCCGGACCGTCCGGTGAATCCTTGCGCCAGTAGTTGCGCGCGGGGTCCCACGCGGAGAATCCGCCATCGACCTGGGCGTAGATCACCATGCCCGGGATCGGGGGGCGGCCTTGCTTTGGCGGCCAACCCTGGCTCTCCCGGTCGAACACGCTCTCGTACTCCACAGCACCTGTCGCGGCCTGATACCGGTAGGCGATGGCCGGCGTCCTGTCGGGGCCTCGGTGCGGCGCCGCGGGCATGCGGGCCCACGTCCGAGTCAGCGCCCACCAGCCGATGTCCAGCAGGAAGGTCTTGCCCAGCCCGTTGTCGCCCGTGAGGAAGTTCAGACGCGGGGCGAGATCGATCTCGATCGCCGGCGCGGGACCGACGTCCGTGAGCTTCAGGTGTTCGAGCATGTGAATCTCTCGGCTCGGAGGGTAACCCCTTCGGTCGGCTCCTGGCTCGGAGCTTCGCGGTTCCGAGCGTTGTCGATCATCCTGGCTGCCGGTTCGCGGTCCCGGGGGACGCCTGCCGTCGGCCGCGACCCCAGTCATGTCGACTCGCTTGCGAAACGTTACGCATCGCGTTGCTTTCTGCGATGGATTCAGTGACTCGAGCCCAGGAGCCGACCTTCCTCATCCCCAAAACTCGCCAGTTCCCCCACATCGGGAGGTACACGCGGGTCACGTGCTCATGCCCCCGAAGGGCTCCATCGCGGCCTCGACAGCCGCGAGCTCGTCACGTGCCACCAGCCCCCGGTGAAGCGCGTCGAGGGCCGCTCCCCGGAGCAGCTCGGGGGAGACGTGCTCGGCGGCGCAGTCCTCGAGCGTGCGGAGGGGCGCGGTCGCCGGCACCGGCCCGAACCAGCTCCGCTCGGTCTCCGCGATGTCGCCGTAATGGAGGATGACGCCGTCCGGCACTCGGAGTCGGCGCTTGCGCCACGCCGCGGGGAGCGTGAGGTGCGCGCGAGCGGGCAGCACGTCGGACAGGTCGTGCAGGGCGAGCGCGGTCTGGTGGGAGAAGACGCCCTCCTGCTCGGACCACAGCCACACCACCGCCAGGTCCTCGTGGTCGCCGGCGGGGAAGTGCACCAGCCGGTACACCCCCCGACGCACGCGCATCATGCGACCGCCGCGCAGATGGTGGGCGAGCAGCTGCGGCGAGTACCCGGCCTCCGCCGCCTGCTGCGTCGTGAACAGCCCGTCCTGGGCCGCCGCGATCTCGAAGAGCTGGTCCCAGTCGGGCGATCTGGCGGTCGTCTCGCCCACGCACGAACATTAAGTCAGGCTTTAGTTTCGTGCAAAGTCGCCGGCAGCGTCCCCGACTCTCCGGCGCACCCAGCATCCCCGCCAGACGGGTATGGTCGCTGACTCTCTTGCGAAAAGTTACGCATAGCGTTACTTATTGCGATAGCTTCAGCGATGTCGAGCCCAGGCACCCTCTACGCGTGGATCGAGAGACTGCCGGAGGACGGGCGGTACGCGTTCTCGCGCACCGACGCCGAGAACGTGACCGATGCCTCCGACGCGGCCATCAAGATGACGCTCTATCGCCTCAAGAAGAGCGGCGCGATCGTGAGCCCACGGCGCGACTTCTTCGTGGTGGTGCCTCGCGAGTACCGCTCGGCCGGGAGTCCGCCGGCCAGCTGGTTCATCGACGACCTCATGCGGCACCGAGGACGCCGCTACTACGTCGCGCTCCTCAGCGCCGCCGCGCTCCACGGTGCGGGGCATCAGCAGCCGATGGCGTTGCAGGTCATCACCGACGCCGTCGAGCGCCGGGTCGAGGTCGGGCGGGTGCGGGTCGAGTTCCATGTGAGCCACCTCGCCCCGGGCGCGGCGACCGAGCGCGTGCAGACGGAGACGGGTACGATGGTGGTCTCGACGCCGGAGACGACGGCCTTCGATATGGTTCGCTTCCCCACGTCGTGCGGCCACTGGAACAACGTCGCGACGGTGCTCTCGGAGCTCGCCGAGAAGATCGACCCCGACGCGCTGGTGGCCGGCGCGGACCGCGTCGCACGCAGCGACGTCCAGCGCCTCGGCTGGCTGCTCGATCGCGTAGAGGAGTCGACGCTCGCCGACGCTCTGGCCAAGAAGCTGGCCGGCGAGCGCCTCCTGCCCACACCCCTCACCAGCGCGCGCGACAGCGCCGACGCGCCCCTCGACGCCCGGTGGCGGGTGCTGGTGAACGACGAAGTGGAGCCCGACCTGTGATCCCCAAGGCGAGCATCACCGCGTGGCGGAAGATCGCGCCCTGGGGAGAGGACTGGCAAGTCGAGCAGGACCTCATCCTGTCGCGAGCGCTGGTCGACATGTTCAGCCGGCCGGCCGTCGCCGAGCGCGCGGCGTTCCGCGGTGGCACCGCGCTCCACAAGCTCTTCTTCGACCCGCCTGGCCGCTACTCCGAGGACATCGATCTCGTCCAGCGAGACGCGGGGCCCATCGGGCCGCTCATCGACGAGATCCGCGACGCCCTCGACCCCTGGCTCGGCCAGCCGAAGTGGAAAGCTGGCAAGGGGCGCTTCACCCTGTACTACCGCTTCGAGACCACCGTGGCGCCGGTCGTTCAGGCTCGCGTGAAGCTGGAGATCAACACGCGGGAGCACTTCGCCGTCCACGGCTTCGCGACGCGCTCGTTCGAGGTGGAGAACCGCTGGTTCTCGGGCAGCGCCGAGATCGCGACGTACACGATGCCCGAGCTGCTGGGCACGAAGCTGCGAGCACTCTACCAGCGCAAGAAGGGGCGCGACCTGCTGGACCTCGACCTGGCGCTGGACCACCCCGCGTTCGACGCCGATCTGCTGCTCGAGGCGTTCGATGCGTACATGACGTTCGGCGGCACCCCGGTGACGCGCGCGCAGTTCGAGGCGAACATGGCGGCGAAGATCACCGACCCGCCGTTCGTGACGGACGTGCCGCCCCTGCTGAGGACGGGCCTCGATCACGAGCCCGCCGAGGCTTGGTCGCGTGTTCACTCCGTGCTGGTGAGCCGCCTGCCGGGCGCCCCATGGAAGGGGACCGGAGACACCGAGTAGCACGCGGCCCTCGTCGTCAGTGCGACTCCCGGTTCGGACCCTCGAGCATCCCCCGCAGCGCCTCCGCGGCGAAGTCCGTCTCGAGCTCCACCCACATTGGAAGGTGATCGGACATCTGGTAGGTGCGCCACGTCGCGTAGGACCAGGGCCTCGCGGTCGAGCCGGAGGCGGCCTGCTCGGCGCGCATCTCCGCCGCCAGCGACGCCTCGTCGCCCGTGCGGTAGACGTGCTCGAAGAAGTCGAAGACGCCGGCCCTCAGAGGGCGGACGCGGGCGACGCCGCGGGGGCGCTGGTGGTAGGCGATCTGGTCGTAGAACTTGGTGCGGTCGACGTTGGTGCCGGCCGGGATCTCACGGATGCCCTCGGGGATGACGAAGCCGCGGCGCTCGAGCGCCTTCATGGTGCGGTGGCCTTTGCCGACGATGTTGAAGTCGCCGAGCAGGACGAAGAGGCTGCGGGAGTCGCTGTCGCCCTCGTCGCGCGCGCGCTGGCCGAGCAGCTCGGTGAGGCGCTCGATCTCGGCGACGCGGCGCTCCATGCCCGCGCTGCGCGCGCCGGCCTCGCCGTAGTAGATGTGCACGGTGCACAGGATGACGTTCAGCCACCCGGCACGGAACGAGACGTAGTACGGCGTGCGCGCGAACTGGAGCACGCCGTCGGCCCGGGCCGGCCGCGGGATCTGGAGGCGGTGGCCGCGCTCGAGCACGTGGCGCACCCGGCGGCCGAGGCTGAGGCGGGCGCCGCGCGCGCGGACCGGCGTGCCGGCCGGGAGCCGCAGGCGGGTGCCCGGCGGGAGCCGCAGCGTCGCGCCCTCGGGCAGGTCCAGGTAGACGCCCTCCGCCGTCTCGAGCCCGGCCTCGCCCTCGCGGGTGTCGACGCCCGGCGGCAGCGCGAGCTCGCGGCGGCGGTCGAAGCGCAGCTCGAGGGGCGCGTCGCTGCTCAGCTCCACCCCGCGCGCGTCGCGCAGCACCCGGCCGCCGCTCAGCGTCAGCTCGCCCGCCACCCCGCCGAAGTCCACCCGCCGCGTGTCGTAGACGAACACCATGCGCTCGCCGTTGCCCGGGCGGCCCTCGGTGACGTCGGTGGCGAGGTAGTCCCAGCCGTCGCCCAGCAGCGCGAGCAGCCGGCGCAGCGCCTCGAGGTCCCCGCGCACCTCCTGCAGCGCGACCACGTCGAAGCGCCGGAGGATCTCGGCGATGAACCAGTAGGCGTCGTCCAGCCGGCGGCCGTACTTGTTGCGCGTGGCGAGCTCGCGCACGTTCCAGGTGGCGAGCCGCAGCCGGGCGCGCGCCGCGGGGCCGCCTCCCTCGTCGCAGGGCTGGCGGAAGTGCGCGTCGAGCCCGGCCCGGAGCCTCAGCAGCCCCTCCGCGACCCGCCGCTTCGCCCGCGCCGCCCCCTCGTCGTCCCGCTCCGTGACCGCCAGCTCGTCGTATCCCATGCCGCGCCTCCCCGTCGTGAGCGCTGCATCGGAGCTCCGCGCGGCCGGTTGCGGCCCCGGAGCGCGCCTCGCGATCGCGCGCGCCCGCCCGCGACGCGGCTCGAGGGGGGCCAAGACGCCAGCCGCGGCGTTCGAACTGTGCCACGACCAGTCCAGTTGCGAGTCGCTATCAACTGGGTTGTGCCACGATCAGTCCAGTTGCGAGTCGCTCTCAACTGGGTTGTGCCACGATCAGTCCAGTTGCGAGTCGCTCTCAACTGGGTTGTGCCACGACCAGTCCAGTTGCGAGTCGCTCTCAACTGGGTTGTGCCACGATCAGTCCAGTTGCGAGTCGCTCTCGACTGGGTTGTGCCACGATCAGTCCAGTTGATTCGCGTTCTCGACTGGACTGAGTGTCGCTCAGTTCAAACGCTGCGGCTGGCGTTTCGACTGCGGCCCGTGCCTCTGGAGGTCCGTGAGCGGAGCTCGGGCTGAGCGGCGACCAGCGCGAACGCCGCGTACAGTCCTCGCGCGCGGACGGCCCGAAAAAAATCGCCGCGAACGGGAAACCGGCGGGGAGCCGCTCCGATGGAGGTCGCATCGTAGGGGGGACCACATCGGGCGCGGTGCTCGAGCTGGCTCTCTCCGGGAAAGGATCCGCCATGGATCGCCGCGACCTGTCCGAGTACCTCCGCCCGCCGCGCCTGAGCTCCCTGTCGGGCGTCTTCGTCTCTCGCGCCCTGCTCGAGGTCACCCCGCCCGACCCGAGCGACGCGCTGCGGCGGGCCGCCGGCTACGTCCGTGAGACCGGCGAGGCCATCCGCCTCGTCCTCATGGAGCGCAGCCAGGCGCAGCCGCCGAACATCCGCGCCTCCGATCTGCGCGCCGACACCATCGCCCACGCCATCCGCGACGGGCTCCAGGCCGCCACCCAGCTCACCCCGACCGAGCTCGCGCGGCGCGCGGCCGTCCTCCTGACCACCTTGTTCCCCGACGGCACCGGCTTCCTCCGCCTCCCCGCGCGCGAGCAGTGGGGCCAGACCGAGGTCCTGCTTCAGCGCATCGACCGCGACGGCCTGGCGTCCGAGATCGACGCCGTCCTCCGCCCCGAGTACCTCGCCCTCCTCCGCGAGGCCCACGAGGCCTACGGCCGCGCCCTCGGCCTGGGCCACGACGCCAACGACGCCCCCAAGTCCGACGCGCTGCGCGACTCGATCACCGACCTGAGCTACGCCATCGCCGAGTACGGCCGCGTCCTCGTCGGCGAGCTCGTCCCCGGCGACGAGGCGAGCGAAGCGCGCTTCCGCCGCGCCGTCGGCCCCCTCGACGCCCACCGCGAGGCCCTCGCCCGCCGCGCCCGGGCCGGCGGCGAGGAGCCCGAGGAGCCGGAGGTCGACATCGACAGCCCCCTCCCCGAGGTCGACCCCCCGACCCCTCCGGTCGTCGACGACCCCCCGCCGGTCCCGGCCGACGCCTGAACGTTCGTCCTCGGACCCGGGTCTACACGAGGCCCCGCCCAGCCAGTCTGGGCGGGGCCTCACCCTGGACGCGGGTGAACGGGGTCGCGTCGCGTCGCGCCGACTTCCTGATCTCCACCCCGGCGGGGGGCCGCGGTCTGTCGACCGAGGCTCCTTTTCGAAGTATCGTCCCCCGGAACGAAAAAGGGCCCGACCACCGATGGTCGAGCCCAGCCACCTGCGGACTTGGGATTGCAGATGACCGACCGAATCGTAGCAGCGCTCGCCCTCAGTGTCGCCCTCTCACTCACCGCTTGCGACGACGGCGCGGAGCCCGACGCAGGCCGAGACGCCAGCATGGACGGCTCGACCTCGGACGCAGGCGACCTCTGTGAGCGTGACTCGGACTGCGCCGACGACTTGTACTGCAACGGTGCCGAGCGGTGTCAGCCGGGGTCGGCCATGGCGGACGCTCAGGGTTGCGTCGCCGGGTCGGATCCCTGCAGCGGTGGGGCGACGTGCGACGAGGAGCGTAACGTCTGCGAAGCCCCAGACTGCACGAACCCCGACGCCGACTCCGACGGCCACGACGCCATCGCGTGCGGTGGTGACGACTGCGACGACGACGACCCCAATCGCTACCCTGGCAACGCCGAGGTCTGCGACGACGGGCATGACGAGGACTGCGATCCCGACACCCTCGGGGGCACCGACGCCGACACCGATGGCTTCGTCTCCGCGGCTTGCTGCAATGGCTCCACCTGCGGCGACGACTGCGCCGACGACGACATCAACATCAACCCGGGCGCGTCGGAGGTCTGCGACGGAGTCGACAACGACTGCGACGCGACGGTGGATGTCTCGAGCAGCTCGCTGTGTCCCGGGGGGCTCTGCGTGGCGGGCCGGTGCGACCTCGACGCCTGGGATCGAGCCTTCGGAAGCGGTGACCTGGAGGACGTGACCGGCGTAGCCGTCGACGCCATGGGCAATGTGATCGTCGTCGGCGTCTACAACGAAGAGGTCGACTTCGGCGGGGGCCCGGAGCCTGCGCCGGGCGCCTCGAGCACGAACGACGATGCTTTCATCGCCGCCTACGGGCCCGACGAGTCCTTCCTTTGGGTTCAGACCCTCACGAACAGCGGAGACAATGACATCCACCGCGTCGACACCGACGAGGCAGGCAACGTCTATGTCACCGGACGCGGCAAGGACTTTGGAGGCGACCCGAACGCGGCCTACCTCGCGAGCTTCGACTCGGCGGGCGCCCTCCGGTGGCATGTCGATCTGCCGCCGTTCGTCGGCGGCTTCAACGATCTGGAGGTTCGCGGCGGCCCAGCGCAGACGGATGTTCGGGTCCTCGTCTCGGGGAGCTCCGGAGCTGCCTACGACCTGGGTGGCGGCAGCACCTCGCCCGGCTCCTTCGTCGCCTCCTTCGACGGGGCTGGTGCCTTCCGCTGGTCCAGCGAGGTGAGCGCGCGTGCCGTCACCCACGAAGGGTCCAGCGGTCGGGTGTTCGCGGTCGGACAGTGCGCCGGCACCAGCACCGTCGCGGGCAGCTCGGTGGATTGCGACGAGCGGGGAGTGCTCGTCGTGCAGATCGATGACAGCGGGGCGCCGGTCGCCGCGGAGGGATTCGCGGGGCGCGGTCTCGTGACCGTGTTCGACGCGATCTGGGGCGGGAGCTCCCTCGTCGTCGGCGGTCAGCTCTCCGGCGTCGGGTCTCGCGTCACCTTCGAGTCGGGGCGGCCGATCACCGGACAGCCCACGGAGCCGGCGAGCTTCCTCGTCTCGCTCTCCCCCGGGCTGGCGTATGAGTGGCAGCGTTCGTTCTTCGCGCGCCTTCAGGCCCTGGCCGTGGCGTCGACCGGACGGCTCATCGGCGTCGGCTCCTTCACCACCGACGCCAACTTCGGGTGCGGGACCCGCCCGTTCACCGATGGCCACGAGATGTTCATCGCGAGGTGGAACCCCGCCAGCGGTTCCTGTCTGGACACCGACGTCTACAGGTCGAGCGGCACGGGAGCGAGCATCCGAGCGACCTCTATCTCCATCGGCGTCGCGGACAGCGCCGCGGTCGGAGGGAACTTCACCGGCGTGGTGGACCTCGGTGACGGCGAGATCAGGAGCGAGACTCGCGGCGGCACGCCCTCGCAGGATGGCTTCGTCATGCGCTTCGGGCTTTGACGAGCATGAGGATCTCGCTTCGCGCGAGGCGCGCTGCGAGATCCTCACCCCGACCGAGCTGGCGCGGCGCGCGGCCGTCCTCCTCGCGAGGCTGTTCCCCGACGGCGGCGCCTTCCTCCGCCTCCCCGCGTACGAGCAGTGGGGCCAGACCGAGGTCCTGCTTCAGCGCATCGACCGCGACGGCCTGGCGTCCGAGATCGACGCCGTCCTCCGCCCCGAGTACCTCGCCCTCCTCCGCGAGGCCCACGAGGCCTACGGCCGCGCCCTCGGCCTGGGCCACGACGCCAACGACGCCCCCAAGTCCGACGCGCTGCGCGACTCGATCACCGACCTGAGCTACGCCATCGCCGAGTACGGCCGCGTCCTCGTCGGCGAGCTCGTCCCCGGCGACGAGGCGAGCGAAGCGCGCTTCCGCCGCGCCGTCGGCCCCCTCGACGCCTACCGCGAGGCCCTCGCCCGCCGCGCCCGGGCCGGCGGCGAGGAGCCCGAGGAACCGGAGGTCGACATCGACAGCCCCCTCCCCGAGGTCGACCCCCCGACCCCGCCGGTCGTCGACGACCCCCCGCCGGTCCCGGCCGACGCCTGAACGTTGGTCATCGATCTCCGGGTCAACACGAGGCCTCGCCCAGCCAGTCTGGGCGGGGCCTAGCCGCGTGTGGCGGACGAAGACACGTACGAGTGAGACCATGGACAAATGGCACGGAACGCCCCACACCTGTGACAGCCTGAGCTCCCATCGAGTGCCCCACGTCCGAATCGAAACGGCAGTTCGGCAAGGCATCGCTCGTGGCAAACGAGTTCTAACTAGTCATCGCACGAGCCACAGTTGAATCAAACGTGATCGTCAGGCGGACTCGCCCGCATTGTCGACGGATCGCCCCGGTAGACCCTTCGCCAGCGACACCACACCTGAACTCCCCTCGGATTACCGGATTCTTGTCAAGACTTAGCGAAGTCGCTTGCGTGGAGCGCCCCGACTGAGGATGAATCTACCAATGCCGGGACAGGAGAGTCGCCGTGTGATCCAGATCGGCGGGGGGCGCGAGCTGGAAGTCACCCAGGTCTATGACACATACTGGCGCTTCGCCGCGGCGCGGCAGGAGGTCTTCGTAAAGCGCGTCGGGGGCAGGCCCGGCCCGTGGACCGACGACCCCATCATCTCGGGGCACCGCTTCACGAACGCCTATAGGGCGTCCGACCGAGCGAGTCAGTACCTAATCCGGAGCGTGATATACGATGGGCCGCAGACTGCCCAGGAGATCTTCTTCCGCACGCTGCTGTTCAAACTGTTTAATCGAATTGACACCTGGGAGCTCCTCACGCGACGCCTCGGAGAGCAACCGTCCTGGGCGCAGTTCCAGATGCGGAGATACGAGAGGATCTTCGACGAGGCAATGGCGAGCGGCCAGCGGCTGTACTCAGCGGCCTACATCATGCCGTCGCCTCCGTTCGGCAAGAAGCGAAAGCACGCAAACCACCTGCAACTCCTAGAGCGGATGATGAGCGACGGCGTGCCGCGCAAGGTCTCGAACGCAAGGTCGCTCGAGGGCATCTATGACCTCCTCCGGAGCTATCCTTCGTTCGGGGCCTTCCTCGCCTTCCAGTTCACGATCGACCTCAACTATAGCGTGCTGACCGACTTCTCCGAGATGGATTTCGTCGTAGCTGGCCCGGGCGCCCGCAACGGAATCGCCAAGTGCTTCAAGAGCACAGCCGGTCTCTCCGAGGCCGAGCTAATCCGCATAATGGCGGAGCGAGCTGATGATGAGTTCGCTCGGCTGGGGCTGCGATTCCAGAAGCTGGGAGGGAAGCGTCCGCTCCAGCTTATCGACTGCCAGAATCTGTTCTGCGAGACCGACAAGTACGCCCGAGTCGCGCACCCCGAGATCACTGGTGGATCCAGCCGAACGCGCATCAAGCAGAGGTTCTCTCCCAGCGCAGAGCCGCTGCCGCAGTTCTACCCACCGAAGTGGGAGCTCAACGCAAAAACCAGATCGATGCCCACGTTGCCGCTGCAGCCTCGCCCGGGCTCTTGGGGCACGGCGCGGGACCAGCTCACGCCAGCACTCAGCCCGGCGGAGTGAACTGGATCTCGCCACGCCGCAGGTTGCCGGAAACCACACCCCCTTGGTGACTGATGAGTTGCCTCCAGATCTCGAAAGCGCAGAGGATGGTGTCGTTCCATTCCTTCGTCGTACGGTCTCGTACCTCCACCTTGGCTGTGATGCGCTTGACACTACGCAAGAGTTGCCAGTCGACTGCGAGGCTATCCTCTAAGAAGTTGTGTTCGGCGGCGTAGCCATAGGCGGTCAGTGCGATCGCCTCCTCGAGTACCTGCGCGCGTCCTCCATCTTCTGCGTCATCCACCGACTCGGGTGTGCGATTTTCCAGCCGGACGTGTGCGCAACGCCGGAGCAGCTTCCGGTACACGGGTGACCAACCGAAACGGGCAGCAAGGGTGAGGTGGAAGATGTCGTGGTACCGATAGCCGTCGTCGTCGTACGTGTTGTCTCGAAGTGCATCCCCCATCGAACGCTTCTGATCGTCGAGTAGATCGATGAGATGAAGCCGCTGAACCCCATTTTCTTTGCGGTGCTCGAAGGAGTACGAAAACTTCCGTGGTAGCTGAGCGGACCTCTCTTGGTTGTCATCGTAAAGAGTCGACCGGCTTTCTGCGTCTCCCCAGCGGTCCTGCACCTTCTCGATGTTCTGCCTCGCAACATCCTCCAGGGAGAGGCCGTGCTTCGATGCGACTGTCGCTACGTACCAGAGTATGTCTCCCAGTTCCTCCGCGACTTCCTCTTTGAATCGGCGATGCGTCTCTCCATCACGGAGCAACTTCTTGTACTCTCCTAGAAGTCCACCGACCTCGCCAACTAGACCGAGGAGTGGAATGACATCCTCTCGGGTGGGCGCACGACGATGCGCCGAGTCCGGTTCCCGGTCGCGCTTAACGGTTTGATCCGTCTGAGCCGCCCGGCGCTGAAACTCCGCGATCTTCATTCGACCTCCGACTCACACAGGATCAACCGCCGGGTCACGTCTATGACTCGCTATTCGGTGGGTGGTTCATGTCTCTCAAACTCCAAGGGTTCGTCCCGGACCCCCCACGTATCGACCTTCTCAAGCCAAGCCACAAACGCGGCGGCAAGGCTGCCATCGTGTGTTAGGTGTCCGCGACCCGAGGAACATATGTCAACATCTTCCGGCCCGAAGCTTCTGAATCGATCCGGGATGCGCGGAGCAGACCGGCCCCAGTAGACGAAGCGCTTGGAGACGAGGACTCTGTCCGTCTGCGTATCCCGCTCGACGTTGTGCACATTCGTGCTCCCGTCCGCGAGCGTATGGTGGGAGTCGAGTTGCACCCAGTCGCCGTCATCTCGGTGATAAATATTGTCTCCGTACGCGACCTTCAGGCTTCCCATGAGGTCTGGCTTCTTTGCCTGAAAACGCGAATCTGACCAATACTCATCAAACGTGAGAGCCTCATCCACCTTCATTGCGTAGATGAGATGACCTTGCAGTTGATACCTAACCTTGGCACCAGTTCCGACGATCCAGTCGCCTCTCGCTGCGACTCGGCGGATTACGGGCTTGCACGTAGCTAGGGTGCAGAACCCATGGAAGGGGTTTGGCGCGAACCCGTAGTCGCGCGCAATCACATACGAGTAGAGTTTCATGCGCAGCTGTACCTAGAAATTGACCATACCGGAGTCGTCCGGGGTGCACCCTTCTCGGGATCGTCCCACGTCTTGACCTCTCCCTCGATGGCATCCACGAGTCGTGAGCCCTGCCATCCTACAACCACCGCATCCGCATGCTTGGCGAGCTCATCGGGGATGTCTGCGTCTGTTGCCCCCTGGGCGAAAACACCGACGATTTGCTTACCTAGGCTAAGAGCATAGCGGATTTCCCAGTTGACCCACTCACTGTTGGCGGTGTGCCGGTTGATGAGGACAACTAGCGTGCTGGCCCACCTAATACGGGGGGCCAGTATTTCCCGTTTGATGTAGTCCTCACTCGTAGCGTTGTTCTCTTTCGTGCTGTTAATCGATCCGTCCCGCACATCCATGCCCGCATTCTTCAGAAGCGATTTGAGCTTCGGAAGAAGCTTGTCGTCTTTATGAACATGCGAGATGAAGATGTTTTTACGTGTCATCGTCTTCATCGCTCCCCGCTTCAGACCTGACACTGCACCGCTGAAGCCCTAGCAGTATAAGTTGTACTATTCGCTCAGAGGAGCGCGTCTTGCCGAGCTCGATGTTCTCCTGATCGGTGAGCCCGTTGTTCAGGCCCCCTAGACCGCATGATGCCAACTCGTCGCGAATGTCCTGGCTGCTTGTCCACTCAACCCTGCGGTCGCCGTAGAGCTGACGGAGCTCAGCCGTCAGTGGAATCTGGTCGCGCACACCAGGATTGAGTTCGGCTCTGTGAATCCCGCAAAGCTCGTCCAGAATTAGTTTGGCGCAACCACCGAACGCTCCGACGAGATAGGTCGGCTTCCTCGCTCGAAGCGACAGCAGGCCCTCCTCCAACACGCCCGGCATACGGCCTCGGTACGGAGCCGCCGCTGAGCCAAGTCTTCCGCCGACTAAGACGCGCGCATCGGTGGCGCCAGCCTGCAATAGCCGCATCTCCGTGAGTCCGCGTGAAATTGCGAACCGGCGTTCCGGAGAATCACAAGGAACGTCAGTGTCGGGGACGAGCTTGAGAAGCGGGTCGAGCTTCTCGTCAACTCCGTCGGGGCGCTGACAGTAGATCAGGCTCACCAAAGGCCCGAGCCGCGCGGCAACATTTACACGACGTGGTGAGGGCCAAGGTAGATAGTTCACAAGCTGCGGATCGTTCGGTCCGTCCGGCGGGGCTCCCCGTAGTTGCTGAATCACGGGATCGCGTAGAAGATCGGCGAGCCGTGTAGTGTAGCCTTCGGGCCCGAGATGCCCGCCGTACGACAGCTGCACTCCGGCGACTAGCAGGTACCTTGAGATCTCAAGTAGAATCGTGTCGAGGTGCACGGACCGCAGGCCGAAGCTACGGATATCCTCCGCCTCAGAGACCGAAAGGCCTACAGTTAGCCTAACCCTGGCCAGGCTATTCCGGCGCGCGTGCCGTTCCAGTGGGGTCTCGACGGTTACGCCTGTTGATTCGAGGATGGCCAATTCCTCTAGACCCAATGGAGGATCAGGGTAGAGAACCGGTCGATCGCTCGTGCGGTTGATCAAAGTGAGAAGCTCCGGGCCCGCCGACATCAAGTCATCTTCTGGGTCGCTGCGAGCTTCGAGCATCTGCCTGCTATATTCGTGTCTCAGCACCTCCCTGAGGAGCAGGTCGACGACCGGCTCAGGCTCCCCCTTCCATCGTATAACTGGAGCGTTCCCCGAGTAGGGGAAGCGACGTACCTCGCCCTCTTGTACCGCGTCCACGATGACGACTGGACGCGCGTGATGCTTGGCGAGCAGGACTTCACGGCGACACCAGGAACGCGATGAGTAGGCGTCGGTGATTACGGCAAGTAGGGCAGTGTCACGTATGCCACTCTCGATGGCCTTCGCAAACTTAGAGCCCGTGGCGATATCACCGCCGTCGAACCAGGTCTTTGCGGGTTGGCTCGCGGTAAGATGAGCGAGGAGTAGCTTTACGACCCAGGGTTCCCGTTCGATGTCAATCTTGGTGTGACTTAGGAAGATCGTGACAGGGGGCGAGTCAGGCTGCTCTGGTTCAGACCGAAGTTGCCGTATGAGAAGGTGAACTAGACGGCGAACTATGAGCGTCCGCTGGCTATCAACGTCGTCGATTGCCCATGCACGGAGGAAGTTCAGGTCTTCCAGTCGCGGGTCGATTGGGTAGGCACTACGGGTAAGCTGGATGGGGATGAAGCAGTGGGCTGAGGCGTCGGTGCTAGCACGGAGGTTTGCAACGTAGTCACCCCAAGTGTTGCCTTCTGGGCCCTGCCGGGCGCCCGCTGCCAGGTGGTCGTCGGCCAGGAGCACAACGGCAACCTTCTCAGCCTCAGCGGCCAGTTCCGCTGGCGGAGGCAAGCAAGACCCGGACTGAGCCGGGAAGATGGTGGGTATGGAGAGGCCCGGTACGGTGGGGTCAGCGTTCAGCGTGTTGTGGATAAACAGGGCGGTCTCTTCAGCCACTGTTGAGTCCGGGTGATACGCGAACTGGAGGGATATCGGGAAGAGTGCTGACATGGGGTGACCTGGCTTCTGTGATGCTGCGTCCGCTATGCCGCCGCGATCTTCACCTCGTTGAACCACCCCGCCGGCATCTCCCGCTCCAGCTCCCACACGATCTGAATCGGCCGCTCCCCCGACGCCGACACGCAGCGCACGGGGCCGAGGAACAGGTAGGGCATCGTGATCCCTCGCTCGTCCTTCTTCGCCTGCCGGACGAAGAGCAGGAGGCGCCAGCCCTCCGGCGGGTTGCGGTAGCGGCGGCCGGTCGCGGACTCTAGGCGCGTGTTGCCTTGGCTCTCCCAGTGGAAGCGGCGCTGGGACATCGGGTAGTCGTTGTAGAGCGTGGTCGGGGTGAAGTCCTTCTCGTCCTTCTCCAGCGTCACGTACATGATGTCGCAGCGGTGGGCGTCGCACTTGAACACGCCGCCCTGGGTGCGGAGGAGCTTGCCCTTGCGCACCTCTACGAGGCCGGCGCTGACCTCGTCGCGGGTGTAGGTGGCGTGCACGCGGAAGGGGAGGCCGGGCAGCGCGTAGGTGGGCTTGCGGCGGCGGTCGTCGAGGAGCTCGAAGAGCTGGCGCAGCTCGCTCATCACCACCGCGTCGGACCACAGCTCGCGGTAGAAGGCGCCCAGCTCCTCGACCTTGCGCTTGGGCTGGCCGAGCAGCGCGAAGAACATGAGCTGCATCGGGTCGGCGGGGTCGGGGGCCGGCGGCTGGTCGCGCTGCAGCCAGGCCCGAAAGCGCGAGAGGCGCGCCTCGTCGTCGACGTGCAGGGTCCGGGGGAGGGCCCGGGTGATGGCGTTGTCGGCGACGGCGCCGATGTAGCCGCGCTGCTGGCGGAGCTGCGAGAAGGTGCGGCGGGTCAGGTAGAGCTCGCGCAGGTCGACGTCGGCGCGCTCCAGGAAGGTGGACAGCGGCCAGTCCTCGACCAGGTCGTCGGCGAGGGCGCTCCAGTTGGAGAGGGTGCGCTTGATGTTCTCGAGCACCGAGCGCTGCGCCTCCTCCTCGAGCTGGATGGAGCAGCCGGAGGGCAGGCGCGGGAAGCCCTCCTCCACCGCCTTGCGCACGTCGGCCCGGGTGCCGCCGCCCATGAGCGCGCGGAAGCGGCGGTCGAAGCGGAAGCTCCGGTTGGCGCGGCCGATGAAGTCGAGCACCGTCAGGACGCTCTTGCCCTCGTGCAGGCGCAGGCCGCGGCCGAGCTGCTGGAGGTAGAGGGTGGCGCTCTCGGTCGGGCGCAGGAAGAGCACGGTGTCGACCGAGGGGATGTCGACGCCCTCGTTGAAGACGTCGACGGTGAAGATGGCGCAGAGCTCTCCCCTCTCGAGCTGCCGCACGGCGGCCTCGCGCGCGTCGGTGGGGGTGTCCCCGGTGACGCTGACCGCCGGCAGGTCGTGCTTGTTGAAGTACGCGGCCATGAAGTGCGCGTGCTTGACCGAGACGCAGAAGCCGAGGGCCTTCATCTCGCGCGGGTCGCGGACGCGGTCGGCCACCGCGCGGAGGACCTGGCGCGCCCGGTGCTCGTCGGCGGTGTAGACCTGCTCGAGCGCGGCGACGCTGTAGCGGCCGGCGCGGAAGTCGATCTGGCTGAGGTCGGTCTGGTCGTCGACGCCGAAGTACTGGAAGGGGACGAGGAGGCCCTGGTCGAGCGCGTCCCAGAGGCGCGACTCGGCGGCGACGCGGTCGTCGAACCAGTGGAGGATCGACTGCCCGTCGGTGCGCTCGGGGGTGGCGGTGAGGCCGAGCAGGTACTTGGACTTCAGGTGGCTGAGCAGCGCGGTGTAGGTGTCGGCCTCGGAGTGGTGGAACTCGTCGACGACGACCACGTCGTAGGCGTCGGGCTCGAGCGCCTGGAGCCGCGCGCTGCGCAGGGACTGGATGCTCGCGAAGACGTGGCGGCCGACGAGCGGCTTGTCGCGGCCGGTGAGCAGCTCGCCGAAGTTCCCGTCGCCGAGCGCGGCGCGGTAGGTCGCCTGGCTCTTGGTGAGGATCTCGCGGCGGTGCGCGACGAAGAGCAGGCTCGGCCGGCCGCCCTCGCGCTCGCACAGGGCCTTGTAGTCGAGCGCGGCCATGACGGTCTTGCCGGTCCCGGTGGCGGCGACGACCAGGTTCTTGGTGTGGCCGGCGCGCCGCTCGGCCTCGAGCGCCTCGAGCACCGCGGTCTGATGCGGGTAGGGGTGCAGGCGGACGACCGAGGCGAGCGCGTCGAGCTGGGAGCTGCGGCGGGCGGCGTGCGCCTTGATGAAGCGGTCCCGGTCGTAGGGCTCGAACGCGGCCTCGTCCCAGTACTGCTCGAAGGTCGCCTCGAACTTCTTGAGGATGCCCGGGTTGTCGACGTTGGAGAGGCGCACGTTCCACTCGCAGCCGTCGCGCAGCGCGGCGTACGAGAGGTTCGAGGAGCCGATGACGCCGGTGGAGAAGCCGGTCTCGCGGTGGAAGAGCCAGGCCTTGGCGTGCAGGCGCGTGCGCCGGGAGTCGTAGTTGACGCGGACCTCGGCCCCGAGCTCGACGAGCGCGTCGAGCGCCTCGTGGTCGGTGGCGCCCATGTAGGTGGTGGTCAGGACGCGGAGCGGGGGCTTGCCGTCGTGGCGGTCGCTGAAGGCGCGGAGCGCGTCGCGCAGCTCGACGAAGCCGCTCCACTTCACGAACGAGATGAGCACGTCGACCCGGTCGGCCGAGGCGAGCTCGTGCTGGATCTCGCGGCCGACGCGCAGGTCCTTGGGCCCGTTGACGATGAGGTCGCTGTGCCGCAGCGGGATGGAGGGCCGCGGGACGTCGCCGGTGCCGAGCTTGGCCTCGCCCTGACGGTGGACCTGGAGCAGGCGCTCCGGGGTGACGAGGTCGTCCTCGTCCACCGCGGCCTCGGCGCTGCGGAGCCACTCGAGGAACTGGTTGGTCAGCTCGACCTGCTTGGCGAGCCGCTCCTTGCTCTTGCCCGAGACCGACGAGAGCGCGGCCGAGGCGAGCTTGTAGATGTAGCGGGCGAGCGGCTCCGAGGCGGTGTCCGGGCTGAGCGAGGTGCGCCGGACCTCCAGCCCCGCGTCCTCCAGCCGCCGCCTCAGCGCGTGCGTGATGATCTCGTCGTACAGCCCCGACGGGAGCTCCGCGTCCTCGCCCTTCGTCATCGACACCTGCGCGCATGCTACGCAAACACCCGCGCGCGGTATACGAGCATTGTTGCTCGAGTCCGTCGCCCGCCGGTTAGAGCGAAGATGCTACACCCCGGAGGACTCGCGGCATGCACGTCATCGGTATCGACCCGGCGCCGACCAAGTAGACGGCGGTCTTCGACGGGCAGAGCTTCACCCTCTGGGGCGCGCACGAGGTGGCCGAGCGCGTCGCGTCTCTGGCCGCCGCGCACGACGACCTCCTGCTCGCGTGGGACGCGCCGCTCGGGCTCGACCCCGGGCCGTCCCACTTCTACAGCCGCCAGGTCGATAAGGTGGCCAAGCGGGTCATCGCCGGCTGGGTGGCCGAGGGGCGCGTGGAGGCCAAGGCGATCGGCGTCGCGCACGCGGCGGGCTGTCCTCACAACCTGCTGACGCAGGCCGCGCTCGGGCTCCCGGTGGGCGGGCCCAAGGCGCCGTGGCGTCTGTGCGGCGTCGGCGATCCCGCGCCTCGCGCCGGTCGGTGGCTGGTCGAGGTGCACCCCGCGGTCGCCCTCGGCGCGTGGTGGCCCGGGCCGGGGCCGATGCCGCGCTACAAGGCCGGCGGCAAGAGCTCGGCGAGCCGCGTTCGACGTCCTATCCCCCCCGATGCGCTGCAGCACCTGGCCAAGCAAGGTGCGCTCGGCTGACGCCTTCGTCTTCGTGGCCGGCGAGTACAACTGGGGGATCCAGCCGGGGTTGAAGAACCTGACCGACCACTTCCTCGAGGAGTGGTTCGGGCGACCTGCCGCGGTCGCGAGTTACTCGATGGGCCGACTCGGCGGCGCCCGGGCGAATACGGCGTGGGGCTCGACCCTGCGCGAGATGGGCATGGTGGTGGTGTCCGCGACGCTCACGGTCGGGCAGATCACCAAGGTCCTAGACGAAGACGGTGAGCCGACCGGCGATGGCGGCGAGGCGCTCGAGAAGAGCTTCACCAAGCTCGCCGACGACCTCGCGTGGTGGACCGAGGCGGCCCGCTCACAGCGCGCCCGCAGGGATCCCCCCTACTGAACCGGCGGCCGCATCGGCGGCCCCAGCGATCCCCGCCGCCCCGAGCGAGCATGAGCCGCGGCATTCCTGTACCCTCGCCGGCCGTGCCGAGGCCAACTGGAAGTGCGGTCGTGATGTTGGGCGCGTGGCTCGTCGCGTGCTCGGGCGGCTCGGCCGCGCCGGTGGCGAACCCCGAGCCCGTCGAGAGTCCCGCCGAATCGAGCGCGGAGTCAGTGCCCGTTGCCGAGGGCGACGTCGTCACCGAGCCCGCGGGAGAGGGCGACACCACCGAAGACTCGTCAGGTGGCGAGGCCCCAGCCAGCTCGCCCGTCGTGGTCGCGGGTTCCGGCGAGCTGCGCGTCGAGGGCGTCACCTGGTGCGACATTCGTGGTGCGTTCGGCGACACGCTCTACGTGGGGACGCACGACGCGGCGGTCCTAGCCGTTCCGATCGCTGGAGGCCCGACGCGAGTGGTGGTCGAGGGGACCCGGGACAAGAGCGACATCCGCGGCGCGACGGGTCTCCTCGTTCGCAAGGAGGGCCACCACGTGTTCATCGACTACGTGGACCTGCGGGACGAGTCCGTGCACCCGCTCGCCGAGGCGACGCGGGTCTGGTCATTGTGGTCCGACGACACGCACGCCTACTGGGCCGATGTGGGTCGCAGCGAGGGGATCGACTCCGAGGTGAAGCGTGTCCCGCTAGCGGGTTTCGACATGACGCGCGATTCGCCCGAGACCGTCTTCGAGAGTCCCGGTCGCATCGACGACGTGGTGCTCCACGACGGCGCGGTCTTCTACACGACCGCCGTGACGAGCGATGGGCACGTCTGCCACCAGCTCCGCCGAGCCGACCCTCCACGCACGCGCCAGCTGACGCGCAGCTGCGACCGGATGCGCGGCCTGACCGCCGTCGGCCGCGACCTCTACTACGTGCGCGATGGCGCGGTCCGCCGCCTTCGAGGTCGCCGGGAGACCTCACTGGCTCCGGCGCGAAGCGATCTCTACGGCGGACTCTTCGCGGACGGCCGCGTCACGCTCTGGTCCGACACCTCGTGCGATGGATGCCCCCCGCGGACGGGGTTGATCTGGCGACTCGAGGGCAACGGTCCGCCGACCCGCGTCGGCGAGACCCACGATGGGCAGTCGGGACCGCTGGTCCACGACGGCGTGGCCTACTGGATCGCGCCCGGTGGCTGCACCATTCGGTCCGCGCCGGTCTCACCCTGACTCGGTCAGCGGACCGAGTGGCGACCACCCGCTCCTTCGGCGCGCCTCAACCCTGGCGGTTTCGCAGAACGTGCATTCTGACGAGGTTGGAGAGGGCGTTCATGCGTCCTATCCCCCAGACGAATGCGGCCTGGCGCTCAGCGCTGGCGCGATGTTGGGTGATGCGCGCCGAGCTTCACTCGTCTTCGCTCAGACGCGCCGCGTCGATCAGCCCCGCCTCGGCGAGGAGCTCGAGGTCCAGGCGATCCTTGGTCCTGCCGGCGGCCTGCTTGGTCCGAACCATCTCATCGAGTCCGAGGAACGGGATCGACGTCCCGTCGATGAGGTGGTCGTCGTGGCCGTCCCACGCCTCCTCGAATGTCACACCGGACAGGCCGGTCAGGATGTCGATGGACACGGGCGCCCGGCCGATCGAGACGAGCCGGTCTGGCTCGGCGAGGTAGGCCTCCACCTGATCGGCGAGCGCGTCGAAGCCTCCGAAGTCTCGGAGCGCGCCGGCGATGCGGCGCGCGTTCTCCTCGCTGGGCTCGACGAGGACGTCGAGGTCATCCGTCATCCGCGCCTGGCCGAGCGCGGCCAGCGCGTGGGCCCCCACCACCACGAACCGTACGCGATGGCGCGTCAGCGAGACGATAAACGCGGAGAAGTCGGGGTGGAGACGAGGGATCTTCATAGTAGCCCGCGCGCAACGCTTCGAGGGAGGCGAGGCGCTCGAGAGGCGTGGAGGCAGCCGCTCGCTCCCGGACGAGTCGAGCGTTGTCGCCCAACGTGCCGAACGTGAGGGTCCACGACGCGTCGCTCATGCGCAGGAGTGTGCCTCACAGCCAAATCGCGGGCCAGCTCGCCTGCGCGTCCTACATGTCCCCGCACGGCGCGGCTGCGCTGGCTGTCATCATCTCGAGCCAACCGGCGCAGGTGGGAGGCGGGCTCGTGTACGTGCACGTCTACGAGTACGTGCACGAGCACGTGTACGTGGGCCCGGCTGCACCTGCCCTCGAGGACACTCCCTAGCGTCCCCCCGGTCGCTGATCCTCACCCCGAACGTCTCGATTGCGTCGGCGCGGCCCCTCTCGCATGCTCGCGGGGTGCCGCTCGACCTCGCCAAGCTGCGTGAGCTGCGCTCGCTCGTGAGCGCCTCCGTCCCGGACTGTCGCGCGGCGCTGGAGCGCTTCGAGGGGGACGTTCGGCGCGCGGCGCTGAGCCTGATGACCGACGAGGAGCGCGTCCGCGCGGCGACCTGGACGGCCAAGCCCAAGGACCTGACGAAGCGGGCCGCTCCGGGCGAGGCGGCCGCGCCTTCGAAGGCGCTCGCCCGTGAGCTGAGCCCGGAGCGGGTGCTCGTGGAGCTCGCCGTCGCGCTCCGGGGTCACGCGCGCTGGCGTGTGGGCCCCCCGGCGTCGAGGGCGATGCTCTCCGACCTCCTGCGCGAGCACCTGCGTCGCTTCGAGTGCCCGCCCAACGCGGTCTACCTCGACTTCCTCGCGGCCCGGAACGGGATGGACGACGGCGAGGACGCCCGGCTCTACGGCTGCGACGCGCCCGAGCGATGGAGCGCGCCTCTGGGTGGGCTGCCCGTCGGCGAGCTAGGGCAGCGCGGCGTGCTGCTCCTCCGCGACCCCCGCCCCGGTCGCACCAGCGAGCTGTGGTTCGCGCCGCGCGGGGACGGTCCCGCGGCCTGCCGGGTGTCCCACGACTTCCCGTCGTTCCTGCGCGACCTCCTCGACCACGACCTCGATCTGGCCGCGCTCGTGCGCGGTCGCCTCGCGGGCTGAGCCGCCGTGCTCGGGCGTCACTCCGGTGGCGGGCGCTTCTTCTTTCGCCTCTTCTTCCGCTTCGGCGGGGCGAGGGCGTCGAGCCACGAGACGACGACGTCGTTCAGCGCGTCCGCGAGCTCCGACGAGGACCCGCCGGCGAGGCTCGGGATGCGCGGTCCCATCGCCAGGGCCGGCAGCGCGATGGCCACGCCGCCGAGCACCCCGAGCGCGAGCTTGAGCCCGCTGTCCCAGTCGTCGGGGAACACGTAGGCCGCGGCGAGCAGCCCGAGGGCGCAGCCGCCGATCAAGCTGCCCCACACCAGGCCACGGAGCAGTGGGGACGAGCGGCCGACGAGGACCGTCACCTCGCTCGCCGCCCGCGGGCAGCTCAGCGAGACCACCGCGCCCTCGGCGAAGCCGCGGTCGAAGAAGAGCCCCGCCTCGCACCCGTCTCGACTCGCGACGATCTTCCCCAGCCGCGCCTCGAGCCCGGCGTCCCGCAGCCGGGGCTCCAGCGAGGCGGTGACGAGCCGGATGGCCTCGACGCCGGGGAGCATCGTCACCTCGCCGCCGGTGAGCGCCTCGAGCGAGACCGCGTAGCGCCGCGAGTCGAGCGCGTCGATCCAGCGCCTGCCGAGGAGCTCCGCCATCGCCCCACGTACGCGACGCGGCCCGCGCGCCTTCCCTGGGCGGGGGTGGCGCCGAATGACGATATGACGACGAGCGTCCCCGGGCTCAGGAGCCCGACGATTCGAGCTCGCGGCGGAGGGCGGCGAAGCGGCGGTAGCGTGCGGCGAGGTCGCTGAGCCAGGCGGCGCCGTCGTCGGGGTCGACGCGCGCGTAGGTCGTGGCCAGGTGGGCGGCGTGGCGGTAGCGGCCGCGCAGGCGGTAGCCGGTGACGGCGTCGAGGCGTTGCTCCGCCGCGGCGCGCATGGCCGCGGAGATCGACGCGCGGTCCGCGGGCTGCGGGGGCTCGAGCGCGGTGCGCCGGAGCAACGCCGCCACCCGCGGCGTGCGCAGCGCGGGGCCGCCGCGGAGGCTCGGCGGGATCTTCTCGACCGTCCCCGGGAGCCGCAGCGGGCCGGCGCCGAGGAGGTGCGCGAAGGCGCCGAAGAGCAGGTCGCCCGGGTGGTGGGGCTCGCCCCAGGTGCCCGGGTCGACGGCGGCGAGCAGCGCGGCGGCCGGCGGGTGCTGGCCGAGCACGAGGTGCAGGAGCGCGCGCTGGGGAGTCTCGTCGGCGGGTACGGCGGGGAGCGCGGCGCGCGCCCGGTCTCGGAGCTCGTCCCGGTCGGCGGCGGCGCCCAACCAGCGTCGCAGGCGGACCAGCGTGGGCCCGGCGCGCCAGGCGCGCTCGAGGAGGGCGTCGAGGTCGTCGGCGTCGAGCTGCTGGGCGGCGAGCGCGGCGTCGTCGAGGAAGGTCGCCGGGCCGATGGGGTGCGGCGCGATGAGCTGGGCCGCCTCCTCCGCCGCCGCGCGCGCCCCGCGCCAGTCGCCCGCCTCCTCGAGGGCTCGGCACCAGGCGCGCAGGTCGCGGAAGGACCGCGTGCGCCGCGCGGTTGCGGCGAGGTCGGCTGGCGCGACGGCAGCCTCGTCGGGCTCCCGGTCACGCGCGGCCAGCCGCTCCTGCAGCAGCGCTCGCTGCTCGGCGTGGAGCGACGGCGCCAGCGCGCGGACGAGCGCCCGCAGCTCCTCGGCCGTCATCTCGTCCAGCGCCTCGAGAGCATCGGAGCCCATGCCGCCGAGAGGATACGCATGGGTCGCGAATGACGATATGACGACGAACGTCCCCGGGGCTCGGCAGCCCGACGCGCATGGGTCGCGAATGACGATATGACGACGAGCGTCCCCGGGCTCGGGAGCCCGATGAATCGAGCGCTTCGCGATGACTCCGGCGGGACTCGGTGGCATGAGTCGGTCGTATGCGAGCCCACCTCCGAACGCCGCTGCTCTTCGCGCTCGTCGTCGCCTGCGGCGGCCCGTCCGGGGCGGTCGAGCCAGCGCCGACCTCCAGCGGGGCCGAGGCGCCGGTCCATCCGAGCCGGGAGCCCCTCGACCGAGAGACCGTCGCGCTGCTCGAGGGGCTCGACACCGACATCGAGGCGCGGGTCGTCTTCTCGTCCAACCTCGTGGCGCCCTACGACGAGCTCGCCGCCGAGGCCCGCGCGATGCTGGCGCAGTACGCGGCGCACACGGAGCGGCTGCGGCTCTCCGAGGCCGCGATCGATCTCGAGCGATCCGAGATCGACGGGGTCCCGCGCCAGCCGCAGCCGGTGGTGGGAGGCGGCGTCTATCGCGTCGTCGACATGTTCCGGGGCGTGCTCGTCCAGTCCGCGCACGGCCGGCAGGTGCTGTCGATCGACGACGGCGCGGAGGTGTTCGAGCGGCAGCTCGTGCGCGCGCTGCGGCTGCTGCGACACCCGCCGCACGCCATCGGGGTCGTGGCCTCGCTCCACCGCGAGGCCGACGATCCGACGCTCGGTCTCCAGGAGCTCCTCGGTCACTACGAGGTCCGGGTCGCCCGGCTCGACGCGCCCCTCGATCCCGAGCTGCGCGCGATCGTGCTCGTGGAGCCCCGAGGGCTGGATGAGCGCGCGGTCGAGCACCTGAGCGCGTACCTCGCGCAGGGCGGCCGGCTGGCGCTCTTCGGAGGGGGAGTCGAGGTCCGCTTCGACGATCCGAGGGCGCCCGTGGCGCTCCCCGGCGACACCGGGCTGGCTGAGCTCCTCGAGCCGTGGGGCGTCGTCATGGGGAGTCGGCTGGTGCTCGACCCGAGGTGCATGCGTGTCCCCATGCGCACGGTGATGGGCCTGGAGGCGGTCGAGTATCCGCCCGGCCCGTCCATCCCCATCGACGAGGCGCACCCGCTCCACCCGACCGGGGGCGACGTCGAGTGGCTCTTCAGCGGGGCGCTGACGCTCGCGGACGCGTTCGAGGGCCGCGTCTGGCTCCGCTCGAGCGACCGGAGCACCGAGCTCCCGCTGGCCGCCGGCTCCCCGTTCACGCTCGAGCCCCGCGCGCTCGAGGAGTGGCCGGCGGGCGAGGCGCCCGGCGCGCGTCCGCTGCTCGTCGCGCTCGAGGGGGTCCTGCCATTGCGCGGCGAGCGCGCCACCCCCGCCGACACCCGCGTCCTGATCGCGGGCTCGGGCTCTCTCCTTCGACCCGAGCTCCGGCCTCAGGCGCCCCTCGCGGAGCGGTCCAGCGTGTTCGTCGTCAGCCGCAAGCTGATCGACTGGGTGACGGGCGACGGCCCCAGCCTCGCGGCCGACTGAGGAGCGCCCGCCAACGGATCGCTGAAGTCGGGGTGGAGCGACCAGACCCGCGGCTGGGGTCACGCGCCGAAGCGGTAGGGGACGGTCACGGTGGCGCCGCCCTCGACCTCGGGGAAGCGCAGGCGGCGCGCGACGGACTCGACGCAGAGATCGACGGGGTCGGGCATGCTGGAGGACGAGACCTGGGTGCCGGTGACCCGGCCGTCCGCGCCGACGTCGAGGCGGATGCTGAGCTGCCCGGTCAGCGCCGGCGCGGAGGAGCGCTCCCGCTCGTAGCAGAAGCGGATCCGGTTGAGGTTGCGGCGCACGATGCGCTCGGCGACGGCCCGATCGAGAGATCCGGTCGTGTTGACGATGCCCAGGCGGACGGTCGGCGCCGGGCGGCCGGGGCCGCGGCCCTGACCGCCGCCACGGCCGTAGCCGCTGCCGGTGCCGCCGCCGCGGGCGCCGAGCCCGCCGAGCGCCATGCTCTCCTCGCTGGTGCCGCCGCCGCCCAGGCCCGACCGCCCACGCAGCCCGAGCCCGCCGAAGCCGGCGCCCTCGCCGAGCCCCGCGCCCGTCAGGTCGCCCAGCGCGTTCATGGGCGAGCTGCCAATCCCCGACTCCGCCCCGTACGGTGAGCCCGAGGCGCCCGGCCGGAGCGCGCCGAGGATCCCCGCGGCCCGGGCGATGTCCGCGTCCCGCGCGATCTGCGCGTCCCGCGCGTGCTCCGGCGGCCCGTCGAGCGCGAAGGTCCGCGCGGCCCGCGCCCGCATGCGCGCGAGGCGGCGGCGCTGGGCGATGATGGCGCCCCGCGCGGCCTCGTCGTCCTCGGCGAGCTCCTCGGCGCGATCGAGCTCGGCCTCGAGCTCCTGGGCCAGCTCGTCGGTCATCGCGTTCAGGCCGAGCGCGTCGAGGCGGGTGCGGGCGGCGGCCGCGAGCGAGCGGGCGGGGAGCGCGCCGGACTCGGCCGAGGCGCGGTAGGCCTCGACGGCCTGGTCGGGGTGACTCGCGAGCTCCTCGGCCCGGGCGAGCGCGAAGTGCACGCGGTGGCGCTCCGGGTCGAGCTCGAGGGCGCGGCGCAGCGCGGCAGCGGCCTCGGTCGCTCGCTGGATCGAGCGTGCGGTGCCCGGCGGCGCCGGCTCGGTCTCGGGGGGCAGCTCCTCGGCGTCCCGGTCGGGCATCGGCCCGTCCGCCGCCTCGATCAGGGCGCGGCCCAGCAGCTCGTGCGCGTCGGCCGAGCCGTCGTCGGCCTCGACCGCGCGGCGCGCCGCCTCGAGCGCGGCCATCGGCTGCTCCGCCCGCAGCCGCTCCCGGGCCAGCGCCGTCCAGGCCTCCGCGTCGGTCGGGCTCGCCTCGGCCGCGGCCTGGTAGCGCGCGGCGGCGGTCTCGTGGTCGCCGGCGTGCGCGGCCCGCCAGCCCTCGGCCATCGGATCGGGCGCCGCGGGGGCAGGGTCCTCGGCGCACGCCGAGAGAGAGAGGGAGAGCGCGAGGCCGAGCGCGAGGATGCGGGTCATGGCCGGAGTCTACGCTCGCTTGGCGGCGGTCTGCCCTCTGTCGCTCGGCGACGCGGCGCGACCCATATCGGAGGGACGGCTCGCAGGATCGTCCTGAGCTGACGGCCGACGACGGCCTTCGTCTCGATTGGATGCATCAGGTGTCGAGATCGTCCGCCGACAGCCAGTGGGTCGCGCCCGCGTCATCCCGCAGGCCGACGCGCGTTCCCGGGCCGAACTTGCTCCTCCCCACCCAGAAGACCTCGCCCTCGAGGTCTCCGGCGCGGACGCGGTCGCCCTTCTTCGGGAGTGAGGCGGGCTCGCGCTGGGATGCGGCGGGGGGGCCGCTCGTCGCGACGCGCTCGGAGCTGCGTCGCTTCTTCCGCGCGGCGGGGAGCCGAACCGACGCGAAGGGCGGGGCGAGCGAGTAGAGCGAGAGCAGCTCGTGCAGCGCTTCGGAGCGGACGGCGGGGGGGAGCAGGTCCCAGCCGGAGGTCTCGCCGCTCCGAGCGTCCCACCTGGCGGTGACGTTCGGTCCGAAGCACTTCACCCGAGCGCTCTCGAGGCCGATCGGGACCTCGCCACCCCAGCCGTCCCCGTAACCGGTGTGCACGATCTCGGTCCTCCACGAGCGGCCCTGCGCCTCGCCCGGGGAGCTCGCCTCCCGGTTGCCCCAGGAGACGCTCGAGTGGGTCGTCCACCCGAGCTCTCGGCGGAGGCGGTGCCACTTCGAGAAGGGCAGGCGCTCGACGGCTTCGGGCAGCGCGGCGGAGTCGAAGATCCTCCGGTCCCGCTGTCGAAACGCCTCGTCCGCGATGTCGGGCCAGCCGTCGAGGCCGTCGGCCGGGTGGGCGACGCTCACGCGCGTGTCTTCGGTGAGCCGTGCCTCCGATCCGTCGATCCGCGGTCCCGACTCATCGAAGACCACGAACCGTGGACCGACCCGGAACACCACCCGCCGCGCGATCGGGCCGGCGAGCGGGTGGTCGAGGTAGTGACGCTTCAGCTCGGCGAACGGCCAGCTGCGCTGCAGGATCATCGAGCGCTCGAGCACCCAGGCGATGCGCTGCGCCCACTCGGCTCGGGTCCCCGTGGCGTCGTCGTCGGTTGGCCACACCGCCTCGAGCGCGCCGAGGTCGTCGAGCCGGCCGAACAGAAAGTACCAGCGAGGGCTCACGAGGGTCCCCGTCAGACCGGCCATCTCCCACGGCTTCGAGAGGGCGCCGCGCCGCCAGCGCGCGCCGACCTCGTCGACCAGCGCGGCGCAGCCCGACGGAAACTGCAACCCTCGCTCGAGCGCCCACTTGCCCAGCGCGAGTCGGCTGGCCTCCGTGAGCAGCGGGTCGACGAGGAAGGCGCCGTCCGCCGTCGCGAGGAGGCCCTCGTAGGAAGCCTGGGCCGCGTCCGAGAGCGGGCGCTCGCCCCGCCACGAGAGTCGCGGAGGGCGCTCCTCGGTCGCGGGCCTCCTGCCGATCGTCTCGAGCAGCGCCTCGGCGCGATCGACGTCGCCGGCCGCGACCGCGCGCTCCAGCGCGGCGGCCTCCGGGAGGGACGCGAGCAGGTGTCGATCGCCCTCGAGGGTGGGCTCCCAGCCGAACGGCCGCTCGTAGAGGCGGTAACTGGCGGGCACGTCGAGCTGCTTGCACGTGGCCGCAGCGCGGTAGCGAAGATCCTCCGCGAGGGCTCGGAGCTCCGCCTCCACCGTGCCCCCGGGGAGCTCGAGCGCTTCGGCGATCTCCGCGGTCGTGCGGGGCTCGATCCTCCCGCGCACGCGCCGCGAGGTGAGCGCGCGCCAGAGGGCGCGCCGCATCGTACGGCCCCCGCGGGCGGTCTGATCGCCGGGCGCCACCACCGGAGCCGTCACGGAGAGCCGAGCGATCGCGCGTTCGATGGCGTCCCGGGGCTTCGTGGCCTTCTCCTTCTTCAGGCGCGCCTCGAGCGCGGGCAGGGCGTCGGTGGCCCCGACCCTTCCCAGGAAAGCGGCGGCGTCGGTGCGCACCCCCGCCGCTCGCGCGCTCAGCCCCTCGATCGCGACCTCGCGTCCGACCTCCACGAAGTCGCGCTCGAAGACCTGGTAGGAGAGATGGCGCGCGCCCGGCAGCTTGGGGGCGAGCGCACCGAACCGGAACGCGATCGGGTCCGTCGCCTGGTGTGACGTGTTGTGCAGCACGACGAAGAGCCACGTCATGCGCGCGGTCCGCTTGCGGGTCCCCTTCTCGGCCGCGCCGCCCGCGACCGCGACGCAGAGCGCGTCCGCGGCTCCCGGGGTCCGCTCGACGTCGCGGGTGATCTTCTGCTGGCGCGCCCAGCTGCCACGCTCGTCCCGATCGTTCCTCGGGTCGTCCGCGGCTCGGAGCGCGGCCTCGACGAGCGCGTCCAGCTCCGCAGGGGGCGTCGTCGCGGGTGCCTCGGGCGGCGAGTCGAGCGGGGGCGCGTCATCGCTAGCGACCTGGGGCTCGGTCTCGGTCGCGATGGACGGGGCCGAGGCGATCGCGACGCCCCGAAGGCCATCGAGGAGCGTGATCTGTTCTCCCGTGGCGGCGTCGAAGAGCGCGGCGGGGGCCTTCGCGCTCGGCCCGCATCTGGCGACCGCGACCCGCGCGGCGTCGGCGACGACCCGCTCGCCTCCGACTCGACTCCCCGCACCGAGCTCGTCGAGCTGTCGCCACACGACCGCGCCATCCAACGTGACCCGCGTGAGGGATCGACGGGAGACCACCGCGATCTCCTCGTCTTCGACGAAGGCGACGTCGAGCGCGGGCTCGAGATCGACGCGGCGCAGCGCGCCCTCGCGCCAGACGGCGACGTGGTCCTTGGCTGCGATGGCCACGCGGCCAGCGCGGGCAGCGATCCGCCCGCCCGGCGTGCCCGGGATCGGCGTCGCCGTCTCGCCGTCGTACGAGAACAGCGCGCCGTCCTCGTAGGCGGCGGTCTCGGTGCCGATCCAGAGTGTGGAGCCGTCCCACGCGAGGCTGGTGATGCCGCTCGGGAGGGCCACCGTTCGACGCCCGCCGTCGCGTGAGATCACGTGCAGCTCACCCCGCGCCGTGCCCACCGCGATCCAGCCCGGACCCACGGCCAGCGCCCGTCCGTCGAAGAGGCCGTTCGGATCGACGACCGTCATGCGCGGCTCGCCCCCGTCGAGCGCGCGCACCGTGAGGCGGTGCCGCTGCGGCTCCCACGCGGCGAGCTCCCCGCCGCCCACCGCCAGCAGCGTGACCATGGTGCCCAGCTCCAGCTCCGGGCCTCGTGAGCCGTCCGCGTGCACGGCGGCCACGCGCCCGCCCCGCGCTCCGCTCGAGATCAGAAAGGTGCTCACGAGGGCCACTCCCGGGCCAGCGCCCTCTCCGCGTCGGTCGGGCTCGCCTCGGCCTGGTGCCAGCCTCCGGCCATCGGGGCGGGCGCCGCGGGGGCAGGATCATCGGCGCGCGCCGAGGGCGAGAGCGCGAGGGGGCAGATCATGGCCCGAGTCTACGCTCGCGTCGCGGCTGGCTGCCCTCCGTCGATGTGACATAGCCACCCGGTGGCGCTCACGTCGACGATTCACCGCTTCCAGATCCAGCTCTCCGACGTCGACCGCGGCGTCTACGAGTCGCTCGACCTGCGGGTGGCGCAGCACCCCTCCGAGAGCGCGCAGCGCATGCTCGCCCGGGTGCTGGCCTACGTGCTCCGTCACGAGGAGGGCATCGACTTCGGGCGCGGGCTCTCCACGACGGAGGAGCCCGCGCTCTGGGTGAAGGACCTGCGCGGCGAGGTCACCGCGTGGATCGACGTCGGCTTCCCGGCGGCGACCCGGCTGCACCGCGCGTCGAAGACGGGGGCGCGCGTGTTCGTCTACGTCTACGCGGCCAAGAGCGCCGCGCCCTGGCTCGCCGAGATGGCGAAGGCGACGATCCACCGCAAGGACGAGGTCGAGGCCTGGGCGCTGCCCTCGGAGCTGCTCGACGCGCTCGAGGCCCGCCTCGAGCGGAACGTGAGCTGGAGCGTGACGGTGTCGGACGGCCGCCTCTACGTGCAGCAGGGCGACGACACCTTCGAGGGCACGCCCGAGCGGCTGCCTCTCTGAGCGCTACTCGTTGCAGGCCTGGACGCAGGTGAGCAGCTCCTGGCCCACCCGGACCATGCAGTCCTGGTCGCCCTCGGCGCAGCTGTTGATGTCGTGCTCCGATTCGCAGCCGTCCTCGCACATCTCGGTGCAGCCCGTGGCAAAGGTCGCGGCGCCCGCGACGAGCAGGAGGCCGAGCAGAGTGTTCCTGAGCATGGTCGAAGCTCCTTTCGGAGGCGACCTACGCCGCCGCGGGCGACCGCCTTCCCAGGCGGCTCCGGGGACGATCCTATTCGTTTCATCGAACTCGACGGGGACACCAACGAATTCGATGAATGAATAGGATCGTCCCTGGGTCAGGAGCCGCAGCGATGACGAGCGTCTCCGTCTCGACTTCGCGGCGCCGCGGCGGGCCGGGGGTCACGCGCCGAAGCGGTAGGGGAGGGTGACGGTGGCGCCGCCCTCGACCTCGGGGAAGCGGGTGCGGCGCGCGACCGACTCGACGCAGTGATTCACCGTGTCCGGCATGCTGGAGGACGAGATCTGGGTGCCGGTGACCCGGCCGCGCGCGCCGACGTCGAGGCGGATGGTGAGCTGCCCGGTCAGCGCCGGCGCCGAGGAGAGCTCGCGCTCGTAACAGAAGCCGAGCTGGTTGAGGCGGCGGCGCACGATGCGCTCGACGACGTCGCGGTCGAGGGATCCGGTCGTGTTGACGGTCCCCAGGTGGACGGTCGCGGCGGGGCGGGGCGCGCCTCGGCCGTAGCCGCTGCCGGTGCCGCGCGTGCCGAGCCCCGCGACGCCCTCGCTGGTGCCGCCGCCGCCCCCGCCCGACGGCTCCCGCAGCCCGAGCCCGCCGGAGCCGGCGCCCTCGGCCTGCCCGGCGTCCGTCACGTCGTCCAGCGCATCCACGGGCGAGTCGTCGAGCTCGGCCTCCGCTCGGTCCGAGCCCGGGGGGAGGGTGCCGACGATCTCCGCGTGGATCTCCGCGTCCCGCGCCCTCCGCGGGGGCTCCGCGGTCTGGTCGCGCGCGGCGGCGGTCTCGTGCTCGCCGGCCTCCGCGGCCCGCGAGCGTTCGGTCATCGGGTCTCGCGCCCCGGGGGCCGGGCTGGCGGCGCACGCCGAGAGGGAGAGCGAGAGCGCGAGGCCGAGCGCGAGGGGGCGGGACATGGCCCGAGTCTACGCTCGCTTCGCGGCTGGCTGCCCTCCGTCGACGCGACCCGCTTCGACAGGGACGAACCCGTTGAATTCATCGATCTCGACGGGGACGCTCGTCGTCATATCGTCTTTCGGAAGCGCGGCGGGGGCTCGAAGACGCGACGCGCTCGAAGTCGAGGGGCGCTTCCATTCGTGCTCGAGCGCATGTCTGCGGAGCGACGGGCGAGCCCGTGTAGATTCCGGAGTCAGCGGAGGGCGTGAACTCGAGTTCACGGTCTGCGTGGCTCCTCCGAGATCCAGACCTCTCTCGGTGTGAAGAAGGGGGATTCGGAACCTGGTTCGCTGCTTGCTGAGGCCGCCTGCTCTCAGCGTGCTATGCGCGGCGCTGGAACGGAGTCTCTCATGTTCGCATCTGTGAAGAAGACGCTTCTTCTCCTGTTCGGTGTCCACGCCCTGATCGGCTGCAGCGACCCGGCACCTCTCACCGATGGCGGTGTCGCCGCGGACGGCACGACCACGGGCGAGGACGCCGCGACGGCTCCCTGCGTCGACGGCACACGGCAGGTCCTCCCGCCGACCGCGCTCGACGGCGTGGACGCGGAGCTCGATGGCAGCGACGTCGCCATCGCCGCGGTGTTCGCGGGGGAGGCCGAGGCCTACCTCCAGGTGCTCCGGCCGGACGGCATTCATCGGATCGAGCCGCTCACGGTCGCCGGGCTTCCGGAAGCGCCGGCCAGTTCGTTCATCTCCTCGCGACACGTGGACCTCGAGGTGTCGGAGCACGGGTACGCGGTCGCGTGGGCGACCTTCGAAGAGGGTGACGCCGACACTTTCCTGCCTGACAACAATCGATCGAGTGTCGCGGCGTATGTTACGGATCGTGACGGGACGCCCATCTCCGGGTCGAGCGCACGATCCCTCGCCAGAGACGCCTACAACCACCACGTCGAGACGAACTACCCGCGGGTCAACTGGATGGGGGAGGGTGTGTGGTTCACGTGGTCGGACCGTCGCACCCGCGAACGCACCACTGGCCAGGTTCGACAGGCTTCCGGCATCTACGGCCGACGGCTGGACTCGTCTTCGGGCACCTGGTCCGGCCCCGAGATGCTGGTCGAGTGGGCCTCCTCCTCCGAGCGCTTCGCCGCGGCCGCGGGCCCGGAGCGCCTCTACGCGGCCTGGATCGCCGGCGGCAGCGATGCTCGCCCCCACGCCGCCGCGCTGCCCGCCCTCGGCTCGCCGTCGCCCATCGACGATTCGAGACTGACCCACATCCTCGATCTCGCGGTCGCGCCGGACGGAACCGTTCACACGCTGTTCGGCGCTCTGTACGAGTCCGAGCTCTCGGTCGCGATCGGCCCGACCACGGTCCGCAGCGTCCCGCTCCCCGGAGGCGTCGACGGCGGATCGGTCAGGGGCCGGATCGACGTCGATCAGGACGCGCCCTGGATCGCGTGGGCCGACGACGCCCAGGCTGGATGGCGACGCCTCGACGACGCGGGGACCGAAGAGCTCGTGTCTTTCCCTGACGCCCGGCGCGTCGACGTCCTCGCCATCGACGTCACCGCGAGCGGGCTCAGGGTGTTGCTCGCGCGGGAGGACGCCGAAGGCATGACCGCGCTCGAGCTCCACGAGCGCTGCTTCTGACGGTCTGAGCGATCATTCCCATCGCGGTCGACGGGGACGCTCGTCGTAGGCGCATCGGAACCCGACGAACCACGAGCGGCGCTCCCGCTCCTCCGGGACGCTCTCGAAGTCGAGGGGCGCCTCCCCGGGTCCCCAGAGGGTCTCGACGAACCGCAGGCCCCGCACGTCGTTGACCGGCGTCGCGCCGGCGTGGATCCGGCCCTCGCTCGCCGGGAGCGGCAGCCGCCGGAAGACCCCGACGGACAGCATCTCGGCGTACGGTCCGCTCGCCCAGCTCGAGCCCGCGAGCAGCAGCCGGTCGCCCCGGTCTGTATGGAGTGGACAGTCGGCTCGCCAAGCTGACGGCTCCGGTGCGAGAGGAGCGGTCGCCAGCCCGTCGTACCTGGCGGCGAGGTCCGCAGCGCAGTCGTAGACGTGCTCGCTCACGTTGCCGGACAAGCCGAACACGCCGTACGGGCTCGCCCCCGCGTCGGCCGCGAGGGCCGGCCGCGTGCCCAGCGTCGGCTCCGCTTCGCCTCGCCAGATGGCAATTTGATCGTACCGAAGCCACCAGCCGTCGGGCTGAGGCGCGAGCGCCAGCGCCCGGTCCGCGCCCGGCTCGGGAGGCGCGTTCCCCCACGGGAACCGGCGTGGGCCATCGTCCTCGCCCCGCGCCGCCTTCATCAGCTCGGCGGCTCTCGGCAGGCGTCCGCCCGCGTCCTCGCAGAAGGCCTGCGCCTCCTCGCGGGTCACGCACACCACGGGATGATCGAGCCGCGACTCGTCCGGCGCGCCGTCGGACCAGCCGGAGACCTCGTCGACCGCGGTGACGCCGAGGTCGGGGTCGATGCCGGTCACGAAGCGGGCTCCACAAGAGTCCGGAGGCGCCGGGACCGCGCCCGCCTCCACCGCGGCCGCGTATCGCTCGACCGTCACCTCGCTGCGATCGAGCCAGAAGGTCGGCAGGTGGACGGGCGCGATCGGCGAGGGCTCGAGCTCGGGCGTGATCTGCTGCTCTCCGTGCCACCAGTACTTCGGCAGCTCGAAGCGCCCCCCGAGCACGCAGGCCACGCGCTCGTGCTCCGGCCCGCAAGGCGCCTCTCCCACGACGCCGCAGCCAGCGAGGAGGAGCGAGAGCCAGAGGGCGATGCTCGTCGTGTTCATGGCGACAGGGACGATCCTAATCATTTCATCGAGCGAGGACGCACGAGCTCGATGAGTACATGGGATCGTCCCTCGGGTCAGCGGACGCGCTGGCCGTCCTCCAATGACGATATGACGACGAGCGTCCCCGCCGCGGCGACGGCTCTCCAATGACGATATGACGACGAGCGTCCCCGCCGCGGCGACGGCTCAGGTGCCGAAGCTGTAGGGCGCGGTGACGGTGCCGCCGCCCTCGACCGCCGGGAAGCGGACGCGGTTGCTCTGGGAGCGGACGCAGCGCTCGACCGAGGCGGGCATGGTGGAGCCCGAGACCTGGGTGCCCGTGACCCGGCCGTCGGGGCCGACGTCGAGGCGGAGGGTGAGCTCGCCGGAGAGCCCGGCGTTCGAGGACAGCTCCCGCTCGTAGCAGAAGCGGATGGGGTGGAGGTGGCGCCGGACGACGCGCGCGGCGACGGCCTGGTCGATCGCGCCGGTGGTGGTGACGGCGCCGAGGCTCACGACGGGGGCGACCTCGTCGGTGCCTCGGCCGTAGCCGCTGCTCCCGCCGCCGCGTCCGAGGCTGCCGATCCCCCCGATCGCCTCTGCGGCCGATCCGCCGCCGCCGCGTCCGTAGTCGGGCGGGGGCTGGCCGAGGCCCGCGACGGTCCCATGGGCGCCGCTGGCGAACGCGTCGCCGAGGGGCTCGGGCTGGAGTGGGTTCTGGGTCAGCCTCCCCAGGCGCCCGATCTCCAGCGCCATCTCGCGTGCGCTCATCCTCTCGTCGCTCCTGCGCATCCTCTCGTCGCTCCTGCGAACTGGCTCGTTGCCCGTTCGCTTGCGCGCCAGGCGCCGGCGCTGCGCGACGATGGCGCGGCGGACCGCCTCGTCGCTTCCCGCGAGCTCCGCCGCGCGGTCGAGCTCCGTCTCGAGCTGTCGCGAGAGCGCGGCGCCCACGGGGCTCGACCCGAGCGCGTCGAGCCGCGTGCGGGCCGCGGCCACGAGTGAGCGAGCCGGGAGCACGCCGGCCTCGGCCGAGGCGCGGTAGGCCTCGACGGCCTGGTCCGGGTGGGTCGCGAGCTCCTCCGCGCGGGCGAGCGCGAAGTGGAGGCGGTGGCGCTCCGGGTCGAGCTCGAGCGCGCGACGCAGCGCGGCGGCGGCCTCGGTCGCGCGCTCACCGGGGGCCGTCGAGCCCTCGGCTGGCTCCGCCTCCAGCAGCGCGCGCCCGAGCAGCTCGTGCGCGTCGGCCGAGCCATCATCGGCCTCGACCGCCCGCCGCGCCGCCTCGATCGCCGCCGCCGGCTGCTCCGCCCGCAGCCTCTCCCGTGCGAGGGCCGCCCAGGTCTCCGCGTCGCCCGGTCTCGCCTCGGCCGCGGCCTCATAACGCGCCGCCGCGGTCTCGTGGTCCCCGGCGCGCGCCGCCCGCCAGCCTTCGGAGAGCGGATCGGGCGCCGGCGAGGCGGGCGGGTCTTCCGCGCAAGCCGAGAGGCAGAGCGCGAGGCCGAGCGCGAGATGGCGGATCATCGCCGGAGTCTACGCTCGACCCCGCAAGATCTCCCGACGAGCCCGCCGGGTTCGAGGAGGTCAGGGACGATCCTCTTCGTTCATCGAAGTCGACGGGGACGCTCGTCGTCATATCGTCATTGGTGGCCTTCACGCCGACCTCAGAACGGCGAAAGGAGTTTCTCGCGGCGACCACCGCAGCACTCGGGCGGCTCGGGCTCCTCCGACCCCGGCGCCACCGACAGGCAGACCATCGGGGGTGCGTGATCGCGCGGCCGGGGTCCGGGGTCGACCCGGGGAGGGGGCTCGTGGAACACCGGGGGCTCCGCGACCGTCGTCGACTCGGGCGTCGGCTCGGCGGGCTTGTCCGGCGGCGCCTTCGGGTCGCGCGTGGTGAGCGGCTCCGAGCAGCCGAGCGACGCCGCGAGCGCCGCCGCGATCAACATGTCCCGCCGAGCGCGGATCGCCGCACCGTCGCTCACGAAGCCCTCGCTGCGCAGTGTCGATGCATCCTGGGTGAGCACTCTAGCATGTCAGCGTTGCGTGCTCGAATCACATCGTGGGGGGCGGCGTCGAGCAGGGCGATCCGATTCGTTCGCCGAGCCCGTGGAGCTCGATGAATGAATAGGATCGTCCCTGGGGTCAGGGGACGCAGCGGAGGGGCTGGGCGCGGATGAAGGCGGAGTCGCTGTAGATCGCGAGGGCGAGGCCGCCGGTGGGGGCGACGAGGACCTGGAGGTCGTGGTGCGCCTCGGGGAGGGGGATGGTGTTCGGCTCGCCGCGGGGCGCGCCGGCGGGGTCGAGGGCCTGGGTGCGGAGGCGGTAGTCCTCCGGGGCGTGGTTCTCGATCCAGGCGAGCAGGACGTCGCCGTCGGGGGTGGGCCCGGCGGCGACGTCGAAGGCGTGGAGCGCGGGGGCGCTGAGCGTGTCGCCGCGAGGGAGGCCGTCGCGGTCGACCGGGCGCACGCGGAGGGGGACGCCGCCTGGCCCGGAGGTGCTCCAGACCAGCAAGGGGCCCTGCGCGGTGGGGACGATCTCGACGCCGAAGGCGTCTTCGCCGAGCTCGACCTCGGGGCCGAGGGGGCGCCCCTCGACGTTGAGCCGCTGGAGCGTGGTCACGCGCGGGGCCCCCGGCGGGACCACCCGGTGCCACGCGGCGAGGAAGCTGCCGTCCTCGTACACGAGCCGGTCCCAGAGCGCGTGGCGCGGCGGGGCGAAGGAGCCGTCGCCGAGCTCGCCGCCGGTCGGGTCGACGTGGTGCACGGTCAGCGGCGTCTCGCCCGAGCGCACGAAGGAGTAGCCGCGCGGGGTGGCGGCGAGGCCGTCGCACACGCCGTCGACGACGGGGAAGCGATCGGACGCGCCTCGCAGGCGGCCGTCGAGGTCGAGCGGCGCGAAGTGGCAGGCGCCTTCGCCGACGACCATCACGGCGGCGTGGCCGTCTCCGCGCGCGAGGCGGGGCAGGGTGGCGGCGGAGGACTCGAACGAGAGGCCCTCGAGCGGCGTCGCCTCGCCGGTCAACGCGCCCTGCCAGTTGAAGGTGCGGGTGACGTGGTCGAGCGTGAGGTCGCCGCGGTCGTTGGTGACCCGCGCCCACACGGCGAGCGCCGAGCAGTCCCGCGCGAGCGCGTGGCCGAAGTGCACGCTCTGATCGGTCGCGAGCGGGCGAGACAGCTCCACGAGCGAGCCGTCGGCCACCCACCGCGTGCACGCGCCTCCCGGAGGCGGCGCGCAGGGCGCGAACGAGGCGTCGACCGCCGGCGCCGCCGCCTCGTGCGATCGGTAGCAACCCGCGCACGCGAGCGCGACGAGCACGGACGTGAGCGGCAGCGCTCTCACCCGGCGAGCTCCTCAGAGGCTGCCGTCGACGAGGCGGTGGAGGAACTCTTCGAGGTTGGTGTAGCCGTCGCCGTCGCGGTCGGTGGCGCCGTCCTCGCCGTCGCTCGGGTCGAGGCCGACGCGGCGCTCCCAGTCGTCGTCCATGCCGTCCAGGTCGTCGTCGGGGTAGGGCTCGCCGCTCGCGAGCGCGGGGTAGCCGCCGGCGTCGGCGGGGTCGGTGAGGAGATCGCCGGTGCGCGTGCGGCCGTGCTCGATGACGCGCGCGTCGGCCGCGTCGCGGACCGGGAAGGAGGCGCCGACGTCCGCCCAGACCCAGTCGCGCACCTCGCTGGCCGGGCGCGCGGTGAGGCCCGAGTCCTGGGTGGGCGCGTCCTCGAGGTAGGGGTCGAGGTTGCTGGAGACGGTCGCCACGCCGTCGTCGAGCCGGTTGTCGGCGAGGTGGGCGCGGGTCCGCTCGATCATCCCCTCCGGGCAGTTGTTGGTCGAGGCCTCGAGCCGGATGGTCTGGAGGCGATCCTCGACCGCGGGGTTGGTGAGGAAGACGTTCCCGATGACGTCGAAGACGTTCTCGTAGGTCGGGCGGGTGGCCGCGCGGTAGCTGTAGACGACGTTGTTCACCATCTCGAAGGTGCTCGTGCACGTCGACGAGCGGATGTTGCGCTCCTTGTTGTGCACGAAGTAGTTGCCGTAGACGGTGATGTTGGTGGCGCGGTTCCAGAGCAGCAAGCCGTACTGCGTGTCGATGTTCTCGCCGAGGATCGAGTGCTGCACGGTGACGTCCTGCACGCGGCTGCCGTCGCCGATGCCGCCGACCGCGAAGACCTCGTCCTTGGCCCACGAGACGCTGCAGTGGTCGACGATGACGTCTTCGACCAGGCGGCCGCTGTAGGCGATGATCCGGATGCCGTCCTCATTGGAGCCGGTGGTGCCGGGGCCCGGGCGGACGCGCAGGTAGCGGACGATGACGTTGGACGCGAGCACCCGGAGCTCGGCGCCGCGGATGGCCACGCCGTCCCCCGGCGCGGTCTGACCGGCGATCGTCAGGTCGCCGTGGTCGTTGCCGATGGTGAGCGGGGAGTCGGCGTCGATGATGCCGCTGACCCGGAAGACGACGGTGCGTGGGCCGGTCATCTCGAGCGCGGCGCGCAGGCTGCCGTCGCCCGAGTCGTTCAGGTTGGTGACCTGGACCACGCGCCCGCCGCGCCCGCCGGTGGTGTCCTTGCCGAACCCCATCGCGCCGGGGAAGGCGCGCAGGTCGTCGGCGATCGGCGGCGGGCCGGAGTCGGGCGTCGACGCGTCGGTGGGAGCGCTGGCGTCCTCTCGGCCGGCGTCCTCTCGGCCGGCGTCGAAGACGGAGGCGTCGTCGCGGACCGGCGCGGCGTCGGCGTCCATGACGACCTCACCGGTGCATCCGAGCGCGGCGAGGAGGGCGAAGAGGGGCAGTGTTCTCATCGGCAACACAATCCACTCTACAGGGGGGCGCGCGGTCGTGCGCGCCGGAGAATCGTACGCCGTACCACCGCTTGGCCCATACTCGCGTTCGATGGGCGGGTATCGAGAGGCCGCGCCGCTCGAGCTGGAGCTGGACTGGCGCGACCGGGGCGAGGCCGACGAGGGGCTGCGCGCCGCGCTCGCTCGCCTGCAGGAGCGGGGGATCGCGCTTCGCGCCACGGCGGCGCTCGAGCTCCGGCCGTACGCGCAGGCGCTGGCCGACGCGGAGGGGGAGGTCGCCGTCGAGGTGGCGCGAGAGCTCGCCGCGCAGATCGATCGACGCCTCGCGGAGGCGGGGAGCGAGGAGCGCCTGCACCGCACCGCGCCGACGAGGTGGGTGCTGGCGAGCGACGCCGCGGCCGAGCGCCTGCGGTCCGAGGGGCGGCTGTGGGTGGAGGGCGGGGGCCCGGCGCGGGTCGCGATCCGCTTCGCCAGCGCCCTCGCCGCGCTCTGCGTCGTCGTGTACGCGCTCGCGTCCAGCGGGGCGATCGCGGTGCTGGTGGGCTGGTTGGCGCTGGGGCTCGGAGGGTCCCTGGCGCTGCGCGTCGCGACGCGGGAGGGCTCGCGCGTCCAGGCCGTGGGCGCCCTCGTTCATCAGACCGCGATGGTCGTCGTCCCGCCGGCGGAGCTCTTGCGTCGAGGGGAGCTGGGCGCGGCGGGGCTGGTCGTGCTCGCGACCCTGGTGGCCTGGGGCGTCCAGCGCTGGAATCATGTGCGGGAATGACGATATGACGACGAGCGTCCCCAGGTTCTCTTTCGCGCTGATCGCGGTGGTGCTCGCCTCTTGCTCGGGGGAGGTGGCGCCCGACGCGAGCGCGCCGCCGCTGGACGCGGGGCGGCAGCTCGACGCGGGCCCGAGCCTCGATGGCGGCGACGCGAGCGCCACCGACCCCGACGCGGGGGCGGACGCCGGGCGCGACGCGGGGGAGCCCGACGCGGGGCCCCCGCGATGCGCGGGCGCGGCGGACTGCGAGGCGGCCGCGCCGGCGGGGGTCGAGCACGAGATGGTCTCGGTCGACGGATGCAGCTTCGCGCTGGTGCGCGACCCGGCGGCGGATCGCGACGCGCAGATCGACGCGCTCGCGGCGCGCATGGGCGGCGCCCGCACGGTGGCGGACGTGCTCGATCACCTCAACCGCGAGGGCCGCGCCGGGATCTCGAGCGACAACGCCGGGCGCATGCGCAACCACGACTACGTCGGCTTCCGCTGGAACGCGGGCGACGAGGCGGTGGACTACTGGTACCCGCAGGGCATCACCGGCTCGAGCGACGCGCGCGAGAGCGGGCGTGTCGAGGGGCGGCGGCTGCTGATGGTGAGCTGGTATCACCGCACCGACGCCCGGCCGACCAAGGGCGCGCGGATCAGCCTGGTGGACTACTCGGACCCGAGCGCGATCCGCTACCGCCACCTGCTGCTGGTCACGCCCGACGCCGATGGCGAGAGCTACGCGGCGGCCGAGTACGACTCCGGAGGCGCGCTCCACGCGGGCGGCATCGTCTGGGTCGGCGATCACCTCTACGTCGCGGACACCTCGGTCGGCCTCCGGGTCTACGACCTGTCGCGCGTGCTCCAGCCCTCGAACAGCGACGACGGCGATCGGGTCGGGCTGAGCGGCGCGCGCTCCGACGCCCACGGCTACCGCTACGCCGTCCCGCAGCTCGCCCGATACCGGCTCGCGCCCGGCTCGTGCCCGATCCGCTTCTCGTTCGCCGGGCTCGACCGGGACGCGGCCGCGATTGTTACCGGTGAGTACCGGAGCGGAGATCCCGGGGGCCGCGTCGCGCGCTGGGCGGTGGACCTGGAGAGCGGCTGGCTGCGCGAGGAGGGCGGCCGCGTCCCGGCGCTCGACGCCGCGGTCGGCGCCCAGACGCGCATGCAGGGCGGCCTGACCTTCGAGGGCGTGCACTACCTCTCGAGCTCGAGCCAGGCGGGCCGCTGGGGCCGCCTCTACCGCACTCGCCCGGGCCGCACGAGCGTGATCACCGCCTGGCCCTACGGCTGCGAGGACCTCTACGTCGAGCGGGCCGAGCGCCTCATCTGGACCTCCAGCGAGCACCCCCCGCTCCGCGACACGCTCGGCATCCCGCTCCAGGGCCTCCCCGACTGAGCTGGCGCGAGGGGCGATTGGCGAGTTCGGTGAGAGGGTGATATTCCGCTCGTAGTGACATCGAGCTTCAGCCATCTCAGCCACTCGTCCGAGCCGATGAGCTCCCAGGCGCCGATCGTCGTGGAGCAGCGCGGCGAGCTGCTGATCACGACCTATTACGGGGCCGCGAGCGACGCGCAGTACCAGGCCCACCTCGAGGAGATGGACGCGCTCCTCGAGGCCAACCTCCACGACGAGACGCGGCGCTGGGGGGTGATCGTCGACGCCACGCGCTGGCTGAAGAGCACCGCCCGGCAGCGCCAGCTGCACGCGGAGTGGATGAACCGGAACGAGGCGCTCATGCGCGGGCGCACCGCCGGCATCGCGTTCGTGATCTCGAGCGCCCTGGTGCGAGGCGGGCTGACCGCGGTGCTGTGGCTGGCGCGTCTCCCCTGCCCCTACGTCGTCGTCGAGACCCTCGACGAGGCCGTGTCCTGGTGCGAGCAGCGCCTGCGGGAGATGCCCAGGGATCGCTAGCGGGCGCGGTATCCTCGCCCGATGGAGCGGCTCACGGGGGTGGTGCTCGGGGAGGGCACGGTGGCGTCGTTCGCCCAGATGAAGGCGGGCGACGAGGCGGCGCAGGAGCGGAGCACGCGGCCAGGGCGCTTTCGCATCGCGCTCGAAGACGGCGCCGAGGTGGAGGTGCGGTGCGCGAAGCGACCGAGGCTCGGGCCGCTGCGCGAGCGGCGCGGGCGATGGGGAGATCTCGAGAACGATCCGCTCGCCGAGCCCTTCGCCGACCGCGCGCCGGGGGGCCACGTGAAGGTCGAGCTGGAGGGCACGGTGGTGCGGGCCGGCGACCGCGTGGTGGTGGAGGGGGTGGTGGAGCGGCGCCCGGCGGAGGGCGGCTACCGCGGGGGCGACGACTGGGTCGTCGAATGGATCGAGGCGCAGCGCGTGGGCGTGGGGGAGGAGGCGGAGGCGTGGCTCGACGAAGAGGCCGCGCGACGCGACCGCGAGCGCCGCGGGCAGAAGGAGCGCCCGGCCAAGAAGAAGAAGACCGCGTCGAGGCGAGCGAGCGGGCCCGGGCCGCTGCCGATCGGCTCCTCGGTCATCGCCATCGTCGCCGGGGCCGGGCTCGCGGCCTTCGGGCTCGTGGCCTGGCTCGGCGAGCACGGGCTGCACGTCTCACGCTACTTCGCGTTCGCGATCGGCCTGCAGCTGCTGATCGGATCCGTCTACAAGCTGGCCCTCCGGCGGCCGCTGCCCCGCATGGGGCCCGTGAGAGAGCGGCGCGAGGGCACGGGGCTCGCCTGGACGCCGACCGCGGGACGCTACGCGCTCGGGCTCGGCCTCGGCGTCGTGGGCTTCTTGGCGCTCGGCGTGATCATGGAGGCGGCGTCGTACGCGGTGGCCGGCGCCATCGCGGTGGGGCTCACCGGGCTCGCCCTGGCCGCGCTCCTCTTCTGGCGTCGGCGCGATGACGCGCGCGCGCTCCGGGTGCTGCTGGGCGCGAAGCGCGCCGAAGGCCCGGGCTGGGGGCTGCGGACGGGGGCGCTCGTGAAGGGGAAGCTGCAGCGCTCCCGGACGCACACGTCGCGCTCGGCCACCGGCACCGAGAGCTACACCGACAGCGACGGACGGGTGCAGCAGCGTCAGGTCACGCGGAGCTGGGTCGAGTTCCGCGAGCAGGGGTCGGGCTCGGCGGAGCTGGAGCTGGAGGTCGACGGCGGGCGCCTCCGGGTGCGACCCGAGGGGGGCGTCTGGGGCACGACCGAGCTCGGCGTCGACCTCGAGACGCGGCGCATGCAGCAGGGGGTCTCGCAGGGCGACGAGGTGGTGGTGCTCGGTCGCCTGGACGAAGAGGGGGTGATCGAGGCGACGGGCCCGGAGTCGCTGTTCGTGTTCGGGGCGCCGTCGGACGCGCTCGGCGCGGCTCGGCGCGCGCTGTGGGGACATCGGCTGGCGATCGCCGCCCTGGCCCTCCTCGGCGGCCTGGGCGTCGCGGTCGGCTGGAGGAACATCGCCCAGGATCACCGCGACTTCGCGCCGGTGGTGGTGTCATCCACGCTGCCGGGGCTGTCTCCGGGGGACCGCTGCGAGCTCCACCTCGGCTTCCGCCCGCGCGGCCGCGCCCACCGCTGCCAGGGCAAGATGACCTGCGGAGAGCACACGGTCTACGGCGGCTGGACGATCTACGGCACCGGCTTCTTCGACTGCGACATGAACGAGCTCACCGGCGGCGACTTCATCCCCGACGACGGCGACGGCGCAATTAACCTCAGGCCTGGCGGCGTCGGCTCCGCCGAGATCCCCCTCGGCGAGGTCCGCTTCCGACTCGAGTGAGGCCGAGGAGGACGAGCAGGGGGATGAGGGCAAAGAGCCACCCGGGGTGGGTCGAGCCGGCGCCGACGCGGCAGCCGCAGCCCGGATCGGGCTCGGCGCCGGGGCCGCCGTCGGGGGAGGCGCTGGCGTCGGGCGCGGGCGGGCGAGGGCCGGCGTCGCGGTCGGCGGGGCCCGCGTCTTCGCCGGGCGTCGGCGGCGTGGGCTCGTCGTAGGGGCCGAAGGCGTCGCCGGGGGCGCCGCTCTCGAGCGCGCCGACGTCGGCGGCGGCGAGGCGGAAGCGGAAGCGGCGGGTGACCGTCTCGTCCTCGGCGTACTCGCGGTCGGGGGCGCCGGCGACGCCGAGGTCGGCGAGGCCGAGGAGCGCGCTGCCGGGCGCGGGCCGGTAGTCGAGCGCCGCCGCGTCGGCGAAGCCGGGATCGTCGCCGAGCAGGTTGCCGGTCAGGCCGGCCTCGTCGGCGCCGCTCGGGAGGTGGTTGCTGCCGCCGGTCACCGTCCAGTTGGAGGCGCCCTCGTCGCGCAGGCGGACGAGCTGGGTCGTGCCGACGACGACGTTGTTCGACAGCTCGACGGTGGCCGCGGCGAGGGTGTCGTTGCGCACGCTGACCAGCGCCGGGTCGCCGCCGCCCTGGACGATGATGGTGTTCCAGAGGAGCCGCAGCGTCATGCGCACGTCGCTCCCGCCGCCGTCGTCGTAGAGCACGAAGACCTGGCCGGAGTTCTCGGGCGAGGGGTTCGTGAGCAGCACGTTGCCCCGGAAGATCAGCTCCTGGTCGGCGTCCGGACCGGTCATCAGGTCGGCCTCGTAGTTCGAGGCGCGCGCGATCCAGTTGTACTCGACCACCGCGCGGCGAGCGCGGATGTGGAGGTTCTGGCCGCCGGCGGAGTCGTGAATGTAGTTGTGCCGGAAGGTGATCGAGCCGCCGTAGATGTAGGTGGAGTGCTGCGGCGGGCTCGAGCGGACGCCGTTGTCGGTGAGCTCGCAGTGCTCGACCAGGGTGTCCTCGCCGGTCCCGCTGAAGCCGACCTCGTTCCCGTCGAAGACGACGTCGCGCACGATCACGCCCTCGGTGTCGATGGTGCGCATGCCGGCGGCGTTGCCCGAGCTCGTGGAGCAGCCGCGAATGACGAGGCCCGAGATCTGGTAGTGCGCCCCGGTGATCTGCCAGCAGCCCCGGCCGCGATCGCCGCGCGTCGAGCTGCCGGGCGCGTCCTCGGCGCGCATGCCCGAGAGGTCCCAGACCGGCGGGTCGGACGGGTCCTCGGCGCGGATCACGATCGGCGCGTCGGCGGTGCCGATCTGGCTCAGAAAGACGCGGAAACGATACGTGCCTGGCGCGATGATCACCTCGTCGCCCGCCTGCGCGCGCTCGATGGCGGTGTAGTCGTCCGCGGGGGTGACCCGGATGGTCTCGGCGTGGGCGAGCGCCGGGGTCAGGGTGAGCGCGAGGCAGAGGGCGGCGCGAAGCGAAGGCATGCGTCGTATTAACCGGCGCGTTTCCGTCAGTCGAGGGATCAGGGTTGCGTCCCTGATCCCGTGGGCGGAGTGGAGAGTCTGTACCTGGTCCTGGGCGGGGAGACGCCCTGGCTGGTCCTGCTGGTGGGGCGGGGCAGCCGGGCGTGGATCGAGCCGCTGTACGCGTCGGCGGGGTTCGCGCCGATGGGTCGCCTCTGGGCGGTGCTGCCGCGTCGCCCGGGTGATCCGCTCGCGGTGCTCGACGCGTGCCTCGCGTTCCTGCCCGAGCACTTCGCCGGCTGCCCGTCGATGGACGCGGCGCGCGCGGCGGTGGGCGACGCGGAGACGCTCGACCTCGCGGGGCCCACGCCGGAGGCCTGGCGGGCGCTGCGCGCGGAGGCCGCGTCCCGCTGGGCGGAGCTGCGCGTGCTGCGGTCCGGGCTCGAGCCGTGGACGGAGGATCCCTATGGGTTGGTTTGATCGGCGAGGCGATGGGCGAGCAGCGCGGCGTGGTAGCTCTCGACCGTCGGCGCGACCCCCCCGAAGTCCAGGCCGGAGAGGAAGCTGCGCTCTTCGCCGGTGCAGCTGCGCCCGAGCGGGGTGTTCAAGAAGCGGATCAGCGCGGGGCGGGTGCTCGAGGGCTCGGGGCGCTCCGTGCCGAGCAAGGCCGCGGTGGTCAGGCCGGTGACCTCGGAGATGCGCTTGAGGTTGTCGGCGTTGGGGCGGGTCTTGTCCTTCTCCCAGTGGAGGACGGTGCTGTACGCGACCCCGAGCGCGCGCACGAACTCGCTGCGGTTCAGCCCTGCGCTCTCGTAGGCCGCCTTGATGCGCGCACCCAACGATCGTTGCCTCGGCATGCGCGCGCATTGTTCACACGCCGCGCGCGACCGGGCAAGGACGCTGGCTGGCGTGATCCCGAGGATCGAACTTCGAGACAGTCGGAGGCCTTGACAGCATGGTGTTAAATGCTGTTCTCATTGTCCGGCGGTGGGTGCTCGGCGGTGGGGTTCGCCGGTGGGAGTGGAGCGGTGGGGAGACAGCTACGACGATTACTCGAGCTGACGGGCGGGCCGACCGCCCTCGTCAGCTTGAGCGGGGGGCTCTGGTGCAGGCTGGACGGAGGCGGGCGCTTCCGGCAGCGCGGCGGGCCGTGGAGCGAGCGGCTCGGGTGGCCGGACGGCACCATGTCGCGGCTCCGCTTCTGGGAGCTCGTGCACCCGGAGGACGCGCGCCTCGCCGAGGGCGCGTCGGTCGCCTCGTCGGACGTGCCGCGCACGGTCGGCCTCCGCATGCTCACGGCGCACGGTCGATACGCGCGCATGGACTGGCGCACCCGGAGAGCGGGGGCCGACGTGCTCGTGGTGAGCGCCTCGACCGACGCCGACGCGCTGGGCGAGTCCCGCGCCCTCTACCGCGGGCTGGTGGAGGCGACCTTCGAGGCGGTCTTCGTGCACGAAGACGGAGTCGTCGTCGAGTGCAACGACGAGGCGCTCGCCCTGCTCGGCTACCGCCGCGCGGAGGTGCTCGGCCGCTACATCTGGGACCTCGCGCCGTCCGACAGCCAGGGCGAGATCCAGGCCCGCATCGCCCGGGACGAGCGCGGCGAGGGCACCAGCTGGGCGCGTCGCGCCGACGGCCGCCTCGTCCCGGTCCGCGTCCGCGCCCGCACCGTCGAGGCCGACGGCCGACGCCTCCGCGTCGTCGTGCTGCGCGAGGGGCAACTCACGCCGAGGTTGGCCGGCGAACGGGCCTGACCAGCCTCAGCGCTTGCCCGGGGACCGATACGAGGTGAGCGCGACGAGATCGGGGCGCTCGCGGATCCGGGTCCAGTACTCGACGCGCACGTCGTCGTCGATCTCGACGACCCCCGAGTAGAGGGTGTCGTGCCCGTCGCGCCGGGACGGATGGCAACGACGCAAGCGGCGTAATCGACGCAGGGGCGGGCTCGCGGGAGTCTGGCGGGCATGCGGTTTCTGTTCGCCTCGTGGTTGTTGTTGCTGGGCTGTGGTGCGCCGGAGGGCGCGCCCGACGCTGCCGGGGCGGAGGACGGCGGGGTCACGAGCGATTCGGGGAATTCACGCGACGCAGCGCCTCCGCCTCCGCCTCCGACGTCGGGGTGGTGCGAGGGCGACGAGACCGCGCTGGGGCGCGCGCTCGCCGGAGTGGGCGCGGGGGAGTGGGCGGAGCTCGCGGTGGACCAGAGCCTGGGCGCGCTGATGCTCCACGATCACCTGACCAGCTGGTCCGACACCGGCATCTACGACCCGGTGCATCGGACCGTGCAGTGGGTGGGCAGCCCGGGCTCGTGCTGCGCGGATCCGTCGGCGTACCAGCTGCTGATCTACGATATCGCGAGCGACACCTGGCGCGCCGAGGAGACGCCCTGGCCGGACGACACCGGGCACGCCTACGACGGGAGCGCGATCGATCCGGAGCGGGGCGTCCACTACTTCGCGCGGAGCAGCAGCGTGGCCGGGTGGGATGGGTCCGGCTGGACGGCGCTGCCGAGCCCTGGGCCTCAGCCGATCGCGGTGGGGCTGACGTGGTTCCGCTCGACCTCGAGCCTGGTGCTCGTCGGGCGCGAGGTCTCGGTCTTCGACGGGACCGAGTGGGCGGTGCTCGACGACCCGGACGCGAGCTTCGCCGGGTATCACCAGTTCGCCGAGTACGACCCGGTGCACGACGTCGCCTGGCTGGGCGCGGGCAACGGCAACGAGACCCGGAGCGCCGTGCTGCGCGCGGACGGCAGCGTGGAGCCGCTCGCCGACGCGCCGCTCTCGCTCAACGGCGACGGCCGCTCGATGAAGACCTACGACCCGGTCACCGGCGACTTCGTCGTCCAGGACGGCGAGACCGACCGCTGGTGGACCTTCGACATCACGACCGACACCTGGACCGAGATGACCGAAGCCGTGCGGGCGGCGCGCCCGGAGACCTGGAGCGTCGACGCGAAGGACTTCGTGGTCCCGATCGACGACTGCGGCGCCCTCCTCTACTTCCAGTGGGTCCACTGGAACGAGCACCGCGTCTTCCTCTACCGGCACGCGTCCCCGACCTAGGACTCGGGGACGGAGTTTACTTGTTGCCTCAGGTACGGCTCACGCCGACGCCGGCTGTCGGTCGTAAGCCTACTTCTCGTCGCCGCGGTCCAGCCTCGCCAGCATCGAGTTCAGGTCCGGGTCGTCGAAGGCGTGCAGGACCGCGAAGGCCGCGGCCGGGTTCGGCGCGTGGTAGAGGCTGTGCTCGAGGGAGGCGTCGGAGCCCAGCGCGCGCCCGAGCGCGGCCGCGATCTCGACGTGCGGATCGCCCGCGCCCTGCGGCACCGCGAGGAGCAGCACGCTGTGGACCCGCGCGCCGTCGCTGGTCTCGGCCTCGAGGCCGCGCGCGCTGATGCCCATCACGCCCCGGACCTCGGAGATTCCGTCCACCGGCGCGTGCGGGATCGCGAGGCCGTGACCCGCGTACATGGCGCCGTCGAGCTGCTCCAGGGCGCGGCCGGCGAACGCCTCCGGCTCGACCTCGAGGCCGTGCTGCTCGGAGAGGCGCGCCGCGAGCTCGGCCACCGCGGCCGAGAGGGTCGTCGCGCGCATGCCCACCACGATGTGCTCCGGCCGGAGGAAGTCGATGGCGCTCGGCGCGTCCCGGCCGGCCTCGCCGCTCCGTCGCACCGCCCATCGCGTGGTGATCGGGCCGACGACCTCGTTGAGCGTCACCGCGGTGAGCCCGATGGCGAGGAAGAGGTCGGCGACGTCGGCGAGGACCGGGTCGTCCCGCACCACCATCACCAGCCCGATGGCGACGCCGGCCTGGGGGATGAGCGCGGGGCCGAGGTAGCGCTGCGCCTCCGTCGACGCGCCGGTGAGCTTCATGGACCCCGCGGCGGCGAGCGCCTTGCCCGCGGCGCGCGCTACCGCGTAGAGCGCGGCGAGGCCCCCGGCCTGGGCGAGGAACGACAGATCGAGCTCCATGCCCGCCAGGGTGAAGAAGACGGCGAAGATCGCGGTCTCGAAGTCGCGGAACGTGCGGTGCCCCAGCTCGTCCACGTCGGGCGTGAGGTTCGCGAGCCCCACGCCGAGGAAGAGGCAGGTCAGGAGCGGCGAGATCTCGAAGACCTCGGACGCGCCGACGGCCACCAGGATCGCGATGACCGAGGCGCTGGCGAGCAGATCCGTGCGCGCGACCCGGCGCGTCACGAGCACCGCCGCCCCCGCGACCGCCGCGCCGAGCAGGGCGGGAGAGACGAGCTTGAGGCCCGGGGTCGCAAGCGTCTCCAGCATCGAGCCGCCCCCGACGCCGTGCTCGAACTGGCTGTAGGTCCGCGCCACCTCGAAGAGTACGACGCAAGCCATGTTGTTGAGCGCCACCCCGGCGACGAGCGTGCGCACGAAGCTGCCGCGCGCCTTCTGCTCGGCGACGATGGCCACGATGGTCGCCGGCGCGGTCGCGATGGCCATCGTGCCGAGCATCCAGTCGAGCCCGGTGTCCTCGAGGCCGGCGAGCCGCATCGCGCCGAAGACCAGGGCGGGGGTGAGCGTGGCTTCGAGGGCCACGAGCAGCGTGAGCCGGCCGAGCATGGGCCGGAGGAGCCGGAAGTTGAGGTGGTTGCCGACCGTCACCGCGATGAGGCCGAGCGCGAACTCGGTCATCGGGACGAGCTGATGGAGGGCGTCGCGCTCGACGAGGCCGATGACGCTCGGGCCGAGCAAGACGCCGATGACGATCTGCCCGGTGATGCTCGGGAGGGTCGCGCGCTTCGCGAGCCAGCCGCCGCCGATCCCGGCGCCGAGCACGAGCCCGAGCGTGAAGAGAGGATGTCCCGGGCCCAGCATGATCCGGCGCCGCCCTCATACCGCCAGCGGCCCCGGATGGAAAGCCGCCGCCCCTGGCCGGCGACATGGGGACGGAGTTTCCTTGTTGCCGAGCGCCGCTGGGAAACAAGGAAACTCCGTCCCCGAGTCCCTGTTCAGGGAGGCCCTGTGTAGGTGTTCGGCCTACGTGGGTTCACAAGTTAACTCCGTCCCCGGGTCCCTATTCGTAGGCGCCGTCGAAGAGGAGCTGCCAGAGGATGACGGTGACGAAGGGGAGGAGGAGCCAGAGCATGACGAGGTTGGCGGAGCGGGTGGGCTTCTTGTCCGCCCACTCGTCTTGGGCCGCGGCGGGGGCGGGGGCAGCGGGGGGCTCCGGCGCGACGGGGCGCTTCATGATCTGGACGTGAGGCGCGCGGGCCTCCATCTCGTCTTCGGGCTCTTCGCCCTGCACGGGCGGCATGAAGACGACGGGGTTCACGGTGGGTTCCCAGCGCGGCGCGGCGCGCCGGCGCTTACGAGCTGCAGGCATCGAAACGGTCTCCTCGGGTGACGGACGTGATCCGGAGGGCGTCGGCGCACCGTGCGCGGACACCCGGGGCGGTCACGGGTCGGGGTCGAGGAGGAGCCGAGGGATGGTCTGCCGGCGCCGCGGGGTCGCGGGCTCGGGCGAGAGATCGGGCGACGCGAGGCTCTCGACCGCGGGGAGCTCGAGGGGCGGGAGCGCGACGCCCATCGACGGGGCGCGCGGCTGGGGGCTCGGCGCGGGGGCCGGGGCCGCGGCGACGCCGGCCTGCTCGAGGGCGTGCCCGTGATCGGCGCGCGCCTCCGGGGCCGGGAGCGCGAGCACGACGACCACCGCGAGGGAGAGCGCCGCGAGCCTGATCACGGCCGGCAATGTGCGTCGCGCCGCGAGCGTCCGCCACGGGAATTCGTCCGGCGGGTCCGGCGTAGGAGGTTCCGCCACCCCTGCGATCTTTCGCATGGACAAGCCTCGCGGGAGGGTGGATCCAGAGCGCCCAACCCCCTCAGGAGCAACGATGCGCCGCTCGCTCGCCTGTCTGGCCGTCCTCTTCGGCCTCGCCTTCGCCCCCACCGCCCACGCTCAGACCATGATCCCCGGCGGCAACGTCTTCGGGACGTGGACCACGGCGGGCAGCCCGTACATCGTGCAGGGCGACGTCACCGTGCCCGCCTCGACGACCCTGACCATCCAGTCGGGCGTGCAGGTGCAGTTCGAGAGCGGCGACGCGCAGGCGTCGGGGCGGGACACCGGCCGCACCGAGATCACGGTGAACGGCACCCTCGAGGTGCAGGGCACGGCCGCGTCGCCGGTGGTGATGCGCGCCCGGAGCGGGATCTCGGCGGGCACCTGGTACGGCATCGTGGTGAGCAGCACCGCCGCCGGCGCCGACCTCGACCACGTGGAGCTGCGGCACGCGCGCCGCGCGCTCGACGTCGCGACGCCCGGGACGCTGACCGACGTGGACGACGTGCTGATCGACAGCTGCTCGGAGACGGGGCTGCACGTGGACGGCGGCTCGTCGGTGTTCACGCGGGTGTCGATCACCGACTGCGTGAGCCACGGGGTCTACGTCTACGACGGCACGCCGACCTTCGACGCGCTGGTGGCGGACAACACGCGCTACGGCGTGTTCGTGCGGACCCCGGCGGGCGCGACCATTCAGAACGCGCTCATCCGGGATCAGGCGCTCTACGGCGTGTACGTCTCGCAGAACAGCAGCTCGCTGTCCGACGTGACCGTGCTGC